>Ga0078972_1002470_pt1 | contig 60949 bp, 45 predicted proteins | sample YelNatPaOPGAMG01_FD_67568 | JGI IMG/M metagenome (GOLD analysis project Ga0078972, IMG submission 67568) | Hot spring thermophilic microbial communities from Obsidian Pool, Yellowstone National Park, USA - OP-RAMG-01 (SPADES assembly) (version 2) | ecosystem: Environmental > Aquatic > Thermal... | reverse complement strand
AAAAGATTTATAATAAAGAAAAAACAAAAATTTATTTTTTTATTATTTTTGGTATTATTTTGCTTTTATTTAGATATAAATTTTTTTATATTAATATAATAATTTTTTTAATTCATTTCAGCAGTTTAGCATATTTAATTTGGGTTGCTTCAATAGATAAAGTTAGAATAGAAAATTATAAGGTAAATATAAATAATTTAAAATTTATATTAATATTTACAATTTTAATTATTTTTTTATTAGATTTTATAAGAATTAAATCCTATCACAATGCTTTTCATACAAATGCTGATGATTTAGGTATATTTATGAATACATTGTTTCAAATTAGTAATAAACAACCTTTAGATACTTGGATAGAAGGACCAAATTCATTTAGATTTGGAATACATTTTGATTGGTTTTTATATATTCTTGCAGTACTATATAAAATAAATAATTCTCCTGAATTTTTTTTGTTTTTACAATCGTTGGCTGTTTTTTGGGCTGCATATGTATTATATTTGATTTCCAAAATAATTATTAAAAATGAATTATTTTCTATATTAATTGCTATTAGCTATTTAATTTCTCCATTAACAGCATCATCTGTTGATTTTGATTTTCATTTAGATCCTTTTTATCCTTTATTTGTTTTTTTATTTGTTTATTTTAACTTAAAAAATAATTTTTTGGGTTCTTTAACTTTTTTTGTTTTATCATTGTCTTTAAAAGAAGAAATTAGTATTTATTTATTTTTTTTGTCAATATTTTTATATATATTTAATAAAGAAAAATATAATTTTTATTTGGTGTTTTTTGCATTAATATATGCAATAACCGTTATTAATTTTATTATGCCATCTATTTCGCCGTTCGGAACGCATGCGGAAACCCACATAAATAGAATTAGCAAAGAATTTTTAATACAGATAAAAGATATAGATAAATTAACTAACTTTTTTTTATTTTTTTTAGGGGGCAGTTTATTTCTTCCGTTTTTATCATTCAGGGTTTTTTTATTAATTTTATTTCCTTCTGCATTTATACACTATTTTCATCCGAGAATGTATGACATTCAATATTCAGCCTTGGTATTACCTGGTTTATATTTGAGTATAATTTTTGTATTAAATGGAAAAAAGTTTGAAAATAAAAATATTTCATTATTGGGTATAATAATACTAATAATTACTTTTGGAATAAATTTTTATAAAACACCTAATTTTAATTTATATGAAAATATTTTATTAATTGTATTAATTTTATCTATTCCATTTTTGGTAAAAAATTATACTTATTTAGTCTTATATATTTCATTTATAACTATTTTAGTTTTTTATACAGGTTATTTTAATTATAATAAGTATAGAGCATTTACTAGCATCGAAAGAAGAGAAACGATAAAAGAAGTCATAAATTTTTTACCTAAAAATAGTAATATGCCGATATTTGCAAATCTTAATATTGTACCACATATTGCAAACAGAAATTATGTTGATTCAATAGAGTATGAAGAAAATGAAAGGGTTGCATTGATATCGTTAATAAAAAATAAATGTAAGATATTATATATTATAAATGATTTAAACGAAGATAATATATTAGGGAAAAATAATTTAATTGTGGGAGATAAAACAAAAAAAATAATAAATATTTTGGAAAAATTAGGATTTGATAATAAATTGGTTTTTGAAAAGAATAAAGTTTATTTATATAAATTAGAAAAAATAAAATAGAAAATAGTTTTAAATATCTAAACCTCAAAAATTTATCTCCTTGAAAAAATATCAAAATGTGTTTATAATTATAGCAATTTTTTAGAAATTTTATAAATAAAGGTGAATGTAGATGAAAAAAAAATATACGGAGATAAATTTGCCAAAAACAGATTTCCCTATGAAAGGAAATCTTACAAAAAGAGAACCGGAAATTGCAAAAAAATGGGAAGAAATTGATTTATATCACGAACTTTTAAAAAAACGCAAGGGAAGACCTTCCTATATTCTTCATGATGGTCCGCCTTATGCCAATGGTGATATACATATGGGTCATGTTTTAAATAAGGTTTTAAAAGATATTGTTGTGAGATATAAATCATTTAAAAATTATTTTTCTCCATTTGTGCCTGGCTGGGACTGTCATGGAATGCCAATAGAACACAAGGTTCTGGAAGAACTCGGGCCACATAAAGATAAACTTTCAAAAATAGAAATAAGAAAAAAATGTCACGAGTATGCAATGCATTATGTTGATGTGCAAAGAAGTCAATTTAAACGACTCGGAATTATTGGTGAATGGGAAAAACCATATCTTACTTTAAATAAAAAGTATGAAATTAAAATGCTTGATATTTTCTGGGAGATGTACAGAAAGGGATTGGTATATAAAGGATTAAAGCCGGTTTACTGGTGTGCAAAATGCGAAACAGCGCTTGCAGATGCAGAAGTTGAATACAAGGGCCACAAGACACCTTCAATTTATGTTAAATTTAAAGTAAAGGATTTTTCTAAATCAAAAGTTAAATTGCCGGATAATTCTTACATAATTATATGGACAACAACTCCGTGGACTTTGCCTGCAAATGTTGCCATTGCTTTACATCCTGATTATGAATATGTGAGGATAAAAGTTGATGGAGAAAATTGGATTCTTGGCAGCGACCTTTTGAGTAATTTTGTATTAGAAACAAAAATAAAAAATTTTAAAGAAGAAGAAAAATTTAATGGAAAAGATCTTGAGTATGTAATATGTGAGCATCCATTTATTAATAGGGATTCGGTTGTAATTTTAGCGGATTATGTTACAAAAGAAACAGGAACCGGCTGCGTCCATATTGCTCCTGGACACGGTTATGAAGATTATATTTATGGTTTAAAATATAAATTGCCAATTTTAAATCCCGTTGATAATAAAGGAAAATTTACAGAAGAATTTTTACCATTAAAAGGAACTTTTGTTTTTGATGCGAATACAAAAATTATTGATATTTTAAAAGAAAAAAATGCATTAATATATTCATTAGAAGTTGCACATTCTTATCCACATTGCTGGCGTTGTAAAAAGCCGATTATATTTAGGGCAACGAATCAATGGTTTATTTCTATGGAAAAAAATAATTTTAGAGAAAAAGTCATTGATGAAATAAAAAAAGTAAAATGGTTAAATGAATGGGGCGAAGAAAGAATCAGAAAAATGGTTGAAATAAGGCCTGATTGGTGTATTTCAAGGCAGCGGGCATGGGGTGTCCCAATTTTTGTTTTTTATTGCAAAAAATGTGGGAAGGTAATTGTAAATGAAAATACAATTGAAAAAATAAAACAACTTTTAGAAAAAGAAGGAAGCGATGGGTGGTATAAATATACGGCAAATGAAATTTTGGGTGATTTTAAATGCCCTCATTGCGGTGGTTCTGATTTTGAAAAAGAGTCGGATATTTTTGATGTGTGGTTTGATTCTGGGGCGAGCAGTTTTGCTGTATTGGAAAATTATGAAGAACTTTCATGGCCTGCGGATTTATACCTTGAAGGTTCTGACCAGTATCGTGGCTGGTTTCAATCATCACTTTTAACTTCTGTGGCTTACAGAGAAAAAACTCCTTACAGAGCAGTTATTAGCACTGGTTGGGTTGTTGATGGTCAGGGAAGGGCAATGCATAAATCACTTGGCAATGTTATTTCACCGCTTACTTTAATAGAAAAAAGCGGTGCAGATATATTGCGGCTTTGGGTTGCTTCAGAAGATTTTAAAGTTGATTTGCCTGTATCAGATGAAATAATGTCAAGAATTACTGATTCATACAGAAGAATAAGGAATACATTTAGATATATACTCGGAAATTTATATGATTTTGATAAAAATTATATGGTGCAGTATGAAAACTTAACAAAACTTGATAAATATGTTTTAAGTAAATTGCAGAATTTGGTAGATGATGTTGAAACATACTATGAGAATTTTGAATTTTATAAAGTTTATAGAGATTTTGTTAAATTCTGCTCGTCTTTTTTATCTTCGTTTTATTTTGATATTATAAAAGACAGGTTATACACATTTAAAAATGATAGCGTGGGCAGACGTGCAGCGCAAACAGTTTTGTATAAATTGTTTATTAAATTAACAAAAATAATTGCACCAATTCTTGTTTTTACAGCAGATGAGGTGTGGCAGTTTGCTCCGGAAAAATTAAAAGATGAAATGAGTGTGCATCTTTCATTATGGGATTTTGATAAAGAAAATATTTTATCAGAAAAAGAACTGAATGAGTGGGAAATAATTTTTAAATTAAGGGAAGTTGTTTTAAAAAAAATAGAAGAAAAGCGAAATGAAAAATTGATAGCCCATCCATACGAAAGCAATATTGAGGTCCATTATTCATCAAAACAACTTGATTATATTATAAATAAATTTAAAGATGAACTTGAAGCCATTTTTATAGTATCAAAGATTGATTATTTTCCTTCAGCAAATTTAGAAGAAAAGGACTGGGATTATAATTTGGAAGTTAGGGTAAATAGAGCAAAAGGCGAAAAATGTCAGAGGTGCTGGCGATATTTAGAAAGTGTTGGGAAAAATAAGGACTACCCAGAACTTTGCGAAAGATGTGTAAAAAATATTTAATGGTGGAGAATTAAAGTGGTATCTGAAAGAGAAATGAGAAAAAAATATATAATTTATATCAGGGCAATACTAACTTTGGTAATTTTATTGCTCGGTATTTATAATTATGAATATATTTTGCAAAATAAAATTTATGTAATTTTTTATATTATTATTGTTATTATTTCAAATTTTTTCTTTATTTATTTGCCCGAAGAAAAATATGAGGGCATATCATTGCATTATGTTGTCTTTCTTTTAGATATTATTCTAATATCACTCGGAGCATACTGGATGGGTGATATGGATTTTAAATTTTTTATGATGATGTTTTTAACTGTTTTTATCTCGGCATTAAGCAAGTCAGTTAAATTAAGTATTATAATTGCTTTTGTTGTTAATATTTTATATATTTTTATGGTTTATTCTTTTGCAGGAGAAAGTTTTGATATAACACAGAATATAAATACACTATTAAATATTCCTTTTATATTTATTATTTCCTTACATGGAAGTTATCTTGCAGAAAAAGCAAACGAGGATATTGAGGAAAAGGAAAGATTAAAAAAGGCAAATATGTTACTTTCAAGCGACTTAAAAGAATTAAATGAAGAAGTTGAAGCAATACTTAATTTTACCGCAAGAACTTATGACAGTTTCAGGGAAGGAATTATTATTATTGATAGTCAGGGGATGGTTAAAGCTTTTAATAGAATGTGCGAGACCATATATAATATAAGAAGGACAAAAGTAATAAATATGTCTATTACAGAACTTGATTTTTTAACCGGGGTTAAAGAAGCAATACAGGATTTAAGATTAAAAAAAATAGTTGCTTATGACAAGGAAGTGGAAATTACAGTTGATAATATTACAAAAAAAATTTTACTAAATACTTCGTATATAAGAGATAAATCAGAAAATATAATTGGTTATCTCTGCACTGTTAAATTAACTTTTGATAATATAAAAAAAAGTGTATAATATGCCTGTCTTAATTTTAACTTCAATTACTATTTTGATTTCAGACCAGATTATAAAATATATAATTAAAACAAAAATGCATTTATATGAGTCAATTTCAATAATTAAAGATATTTTAAATATCACATACATACAAAATCCAGGGGTTTCTTTTGGATTATTAGGTGGTAGTGAGAATGAAATAAAAAGATGGATTTTAGTGTTAATTATCGCTTTTGCTATTGTTCTGGTAACCGTTTACTGGTTTACATACAGACAAAAAAATTTTTTTTATAATTTTGCAAGTGGTTTGATTTTAGGTGGGGCATTAGGAAATTTCATTGACAGATTGTTTATTGGAAAAGTCATAGATTTCATAGATATTGGCTATAAGAATTTTAGATGGCCTGTATTTAATTTTGCTGATACCGCAATATCAACAGGGATTGGTATTTTAATTTTTTATTTTCTTTTTTTAAAGCCAAAGGGGAACTGAATGCATCCGATAATTTTTAATTTAGGCCCATTGGAAATTAGAACATACGGGGTTTTGGTTGCAATTGCTTTTTTAGTTGCAATTTATTTTGCGGCAAATCTTGCAGAAAAAAATGGAATAAAAAAAGATATAATTTATGATCTTGGTTTTGTCATTATTATTTCAAGTGTTATTGGGGCAAGATTGCTTTATGTTTTTGTATGGTATAAATACTTTTTAAATAATTTTTTAGAAATTTTTATGGTATGGAAAGGCGGTCTTGTTTTCTATGGGGGGTTAATTGGCGCTGTTATAGGCGGTGCGATTTTCATTAAAAAAAATAATCTTTCAGTGTTAAAAATCGGGGATATATCTATGCCATTTGTTGCTCTTGCTCATTCAATAGGCAGGATTGGTTGTTTTTATAATGGCTGCTGTTATGGCAGAGTGGATGAAAAATGCGGTATTGTTTTTCCTGCAATTGGAGATGACAAGCCACATTTACCAACACAATTATATGAATCAATATTTAATTTTTTAAATTTTTTAATTTTAATTTTTCTTTATAAAAAATTTAAAAAAATTCAGGGCCTTGTATTTTATATGTATTTTTTTAATTATGCAATAATAAGAATAATAATAGAGTTATTCAGGGGGGATGAAGAAAGGGGAAAGATATTATATTTTTCAACATCCACATTTATAAGTTTACTAATGCTTCTTTTAGCAATATCGGGTTTTATTTATATATGGACAAAAAATAAAGAAAATGGAAAAAAAAGTAATTAAAGTAGATACAGAAGAAAAAGTAAGAATTGATATATATATGCGAGAAAATACCAATCTTACCCGTTCATGTATTCACAGGTTAATAAAATACGGGCAGGTTTATTTAAATGGAAAAAAAATATTTGTAAGACATACAAAAGTAAAACGCGGGGACTTAATAGAATATTTTGAAGAAATGCAAAATGGAGTAGAAATAAAAAAAGCAGATATACCGATAAATATTATTTATGAAGATGAAAATATTTTAATAATAAATAAACAGCCCGGGCTTGTGGTGCATCCGGCACCATCTCATTTGAATGATACACTGGTAAATGCTATTATAGATAAATATGTTAAAAAAGAAGATTTTCTTGATAAGGGCACGCGACTTGGCATCATTCATCGGCTTGATAAAGATACTTCGGGGGTAATGATAATTGCAAAAAATATGAAGGCACGTGAAAAATTTATTGATATATTTAAAAACAAACAAATAACTAAAATTTATTTATGTCTAGTTCATGGGATAATTAATGAGTCGGGATTTATAAATACAAATATAGGCAGAGATTATAAAAACAGAAAAAAGTTTACAGCAAGTATATTAACAGGAAAAGAAGCACAAACAATTTACAGTCCGGCAGAAATTTTTTATGAATCCACATTATTGAATATAAGAATTTTAACAGGAAGAACTCATCAGATAAGAGTTCATATGAATTATATAGGAAATTGTGTTGTTGGTGATTTTGTTTATGGGAATAAAGCAAGGGATATTAATCTTGCAAAATATCTTGGCTATAATGAAGCAAACTGGAGAGAATTAATACCAAGACAGATGCTGCATGCATATGCAATTGAGTTCATTCATCCATTTAAAAACAAAAAAATGATTTTTCATGCAGAACCACCAGATGACTTTAATAATTTAATAAAATTACTTAAAGAAAAAAGAGAAAAATTATAGTAATTTTTCATTTATGAGAGGAAGCAGCAGAAAAAAATGAGCGAAGAATTTAAAATCCACATTAGACCTTTTTTAGAAAAGGTGGAGATAAAAATAGGTGATAATAAAAATTAAAAATCCCTCTTAATCTTCCTTTAGAAACTAACCATTACCCACAAGTTAGCCCGTGTTATGCAGCACATTCAATTTTTTCATTTTTTAATATCCCCCTTTCCTAAAGGGGAAACAGGGGGATTTTAGATTTTTTAGATAAACAAACAAAGCGGAACACTCAGCTGACTCGGAAACCTATGCACTTGAAACCACCGCTTGAACTTTAATAACAGGATTCAAGAATATAGTTCCTAAACGACCTGATTTTATTCAAAAATTGTCTGGCACCAGCCATGTTTTTTTTTAGATACAGCATTGATAGCAAGCAACCGGGGATAAAAACATGGCAAGTGCCAGAGCAATTTTTTCATTAAAATCAAAAAATGCCGTAACCTGCAATTAACAAGGGTTTGGATTTTTGGTGGTGCAAAAGCAAAGTGGTGCACTCGGCTGACGCGGAGACCTATGAACTTGAAATCCCCACTTGAACTTTAATAACAGGATTCAAGAATATAGCCCCAAACCGACCTGATTTTATTCAAAAATTATCTGGCTGCCATCCACGGGCTACGATTAAGTATGTATGTAATATATAATTTTTAAAGAGGAGAGGAGAAATTTTATGCTGGTAAAAAAAGTAAAGCAAAAAAAATTTACTTTATATTTTATAAAAACCCGCTGTGAATAAGATACTACAATTTTTAAATTTAATTGACAAATTAAATAATAAATGTTTAAATATAAAAAAATTGGAAAGGAGAATAAATTTATGTTAAAAAAATTGTTTATCTGTACTTTGTTTTTTGTATTTGCTTTAATGCTTTTTGTAAATTGTCAGAAAAAAGAAGAAAGCCCGACAAGTCCAGGCAGTGGGACGGCAGCAACAAATACACCGATACCGGGAACCCCAACAAATACGTTAACAAATACTTCAACAAATTATCCAACATCAACACCAAATACAACACCTGGCGGAGATAATGTTAGTGGAACATTGACATTGCCTGCTCCGCAACCAGGGAAACAATATTTTGTAATTGCTGATAACGATACAGACGGTGGAAACGGTTTTGTTTCTTCTGTAATAGGAATATGTGGAACTAGTACGAATGTAAATTATGCTTTTACAGTTCCGGATGGGACTTACTATTTATATGCCGCAGTTGATATAAATGGTACTGGTTTAGTAAATGGACCTGTGAATGGGGATTATGTGGGATTCTATGGTGGCAGTGGTTATAATCCGCCAGGTTCACCAAATGCAGTTGTATCAGGGCCTTCAAATGTATTTAATTTTTCATTGGCAGCAGTTCCAACATATACACCAACAGATACTTTTACCCCAACTCTTACATATACGCCAACAAATACACCCACAACAGCAACTTATGGAACTATATCTGGAAATTTAATATTGCCAGCAGCACAAAATGGAAAGAGGTGGAGTGTTTTAGTTGATAATGATTTAAACCCTATGAATGGTGCTTATGAAAATGAGGGGATTTGTGGAAGTTCAACAACAGTTCCTTATTCTGTTACAGCACCAGCAGGAACTTATTATGTTTATGTATGGGTAGATGCCAATGGAACCGGAAATGAAGGTGCTGATGCAGGTGATTATTTTGGTTCTTATGGAGCAACATATCCTAATTTTCCTGGCTCACCAAATGTGACTGTTACAAATGGTAGTTCAACAACAGGAAAAGATATAACTTTGAAGGTTGGTAATGCCAATGTTACCTGCGTTGTTAATTTCCCTGCAGATGCCGGTGGTGCTGACGGTGCGTGTCTGGCAGATAATGACCTTGATGGTGGGAATGGATTTTTATCAAAAGATTATCAACAGGTCATAAATGGCACTTCATATACATTCCATTTATGTGTTCCATTACCAGGAAATTATTACTTTCTTGCATTTATTGATAAAGTTGACCCGCCTGATATTAATTCTGGACCGCAAACTGGGGATTATTATGGGGCTTATGGCCAGCCAACGCCGGTAACGGTTAATATAAATCCAGCAAATAGTTATTCATTTACATTTAGCACGCAAGTACAACAATAATAAAAACTTGAAAATCGCAATAGCGATTTTGTAGGGAAAAAAAGTCCTGTTATAAATTTTATAACAGGACTTTTTTTATTTTATTTGAAAATTTTTACATTGAATTTTGCTTTTTTTTATATATAATAGAACAAAATTTAAAAAATATTATATTATGGAGGTAGTCAAATGGATAGTATTTCTGAATTACAAAAAGAAAGATTAAATTATAAACCGGAGTTACCAAAGATTTTAAAATTAAACTTTTCATCAATAAAACCGGCAACAGGCAAGCCAACTTCAAGTGCTGCTGATGAGGAAAAATTAAGAAATATTTTTAAAAATACATTTGGTAAGCCAGTTGTAACTTTTGCGAAAGGAATAAATAAAAATATAAAAAAGGACCCGATAAAAGTTGGAGTTGTGCTTTCTGGCGGTCAGGCGGCAGGCGGTCATAATGTTATATGTGGGATTTTTGATGCTTTGAAAAAAGCAAATAAAAAAAGTAAACTCATTGGCTTTTTAGGTGGTCCATCAGGAATAATAGATGGAAAATTTAAAGAACTAACAGAAGATATTATTGATAAATACAGGAATACAGGTGGATTTGATATGATTGGCTCTGGAAGGACAAAAATTGAAACAAGTGAACAATTTGAAAAAACAAAAAAAACCATAGTTGATAATAATATAGATGCACTGATTATAATTGGTGGAGATGATTCAAATACAAATGCGGCTCTTTTGGCTGAATATTTTGCAAAAGAAAAGGTAAATACACAGGTAATTGGCATACCAAAAACAATAGATGGGGATTTAAAAAATGAAGAAATTGAAACGTCATTTGGATTTGATACAGCAGTAAAAATTTATTCTGAACTTGTTGGAAATATATGCAGGGATGTTTTATCAGCAAAAAAATATTGGCATTTTATTCGGCTTATGGGACGCAGTGCTTCTCATATTACACTTGAAGTTGCCCTTGAAACACAACCAAATATTGCATTAATAGGTGAAGAAGTTTATACAAAAAACCAAACCCTTTCTCAAATTGTTGATTATATTTGTGATGCAGTTGTAAAAAGAGCAGAGATGGGAAAAAATTATGGGGTGATTTTGGTACCAGAGGGTTTAATAGAATTTATTCCGGAATTTAAAGAACTTATTAAAAATTTGAATGAAATAATGGCAAAATACGAACAGGACTTAAATAAAATTGATGGTGCAAAAGAAAAAAAAGAATTTATTTATACAAAATTAAATCAAAATCTTGCTAAGTTAATGCAATCTTTGCCAGAAGAAATTTCAAGTCAGTTAATACTTGACAGGGACCCGCATGGAAATGTTGTTGTTTCTCAAATAGAAACCGAAAAACTTTTAATAGAGATGGTAAGCAAAAAATTGAAACAGATGAAAAAAGAAGGCAAATACAATGGAAAGTTTTCTGCAATATCTCACTTTTTTGGATATGAAGGCAGATGTGGTTTCCCGAGCAATTTTGATGCAAATTATACTTATGCACTTGGTTTTAATGCAGTTGTTTTAATACTTAACGGTTTTACTTCCTATATGTCAGCAATAAAAAATTTAACCAGAGAACCATCAAACTGGACAGCAGGTGGTATTCCACTTACAATGATGATGAACATAGAAAGAAGAAAAGGAGAGGATAAGCCAGTTATCAAAAAAGCACTGGTTGATTTAAATGGTAACCCATTTAAAGCATTCAGTTCAATTAGAGAAAAGTTGATTTTAAATGAAAATTATATTTCGCCTGGACCCATACAGTATTTTGGACCAGAAAAAATAGTTAATAAAATAACCGAAACATTAAAATATGAAAGGGGGATAAAAAGTGGCAAAAATAGAAATAAGAAAACCAGATAAGGAAGAATTAGAAAAATTAAAAGTAAAAGAATGGCCTATATGGGAGAAAGAGCCATCAAAATTTGATTGGTATTATGATGAGAAAGAAACATGTTATATTTTAGAAGGTAAAGTAAAAGTTACAACTGATGAAGAAACAGTTGAGTTTGGGCAAGGCGATTTAGTCATTTTTCCTGCTGGTTTATCCTGTGTGTGGGAAATTTCTAAAAAAGTAAAAAAACATTATAAATTTGGTTAATTGTATTATAAAAATCCAGGAGAAAAAAATGGTGAAAAAAATAAAAAGGGAAAATAATGCAAAAACATACTTTTTTTTGTTTTTAATTGTTCTTGTTTCTATGATTTTAAGGTTATATCAGCCGGACTGGTATAATGACAGACAATTTCACCCGGATGAAAGGTGGATAATAAGTAACGCTGTTCCACCAATTAAATACTGGGGAGATAAACCTATTGGTTTGCAATACGGTTCACTTCCTATATATATATTACATATTCAAAGAAGCATAGTTTTCTGGATAAACAGTCACTGGCAAATAAGGGATATGAATGCTGCAACAATAGGTGGGGCACGTGTTTTATCTGGTTTGGTAGATACAGGAACAATAATTTTTATTTTTTTTACTGCTTTTTTATTGTTTGGCAGCGGAGTTGCTTTGCTGGCTGCTTTTTTACTCGGTTTTACTGTACTGCATATACATGCATCACATTTTTATACAGTTGATACTTTTGTAACATTTTTTATTGCCGGTTGCGTTTATTTTTCAGCAAGGATTTATAAATATGGAAATATAAAAGATTATATTTTATCCGGTGTTTTTTTAGGTGCTGCTCTTGCTTCCAAAACAGCGGCTTTACCTGTTATTTTTGTTATTTTAACAGCGCACCTTCTTTATTTTTTCTCAATAAAAGGAAATACAAAAAAGGCAAAAGAAGAAAAAGTTCAATCCTGGTTAAATTTTGGGACAGCAATTACGGTAACCTTAATTGCCTTTTTTATTTTTATGCCACATGCAATTTTGAGTTTTCAGCAATTTATGAGAGATCAAAATTATCAAAAAAGTATTTTAGTTACCGGTGAAGGAGATGTTCCATATAACAGACAGTATTTAAAAACAACGCCATATCTTTATTATATAAAAAATTTAGTGCTTTATACGATGGGGCTTCCGTATGGAACTGTGGCTTTTTTTGCTTTTGCGTTTTATTTGATTTTATTTTTTAAAAAATTAAAAGATGGCAAGTTAATTGACTCAGGTATTCTTTTGATTTTATCTTTTGCTTTTCCTTATTTTTTAATTGTTGGAGCATCTTTTGCAAAATTTAACAGATATATGCTGCCTTTTACACCATTTCTTGCAATTTTAACTGCAAAATTTATTTATGATTTTTATAATTTAAGTAATAGAAAAATTGCCCTTGCATTAAAATATTTAGTTGTTTTGAGCGTAATTTTTTATGGATTTGCATTTATGAATGTATATTTTAATTCCCATACCTGGATACAGGCGTCTCGTTGGATTTATAAAAACATACCTGAAATTAACAATTCAAAAACACCACCGCAAAGAACTACTATTTTAAATGAAATGTGGGGAGATGATTTGCCTGTTTATGCGGATGGTAAACATATCGGGATTTATAATAATTTAAAATGGAATTTGCAGGAACCGGACTCGCCAAGAAAAATAGATGAATTATCAAATGCATTGAGTCAATCCGATTATGTGATGATGGCAGATAAAAGGGCATACGGAACTTATCAGCGGATACCAGAGCGTTACCCGATAAATTATTTTTATTATAAAACAATGTTAAATGAACCGGAAAAATTAGGATTTAAAAAAGTATATGAATGTGCTGTTTATCCATCCTTTTTGGGAATAACGATAAAAGATGATAATGCGGATGAAAGTTTCCAATTATATGACCATCCGCATGTTTATATTTTTAAAAATGAATTGTATTTAAGTTCTCAGCAATTGAAAGAATTAATTATCAATGGTGAAAAAGCAGTTAGAGAAAAATTCCAAACTAAAAAAGGACAGGGCAATCCAAATTTAGGAGAAACAAAAGATAAAGTGAAGGCAATTTTACCTTCAATATCAGTTTTTTTATGGTACATTTTAGTTCAATTATTTGCATTTATTGTTTTTCCATTGCATTATTTTTTACTTAAAAACCTAAATGATAAGGGTTATGGACTGGCAAAAGTAAGCGGTATTTTAATTTTTGCTTTTGTTAACTGGATACTTGTTTCTTTGAATATTATTAAATTTTATCAGATTAATCTGTGGATTTTATTATTGATTTTTGCAGGAATAAGTATTTTTTACTACTATAAAAATATGGCTGACTATTTTGAATTTTTTAATAAAAACAAAAAGTATATTTTATTAACAGAAATAATTTTTCTTTCCTGTTATATGTTTTTTATTTTTGTAAAACTTTACTGCCCTGATATTCATAATATACAGGGGCAGGGTTACAACGGTGGCGGTGAACCAATGGGGATGGCTTACCTTTCTGGAATTTTTAATGATGTTAAATTTCCACCGCATGACCCCTGGCTTTCCGGGTTTACATTAAATTACTATTACTGGGGACAATTAATGCTTGCAACAATAACCAAACTACTTGGTTATATGCCTGCCGTTACTTATAATTTATCCTTATCTCTTTTATTTGCTCTTTGTTTTTTATCTGCATTTTCTCTTACATATAATATGACAGGAAAATATAAATATGCATTGCTGGGTGGGACTTTGCTCGGGCTTGCTGGAAATTTTCACACATTAAATTTCATATATGACGCCATAATTAATTCAGCAGGCAATTTAAATCGTATGTTAGATAGCATATTCAGATTTCAATTTATATGGGACCCAACAAGAATTTATCCAAGTCCTGTAATAACAGAAGTCCCGTTTTTTAGCTATTTATACGGCGATTTACATGCACATAATATTGTAATTCCAGTTACAGTTCTTGCCATTGCGTTTTTATACAATGCAGTAAAGACCGAAAATAAAACATTAAATATTTTAAACAGTTTTGGGAATAATTTGGCAGAAAGGACTTTAAATATATTGCTTATTTCACTTTTGCTTGGAATTATGCTGCCGATGAATACATGGAATTTCCCACCGCAATTAATTTTAACAGTCCTTACAGTATTCTTAATTTCCTATTTTATTTATAAAAATACATCAGGTAAAAAACTAAAAGCAGCAGAGCATATAAAAAAGATAACAACACTTTTTATTAATTTTTTAATTATGTCAATTGTAATTGCAATAACAGCATATATATTATTTTTACCTTTTCATTTAAATTTTGTCTCACCATATAAAGCAATACCGCGGCTCATTTCAAAGATGGAAAGGGTATCTGTTTTTGTGATGTTTAAATATTTTTCAATATTTTTCTTTATCATATTTGCTTACATTATTTTTAATATAAATAAAGGATGGGGGTCTTTTGCCAAAAAAACCGGATTTTTAAAAATTAACTGGTTTAACTTTGAAAAAATAGAAAAAAATGTGTCAAAAATTTTTGACAAGATTTTTTATGATAATAAAATCAGTTTAATTTTTATAATTACAACAATAACGATTTTGCTTGCTATATTAATTGGCTGGTTGATACAGCCAACTTTTGGAATTGTTTTTTTAATGGCTGTTGTCTGTTTGTGGCAACTTATAAAGACAAATGATAGAACAGAAGCATTTTCTTTGCTTTTAGTTTTAATATGTTTTGGAATAATTATAGGCACTGAAATTTATTTCTTAGGCGATGGTAGAATGAATACGGTCTTTAAATTTTATATGGTTGCATGGACATTTTTGGCGGTTGCCCTTCCTTATTTATTTTATAAAATTATTAATGAGACAAAAAAATATCTTTTATTAAATAAAAAAGAGATTAGATTTGATTTGCTTTATATAGCGGCAGGAACATTTTTGTTATTGCTTGCCATTTATTTTTTACAGTCCCTTGATATGAAAAATGGAACATCGTATATGCAATCGCTTTACATAATTATCATAATTTTTGGAACGGTATTTTTATATATTTTAAAAGATAGAATAGGGAAAATAATTTACTGGAGCAGTTTTATTTTTGTTTTTATTCCAGTGATATTATATCCATTTATGAGTTCTTTTACAAAAATGAAATTGTGCAGTAATAATTTTGCCCAGGAACTAAGAATTGACGGAATAAAATACATTGAAAAAATGGAGAAAAGACCCGGGGCGGTCTATGATTTTGATAAATATGATTATGGTGCAATAAACTGGATAAATGAAAATTTAAAAACAATTGAAACAATTGTGGAAGCACCCGGGGATAGAATGTATACAGGACTTTCAAGGATTTCTATTTTTACCGGTATGCCAACAATTGTGGGATGGGGTTATCAGGTTGGACAGCAGAGCGGTAGAGGTGATAAAGTTCAGGAAGGATTTATGTTAACAAATAGAATATATACAGATAAGGATGTTGAAGCAACAAAAAATATTTTAAAAGAAAAAAATATTAAATATGTATATATTGGTAGCATAGAAAAAGCACTTTACCCAGAAGCAGTTGAAAAATTCAATCAAATCGCAACTCCGGTTTATCAAAACGAAGGTGCTGTTTTATTTAAATTAAATGAAAATTAAAAAATAAAATATAATGCATGATTTTTTTTCAAATCAAAATAATTTTTTAATAAATTACGATATTGAAATTTTAAAGTTCATAAATATAAAACTGCATAATTCTTTTTTTGATTTTATTGTAAAACTTGCTGCAAATGACGTTTTTCTTGTTGCCTTAATTTTTTCAGGCATCTTTTTATTTTTTAAAATACGCAGAATTACCAAATTGGATAAATTAAATATATGTGTTTCTTTATGGGCTCTTATAATTATAAATATAATAAATACTTTTTTATTAAAACCGTATTTTAAAAGACAAAGGCCTGTTGTTTTTATTAAGGATATTTATTTTCTTGTTAAAATGAATAAACTCGGCTATGCATTTCCATCAACCCATACGGCATTGGCAACTGCATTTGTTGTAATTTTGTGGAAGGATTATAAAGAATTAAGACCGTATCTGGCTTTATTTTTATTTTTTATTGCTTTTTTTTGTATTTATTCCGGCGGGCATTATCCTCTGGATGTTGTCGCAGGCATAATTTTTGGCTGGATATTTGGAATAATTTTTAATAAAATAAAACAATTTTTAAAAAAATACTATGGATGATTGGTGAAAAATGAAGATAATAAAAATAATTTTATTGGTTTTTATTTTTGTTTTAGAATTATTTATTGCATCTTTTGCAGATGATAAAATTGTAAATGTGTTATGCTATCACAGATTCAAATTAAGAAAAATTACAGATAAAGAAAAGAAAAAATGGGGGGATATTTATGCAATAAAACCGGAACAGTTTGATAAGCAGATGAATTTTTTAAAAGAAAATGGCTATAATGTTATCACGATGAAGGACTATATTGATTATATGTATGGTAAAAAAGAAATCCCAGAAAAAACAGTCATTATAACAATTGATGATGGCTATAGCAGTATTTATGAATATGCGTATCCGATTTTAAAAAAATATGGTTTTAAAGCCACAATAAATTTATATCAGGATTTTTTGCCTGGGGGGAAAAATGCATTAACTGTTCAGCAGATAAAAGAGATGCATGAAAATGGATTTGAATTCGGTTGCCATTCAAAATCGCATCCTGTATTAACAAAAAAAGAAAAGATGACAGATGAAGAATATGTTAGATTTTTAGAAAAGGAAATTATCGGGTCAAAGGAATATCTGGAAAAATTGCTGAATTTTCCTATTGATACATTTGCATATCCCTATGGTTCTTATTCAAAAGAAGTGCATTTAATAATAAAAAAAGCTGGCTATAAACTTGCCTTTTCAGTTGTTCCTTCATATAATACAAAAGAGACCAATAAATTTTCTTTAAAAAGAACAATGATTTATAATTCAACAACCATTGATAAATTAAAAGAAATTTTAGAAAAGAAACAATTAAAAGTAAAGGATATTTATCCCGATGATGGGGATGTGATTAATGATAATACGCCAGAATTAAGAGCAACTTTGGTAGAAGATTCAAATTTGAATACAGCAACAATAAAGTTTAAAATGGGACGTGTGGTGTTAAAAGATTCAATTTACAACCCAATAACAAAAATGTTATCATATTCATACAGTTTAAATAAAAGTAAATTAAAAAATGGAACGCATATTGCAAAAGTGGTTGCCCAGGATAATAATGGTAATGAATATGAAAGTGCATGGCTTTTCATTGTAGGAAAGCCGACAAAACTAGACCTTCTTGAAAATGAGAAAAATCATATTTCAGAAGATATAAAAGAGGAATAAAATGGAGAATAAACAGGATATTAGAGAAAAATTAATTCTTGCCCTTGATGTTGATGATATGGCGATTGCATATAATATAATTGATAAATTATCGCCTTTTATAAAATTTTATAAAGTCGGTTTGCAGTTGATTACAAAAGATGGGATAAGAATTGTTACAACATTAAAAAGAAAGGGCTTGAAAATTTTTTATGATGCAAAATTTTTTGATATCCCGCAAACAGTTTACAATGCCTGTTATGAAGCAACACGGCTTGGTGTGAATATGATAAATGTTCATGCCGCAGGCGGAATAACAATGATGAAATACGCAAAAGAAGCAGTAGAAACTTCATCTCAAAAGATGCAGGTTGAAAGACCTTTACTTCTTGCCGTTACTATATTGACGAGTATGGATAATAAAGAATTAAAAAACAATTTTGCTACAAATTTGGATACAAAAAGTATGGTTTTACATCTTGCCCAAAATGCAATAAAAGCAGGGGTTGATGGGTTGATATGTTCACCTGTTGAATTAAAAATGCTAAGAAAAGAATTTGGAGATAGCATTGTCATTGTAACTCCTGGAATTAGAATTGGGAAAATAAAAAAAGATGACCAGAAACGAGTTATGACACCTTATGATGCAATTAAAAACGGGGCTGATTATATAGTAATTGGAAGGCCAATAATACAGGCGGAAAATAAAGTGGAAGTAATAGAAGATATTTATAAACAAATAAAGGAAGGTATGAATGCAAGAAAAAAAAGTAATTGAAATTTTTGAAAAAGCAGGAGGGCTTTTAACGGGTCATTTTTTATTGACTTCAGGCAAACACAGTGAAAAATATCTTGAAAAATTTGCTGTTTTACAACAACCGGAATATACAGAATTGTTATGCAAAGAAATAGCAGATCATTTCAAAAAATATAATATAGATGTTGTTGTTGGGGCAGCAATTGGTGGAATAATATTATCCTATGAAACAGCTCGCCAATTAAAAGTCCGTGGTATATTTATGGAAAGAGAAGAAGGAAAATTAAAATTAAGGCGTGGTTTTACAATAAATGAAGGAGAAAAAGTTTTAATAGTGGAAGATATTGTAACAACAGGTGGTTCTGTGCAGGAAATAATTAATGAATTAAAGCAGAATTATAAATGTGAAATTGCAGGTGTTGGTCTTTTAATAGATAGAAGTGGAAAAAATATTGATTTTGGATGCGGAGAAACATTTGCGCTTGCTAAAATGAATATAGAGACGTTTGAACCGGAAAATTGCCCATTATGTAAAAAAAATATACCAATAACAAAACGTGGAAGTAAAAATTTAAAAAGCGTATAAATATAACCGGGGTAAATAATTTAAAAAGGAGTTGGCTCATTTGTTTGATACCATTTCTCAATTATTAAATAAAGAGCAGTTAGAAGCTGTGAAACATAAAGACGGTCCTTTATTAATTCTTGCTGGTGCTGGCAGTGGAAAGACGCGAGTTATCACATATCGCATTGCTTATCTTATTTCAGAATATAGGGTAAATCCCGAAAACATTCTTGCTGTTACTTTTACCAATAAAGCTGCTGATGAAATGAAAGCAAGAATAAAAAAAGTTGTTGGCAAAGATGCTGAAAAAATATGGATGAGCACTTTTCATTCTATGGGTTGTAGAATTTTAAGGCATCATGCAGAAAAACTTGGCTGGTCAAGAAATTTTTCAATTTATGATGAAGATGACAGAGAACGTCTGGTAAAGCACTGTATGAATGAATTAAAAATTTCTGAAAAACAAATTAAGCCATATATTATTATTCGTTTAATTCAGGATATAAAAAATTCGTTGCTTTCACCTAAAGAGTATGAAATGAAACATATGAGCACTTTTGAAGTGGATGTTGCTTTAAGAATTTATGAAATTTATGAAGAGAAATTGTTTAAAAATAATGCAATGGATTTTGACGATTTAATTGTAAAAACAATTGATTTATTTGAAAAAAATACTGAAATTTTAAAAATTTATCAGGAAAAATTTAAATATATATTAATTGATGAGTATCAGGATATAAATAATTCCCAGTATGTTTTAATTTCAATGCTGGCTAAAAAATATAAGAATATTTGTGTTGTTGGAGATGATGACCAGAGTATATACGGTTTCCGTGGAGCGGACATAACAAATATTCTTGATTTTGAAGAGGACTACCCTGAGGCAAAAGTTGTGCGACTTGAACAAAACTACAGGTCAACAAAAAAAATATTAAAGGCAGCACACGGCGTTATAAAAAACAATTTAGGGAGAAAGGACAAAGAACTATGGACAGAAAATGCAGAAGGGGAAGATATTATTTTTTATTATGCCAACGATGAAGTAGATGAGGCAGATTATGTGGCAAATCAAATATTAGAGTTAATTCATACTGAAAGTGTGAATTTAAAAGATATAGCAGTATTTTACAGAATGAACGCTCAATCAAGAAATATAGAAGATAAATTAAGAAGAGCAGGTATACCATATAGATTGGTTGGCGGTATTCAATTTTATGCAAGAATGGAAATAAAGGATTTACTTGCTTATTTACGGCTTATTTCAAATCCTTATGATACTATTAGTTTTAACCGAATCATAAATGTTCCACCGCGTGGCATAGGAGATGCGGCACTTGATAAATTAGAAAAATATAGTTTTGAAAAAAATATTTCTATTTATGAAACATTATTCAAAGTTGATGAAATAGAAGATATAAAAGATTATCAAAAAGAGGCAATAAAGAAATTTGGTGAGTTTGTAAAAAAATTAAATGAAGAAAAGGATAAAATAAAATTGCAGGAACTTTTAAAAAAAATTATTTCTGAAACAGGATATAAAGAGTACTGGGAAAAGGATACTTCGCAAAACGCAAAAGAAAGAGTTGAAAATATAAAAGAATTGGTATCTGCTGTGGCAGAATATGAAGAAAACAATCCGGGTAAAAAACTGGATGATTTTTTATCACAGGTTAGTTTAATTTCTGAAATAGATAGATGGGATAAAGAGGCAAATGCAGTAACCCTTATGACAATACATAGTGCAAAAGGGCTTGAGTTTGATGTTGTTTTTGTTATTGGAATGATGGAGGATATTTTTCCACATAAAAATTCATTACTTGAAAATGCCGAAGAAGGAATAGAAGAAGAACGACGTTTATGTTATGTTGGACTTACCCGTGCAAAGAAGAAATTGTTTTTAATAGGATCAAGGACAAGGAGACAATACGGACAAAGAAAATTTTGCACCCTTTCAAGATTTTTATATGAAATTCCAAAAGATTTAATAAAATTTGAAGGTGGCATACCCCCTGAGATTACAAAAAAAATTTATGAATATGAAAAAGAAGAAAGTCATAATGATACTGAATATATTGATGCAGATTATGATGATATCGTTTTACAATATAAAAAAGGGCAGAAAGTAAAACATTCAAAAATGGGAACAGGTATAATTCAAAAGGTAGAACCATACGGTGAAGATTTAAGAATAACTGTTTTGTTTAAAAATAGAGGGAAAAAAATTCTTTCAGCAAAATATGCAAAATTAGAAATTATAGAGTGATTAAAATAATTTTTTATTTACTCTTCTTTTTAAACTAACCATTACTTACAAGTTAGCCCGTGTTATGTAGCACATTTAATTTTTTTTGTGATTTCTATAATATTAATAAGCAACCGGGGATAAAAACATGGTAAGTGCCAGAGCAATTTTTTCATTTTTTTTAATTTCTCCCTTTTCTAAAGGGAGACACTGAGGGATTTGTTTTTATTTTTTCTCTCTCAATTTTCGGGAGAGAGGGAAGGAGAAAGGGGACGATTGCATTCAAGTTTACTCTTGCATTCGTTCACCCTCTCCCTTATCCCTATCCCATCAAAGGGAGAGGGGAAAAAATTTTTTTTAAAATTTCCCCCTTTCCTAAAGGTGGAAACAGGGGGATTTATCTTTTTGCTTTTCTTTTTTGCAAAAAATCTCCCCCTGCCCCTCTTTAAAAAAGAAGGGAATTAAAAAACAGGACACTGAGGGATTTGTTTTTATTTTTCCTCTATTCCAAGAGCGAAGGAGAGTTAGAAAAAGGAGGCGGTTACATTCAAGTTGCCTCTTGTATACCTTCACCCTCTCCCTTATCCCTCTTACATCAAAAGTGAAAGGCAATAGCACTTGAAATTACTACTTGAGCTTTAATAACAGGTTTAAATGGTATATCTCATAAAATTATTATTTTATTCAAAAACTTCCTTATTTGCCAGTATTTAAAAAAAATAATTTAATTAACTCAAAGTATTCGCGGCAATTGACAACATTAAAATTATATGTTAAATTAAATAAAAAAATTAAGGGTGATTTATGGTATTAGATGATGATTTTAAAATAAGTATGGATGATATAAAAGATATTGTTTCTGAATTGTTCGGGGAAAAAATAGAAAAAGTTGATGAAACAAAAGCAAAAGAAATTTTAAAACAGGAAAACAAAATTTCTCTGGATGAAGATTTGGCAAATATCCAAATCGGGCAATTGACACAGGAAGAAGAAAAAATTTTAAAAGATTATGAGGAAGATGTAAAAAAAGAAAGCGAAAACAAAATTGAAATAAAAGAAGAAACACAAATAAAAGAAACAACAGATATAAATGCGTTGAAGAAAAAAATAGAAGAAGAGATGCGAGAGAAATTACGCAAAGAATTTGAAGAAGAAAGGGTAAAAAAAAGAGAAGAAGTTTTAAAAAAATTAGATGAAATAAAAGAAACAGAAAAAATTCAGCAACCCCAGGTTAAGGTTTTAACAAATTATTCAGAAAAAATTTCTTTGCTACAAATTTTTGAACAGTCGCAAAATATTTTAAAAAATTTACTTAGCAAACTTATAAAAAGAAATCCGGTTGAAACAATGTTTTTAAAAACCCTCGAAAAAGCAATGCAGAAACATCAGGATGTTTTAAGAAAAGCGGATTTTAATCAATTTAATAAAGTCCGCGTGGATGGTTCAATTGAAATCGGCAGAGTCGCTGCGAATCTTAATTCAATTTATATGCCCGAGGATAAAAAAGGAATCAAATTTTTTAATGCATTGCATGATATTTTTGAAGAACGATTAATTGCAATAGAACTTGCTGTTGGAATTGAAACAAAAGATGAAATTATATCCAAACTTATTGGGCAGATGGAAGAAATTTTAAAAACAAAAAATATATCAACAAAATTAATAAATATTTTTATGGAAAAAATAGTCCCAAGCACAACAATGAAACCGGGGGAATAGTATGGATGAAGAAAACACACAAAATAAATTAACACCAGAAGAAGAACAGTTACTTAGAGAATTTGAAGAGGAAAGAAGAAAAGCAAAAGAGGCAATGGAAAAGAATGTTCGTGAAGAAATAAAAAGTGAACTTGCTGAAGAAGTAAAAGAATTAATGGAAAGGCAGACAGGGGATGCCATAGAAAAAGAAGTAAAAGAAAAAATTGAACAGGAAGCAAGGGAAAAGATAGAAAAAGAATTAAGGGAAAAATTAGAAGATGAATTAAAAGAAAAATTAAAGAAAGAATTGGAAGAAAAAATAAAAAAAGAGATTATTGAAAAAGAAAAACAAAAAAGGGAAGAAATACTGAAAAAGATAATGGCTTTTAAACAGATAGAAGAAGAAGAGCTAAAAGAAAAAGTCAGGCAGGAAGTTCAGAAGGAAGAAGAAAGAAAAAAACAGGAATTGATGCAGCAATTAAAAGAACTTAAAATGCAGGAAGAAGAAAAAAAGAAAATGATGGAAGAAGAATTAAAAGAAAAAATAAAAGAACAATTAAAAAATGAAATAGAAGCTGAAAGGGCGAAAAAAAAGCAAGAACTTTTAGCCAAACTTGAAAAAGTAAAACAGGAAAGCGCTCAATTTGCACAAAAGTTAACAGGTGCAAATTTGAATATGGAAGAGATAACGTCTATTTTAAATTTATTTAATGAAGCACAAGAAATTTTAATGGTTTTATTAACAGGGCGGTTGGATGAGAAAGATGTATATAATATTTTCTTAAAAACAGCATTTTCATCATCAAAAAAGTACTATGATATACTCGGTAAGGCATTTACGGATAAAAATGGAAAAATGTTAGAAAAAGGGAAAATAAACATACAACAGATTTTAAATAATTATGGCGTTTTAAAAGAAACAGTGGAAATTAAAAACAAAAAATTGCTTTTGGCTTTAAGAGACATTCTTGACGAACGATTAATTGCAATTGAACTCGCAACATCGCTTGATATAAAAAATTCAATACTCTCTGATTTTTTTCAACGGCTTGATAAATTGGTTAAATTGAGTAAATTCAAAAAGGAAATTGTTGATATTTTTATCAAACAGGTAGTTCCTGATACAACTTTAAAACCAGGTGAGTGATGATATGAAAAAAGAAGTATATATTTTAACCAGAGAAAAACTTGAGGACCTGGAAGAAAAAATTTTAGCCCCTTATGCAATGAAAAGCAAATATTCAAAGGGCAGGCGTTATAAAGAAAAAGAACATCCATATCGTTCGGTTTATCAAAGGGACAGGGATAGAATAATTCATTCAACTGCTTTTAGAAAACTTGAGTATAAAACCCAGGTTTTTGTAAATCACGAAGGCGATTATTACAGAACGCGATTAACCCATACACAGGAAGTTGCCCAGATTGCAAGAACAATTGCAAGGGCATTAAGGTTAAATGAAGAATTAACTGAGTCAATAGCACTTGCGCATGATATAGGGCATACCCCATTTGGTCATTCGGGAGAGACAATACTTAATAAACTTGTTGGAAAAAAAGAAGGTGGATTTGAACATAATATACAAGGTTTAAGAGTTCTTGAAGAACTTGAAGAAAAGTATCCTTCTTTTCCTGGCCTTAACCTTTCATGGGAAGTCAGAGAAGGTATGGTAAAACATAAAACATCCTATGATTCTCCTATTTATAAAAATTATAAAGAATATGAGCTGGATAAAAGTCCAACACTTGAGGCGCAGATTGTAAATATAGCGGATGAAATTGCTTATAATTCACATGATGTTGATGACGGTATCACATCAGGAATACTAATGTTAGATGACTTAAAAAAAACAATTATATGGCAGGAAATAGAAAAAAATATGGATTTAAAAGAATTTAAAGATCTTTCTTTAACAATGAAAAAATATCTAATAACACGAATGCTTATTAATATACAAATTAATGATTTATTAAATAATACTATAAAAAATTTACAGAAAAATAATATTGATTCAATTGAAAAAGTAAGAAATTTTAAAAAGAACCTTGCCGATTTCAGCCCAGAAATGAAAGAAATGCATAAGGATTTAAAAAAATTTTTATATACACATATGTATAAACACTATAAAGTAATCAGAATGGAAGAAAAGGCAAGAATGATTATAACACAGTTATTCAATATATATGCAAACAGGAGTTCCGGGGTTGAATCAATATTGCCACCGAATATAAGAAAAAGATTAAAAAAGGACTCCATAAAAAGAGTTATCGCTGATTATATTGCAGGAATGACGGATAGAGAAATTTTAGATGAGTATAAAAAATTCTTTGACCCTTATGAAAAAGTTTGATTTAAAAGATAATTATACACCGCGGGGTTTTGTTTTTGTTCCTACCTATAATTGCACCGCCTTCTGTAAACATTGCAATAATGATTTTAAAAATCATAATTTAAATCAAAAAATGGAAATAAAAAAGGCAATAGAATTATTATATGAAGGAAAAAAAATGGGATTGAATTCAATTCAAATTACAGGCGGCGAAATAACAATGTATCCGGAATTTATGCTTTCTTTAATACCGCATGCCAAAAAACTTGCAATAAGAGTAAATAAACCGCCAACGAATGCGTATATAGCAAAGGATAAAAATAATGCAGCGGAATTTTTTAAAAATTTAAAAGAAATCAATTATACATCTGGATTCAGGTTAAGTATTGACCCATATCATCAGGAAAGAATACCCATAAACTGGATAGCGGACTTTATTATAGAATACAGCAGATATTTTAAACTATCATCACTTACCATTGGTTCTTCTTATTATGATAACGAAAAAATTTTTACTTTATATGATGAATTAATTTTACTTTTAAAAAATCATTTTAAATCAGTTGAATTAATAAAAGAAAAAAAAGTAATAATGATAGATGGATATAAAATAAAATACGGAATTTGGAAGCCAACGCGTCCTTCATGGCAACCGCTTTATGATTATGAGGTTGAATTAAAAAAAATTACAAATACAATGCATTGTTTGGGTCCCAAAGGAGTTGGGTATTTGTGGATTGAACCGGATTTTAAAGTGCGCGTATGCTCATGTAATGGCAATAATTTTCTTGATTATCTGATAATCGGTGATTTAAAAAAAGATAAATTAATAGACATAATAAACAGGGCAAAACAAAATCCTGTTTTTAAAATATTAGCAAATTATGGACCTGCTGGTTTGCGGGATTTTTTAAATTTTAATGAAATAATTATTTCTCCTGAAAAAAAATACACTTTTATGTGCGAACTTTGCAATGAAATTCTTGCAAATAAGAATTATATTGAAAAAATAATTGAAAATTACAACAGGTTCTTTTTAAATGAAGAAGTTGCTAAATTATGAATTGAAAATTGCTATAGCAATTTTCAGGAGAAAAACACAAACAAAATATTTTATTATAGTTTTTGATAAATTGGAGTATTAAAACAATTTGACGGAAAAAGTTAATATATGTATAATTTGTAAAAAAATTAAAGGAGAAAGTTATGAATTTAATTGATGTCCTTACCGAAGCGAGAAATATAAAGCCCGATAAAAAATTTATAATATATGAAAGAACCAAGAAAACTTTTAAACAATTTTATGAAGAGGTCTTGCAGTTTAGTTCGGGTCTTATGCAACTTAATATAAAAAAAGATGATAAAGTTGCAATTTTGCTTAATAACAGTCCTGAATTTGTAATTTCTTATTTTGCAATTGTAAATTTAGGGGCGATTGTTGTTCCTTTGAATACCTATTTAAGTAAAGAAGAGGTTATTTATATATTAAATGACTGCAAAGCGAAAATTTTAATTTCTTCTTCTGATTTTGAAGAAATTTTAGAAGAATTAAATCCAAATAGAATTCCTTCGCTGGAAAATATAATCAGCGTTAATAAATTAAATAAAGTAAATTATATTGATTTTAAGCAAGTATATAAAAAAAATGAAAAAATAAATGTGGATATAAATGAAGAAGATGTTGCAGTAATTATCTATACTTCAGGAACAACAGGGTATCCAAAAGGTGCAATGCTCACCCATAAAAATTTAATTTCAAATGTAAAAGCATGCACCATAGCAATAAAGATAATGGAAAATGATAGATTTATAGTTTTTTTGCCAATGTTTCATTCTTTCAGTTTTACGGTTTGCGTGCTATTGCCGTTATATTGTAAATGTCAATTAACAATTATAAAATCAATAAAACCATTTAGTAAAATTATAAAATCTATTTTTTTTCATAGAATCAGTATTTTTGTTGCAATACCACAGGTATATAATGTGCTTGCAGGGAAAAAGATACCAGCAATTTTTTTATGGTTAAATCCAATAAGGGTTTGCATATCAGGCGCTGCTCCGCTTGCTGAAGAAGTTTTAAAAAATTTTGAAAAAAAATTTAAAGTTCCTTTACTTGAGGGTTATGGATTGTCCGAAGCGTCCCCTGTTGTTTCAGTGAATCCTCTGGATGGTGTAAGAAAACCTCGTTCTGTTGGACCGCCACTTCCGGGTGTTTCAGTGAAAATAGTTGATGAAAATTTAAATGCGCTTGGAGTGAACCAGGTCGGTGAAATCGCTGTTTCGGGACCGAATGTTATGAAAGGTTATTTTAACAGAGAGCAGGAAACAAAGGAAGTTATAAAAAATGGATGGCTTTTAACAGGGGATATAGGGAAAATAGACGAAGATAATTATATTTACATACTTGATAGAAAAAAAGATTTAATTTTAGTTAATGGTATGAATTTATATCCGAGAGAAGTGGAAGAAGTATTATACAAACATCCAGCAATAGAAGATGCCGTTGTAGTTGGAAAGATTGATAAAATTCATGGAGAAATACCAGTGGGTGTAATAAAATTAAAAGACGGCTTTAATGTAACTGAACATGAATTAAGGCAATTTTGCAAACAATATCTGGCAAATTTTAAAATTCCGCACAAATTTGAATTTTGGAATGATTTACCAAGAACAGGGACAGGAAAGGTCTTGAAAAGAGAAATAAGAAAAATTATAAATCAATAAAGGAGAAAAAAAATTACAAAAAAAATAAGATTTTGTATTTCGCAGATAAATACAACTGTTGGTGATTTAAAAGGGAACAGTGAAAAAATTATTGAAAAAATAATGGCTGCAGAAAAAAATAAAGCAGATATTATTTTATTTCCTGAACTTACTGTGTGTGGTTATCCACCGGAAGACCTTGTATTAAAAAAGGATTTTATTCTGGATAATATAAAAGCAATAAAAAAAATTGCAAAAAATACTGGCGATGTAATTGCAATAACAGGTTTTTTATACAGGGAAAAGAATTCTATTTATAATTCTGCTGCGATTTTATATAAAGGAAAAATACATGGAATTTATAATAAAATAAATCTTCCAAATTATGGGGTTTTTGATGAAAAAAGATATTTTGTTCCAGGGGATAAACCGCTTGTATTAAATATCAACGAATTATCAATTGGAATTTCTATTTGTGAAGATTTGTGGACTCCTTTTAAAATTGATAAATATAAAAACAAAATAAATTTTTTATTAAATTTAAGTGCTTCGCCATACCATAAATTAAAATGGAAAGAAAGATATAAAATATTTAAAAAAAGAGCAAGAGAATTTAATTGCGTGGTTATTTTTGCAAATCTTGTTGGTGGGCAGGACGAACTGGTTTTTGATGGACATTCTTTGGTAATTGATAAAAATGGTAAATTAATAATTCATGGCAAACAATTTGGAGAAGATGATATTTATTTTGATGGAATTATTGAAAATAAAAAACAGATAAAAAAAACAAAAGAATTAAATGTAATTAATTTAAATTACAAAATAAAAGAAAAAGAGAAATTGGACTATGCAAGACAAAAATGGAGTCCACTTTCAGAAGAGGCAGAAGTTTACAATGCGTTATTGCTTGGGACAAGAGATTATATACAGAAAAATGGATTTGAAAAAGCAATAGTTGCAATAAGCGGTGGTATTGATTCTGCTCTTGTTGCTGTTATTGCCGTTGATGTGCTGGGAAAGGAAAATGTTGATTTAATTTTTATGCCAACAAAATTCAGTTCTATGGAATCTTTTAAAGATGCTAAAAAATTAAGCGAAAATTTAAAAATTAAACTGAAAATTATTGATATACAACCCCTGTTTGATTTATATTTAAAAATTTTAAAACCGTATTTTAAAAATTTAAAAACGGATATAACAGAAGAAAATTTGCAATCAAGAATAAGGGGAAATATTGTGATGGCTTTTTCAAATAAGTTTAAAAGTATAGTATTGACAACAGGGAACAAAAGTGAAATGAGCACCGGTTATGCCACGCTTTACGGGGATATGGCTGGTGGATTTGCTGTAATAAAAGATATACCAAAAACACTTGTTTATAAACTTGCTCAATACAGAAATAAAATAGCGGGCTATGATTTAATACCACAAAATATATTAAAAAAAGAACCAACAGCAGAATTAAAATACAATCAAAAAGATTCAGATACTTTACCGCCATATTCTTTACTTGATAAAATCATAGAAGATTATGTTGAAAAGGATGTAATTTATAATGAAATAAAAAGGAAATTTAGGTATAATGATTTAAAAAGAGTAATAAAGATGATAGATAAAAGTGAATATAAAAGAAGACAAGCACCTCCGGGTATAAAGATAACACCGAGGGCATTTGGAAAAGATAGAAGAATGCCAATTACGAATAAATACAACAAATGGGAGTAATTTTATGATAATTGTAAGTGCATGTCTTGCTGGGGTTTGTTGCAGATATGATGGAACCTCAAAAATTAATAAAGATATTATGAAACTGGTCGCTGAAAGAAAAGCAATACCTTTATGTCCTGAGGTTCTTGGCGGCAGAAAAGTTCCACGGGAGCAGGTTGAAATTATAAATGGAACAGGAGAAGATGTTATTGATGGAAAGGCGTTTGTAAAAGATAAAAATGGTAATGATGTTACTGAGGAAATTTTAAATGGGGTGAAAGAGGTTGTATTAACAACAGAAAGATTGGGAGTAAAAGTTGTTATACTTAAAACAAAAAGTCCTGCTTGTGGTTATGGAAAAATTTATGATGGAACTTTCAGCAATGTTTTAAAAGATGGGAATGGGGTTTTAGCCGCTGCTTTAAAAAGAAAAAACATAAAGATATTAACTGAAGAAAATTTTATTGAATTTATAGATACATTTTAACGGAGGTGATTTTCTGTGGCTGATGTTTATTTTTTAATTGAATATCCGATTTATAGAGAATTTGAAACAGAAGATATTGATATTTTATCAAATATATGTGAAGAAGTTAAATTAAAAAAAGGAGAAATAATTTTTAAAGAAGGGGCACCAGGAGATGCTTTGTTTATTATAAAAAAAGGGGTTGTGAAAATTTATAAAGAGACAAGAACAAGAAAAAAACTAATAACAATTTTAAGTGAGGGGGAATTTTTTGGAGAAATGGCTTTAATAGATGGTTCGCCAAGGTCTGCAACAGTCGTTGCTGATGATGATATAGAACTTATAAAATTATCATTAGAAAATTTTAATAAATTAAAAAATGAGTATCCAAAAACAGCATTAAAGGTTTTTGGTGCTTTACTTAAATTTATGAGTTACAGAATAAGAAGAACAACAAAAAAAGCAGCTCAACTTTTAAGAGGTAGAAAAATAAAAAAAACGAAAAATGGAGGCAAAAAATGAAAAAATTATTAGCGTTTATTTTTTTACTTTTTCCTTTAATTGTATTTGCAAGACCCGATCTTTATATTTGCTATGATGGCGACCCAAAAATTTCCATTCTTGATACTTCAATTAATAAAATTATTCAGGATATTAAATTGAAATTTTCAGTGAATGATATTAAACTTGATTATGAAGATAAATACCTTTATTTTATAAGTTCGGATACAAATTCTTTATACAGATTGCAAACAAAAAATTATATTATTGACACTGATTTTATAAATGTTGGATTAAATCCAGCCGCAATTGCAATAAGTAAAGATAATAAAAAAATTTATGTTGTAAATAAAGGGTCTAAAAATATTACAATTGTAAAAATTCCTTCAATGGAACTTTCAGAAGAAATTTTGCCACTTTCTTTTAATCCAAAAGGAATAATTATTGCAGATGATAATAGAAGGGCTTTTGTTTCACTGGATGGAAGAAAGGGAATAGCTGTTATTGACCTTATGGCAAATAAGGTAAAGGGAATAATAGATACAGGAATTGAACCATGGGGAATGTGCATTTATCAGAATAAATTATTTGTAACAAATGAAGGGGTAGGAAGTGTGTCGGTTATTGATATAAATACATATAAAGTTTTAAATGAAATTGTAACTTCTGATTTGCCAAGGGGCGTAGATGCGTTTAATAATCAAATTTATATAGGTGTTACATCAGGTATAGATATTTTTGAAACAGTAAAATTTGAAAAACCGGCATCTTTAGGGCTAGATTCTCCGGGATACGGGGTTATTTATGCAAAGACAACTTCAGGTGATAAAATTTATGTTGCAAGTCATAATGAAGAAGGAAAAGGCGAAGTAGCAGTAATTGACCCTTATTTGAATGAAATAGTTGAAGAAATTCCTTTAACTGGAAAACCGAACATACTTGAAATTAAAAAACCATTGCCAACAGCAACACCTACTTTTACTTCAACCAAAACGCAAATTCCAACAGCAACATTTACTTTAACAAAGACCCCGATACCTACTGCAACTCCAACATCTACAAAAGTTCCTGTGAAAAAGAAAATAAAACCAAAACCAACGCCAACAATTATAAAGGGTCCTGATTTAATAACCACTGATTTAAAAGGAAAGGTCTGGCTTTTGAATGGTCCTGCAAGTTATGTGAAAGTAAAAGCAATAAGCAAACATACAAATAAAATATATGAGACAAAAACAGACCATAATGGTAATTTTATTTTTAATAATCTGCCAATAGGTGGTTACGTGGTATCGGTTGAGGCAACCTATATAAAAGAAAAAGCAGTTGCCGTTGTTTTAAATAGAGGAGAAAATGAGCCACTTGTTATAAGTGTTCAAAAAAGATGAATAATAATTTTTTAAAAAATAAATTAAGCGAAAAAGAAAAGGTTATTTTACTTTCTGTTTTATCAAATGCCTCACTTGTTGTTATTAAATTAATTGTTGGTTTTTTATCAGGTCTTGTGAGTATTATGGCAGAGGCATTACATTCTGCAAATGATTTAATTGCTTCTTTTGTTGCATATATTGGTGTTAAGAAAGCATTAAGTCCGCCTGATAAAGACCATCAATACGGACATGGTAAAATAGAAATTTTAACAGGAGCAATTGAAAATATTCTTATACTTTTAATTGCAGTTTATATTATTTATGAAGGCATAAATAAATTGATACATAAAACGTCACCAGAATACATAGAAACAGGTATTGCTGTTATGGTTTTTTCCGGGATTTTAAACTTTATATTATCAAATTTTTTAATTAAAAAAGGTCGTGAATTACGTTCAATTGGGATTGAAGTAGATGGCGAACATTTAAGAGCAGATGTTATAACATCACTCGGAGTTGCCTTTGCATTGATTATTTTAAAAATAACAAATATATGGTGGATAGACCCAATTGCTGCAATTTTGGTTGGTATATGGGTATTTTTTATTTTTATTAGATTATTAAAAAAATTGGTTGAGCAAACAATAGATACAGGAATAAGTGAACAGGACCTTGCTTTTATAGAAAAAACATTAAACGATATAAAAGAAATAAAATTTTATCACAAAATCAGAACACGGCAGAGCGGTTCAACAATATTTATTGATATGCATATAAAGGTTGATAAAAAATTATCAGTGGAAAAATCACATAATATTACTAAAATCATAGAAGAAAAATTAAAAGAAAAGTTTGGTGATGTGAATGTGCTTGTTCATGTTGAACCATCCAAATAATTTGTATATTAAAAAATATTATTACATTGGATAATCTATGAAAATTATGTTTGTATCACACAGTTCTGTGCTGGAATATCATCAGCAAAAATTAAAAATTATGTCAGAAAAATACGGAGTTGAAATACATTTAATAACCCCTTTTTACTGGTATGAAGGTGGTGTGAAAACAGAACTTTTTACAGGAAATAAAAAAATAAAATACCATCCAGCAAAAGTATTTATGCTAAAAAACAAAATGTTTCATTTTTATTATGATGTAAGAAAATTTTTTAAAGAAATAAATCCGGATATTGTTCACATAGAGGAGATACCGTTTAATTTAGTGTGCTGGCAATTTATCAGACAGGCAAAAAAAATGAAAAAAAAGGTTTTGTTTTTTACCTGGGAAAATATAAGAAGAAAATTAAATCCGCTATACAGATATTTTTATAAATACAGTATAAAAAATTCTGATTGTGCGATTGCGGGGAATGAGGAAGGTAAAGAAATTTTAAAAGAACTCGGCTTTAATAAAGATATTTATGTTATGCCCCAATATGGAATAAATATGGAAGATTTTAAACCAAAAGAAAATCCTTTACCTGAAAATAACAAAAAATTTAGAATTGCATTTGTTGGTAGAGTAGTTCCTGAAAAAGGAATTGAAATACTTTTAAACGCAGTAAAAAATATAAAAAATATAGAATTAATCATAGCAGGCAAAGGGAACGATGATTATGAAAATAAAATAAAAAAACAGATAATTGAAAATAATTTAAATGACAGAGTAGAATTTAAAGGTTTTGTTTCAAGGAAAGAAATGCCTGATTTTTTAAATAAAATTCATATAGTAGTACTGCCATCCATAACGACAGAATCATGGAAGGAGCAGTTTGGAAGAATTTTAATAGAAGCATTTGCGGCAAAAGTTGCTGTTATTGGTTCATCATCAGGAGAGATACCGAATGTAATAAACGGGGCTGGGTTAATTTTTAAAGAAGGTGATTCGGATGACTTAAAAAATAAAATTTTAATGTTAATAAACGATAAAAAATTATTTTGTGAAAATATTGAAAAGGGTTTTAAAAGAGTTAAAGAAAATTATACAAATGAAATACTTGCCGAAAAGATATTTAACATTTACAAAAATTTGCTAAAAGAAAAATGAATTTAATAAATGGTTTTTTAAGTTTAATTTTTCCAACACAGTGTATAACCTGTGAAAGATATATTAAGGATTTTAAGTATTATTATGTATGCGAAGAATGTTATAAAAAAATAAAATTTATTGAAAAGCCATTTTGCAAGATTTGCAGTAAACCACTTAACTCTGAAACAGTAGATATTTGCCTTGAATGCGGTCAGAGAAAGGATACATATTTTTCTTATGTTAAAGCAGTAGGAACCTATGAAGATGCATTAAAAGATATTTTACAGTATTATAAATTTTACAAAAAAGAAAAACTTGCAAAAATACTGGTTAATTTTATCTTTGAGAAAATAACACAGGAATTTTTTAAGGATATTGATTTTTTGGTTCCGGTACCTTTGCATAAACGCTCATTGAAACAAAAAAATTTTGACCATATAAGGTTAATAACAGAAATTATCAGTAAAAAAATAGGAATTCCTGTTTTAAAAGGACTTGTTAAAATAAAAGAAACATATGACCAGAGTCAGTTAAAAAGAGAAGAAAGATTAAAAAATTTAAAAGATGCATTTGAAATTTTGGAAAAAATAAAAAACTTAATTAAAGACAAAAATTTTTTAATTATGGATGATATATATACAACAGGAAGCACAATGAATGAAGTTGCAAAGGTTTTGGTAAAAAATGGTGCAAAAGAAGTAAAAGGGTTGGTTATTGCAAGGGCACTTTAAAATATAATGCCTTAGTAATAGGAGGTAATAATAAAAATTGAAAATCCCTCTTAATCTTATTTTAGAAACTAACCATTACCCATAAGAGTTAGCCCTTGGCAGGCAGCCAGACAATTTTGGACGTTATGGAATATATTCTTGAGACCTTTTATTAAAGTTCAATCTGAAAGTTCAAGTGCTTTTCCCCTCGCTCTTTGATGGGAGAGGGGGAAGGGGAGAGGGTGAAGAAATACAAGGGGACACTTGAATGCAACCGCCCCTCTCTCCCACAAATTTTGGGGAGAGAGGAAAAATAAAAACAAATCCCTCTGTATCTCCCCTTAGAAAAGGGAGAGATTAAAAAAATAAAAAAATTGCTCTGGCACCAGCCATGTTTTTATTCCCTGTTGCTTATTAGCATATAGAAATTAAAAAATTGAATATGCTGCATAACACGGGCTAACTTGTGGGTAATGGTTAGCACGCAGGGGAGAGAGGAAAAAACAAATCCCACTGTTTCCCATTTTTTTATTTTCCCTCTTTTTTAAAGATAGGAGATTTTATTTATGTAAAAAAAAGTAAAGCAAAAAAATTTACTTTATATTTTATAAAAACCTACCATGGCTGAGGGCTTACTTCAAGTCATAAATTTCAATTGACAATAAAATCATAATTTATTATACTTTTGGGAAAATAAAAATTAATGAGTGCCGAGATAGCTCAGTCGGTAGAGCGACAGACTGAAAATCTGTGCGTCGGCGGTTCGATTCCGTCTCTCGGCACCATTTATTTAAAGAACGCATTTTTTTGCCGGCGTAGCTCAGTGGTTAGAGCAACGGTTTCGTAAACCGTAGGTCGTGCGTTCAAATCGCATCGCCGGCTCCAGTGATTTTAAATCTAATTATGAAAATAATTTTTAAGGAGGTTTTTAATGGCAACTGTAATAAGATTAAAAAGAATGGGTAGAACAAAAATTCCTTTTTTTAGAATTGTTGTTTCTGACGATAGATTATCTGCAAAATCAGGAAAATATATAGAAGAAATTGGCTATTATAATCCAAAAGAAGACAAATTAAAAATTGATAATGAAAAGTGCAGTAAATGGTTAGAAAGGGGGGTTCGGATTTCTGAAACAGTTGAATCATTGTTAAAAAAATCAGGAATTCAAATTCCTGTAAAGAAAAAGAAGAAAAAAGAAAAATGAAGGAATTATTAAAATTTTTGGTTGAAAACATTGCTGTGGAAAAAGATAAAATTAAAATAATAGAAAAAAAGGAAGACGATAAAATTAAATATATAATAAAAGTTTCAAAAAACGATATTAAAAATATAATAGGCAAAGAAGGTAAAATGATAAAATCAATAAGAAGATTTGTTAATATGGCGGCAATTAATAAAGGTATACAGAAAAGAATTCCAATAGAAATAATAGATGAATATTGACATATTAACAATTTTTCCAGAGATCTTTGACAAAACATTAAATTTCAGTATTATTAAAAGAGCCAGAGATAAGAAAAAAGTAGATTTTAACATCATAAACATAAGAAATTTTACAGATGATAAGCATAAAACAGTGGATGATGTGCCTTTTGGTGGAATGCCAGGGATGGTAATGAAAATAGAACCACTGTATTATGCAATTAAAAATATGAATTACCAGAAAAACAAAAGAAATCGTATAATTTTGTTAAGTGCTTCTGGTAAAAAATTAACACAAAAAAAATTAGTGGAATATTCCCAATTAGAAAAATTAGCAATCATCTGTGGACGATATGAAGGTGTTGATGAGCGGATTTTAAATTTTATTGATGAAGAAATTTCTATTGGTGATTATGTGATAAGCGGAGGTGAGTTTGCAGCATTAGTAATTATTGAAGGTGTCGTTAGATTACTTCCGGGTGTGTTAGGTAATGAAGAGTCAATAAAAAATGAATCATTTAATAACGATTTACTTGATTTTCCGCATTACACAAGACCGAGAGAATTTATGGGATTAAAAGCCCCAGAAGTTCTATTTTCCGGAAATCATAAAAAAATAAATGAATGGATGAGAAAGGCAGCTTTAAAAAAAACATTTGAAAATAGGCCTGATATTTTAAAAAATATAAAATTAACAGAAGAAGAAAAAAAATTTTTAGAAAATTTAAAGAAAGGAGTTGCTTCAGATGAATAATATAATGGATATAGTTAAAAAGCAATATGAAAAAAAGGGTAGAGAGTTGGATAAAATTCCAGTTGGTAGTAAAATTAAGGTAAATACAAAAATTATAGAAGGTGGCAAAGAAAGAATACAGGCATTTGAAGGAATAGTTATTGCAAAACACGGTAGTGGTTTGGATGCAACCTTTACAGTTAGAAAAATTGCATCCGGTGGAATTGGTGTGGAAAGAACTTTTCCGCTTCATTCACCTGTTATTCAGAGTATAAAAGTTATGAAACAGGGAAAAACAAAAAGAGCAAAATTATATTATTTAAGAGAGAAATTTGGTAAAAAAGCAAGAAAAGAATCAATGCGTTTTGATGCAGAAGCAAGCAAAGAACAACTGGAAAGTTTAAATATGGAAGAAGAAGTAAAAGAAGAGAAAAAAGAGGATGAGAAAAAAGAAGAAAAAAAATAAAATTTTAATTTTTTAATGGATAAAAAAGAGTCCTTAAATAAAGTTATTTTAATTACACTTTTATTTACCGCAGGCACGGTTCTATCTGAAACATTTGTAAATGTTTTTATCTGGCGATTAAAAAACGATTATTTATTATTAATAACCTATCTTTTTTCCTGTTATGCAACAATTCCTTTTGTTTTTTATTTGTCCGGTTATTTATGTATGTCAATTGACAGGGTCTGGGTATATAAAATAGGGATTGCCTTTCATGCATTTTTTTATTTTTTTATATTATTATACAATCAAAATGTTGTATCACATTTAATTGAGATTGGAATTATAAAAGGAATTGCTATGGGATTTTACTGGTTCGGTTATCACATTCTTGTTTTTGATTATACCGGTAAAGATAACAGGGATTCTTTTTATGCAAAATTAGCCATAATTTCTGCCGGGCTTTCTCTGGTTGCTCCTTTTATTGCAGGGTATTTAATAAATAAGTTTACTAATTATAAAGGTTACTATATTATTTTTACGATTTCTTCATTGCTTTTTCTTTTTGCAATTTATATTTCAACGCAACTTACGTCCACTCCTATAAAAAAACCATATAAGATAGAAGATTTAATTTTTACAAAAAATAAAAAGTGGCGTAATGTAATGTGGGTTTATTTTTTTCTTTCTGCAAAGGATACAATTGCTATGTTTTTAATTTCAATACTTGTTTATAAAGCAACAGGAAGTGAATTTACACTCGGGAAATTTATTTTTCTTGTATCCGGAATTTCAATTATAACTTCATATTTAATAGGTAAATTTTCAAAGCCAGAAACAAGGAGCAATCTGGTTTTTTCAGGAAGTATTATTTATTTTTTTACCTGTATGGTTTTAATTTTTAAAATTAATTTTCAGACACTGTTGATATATGGTATAGCTGCAGCTGTTGCAGACCATTTAGTCAGAATTCCTTTATCTGCTTATTCTCTGGATATAATAGGACTTGATATAAATGCAAATGAAAGAAAAATGGAATACATAGTTGCACGGGACATACCAATTGCTTTTGGAAGGGTCTTAATTTTGATATTATTTGTCATTTTTTTACAATATATAAATGAAGCTGCTGTGAAAACAATCATATTTGTTATTTCAATTTTCCCTTATTTAATTTACAGAATTTTATATAAATAAAAATTTTAAAAAACATTATTTATAATTGTTCTGAAAATTAAGATCTTAAAAAAAATCAATTCTATTGCGATTTTAACGAATGCAATGCTTCGGTTATGAGAGGTGATAATAAAAATCGAAAAATCTCTATTAATCTTCCTTTAGAAATTAACCATTACCCATAAGTTAGCCCGTGTTATGTAGCACATTCAATTTTTTTTGATTTACTAGTAAGCAACCGGGTATAAAAACATGGCTGGTGCCAGAGCAATTTTTTCATTAAAATCAGAAAATGCCGTAACTTGTAATTTAACATGGGTTGGAATTTTGGTGGCACAAAAACAAAGCGGGGCACTCGGCTGACGCGGGAAAGCCGGCGCACTTGAAATCCCCGCTTGAACTTTAATAACAGGGTTCAAGAATATAGTCCCATAACGACCTGATTTTATTCAAAAATTGTCTGGCACCAGCCATGTTTTTTTGAGATGCAACATTGCGAGTAAACAACCGTGAATAAAAAGATGGCTGCCAGCCACGGTCTAAAACTAAAGATGTAGGTAATGAACAATTTTTAAAGAATGGGATGCGGGGAGATTTTATGCAGGCAAAAAAGTAATACGAAAAAATTTTTTTATACTTTATAAAAACCTACCGTGACTGAAGCATTACTAGGAAATTTTAATTTTTCTTGACAAATGAAAAAGTTTGTGTAAAAATTTACACACTTTTAAAAAAATTATTTAAATTAAAAGGAGGTAATATATTATGGCTGTAAAAGTTGGTATTAATGGTTTTGGAAGAATTGGAAGAAATGTTTTAAGGGCTTTGCTTCAAAAGAAAAATGCTAAATTTGAAGTGGTTGCGATCAATGATATTACGGATGCCAAGACGCTTGCACACCTTTTTAAATACGATTCAGTTCAGGGGATTTTTAATGGAGATGTAAAAGACGAGGGCTCAGATATAGTGGTAAATGGTAAAAAAATCAAAATTTTTGCAGAAAAAGACCCTGCCAAATTGCCATGGAAAGATTTAGGCGTAGAGGTTGTTATTGAATCAACAGGTCTTTTTACTTCAAAAGAAAAAGCAATAGTTCATATTACATCAGGTGGGGCAAAAAAAGTAATAATTACAGCACCTGCAAAAGAAGAAGATATTACAATTGTATTAGGGGTAAATGAAAATAAATATGATCCGGCAAAACACAATATTATTTCAAATGCGTCATGCACGACAAATTGTCTTGCTCCTTTGACAAAAGTTTTAAATGATAAAATCGGAATTGTAAAGGGTTTGATGACAACAATTCATTCATATACAAATGACCAGCGAATTCTTGATTTACCGCATAAGGATTTAAGAAGGGCAAGGGCAGCAGCCCTATCAATGATACCAACAACAACAGGTGCTGCAAAAGCAATTGGACTTGTTATTCCTGAATTAAAAGGGAAATTAAATGGTTATGCAATGAGGGTTCCGACTCCAAATGTTTCTGTTGTTGATGTAACTTTTGAAATGAAAAGAGATACAACAAAAGAAGAAGTAAACGGTTTCTTAAAAGCAGCAGCAGAGGGCGAATTAAAGGGAATTCTTGGTTACACTGATTTACCACTTGTTTCAAGGGATTATTTAAATGACCCGAGGTCATCAATTGTTGATGGCGATTCAACCTATGTTGTTGACAATTTAGTAAAAGTTCTTTCCTGGTATGATAATGAATGGGGTTATTCATGCAGAGTTGTTGACCTTACAGATTACGTAATCGGGAAAGGTTTATAATTTAAAAAGTTTTGAGGTGATTTACTATGGCAAAATTGACCATTGAAGATATTGGTAATGAATTAAAAGGCAAAAGAGTTTTTATGCGTGTTGATTTCAACGTGCCACTCGATGAAAATAGAAATATAACATCGGATTCAAGAATAAAGGCGGCTTTACCATCTATTAAATATGTTATTGAAAAAGGTGGAAAGTTGATTCTCGCTTCCCATCTTGGAAGGCCAAAAGGCGGTCCATCAAAAGAATTTTCACTTGATGTTGTTGCAAAAAGATTATCAGAATTACTTGGAAAAGAAGTAAAATTTGCTCCGGACTGCATTGGCGAAGAAGTAAAAAAGATGGCAAATGAACTGAAAGAAGGCGATGTCTTATTACTTGAGAATGTTAGATTTCACAAAGAGGAAGAAAAAAATGACCCTGAATTTGCAAAAAAATTAGCCGAGCTTGCAGAAATTTACATAAATGATGCATTTGGAACAGCCCACCGAGCTCATGCGTCAACAGAAGGAATTTGTAAATATATGAAAAAATGTGCGGCTGGATTTTTAATGCAAAAAGAATTAAAATTTCTTGGCCAGATTTTAGAAAATCCAGAAAAGCCATTTCTTGCAATTTTAGGTGGAGCAAAAGTCAGCGATAAAATAATGGTAATTGAAAATTTATTAAACAAAGTTGACTATTTAATAATTGGTGGTGCAATGGCATATACATTTATAAAAGCACAAGGAAAGGAAGTTGGTGATTCTTTAGTAGAAGAAGATAAAATTGATGTTGCAAAAGATATACTGAAAAAAGCATTGGATAAAAATGTTGCAATTTATCTTCCCATAGACCATATTGTTGCAAAAAAACCAGAGGGCGATGTGAATTTCATTGAGGGTTTAAAAAATGCAGAAAGCAAAGAAGTGCTTCGCGACACAATTGATAAGGGCTGGGAAGGTGTTGATATAGGACCTAAAACAATTGAAAAATTTACAAATGTTATAAAAAAGTCAAAAACCATATTTTGGAATGGTCCTATGGGCGTTTTTGAAGTTGATAAATTTGCCAATGGCACACTTGCAATTGGCAAAGCACTTGCTGAATCAAAAGCAATCACTGTTGTTGGTGGTGGGGATTCTGCATCTGCATTAAAAAAACTTAAATTAACTGATAAAATGACCCATGTTTCTACTGGTGGTGGTGCATCTATGGAATTTGTGGAAGGAAAAGTTTTACCAGGCGTTGCAGCACTTACAGATAAATAAAAATAAGAGAGGATAATTAAATATGAGAATACCATTAATTGCCGGCAATTGGAAAATGTATAAAGATGCAAATGAATCAGTTGAATTTGTAAATACTTTAAAAAATATTTTTAGAGATGTTCCTGAGGACAAAGTTGAGATTGCAATTTGTCCTCCATTTACAAATTTAAGAGATGTTTGGCAAGTAATTAAAGGAACGAATATAAAACTTGGGGCTCAGAATCTTTATCCAAAAGCAGAAGGTGCTTTTACAGGTGAAATTTCACCACTGATGTTACGAGCACTTGGGGTGCATTATGTTATTGTTGGTCATTCTGAAAGAAGACAGTATTTTAATGAAACAAATCAATTTATTAATGAAAAAGTAAAAACAGCAATTGAATATGGCATTTATCCGATTTTATGTGTTGGAGAAAAATTAGAACAACGAGAAGCAGGAAAAACATTTGAAGTGGTAAAAGACCATGTTTTAGGTGGCTTAAAAGATATACCAAAAGAAAAAGCAGTTTCAGTAACAATTGCTTATGAACCTGTTTGGGCTATAGGAACTGGTAAAAACGCAACTCCGGAACAGGCAGAAGAGGTTCATAAATTTATTCGCGATTTGTTAAAAGAAATGTATGACAGTGCTACAGCAGAAAATATTAGAATACAGTATGGTGGTAGCGTTAAGCCGGAAAATATAAAATCACTTATGGCAAAAGAAAACATAGATGGTGCTCTTGTTGGGGGCGCTTCATTAAAAGTAGATTCATTTGAACGTATTGTAAAATTTTATGAATAAATCTGGAGGAAATGTATGATTTTGATAAAGATATTATGGGCATTGCATATTATTGTTGCGCTTTTGCTTATTGTTGTTGTTTTGCTTCAAACAGGTAAGGGTTCAGAAGCTGGTTTTGCATTTGGTTCAGGTGCTGCCCAGACAATGTTCGGTGCAAGTGGTGGAAAAACATTTATAAATAGATTTACAGTAATTCTTGCTATTTCATTTATGGTAATATCATTTACACTTGCTTATTTCCAATCAAAGGTCTCATCAGGTTATAAAGGAGTTCTGGAAAAAGCAAAGGCGGTTGAACAGAATCAACCACCAGTAAAGGCAGATACCGGAAAAACAGAACCAATCCCGGCAGACAAATAAATATTTTTTTTATGTTAAAAAAAAGTATTTATTTTTTTTTAATTTTAATTTTAATTTTAATTTCCTGTGGTAAAAGTAAAAAATACGAATTAAAAGAAAATTATGTTGATAAGCCCGTGTATGGGGATATTCTCATTGATTCTTCTATTGGTGAACCTGCAACTTTAAATCCTGTACTTGCTTCTGATTCTGCTTCACAGGATATTATTTCACTTGTTTTTAACGGGCTGGTGAAATTTGATGAAAATTTAAATATTATAGGGGATTTAGCAGAAAAATGGGATATTTCAAAAGACGGGAAAATAATTACATTTTATTTAAAAAAAGGAATTAAATGGCACGATGGGGTTGAATTTACAGCACGTGATGTAAAATTTACCTATGATATGTTTATGGCACCAGATACAAAAACAGCATACAGAAGCTTATTTGAACCAATTGAAAAAGTAGAAATAGTAAATGATTATGAGTTAAAAGTTTATTATAAATTTACTTTTGCCCCTGCTTTACAGTACTGGGGAACGGCAATAATTCCAGAACATATATTAAAAGGTAAGGATATAAATACAGCGGATTTTAACAGAAATCCAATAGGAACAGGACCTTATAAATTTTTAAATTGGAAAACAAGTCAGCAAATAGAACTAATTGCAAATAAAAATTATTTTGAAGGTGAGCCATATATATCAAAATATATTTATAGAATTATTCCTGACCAGAGCGTTCAATTTATGGAAATGCTTGCGGGTGGCATAGATGAAATGGCTTTAACTTCTGAACTATATGTGGGTAAAGCAAATGAGCCGGAATTTTTAAAAAACTTCAACAAATATTCAATTTCTTCTTTTTCTTATGTTTATATTGGGTATAATTTGTTAAATGAACTCTTTAAAAGCAAAAATGTAAGAAAAGCATTGTCATATGCAATAAATAAGGACGAAATAATAAAAGGGGTAAAAAGAGGGCTGGCAAGGAAAATAACAGGTCCATTTATACCTGGTTCCTGGGCATATAATGATAATGCCGAAAGTTATGATTGCAACCCTGAAAAGGCAAAACAAATACTTAAAAATGATGGCTGGAATTTAAAAGAAGATGGTTATTTATATAAAGATGGAAAAAGGTTTGAATTTATTTTAATTACAAATCAGGGTAATAAAGAAAGAGAGGAAATTGCAACAATAGTTCAACAGCAACTCGGCTTAATTGGTATAAAGGTTAATATAAGAATACTTGCCTGGAGTACTTTGATTACAGAATTTATTGATAAAAAAAAGTTTGATGCAATTGTGCTTGGCTGGAATATATCCCAGGACCCTGATTGCTATGATATATGGCATTCATCAAAAACAAAAGAAGGAGAATTTAATTTCATATCTTATAAAAATGAAGAAGTTGATAGGTTAGTAAAACAGGGGAGGGAAACATTTGATATTGAAAAAAGAAAAGCGATTTATAAGAAAATTCATAAAATAATTGCAGATGATAGCCCTTATACTTTTTTATATTCTCCACTTGCTTTGCCTGCTGTTCATAAACGTTTTCATGGCATTAAACCAGCATTAGCAGGTATATCTTACAATTTTACAAAATGGTATGTGCCAAAGGAGTTACAAAAATACAGGGTTGATATAATGAAATAGCAGGGGAATATTATTATGAGGGATAAAAACAGGAAAAAAATAATAAAAAAACAAAAACAGGAAATAATTCAGAAAATTGTGCCTGTAAAAGAAACCAGAAGAAATTTTATAAATGAAATTTTTACATTTTTTTATACTATTTTCAATAATAAAAAGGTTTTAATTATTTTATTATTTTTGGCAATTTTATTTTCATCTGGCGCTGCATTAAAGATACCATTTTTTTATAATATTTTGATAAATTTTTATAAATCAGTCAAAATGCCCTTTGACAGTGTTTTTATCTTTAAAACATATAAAATAATGGTCCCGGATTATTTTTTCTTTAATTTTTTACTTCTTTTTATTTTTTCATTTATAATACTTTACTTGTTTTTTAAAAAAAGTGGAATCATAAAATCATTAAATCTTAATTCATATTATACAACATTTATTTCTTTAATTATTTTTTTACATCTTATCGTTGTCGGTTATTTTTTATCAAATAAAAATTATAATTTACAGGCAATAATTTTTTTAATTGAGATTTTAATGCTATTTTTCTTTTTTGTTTATATTGATAAAAAAGAAAAGGGCAGGATTTTTTATGCAGATGTATTAAAAAAATCAGAGTTGAATAAGCTCATTTTATTTTCATTTTTTACTTTGTTAGTGTATTCTTTTGACCAGTACTCATGGAAATACTCATATATTGGTGATGAATACAGTTTTTTTGATTTTGCCAAAGCAATTTTAACAGGGGCAAGACCTGTAAAAATTTTTTCAGAAGCAGGGGTCTATGATTTTAATCCTGAATTATCATCTCTGTATCAGGCAATAATAATGTTTTTTTCCCCGGATAAATTTTTGGGGTGGAAAATTAGTTCAGCATTAATAGTTGTCTTTTCAATAATTCCTTTTTATGTGTGGAATAAAATGGTATTTAATAAGACAGCAGCAATTATTGCAACAGTTGCATTTGCATTTTCGCATACAATGCTTGCTTTTGGCCATATTGGTTATAATAACATACAGGCAATTTTCCCGTTTATTGCTGCGTTATGCTGTTTTGAGATTGCATTAAGAAAAAATTCATCTTTCTGGTCATTTATGACGGCGCTTGTCACAGGTCTTGGTTGTTATAATTATTATTTTTCTCGTTTACTTATAATTTTCTTACCATTTTATTGGTTTGTTCATCCAATGCGTAAGAATTATTCAAAAAGAAATATTGCAATTGTAACTATTGTATTATTTGCAATAATAATGTTCATAATTTTAAATCCGCACTGGATAGATCCTGTTATGAAACGTTCTGTAATACAGGGAAGTGAAGTCAGTAATCCTACTGAACGCCCTATCTATATGGTTTTAAATTTTATTTATACGCTTTTTATTTTCTTTTATAAAAATAGAGATAGCCATTACGTTGTTGGTGGGATGATGGATATGATATCAGCAATAGGAGTTATAATTGGTATTGCATGGGCTTTGCTAGTTATAATAAAGGACTGGAGAGCAAAATTTTTAATTTTTTGTTATTTAATTATGGGCATTGTTGTTGGGGCTTTATCTCAATATTCATACGTTGCTAACACAAGAGTGCAATTTATGATACCATTATTTGCAACTTTTGCAGGCATTGGACTTTCAAGAGCAATTTCTTTATGTTCTTATTTTAAAAATGGTTTTTGCATTTATAAAAAAGCAATTGCAATTATTGTTATTTTTATGGTCTTGTTGAATATTCATAGATTTTATATTGTAATGCCAAAAAAATTTCAATTTACAATGCAGGCATATATTGTAAAGGCAATGACAACGATGACTGATAATAAAAAATGCGTTGTGATTTCAGATCGGCTTGCCAATCTATATGACCTCGCAAATTGTTATAGATACCAAAATAGATTTGAAGTCGTATCTTCTTCTTTATTTGACCTAATGTTAAATCAGGATAGTTTTAAAGGAAAAGTTCTTATTATTCCTTTTGATTCAATGGGGTTAAAATATGAAATTATGAATTTTACCAAGGATGGAAAGACAGTGGTTGATTTTACCGGAACAAGAAATTTAATTTACATATATGATTTCACAGATGAATCGTATTATAATGCTTTTAAAGAATTATGGTTAACAGGAAAAACAAATTATGTCGTAGAACATAAAGCAAAAGTTAAAGAAACGAAAAATGTTGAAACAGAAAAAAGAAAAGATGAGGAAAATAGAAAAAAATTTGAAGGACGAAAAGATATTTCTATACCCACTATCGCTACAGGATTTTTAAAATGCGAAGAGAAAAAAATAATTGATAAGAAACCAATTTCAAATGTGATTTTAAATAAATTAAAATTAAACTTAAAGTTAAAGTTACCTTCTGATATTACAATTACCCCTGATTCAAAATATATGTACATTGCAGATAGTTATGCGGATTCTTTTTATATTTTAAAAAAGAAAAAAGAATTTTCATATAATGTGATTAAAAAAGTAAATATAAAAAATGAAAAGGAAGGTCTTTTGAATCTTTTTACCAAAGTTGATGAGACAAAAAAACCAGTTTACATTTATTTAAAATTTAACTTAGCAAATAATAACCTATATGTGTATGATTCAGATTTTGGTTTAATTAAAGTTTATGGTAGTAATGGAGATTTTATTAAAAATTTAGCAGATGGTATTTTTTTAATGGAAGGGAGAAGTATTGAATTGTCTCCTGATGGTAACATTATTGGCATTACTATTCCTGTTAAAAATGCTATATTTTTATTTAATGCAGATGGGAATCTAATAAATGTGTTTTCAACAACTTATGGTAATTTATGTGGTCAAATAGCTCAGCCCTGTTTTGTTAGTTTTGATTCTTTGAAAAATTTATATGTTGTTGATGCAGCAAATTACAGAGTTGAAGTTTTTAATAAGGGAATGCGTTATTTAAATCATTATATTATAGGAAATTCATCAACAATTTTAGGTCCACAGATTTTAATTTTTGAAAAAGCAAAAACACCTTTTTTTATTGTTTCTCAGCCATGGGATAAACAGCTATTAGTATTTTCATTAGATGGTAAAAAAATGAGAACATTGGAATTAAAGGGCTTTGGATTTGAAAATCCGGGTTCAATGGCAAAAGATGACGCAGGAAATATTTATATCCTTGATAATAAGAATAAATTTGTATGCCAAATAAAATTACCAGACAATTTATTTGAATAAAATTAAATGTAAAAAATAATAATTATGCGAATGTAATGATTTTGAAAAGATAAATAAAAATCACTTTTCTTGCTTTATCCAAATTCGTTTTAAAAATTGCGATAGAAATGAGATTTTTATGTATTTCAGCCAATTGAAAATTTTAATTAATAATTTTTAATTTTTAAATCACCCTCTACCATCAAAGGGCGAGGGGAATAAAATTTTTTCTTTTTTAAATGTCCCCCTTTCCTAAAGGGGGAAATAGGGGGATTTATTATCTCTTTGCTTTTCTTTCTTGCATAAAATCTCCCCTCACCCATCTTTAAAAAAAGGGGAATTAAAAAAATTTTTATTTCTCCCTTTCCTAAAGGGAGATACAGAGGGATTTGTTTTTTCCTCTCTCCCCAAGTTTGTGGGAGAGAGGGAAGGAGAGAGGGGGCGGTTGCTATCAAGTCGCCTCTTGCATTCCTTCACCCTCTCCCTTGCTCTTCTCCCATCAATTAACCATTACATACAAGTTAGCCCGTGTTATGTAGCGCATTCAATTTTAAGAATCTCAACACACATAATATACACTCTCCGTATACTCCTGATTAATTATTTTCCAAAATTTTTTTGACTTTTCTTTTTTATTACTATATAATATTTTAAATAAAAGATTACAAAAAAGGATTTTAGCATAAAATTTTTATAAATATGAAAAAGAGCAAAACCCCTGAAATATTAAGTGCTAAGCAACTGATTGAATATTTACAATTGGATGAAGTACTGTATATAACTTTGCAAAAAAAAAGAAAAATACCTCCCATTAAAATTCTGGGGTAGTGGGGGTTAAAAAAGATGTAATTGATAATTTTTTTCTTAAGAAAATGGGGTGAAAAGATGAGTGAGAAAATTAATAAGTCGGTGAGGATAGATATTAAAGAAGGATTAAAAAAGATTTATCCTGAGATTTTTGAGGATAATAAAATCAATTTTGAGAAGTTAAAAGAATTACTTAATGGGGAAATAATAGAAAAGGAAGACGATAGATTTTACTTTAACTGGGCTGGAAAAAGCAGTATTTACAAACTTATTCAAGCATCTGCTTATGGGACTTTGAAGCCTGATAAAGAAAAATCTATTGATTTTGATAATACAGAAAATATTGTAATTGTTGGTGAAAATTTAGAAACACTGAAATTATTACTTAAGCCTTACTTTGGTAAGGTAAAAATGATTTACATTGACCCACCATATAATACTGGAAAAGATTTTATATATCGTGATAATTTTAAAGAACCAGTAAAGGATTATCTTGAGAAGACAGGACAGATTGATAGTGAAGGAAAAAAACTTACAACAAATACTGAAGCAAGTGGACGATATCATTCTGATTGGCTTAATTTTATGTATCCAAGATTATTTTTAGCAAGAAGTTTATTAAGAGATGACGGATCTATTTTTATTTCAATTGATGATAATGAGGTACATCATTTGAGAATGATAATGGATGAGATTTTTGGAGAGGAGAATTTTGTGGCAAATATAATTTGGCATAGTAAAGGTGGAGCAGGAACAGATCCAAAGGTTTATCAATTGAGACTGAATATATCTTGCTATATGCTAAAAATAAATTGAAAGTTAAAATAAATAGATATACTTATGATACTTCTGATTACAATTTAAAAGATGAATATTTTGAAAAAAGAGGTTTTTACAAGCTGAATAAATTAGATAGGAAAAGTCTAGGGTATATCCCTAGTTTGGATTTTCCAATAGAGTTAAATGGCATGGTTGCTATTCCAGGAGGGACAGAGGAAGAAAACAAAAAGAAAATTTGGCGATGGAGATGGAGCAAAGTTAAAGTAGACTGGGGAATAAAAAATGGTTTCATTGTATTACAAAAGGATAAGAATGGTGTTGTCAATGCTTACTATAAAATTTATGAAAAGGTAGATAACGAAGGTAATCCAAATGAAAGAGCTCGCCCTTATAATAACTTAATTCCAGATGGAATAACTACTTCCGACGGCACAGCAGAAATAGAAGATATTTTTGGGATAAGAATTATGGATTATCCTAAGCCAACAGAATTGATATATCACTTAATTAAAATTGCTTCAGATAATGATTCTATTGTCCTTGATTTCTTCGCTGGCTCTGGCACAACTGGTCATGCTGTCTGGGACTTAAACAAAGAAGATGGTGGCAATAGGAAATTTATCCTTGTTCAACTTGATGAGGAAGTTCAGGATGAAGAGATTAAAAAAGAGTTTCCAACAGTTGCGGATATTTGTATTGAGAGATTAAGAAGAGTATCAGAAAAGTATAGGAAAGAAATTGCTTCAGATTCGCCTCGCAATGACATCAATAATCATGATTTTGGATTTAAGGTTTTTAAACTTGATAGGTCAAACTTTAATCTTAAAGACGAGTTTGAATTTGACCCAAGCTAAGATAAAGAAGAGTTAAAAAAGAAATATCTTGAGTGGCTTGGTGTGTTTGTTAACCAACCATTAGTTCCTAGATGGGAAGAAATAGATGTTATTTACGAGGTTATGCTAAAAGAGGGATTGAATCTAAATTTAAAGATTGAGAAAATAAAAATTAAAGAAGATGAGTTTTATTATGTAAAAGACGAAGGGCAAAACCTTGATTTCTATATTTCATTTAAAGACAAGTTCAACCAAGATACAATTGAAGAAATAAGAACTTCAAAATATAAGGGTAAAATGTTTGTGTTTTTAGATAATGCATTAACTGATAGTGATAAAATAAACTTGAGTGCTTTTGTGAGGTTAAAGGTTATATAAATATGAAAGAAAATAAAAAGAGTAAAGGAATTACTAAAACAAGTTCAGGGCAGGTCTTTGATAAAATAGCAGGATTGATTGAAAAGGCAAGGCAAAAAATCGCTACTACTATCAATGAAGAAATGGTTATTCTTTATTGGAATATAGGAAAAACAATAAAAAAAGAAATAATAAAATCTGATAGGGCTGAGTATGGAAAACAGATTCTTAACGCATTGAGTAGAGAATTAACTCAAAGATATGGGAAAGGATTTGCTGAACAAAGTTTGTGGCATATGGTGAAGTTTTATGAAACATATCCAATTCTCTCCGCGATGCAGAGAGAATTACAAGGATTGTCTTGGACGCACATTAAATCTATTATTTATCTTAATGATGATTTGAAACGCAAATTTTATGCAACCCTATGCAAAAAAGAACACTGGAGCACACGCACACTTGATGAGAGAATAAAAACTATGCTATATGAAAGAACTGCTTTATCAAAATTACCAGAAAAGACAATTGAAATGCAATTAAAGGAATTAAAAGAAAAAGATAAAATGACACCGGAATTAGTTTTTAGAGACCCATATGTTTTGGATTTTTTAGAACTTTCTGATACTTACAGCGAGAAGGATTTGGAAAAGGCAATATTGAACGCTCTGGAAAAATTTATTCTTGAATTAGGAAAGGACTTTTATTTTGTAACAAGGCAGAAAAGAATTACACTTGATAATATTGATTATTATATTGATTTGGTTTTTTATCATAGGAAATTGAGATGTTTTGTTGTGATAGATTTGAAACTGGATAAATTTAGGGCTGAATATAAGGGACAGATGGAACTATATTTAAAATACTTAGAAAAGTATGAAATGGAGAAAGATGAAAATCCACCTGTTGGAATTATCCTTTGTACTGAAAAAGGTAAAGAACAGATTGAATTGATGTTTTTACCAGAGGATAGAATAAGAGTGTCAGAGTATTTAACTAAATTGCCACCAAAAGAATTATTTGTTGAAAAACTACATAAAGCACTTCAAACTGCTCAAATAGAATTGAAAAAGGAATAAAATGTTAAGATTAAAATTTGATTCAAAATTAGATTTTCAGATAAATGCAATAAATTCTGTAATAGATATATTTAAAGGACAGATCAAGAAGCCCAGTAATTATACTTTTCAAATCATCCCGAATTTTTTAGATCTTCCAAAAGAAAAAATTCTTGAGAATCTACAAGAGATTCAAAAAAGAAACGGGCTTACTTTATCTAATATAGATTATTTATCAGAACCTTACAATTTTACCATTGAAATGGAGACAGGAACTGGCAAAACTTATGTTTATTTAAGGACAATATTAGAATTGAATCAGAGGTATGGTTGGACAAAATTTATTATTGTAGTTCCATCAGTTGCTATAAAAGAAGGGGTCTTAAAAACTTTAGATATTACAAAAGAACATTTTAATCAAATTTATGATAATTTGCCATATACTTATTTTGCTTATAAGTCAGATAATCTTGTAAGGGTTAGGATGTTTGGACAAGATTTAAATTTACAAATAATGGTTATTACGAGAGATGCGTTTAACAGAGACGAAAATATAATACATAATGTTCACGATAAAATGGGAGATAAACCGATTGAAATTATAAAAAAGACAAATCCTATTGTGATTCTTGATGAACCACAAAAAATGGGTGGAGAAGCAACAGTTTGGGGAATAGAACAATTGAATCCACTTTTTGTATTGCGATACTCTGCAACTCATAAAGATATTTGCAATCTTGTTTATAAATTAACCCCTTATGATGCATATAATTTAGGATTAGTAAAAAAGATAGAGGTTCTATCAATTACTGAAGAGGGTAACCCAAGTAGCAAAAAAATTATTTTAGAAAAGATAGAATCAACATCAAGTGGTTTAAAAGCAAAAGTAAGAGTTTTTGTTAGAACAAACGAAGGAATAAAATTAAATAAAATAACAATAAGACATGGCGACAATTTAGCAGAAAAAACAAAAAATGATTATTATAATGGCTTTATTGTAAATGAAATAAATATAAGAGCAGGATATATTTCATTTTCTAATGGGGTAAGAATTTATGAAGGAAAATCTTCAATAGATGAAGATGAGATAATTCGCACTATGATAAGAGAAACTATAAGAGAGCATTTGGATAAAAAGAAAAAGTTAAATCCAAAAGGGATTAAAGTATTAAGTTTATTTTTCTTAAATAGGGTTGATGATTATTTATTGGAAGATGGTTATGTCCGGCAAATGTTTGAAGAAGAGTTTAACAATCTTATTAAAAATAATGAATTTCAAGAATTTTCAAGTTTAGATGTAAAGAAGGTTCATAGTGGATACTTTTCAAAGATGAGAAGAGATAGAAGTATTGAAGAAGATGAAGACGCTTATGATTTAATTATGAGGGACAAAGAAAGATTGCTTTCTTTAGATGAGCCAGTTGAATTTATTTTTTCTCATTCTGCATTAAGAGAGGGCTGGGACAACCCGAATGTATTTAATATTTGTACGCTTGCATATTCTTCTTCTGAGATTAAAAAGAGACAGGAAATAGGGAGGGGTTTAAGATTACCAGTTAACAAAGATGGTGATAGAATTCAAGATAAAGATATAAACTTATTGACTGTAATAACTAATGAAAGTTATAGAGAATATCTTGAAAGATTACAAATAGAATATAGAGAAGAAGCAGGTATTGATGCACCACCACCAGTTGAAGAAAGAAATAAAAGAGTAACAATAAGACGAAAAAATGATATCCTTCAAGGTGATTTGTTTAAAAATTTATGGGACAAAGTATCTCTAAAAGCAAAATATATTATAAATTTAGACAAGAATAATTTCATAAAGCAATGTATTGAAGAAGTACAAAAAATTGAGGTTAGAGAACCAGAAATAAGCATTATAAAAATTAAAGTGGATAAAATCAAACCCGAAGGGACTGAAGAAAAATTTATTAAAGAAGCATCGGAAAAAATGGAGATAACTAAAGTTTTTAATCTTATAAAATTTATTGAAAGTGAAACTAATTTAACTAAAAGGACAATACTTGAAATATTAAAAGGTTCTAATAATCTTAATCTTTTATTTTTAAATCCTCAACAATATGCAGAAAAAGTCACTGAAGTTATTAAAGAGTGCAAAAAAACATCTGAAGTTAAGGGAATACAATATGTTGATTTGAATGAAAGTTATGGTATTGATCTATTTAGGGAGGAAGTGGCAAGTTATGGTCAATATGTGTTAGAAGTACAAAAATCAATTTATGATGGAATAATTAAAGAATCAAATATAGAAGAAGAGTTTGCCAGGGCACTTGATAAAGATTCTCGGATAAAATTATTCATAAAACTACCAGATGAATATAAAATAGAAACGCCAGCAGGGAATTACACACCTGACTGGGCAATTATAGTAGAAAGAGTGCAGGATAATGATAGTAAGAAAGAAGAAAAAATTTACTTTGTGGTTGAAAATAAAGGGACTAATAATATTTATGAATTGAGACCAGAAGAAAGAATAAAGATAGAAAGTGCTAAAAAGAGGTTTGAACGTATAAAGGATTCAAAATTTGTGGCACCCATTAAGGATTTTGATAGTTTTGAGAATGAGTTGTAAAAAAACCTTTAAATTATCTAATAGTTATAAAAATAACCACTAACTAAAGATTTTAATAATAAGAGATTTTTTTCAAGATAATAGCCAATTGTTTAGTCTTATAAATTTTAATGTAGATTAAAAAATAGTTAGCATAATATGGAAATAATAAATAAAAAATGTAATTAGCTAAATTAATTAAATGCAAATTTAATTTGAAAACAAGGTTTTCTGCTGGCATAGGAATCAAAGAACCGTTTTGGAGTTATATTGCCGAGAGCAAGGAGAAGGAAATCCGAGTTGTATTCATTGATTCATTTGTGCAAAGAGACCTGAAAATCAAACGGATTGTTCTATTTATTAGAACAGACAATATCTTTTTTGATGGTGCGCATAATTAGTTTAGTATCGGAATTACCTTTAGGATTGGGTCAAGTAGTGCGGATTTGTTCGATGCCAAGAATAGAACAATTCAACATAAATTTCTGTGAAGTGGGTTGGCAGCCATTATCATGGATTAGGAATAGTTTGTTCTCCTTCATTGTTTTCGCAAATGTAAAACAAAGGGATTCTGACACACATAGTATACACTCTTCATATACTCCTGATTAATTATTTTGTTAAGAATAATAGGCGGTAGCATGTAAATTTCTTTAGCAATTCAGGATTTTTTTCTTACTATTTTTCACGAGGCAATGGTTTGATACCTATCCTATTTTAAATTTTTTAATTTTTAGTATAAAAATTCTCTATATATTTAATAACGTTAGAAAGAGCAAAAATCTATCCTTATTTAAAATAAGCAGTTTTTTATATTAATCGAGTGTATACTATGTCTATCCTTATTTCCACAAACACAAATATTTTAATTGACGAATAAAAGAAAATAATATAAACTAAAAATGTATTTTAAATAAAAAATAATGGTTTATCGCATAATATAATCCATAATAATTTATCATAATAATTTGTTTAATTTATTTTATTTGTTTCAAAAGGAGTGAAGTTATGGAAAACAAAGAAATAAAAAGAAGCATAGGTATATGTCTCGGCGCTTCTACTATAAGTGCGGTTGAACTTATCAAAGAAAACGACATTTTAAAAATAAAAAGAACAATAAGAAAGCCGCACGAAGGAGACCCTAAAAAATTTTTTATTGAGGTCTTAAATGAATTAAATCCGGAAAATAGCAAGATTTTAATCACAGGAAGAAATTTAAGAGCATTTGTAAATTTACCTTCAATCACAGAACCAGAAGCAGTTGAATATGCCCTTGATTTTACATCAAAAAATGGAGAACGTTATGATGCTGTTGTTTCTGCTGGTGGTGAAACATTTATGGTTTATGCAATGGATGGCAAAAACAGAATCTCAAGGGTATTTACAGGAAATAAATGTGCATCAGGCACAGGTGAGTTTTTTCTACAACAGATAAAAAGAATGAACCTGCCTCTTGCACAAGCTGTTGAACTCGGAGAAAAAGGAGAACCATATCAGGTTTCCGGCAGATGCTCTGTTTTTTGTAAGTCCGACTGCACACATGCTTTAAATAAAGGCGAGCCAATAGAAAATGTGACAGCAGGACTTTGCGAAATGATAGCAATGAAAATAGTTGAACTTGTTGCAAAAGTTATTCCGCATAATAATGTTTTGATTATTGGTGGGACATCATTAAACAGGGCAGTCATAAAACATTTGAAAAGATATATACAGGGGACAGTGGTACTGGAAGAGTCGCCGTTTTTTGAAGCATTGGGCGCAGCCATTGCATCTTATGAAAAAGGCGGTGTCCTTGATAAGAATAATATATTTAAACCGGAAAAATCAAGTTTTACATTTTTATCGCCACTTAAAGATGCAGAAAAATTTGTTACATTTAATAAAATGCAATATGAAAAACCGCAAAAAGGAGACAGATGCATAATTGGTCTTGACGTCGGGTCAACTACGACAAAAGCAGTTTTGCTTCGTTTAAAGGATGATAAATTTTTAGCATCAATTTATTTGCGAACAAATGGAAATCCGGTAGAGGCATCCAGAAGTTGTTATAAGGCAATTCTGGAACAATTAAATGGGGTGGAAGTTGACATAGTTGGAATAGGAGTTACCGGTTCAGGCAGACATATCGCAGGGCTTTATTCATTAACCGATGGTGTAATAAATGAAATAATTGCACATGCATCAGCATCTGCGTTTTTTGACCCGGGGGTTGATACAATTTTTGAAATAGGTGGTCAGGATGCAAAATATACACACCTTACAAATTCTGTTGCATCTGATTATGCAATGAATGAAGCGTGTTCTGCAGGCACCGGTTCGTTTTTGGAAGAGTCAGCGTATGAATCTTTTTTAATAAAAGCAGAGCAGATAGCGGACCTGGCTTTTAAAGGAGACAGACCTCCAAATTTTAATGACCAGTGTGCTGCATTTATCTCATCAGATATTAAAAATGCAGTGCAGGAAGGGATAACACGTGAAAATATTTTAGCAGGACTTGTTTATTCAATTTGTTTTAATTACATAAACAGGGTAAAGGGAAACAGACAGGTTGGAGACAAAATTTTTATGCAGGGTGGGGTTTGTTATAACAAGGCAGTTCCTCTTGCAATGGCATCTATTTTACAAAAACCAATCATTGTTCCACCCGAGCCGGGTTTAATGGGTGCTTTTGGTGTTGCGCTCGAACTTAAAAAAAGGTTTGAACTCGGGCTTTTAAAAGAAAAAAAGTTTGATTTAAAAACATTGATAGAAAGAAAAGTGATAAATGAAAAGCCATTTACCTGTGCCGGTGGAAAAGAAAAATGCGATTTAAAATGCACAATTAATAGAATAAAAATAGAGAATAAGATATATCCATTTGGCGGTGCCTGCAATAAATACTATAATATAGAAAACAGGGTTGATATAGATACGGATAAACTTGACCTTGTAAAAATAAGACACAATCTTATGTTTGATAAATATGCACCTGTTTATCAAACAGATGAAAAATCAATAAAAATAGGTATAAATAACGCTTTGCTTACACATAATGTTTTCCCGCTTTATTATAATTTCTTCGGGTCTTTAGGCTGTCAGGTAATTGTGCCGGAAGAAATGAACGAAGAGGCATTAAACAGGCAGACAACTTCTTTTTGTTATCCTGCCCAGATTTCTATCTGTTATTTTGATACACTTATTAATAAAAATCCTGATTATTATTTTATACCGCAGTTAAGGGAACTTTATGTTGAAAAAGGAAATCAAAAACAGGACTTTTGTGCAACCTGTATTTTTTCCCAGGGCGAACCATACTGGATGAATTCAGTTTTTAAAGATAAAAAAATAAAAGATAAAATATTGGACCCGACAATAAACTTTAGAAACGGTTATGAAAGTCAGGAGGATGTATTTGTTGAAATTGCAAGAAAATTAAAATTCAGTAAAGACAAAGCAAAGCAGGCGTATAAAAAAGCAGTTGAAATTCAAAAGCAATTTGAAAAAGAATTAAAAGAAATTGGAAGAAAAGCAATAGAAGAGTTGCGTCGCACACCGGATAAATTTGCAGTAATCTTATTTGGCAGACCACATAACGCATTTACAAATGATGCAAATAAAGGCATACCTAAAAAAATTGCATCACGTGGTTTTATGGTTATTCCTTATGAAATGATTGACTTTGAAGATGAGGTTTTAATGCAGCCATTCAAAGATTCAATGCACTGGGAAATAGGGCAAAAATTATTAAAGGCCTCGCAATTTGTTTATAAAGATTCACAGTTATTTGCAGTTTATATTACAAATTTTTTATGCGCCATTGATTCATTTTTAGTCCAGCATGTAAGACGTGTGATGGGCACAAAACCTTCACTTACCCTGGAACTTGATGGCCATACTGCTGATGCAGGTATAAATACACGAATAGATGCATTTCTGGATGTTGTAAAAAATTATTTGCAGGTGCAGAAAAAAGAACAAAAATTACAAAAAAAGACATTTATACCTGCCAGACTTGTAACAGAAAATAATGAATTATTTTTTGTTGGTTCAAACGGTGAAAAGACACCGTTTAAAGATCCATCTGTAAAAGTTTTACTACCTTCTATGGGTGATTTAGGAACAAAAGCTTTAGCTGCTGCTTTAAGGAAAGTGGGAATAAATGCAGAAGCACTGCCTGTTGCTGACGAGGAAGTAAGACGACTTGGCCGTTCTGTATTAACCGGTAAAGAATGCATTCCAATTGTTGTCATACTTGGTTCCTTTTTAAAATATTTAAAACACAGAAGAAAACCAGGAGAAAAGATTGCGATTTTTATGCCAAAAGCGCATGGCTATTGCCGGCTTGGCCAGTATTTTATTACAACCGAACTTCTCATAAAAGAAAAACAAATACCAGACGCAGTGCCATATTATTTTGCAGGTGAAGTCGGTTATGCAGGCCTTGGCACTGATTTTTCAATTGCGGCATGGAAGGGAATTGTTATATCAGATGTTATGGATGATATAAGAAATGCACTTTATACCCTTGCCATTGATATAAACGATGCATTAAAGATTTTTTATGAAGAGTATGAAAAAATACTGGAAATCATAGAAGGGAAAAGTAAAAAGGATTTATATAAAAAATTAGAAGAAACAGCAGAACGGTTTAGGCATATTCCTTTAAAACAAAAATTCAAAGACACTCCACAGGTTATGATAAATGGTGAAATTTTTGTCAGATGTGACCAATGGGCAAATAACAGAATAACACAGATGCTTGCAAAAAAAGGGTTCATAGGGAGACGCGCATCAATTCATGAGTGGCTTTTTTATAACAACCATTTAATAAAACATGGCATATGGAAGCCGGATTATAAATTAAAGGACTGGCTGGAATTTTATATTTCTGATGCTGTGCAAATTCATCTGGAAAGAAAAATAAAAAACATACTTGTCAAATCAGAATTGTATGACCCGGAAGTAATAGATGTATCAGAATATGACAGATACTCCGAACATCTGATTTCACACAGGCTAACGGGCGAGCCCGGGCTTTCCACAGGTAAAATTTTAAAAGACGGGCTTGATAAATATGCAGGCCATATAAATATCGGGCCTTTTGGATGTATGATAACAAGATTTACTGACTCAGTTGCATCAAATAATCTTGATGTTGCTGATAAAAAAGAAGCATATAAAGTAGCAGGTGAAAATTACAAATCAGAAATATTTTTTGATGGTGAAAAAATACCATTTTTAACAATAGAAGTTGACGGCAATCCATATCCACAACTTTTACTTGCAAAATTTGAGAGTTTCTGCCTTCAGGCAAGACGTGTTGCAGAAAAGCAGGGTAAAAAAGTTTTGGAAGAAATCTTAATATAGGTTTTTAAATTGCAAAAAAGAAAACTTGGCTGGACAGATTTGGAATTATCTGTAATAGGTCTTGGCACATGGGCTGCAGGTGGTAGCGGCTGGAAGTTTTCCTGGGGAGAGCAGGATGATTTCCTTACTATTAAAACAATTCATAAAGCAATAGATATTGGCATAAACTGGATTGATACCGCACCTGTTTATGGACTGGGACACGCAGAGGAAATAACAGGGCGGGCGATTAAAGGAATAAAAAACAAAATAATAATTGCAACAAAATGCGGCAGGCGATGGAGCAATGACGGAAAAGAATTATATGGTGATTTAAGAAAACAAGAGATAAAAAAAGAATGCGAAGCAAGTTTAAAAAGATTAAGGGTCCCGCAAATTGATTTATATCAGATACACTGGCCACAACCAGAAGAAAAAATAGAAGAAGCATGGCAGGCAATTTATGAATTGCAAAAAGAGGGGAAGATAAGATATGCAGGTGTATCAAATTTTAATGTTGCACAGATGCAAAGGATAATGGACATTAATAAAATAGCATCATTGCAGCCGCCATATAGTATTTTACGAAGACAAATAGAAGAAAATGAACTACCATTTTGTAAAAAAAATAATATAGGGGTTATTACTTATTCACCCCTGGAACGTGGATTATTGACAGGCAAAGTTACAAAGCAGTGGGTGGAAAATTTATCTGATTCTGACCATAGAAAAAGGGATGCACAATTTAATGAACCACAACTTTCTAAAAATCTGGAAATAGTGGAGAAATTGAAAAAAACAGCAAAAAAACTAAATATAACAGTTTCACAGCTCGCTATATCATGGATTTTAGGTAAAGAAGAAATAACAGCAGTAATTGTTGGCGCACGAAAACCCGAACAAATAGAAGAGACAGCAAAGGCAGGGGATGAAAACTACATTGCCGATTGTCGGTTGCCGATTGCAGATTGAAAAAAATTTCCTCTACCCAGCGGCTGTCCATTACCAATAAGTATCAAGAAGCAGGTATACCGCTGATTTTTTCGTAAAAAACGGTTGAGAAAAAGTCATGCAAAGAATTTACAGTCAAAAGTAAGCGAGGCTTACGCAACAACCCTTGGATAGGATTAAGAAGGGCGTTAAAATTGGGAGTAAGTAAACTAGACAACGCCACAAATCGCCCGTAATTTTCCTCAAAAATCAGGATATACCTGCTT
>Ga0078972_1002469_pt1 | contig 60989 bp, 65 predicted proteins | sample YelNatPaOPGAMG01_FD_67568 | JGI IMG/M metagenome (GOLD analysis project Ga0078972, IMG submission 67568) | Hot spring thermophilic microbial communities from Obsidian Pool, Yellowstone National Park, USA - OP-RAMG-01 (SPADES assembly) (version 2) | ecosystem: Environmental > Aquatic > Thermal... | reverse complement strand
AAAATAAATGTCACAATTAAACAATTAAACAAATCCCAAAAATTGTTTAATTGGGATTTGTGACATTGTTTAATTAATCTTTGGTCATTATTTGGTTATTGTATCTTGGTTATTGGTTATTGTTTTTTTTGCTTTAGGTTCCCCTCCTGGTGTCACCCCAAGGTGAGTTATTTAATAATTACATATTTGGTTTCTCTTTTTAAGGGCCTAAATTCTTTCCCGCTTCCTTCATAAAACTTGCCAAAAAATTCTACTAGTTGTAAACGGGCGGCGTGAATAAAAGCCCCCAAGACCGAAACCACAAGGTTAAAAGCATGCCCCACCAAAAGGATCGCTATCATTATAACATAACCTAAGTAGGGAATACTATTTTTGGTTAATCCTGCTAAAATGTTAACCACCATCCCAATAATCGAAGTAGTCATCATCAAAGCCAAAAGACGGGAATAGGAAAGGGTATCGCCTAAATAACTGGTGGTGCGGTAGAGACTTAAAACCCCACTGATAATTTTTTTGGGTAAGTTTGCTTCGCTTCTTCCTTGGGTAATGACTAAAAGGAAAGCTCCCACTAAGGTAGCGCGCATAGAAAGTGAAGTTAAGGGAGAGCTTAAAACTTGGCAAATTAGCCAAAAAACCAAACTAGAAAGAAAATAAAACCAAAGAGCTTGGTCTAAAAAGGCCTCGAGGTATTCCCGATTCTTAATTTTTTGCCAAAAAGCTAAAAGTATTCCAAAAAGATTTTGAATGACACCTAAGGCTAAAGAGATAATTAAAACTTGAAGAGGATTTTTAATGGGGTCGATTATCTGAAGCTTTTTAAACATTTGAGAGAAAGGCGCGGGTAAGGTGTTTAAGTCCATTCCAAAGTAACTGCCGGTAAAAATTCCCACAAAGACGGTAGCAATCCCTCCCCAAAAGAGCAAAAGGAGAAGTTTTTTCCCGCCTTCCGGAAGGGTTAACTTTTTTAGAAGATAAAAAGAAACTGCGGCTAAAATTATCCCATAACCTACATCGGAAAGACAAACTGCAAAAAAAAGTAGGTAGAAAAAAGAAAGAGCAATTGTGGGATCAAGTTCTCTTTGTCCAGGAAGACCAAAAATGCGAGTAATCAGTTCAAAAGGATAAAAAGTTTTGGGATTTTCAATAAGGGTAGGGGGAACTTCGTCGGAAGCAGCAAGGATTGGTTGAACTTCGCAAAGGGGAGTGATTTTTGAAAGTTCAATTTTTAGTTTTTCTAGGTGTTTCTTAGGTACCCAGCCAGAAAGAATAAAAACCTTTTTAGTATTTCTAATATTTTCCTGCGCTTGCTGTTCTAAATATTTTTGATAAAGATAATCATAAACATAAGTTAGTTTCTCTCGGTGTTTAAGCAAGGCAGAAACTTCTTCTAAGAGGCGCTTTTGACTTTCTTTGGTATCATGTAAAATTTTTTGAAGGTGCATAACCTCTTTTTGGGGAGTGCGCTCAGAAAGAGGAAGAAGTACTTTTTCGAAGCCGCTTTTTGATAAAAGGTCAGAAATGGTTTTCTCTTCGGAACTTAAGTAAAAAATTAAAAGATAAATTTTTTCCTTGGTTGCGGATACTTCCTCAACTTCAACCGCGGAAGTAAATTTTTCAAGTTTTTGCCTAAGGTTAGCAAACTCTTTTAACTTACAAGTGCCAGCTGAAAGGCAAATGTTCTTCCCACAGGTCAGCTGATTTAAAGGAATATTTAAGGAAGTCCAAGGAAAAAGAAGATTAATTTCTTCCTTCAGCTTATTTTCTAAATTTTTGAGGTTTGTGATTTCAGCTTCTAGGTCTTTAATTCTTTTTATCGTTTCCCTCCAGTCAAATTCTCTAAAAGTGGCAAAAAGAAGATCTTCTGCTACTGGTTCCTTAGGAGGGACTAAAGTTTCTATAAAAGTTTTTTTCTTCCCCGAATAATGGTCTAGAAAATCAATGGCCGCTTTTAATTCTCCCAGCTCTGCCTCGTAAGTGGCTGAGACCACCTCTTTTTCGCCAAGATTGGTAGAAGTAATTTGGAGAAGTTCGATTCTATGCAGTTGGGTTAAAATTTGTTCTTTATGATCCTGATGGCCAAAGATGGCCACTTTTTGCATGGGTACTAAGGCCATGATTATTTAACCTTACTATTTAACCCTAGGCGCGAACGAACTTCAGAAATTTTGGGAAAAACTTTTTGGCGCAAAGTGGCGATTTCCATTTGCGTTTTCTGCTCAAGGGCTTTTTTTTCTTCTGCTGCTTCTTGACGAGCTTTTTCTATGAGCGCTTCCCCTTCGGCTTGAGCTTCCGCTTCTACCTCAGATAACATTAATTCCACTTTCTTTTTGGCTTCAGCCAGAAGACGAGTTCTTTCTTTTTCTGCCTCAAGCAGAATTTGCTGAGCTTTTTCTTCGATGGTCTTGATTTTGTTGAATGTTTCTTCTAACATTGGTATAATCCTTTTAATTATACCAACGAAGGAAAACTAGAGCAAGGGAGGATAAAATGAAAGTTTCGGAGTTAATGACCAAAGAGGTGCTCACCGTTTCTCCCGAGATGTCCGTGAGAGAAGCAGCTAAAATGCTGTTTGCTCGAGAAATTTCTGGTTTGCCGGTAGTGGATGAAAATAAAAGAGTGGTAGGCATGATTACGGAAAAAGAAATTATTGCCATGGCTCTCCCGAAATACACTGAAGAACTTAGAGATTTCGATATAATTTTAAACGAGGAGCCCTTCCAAAAGAAAGTGGCGGATGCGGATAAAATTAAAGTAAAAGATATTATGCGGCGCGAGGTTTTATGTGTCAATGAAGATGTCTCTGTGGCAGAAGTCGCACGGCTTATGATTGCTAAAAAGCAGCGGAGAATTCCTGTTTTAGATAAAGAAAAGAAGCTGGTAGGAATTATTGCCCGCGCCGATATTGTGAAAGAAATTGCCAAAGAAACGGGAATTGTCTAAGTGAATATCCAGCTGATAGCGATTATCATTTTTGTTTTTATTTATTTTCTTTTGATTTTGGATAAAATCCACCGAACTATTGTTGCTCTTTGGGGAGCCCTGCTTTTTGCTAGTTTGCCAATTTTTACTGCACAAGGAGTAAAGTTTGGCTTGTTAACGCAAGGAGATCTGCTTCACTATGAAAATTGGGAGGCGTTGGGGCTTATCTTTGGAATGTTTACTTTGGTTGCTGCCTTGCGCGAAAGCGGCTTTTTTCGCTGGTTGGGTCTTTCTTTAGTTAAGTGGGCTAACTTCGATGTTTTAAAAATATTTGTGCTCTTTGCTTTGGGAGCTGCCGTATTATCTGCTTTTATGGATTCCATTACGGTTTTGCTTTTTCTGGCGACTTTGACGGTTGAAATCTGTGCGCTTTTGAAAATTAACCCTCTTCCGCTTTTATTTCTAGAAATTTGCTCCGCTAACATTGGGGGGTCCGCAACCATGGTAGGAGATCCACCCAATATTATTATCGGAACCAGTTTTCACTTTTCTTTTTTAGATTTTGTCTGGAACACTGGTCCTATTGCTCTAGCGGCTTTTGCTGTAAACTTAGCTTTCTTTTGCCTTTGGTACTGGGGGGTATTTAGGAGTCGAAAGGAAATAAAAGAAAGGGCTATCTCAAAACATTTGATGCTTGACCCGGCCTCGGCTATTACGGACCTTAAACTTATGCGGATTGGGGTAGCAGTATTTACTCTGGTAATCACTCTTTTAGTTTTTCATCACTTCTTGGGACTTTCGGTTGCCTTTGTGGGAATTTTAGGCGCTTCTTTAGTTTTACTTTTAGGTGGAGAAAAGATGCCCGAGGTGTTAGAAAGAATCGATTGGCACACTTTAATCTTTTTTGCCTGCCTTTTTATTATGGTGGGAGGACTTGAAAAAGTTGGGGTGCTTTCAAGTATTGCCCATCAAATTGAAGTTCTTTCTGGAGGGAAACCCCTGGTAGCTACGATAGCTATTCTTTGGCTTTCTGCGATTCTTTCTGCTTTTATTGACAATGTTCCTTTTGCTGCTGCCATGGTTCCCATTTTAAAGAGTTTATCTCTATCTTCTGGTATACCCCTATCGACTTTGTCTTGGGCTTTGGCTTTGGGAACGGACATTGGAGGAAATGGAACCCCTATCGGTGCCTCAGCTAATGTGGTGGGAATTTCGGTAACCGAGAAAAGAACTGGGAAGAAAATTAGTTGGGGAGAATACTGTAAAGTGGCAGTTCCTGCCACCTTGCTTTCGGTTTTGATTTGCACGGTTTTGATTTACTTAAGATACTTGCGCTAATGACCCAAAGAGATTTAACTTTTGAAGTAAAGGTTATTCCTCGAGCTTCTCAAAATAAAATTATTCAAGAAGGTAATCGTTATAAGGTTTATTTAACTACTCCTCCCGTAGAAGGAAAAGCAAACAAGGCCCTAATTGAGTTTCTAGCGGATCATTTTAAGGTAAAAAAGCAACAGATTGCCATTATCAAAGGGGAGAAGAGTCGAGAAAAATTGATTCGAATAGTAAAGGCAAATGCGAAGCATTAAAATGAAAATTTTAACCATTTGTAATACGGGCATGCTGGCTACGGTTGATTACGGTACGGTCTTAGGAGTAATCCGTACTGCCCATGAACAAGGCAAAAAATTCTAGTTTACGTAGTTGCCAACCCGGCCTTTGATCTTACGCCGGCAAGGCTGATCACCGGAATAATTACCGAGAAGGGGATTTGGAAAAGGAAAAATCGTTTTCCGATAGGTCAACCAAAAAGATTTCTTCTTTCATCGTTCTTTGAAAATCTTGAAACTTAGCTTGAGGAAAAACCTCTCTAATAATTTTCTCAACTTCTTTTCTGATTACGATTCGCATATCTTTTAAATAATCAAAAAAATCAGGGCGCTGGGAATCGTAATAAACCGAATAATTAAAAAGAGAAACCTCATAAAGACCTGAGGATTTTACCTGAAATTTTATGATCCCCCCCGTAAATTTTTCTTTTTGACTTGAATCAGCCTTAAAAACCATTTCAACCAGTTCCTTGTGCTCCGACTTGATGTCGCCATCAATGGCTAGCTTTTTTGTTTCCAAAGCAAAAACATACTTACGTACCAAGGGAACTTGGTATCTATTCAAGGTGTTAAAAATATTTTTTAAATTTCCCTTATCTAGTAAAAAAGGGGAAGAGATAAAAGAAGAGGGGCTAGAAGGCAAAGGATTAACCGCTACACCAACCGGAGGTTGAGGTTCTGTTTTTTTTCTTGGGGCATGACGTTCTTTGGCCCACATGGAAAAAAATCTTTTAAAGATACGCATGATAATTCCTCTTTTTACCTTCGTACATTTCTTAAAAAGATTTCAAAGAATTTCAGTTTCCCCAAGCTTAAAAGTTACAACTCCTCTTGACAAAACACAAGAAATCCCTTTAAAATTACCTCACTAAAAGAGGAGGTGAAAGAAATGGCCGAAATCAAAGCCTATTGCGTTAAATGTAAGAAAATGCAAACCATGGTAGGGGCAAAACAAGTGACCTTAAAAAATAAGAGGAAAGCCTGGAAGGGAAAATGCCCCAAATGTGGAACCAACATGTTTAAGATTGGTGGATAGCTGCTGAGTTAAAAAGTTAAAAAGTTTTTGAGAAGAGAAAATCGACCTTTAGTACAAAAAGGGCTGTAAACAAGTTGCGGTTTATGGCCCTTTTTTGTTAGAATGAATTTATGCCTTACCGAGATCGATTTATTCATCTTCATGTTCACACGGAATTTAGCTTATTAGACGGTGCTTGCCGGATCTCAGAACTGCTGGGAAGAGCCAAAGAGTTGAAAATGCCCGCCCTGGCTATCACCGACCATGGGTACATGTATGCGGCAATTAATTTCTATTTTCAAGCTAAAGAGGCGGGAATTAAGCCCTTAATTGGATGTGAACTTTATGTAGCTCCTCGCAGCCGCTTTCATAAAGAAACCAAAGAAGATCGTTCTCCTTATCACTTAACGGTTTTAGCCAAGAATCTTCAAGGGTACAAAAATTTAGTTAAGTTGGTAACTTTGGCTTCTTTAGAAGGTTTTTATTCCCGACCAAGGGTTGATCGAGAGTTACTAGAGAAGTATCGAGAAGGATTAGTTGTCCTTTCTGGGTGTCCAGAAGGAGAGGTGCCCACCCTGCTTTTGCAAGGGAAAATAAAAGAAGCAGAAGAGGCGGCCGGGTGGCATCGTGAAGTCTTTGGTGAGGATTACTATTTAGAGATTATGGACTTAGACCTTCCTAGTTTTAAAGATCTTCGTCCCCTGCTAAAAGAACTTTCGGTTAAAACTAATACTCCTATCGTTGCTACTAATGATGTTCACTGCGTAAAAAAAGAGGATGCTTATGCCCAAGATGTTTTATTGGCCATCCAAACCAATTCTTATCTGGACGATGAGAAAAGGCTGAAGTTTAATACCGAAGAATTCTATCTTAAGTCCGGGGCTGAGATGGCAGAGTTATTTAAAGATCTGCCGGAAGCTATAAAAATCACGCACGAAATAGCGGAAAAGTGCCAGCTTGATTTAGAGACGGGAGTTTTACATTTACCCCATTTTCCTGTTCCTGAGGGGGAGACCCCCGAAACTTATCTAGAAAAGTTAGTTTGGGAGGGCATAAAAAAGAAATATGGCACGCTGCTTCCCCCAGAAGTGATTGATCGAGTCAAGTATGAACTGTATACCATCGAAAAAATGGGTTATGCAGCTTACTTTTTGATTGTGCAGGATTTTATCAATTGGGCAAAGGGGCAGGGGATACAGGTGGGGCCTGGTCGAGGCTCGGCCGCAGGAAGCATTGTGTCTTATGCTTTAGGAATAACCAGTATCGATCCCTTAAAGTACGGTTTAATTTTTGAACGATTTTTAAATTTAGAGCGGGTTACTATGCCTGATATTGACATTGATTTCTGTTTTGAACGCAGAGGGGAAGTAATTGATTATGTTTCTAAAAAGTATGGGGCTGATCATGTGGCACAAATTATTACCTTTGGCACCATGGCGGCCAGAGCCGCCATTCGTGATGTGGGTCGAGTGCAAAGAATTCCTTTGGCGGAGGTTGATCGCCTTGCCAAGCTAGTTCCTTTTGGACCAGAAGTTACTTTAGAAAAAGCATTGGAAGGGGTAAAAGAGTTAAAAACCCTTTATCAAAAGGATGAACGTATAAAAAATATGATTGATACCGCACGTAAACTAGAAGGGATGGCACGCCATGCTTCGGTGCACGCCGCCGGGGTGGTTATTTCACAAGACCCGCTTACAGAATACGTTCCCTTAGCGAAAGTTGATGAAAATGTGATCGTTACTCAATATCCTATGGAGGACTTGGAAAAAATCGGTTTGTTGAAGATGGATTTTTTGGGCTTACGCAACCTTACCATGATTGCACAGGCGGTAAAACTTTTAAAGAAAACCCAGGGCATAGAATTAGACCTAAATAATATCCCTTTAGACGATGCCAAAACCTATCAGCTTTTATGTCAAGGGGAAACCACGGGAGTTTTTCAGCTGGAAAGTCGCGGGATGCGCGCACTTATTAAGGAGTTAAAACCTACTCATTTTGAGGAAATTATTGCTTTGCTTGCTCTTTATCGGCCTGGACCTCTAGAAAGCGGAATGGTAGACGATTATGTCAAGCGCAAACACCATAAAGTTCCCATTCGTTACGACCTGCCTGAGCTCCAGCCCATTTTAAAAGAAACTTACGGGGTGATTCTTTACCAAGAGCAGGTGATGGAAATCGCTAGTAAAATTGCTGGTTTTTCTCTGGGGCAAGCAGATGTTCTGCGGGCAGCTATGGGAAAGAAGAAAACTAAGGAAATGGCTCAACAAAAAGAATTTTTTGTAGAAGGGGCAGTAAAAAGAGGCATTTCAAAGCATAAAGCGACAGAGCTTTTCAATCTTTGTGCCAAGTTTGCGGGGTACGGTTTTAACAAGTCCCATTCTACTTCTTACGCTCTCATTTCTTACCAAACCGCCTATCTTAAAGCTAATTTCCCCGTAGAATTTATGGCGGCGCTGTTAACTTCGGTTATGGGCAATACCGATAAAACCACAGCTTACGCAGCAGAGGCCCAAAGAATGAAAATAAAAATTTTACCACCGGACATTAATGAAAGCGAACGTAATTTTGCCGTTACCAAAGATGGGATTCGTTTTGGGCTGGCAGCCGTGAAAAATGTGGGGGAGGCGGCTCTAGATACCATCTTTAAAGTACGAGCAGAAGGGCCTTTTCTTTCTTTTTACGATTTTTGTTTAAGAGTCGATACTCGAACGGTCAATAAAAAAGTAATTGAAAGTTTAATTAAGGCGGGAGCTTTTGATGGTTTTGGACAAAATCGTGCTTGGCTTTTAGCTCGTTATGAAAAAATTATTAGCCGCGCTGCCGCTGAAAAAAAAGAAATGGTTCAAGGGCAGGAAACTTTGTTTGCTTTGCCCATGGGCATTTCCGAGAAAAAAGAAATAACTTTTGAAGAAGGAGAAATTACAGAATTTACTCCGGATCAATTGTTACGTATGGAAAAAGAACTTTTAGGGCTTTATATTTCTGCTCATCCTCTGGAACGTTTACGCGAGGCCCTTGAAGTGCAAAGTGAAGTACGTATTGCTGATATTTCGGAAATGAATGAAGGAGAAATCGTAAAAATTGGGGGGCTGCTATCTAATTGTAAAAAAGCAGTAACGAAGCGCGGTGATACCATGCTTTTGGCTGAAATAGAGGACCTCAGTGGCAGCATTCCTTTAGTTGTTTTTCCAAAGGTTTATGAACGCTGTGCGGCTTTTCTTAATGATGACGAAGTAGTAATAGTAAAAGGAAGATTAAATCGAGATTTCCGCACGGAAGAACTTAATGTGGTTGCCGAAGCCATTGAGCCGTTGCAAGAAGTAGAAAAAATTCGTTCTTTGGAAATTGAATTGGTAGAAGTGAAAAACCGAGAGGTTTTGGAAAGAATGAAAACTATTCTTCAGTTTTTTAAGGGTGAAGATCCGGTATTTATCAGGTTAGATGGCAAAAAGGTCGAATTGGGGAAAGAATTTAGAGTTGATATTAACCCCACCTTAGTAGAACAACTAGAAAATCTTCTGGGGTCAGGATCGGTACAGGTAGGATTTAAAATTTTTAAAAAAGAGTCCCAGGAAGCGGAGGTGAATTTTTAATGGAATTAAAATTTGACGAGAAAGGGTTAATTCCGGTTATTGTCCAGGACTGGCAAAAAAATGATGTCTTAATGTTGGCCTATATGAATCGAGAATCTCTTGAAAAAACTTTGGCTACCAAAGAAATGTGGTATTGGAGTCGTTCCCGACAGCAACTTTGGCATAAAGGGGAGACTTCGGGTCACATCCAAAAAGTTAAAGAACTTTATTATGATTGTGATGCTGACACCCTTTTGGCCAAAGTGGAACAAATAGGAGACATTGCTTGTCATACCGGAAACCGGAGTTGTTTTTTTAGAAAGTTATTGTGAACCTAGGGGAAGGCTGGGAACTTCGGTTTTTTCTTCTAAAGAGGATAACTTATCACCAAATTTAGTTAATCTTCTTTCGGTATCTTCAAACTTAGATAAAGAATCTTTTAAGTGTTTTCCCATGACGGAAAAATCGGTCATGATTCTTTCAAAATCCCCTTCGAGGCGGGCCAAATTCTTTAAAATTTCTTGGGCTTGCTCTTCTATCCTCATACCCCTTAAGCCCAAAAAAATGGTTTGTAGATAGCCATAGAAAGAATTAGGGGAAACGGGAATTACCTTATTTTCGATGGCATATTTAAAAACACTCTTTTCATCTCCTAAATCTTCGTCTTTAATAATAATTTCATAGTAGACATTTTCTGCCATGATGTACATAAGGGCAAAGTCAAAAGTTCCTTCATCTGGCAGGATGTATTTGCGACGAATGTCATCTATATGTTTTTTCACATCCCGGATAAACTGCTTTTTGGCGGCAAGGCGAGAAGCATCGTCTTTGGCTTCTAGTACCCTTTTGAAGTTTTCTAGAGGGAACTTAGAATCGATGGGGACCATGGCTTCTTTAAGCAAAATTACCGCATCAACTTTTTCCCCGCTTTTGAAGCGGTATTGCTCTTGATAGTAGCTAGGAGGTAATACCTGCCGGAGCAGGTCACTTAGAAAAAGTTCTCCCATGCCTCCCCGAAGTTTAGGAGCTTTTAAGATGTCTTGCAAAGAAGCAATATCTTTGCTAATTTCTCGTACTTGTTTAGTTGTTTCGTGAACTTCACCCAACTTGCGGTGAACATCGCCAATGATACGGGCAGCATTATCTAAACGGGCGTTAACATTGCGATCAACATTTTGGAGAGTTTGGGTAAGGTCGGGATAAAGACGATTGATGGAGCCGCGAATTTCTTCCATTTGTTTTTGTAAGAGTTCAACTGCCTTATCCAGGCCTGACTCTTTTCTTAGGGCCGTTATTTTTAAAAAAAGCAGCCCTACCACAACCAGCGTGATGATTGAAAGCAATACCGCTAGAATTTCCATATTGACATTAACATTATAACATAAAGTTTTAGATAACTCATCCCCCGTACCCCTTTTCTTGATAGACTAAAGACCAAAGACTAATAACCAATTACCAAGATACAATAACCAAATAATGACCAAAGATTAATTAAACAATGTCACAAATCCCAATTAAACAATTTTTGGGATTTGTTTAATTGTTTAATTGTGACATTTATTTTGTTTGGAAATCGGGATTTGGTTATTGGTTATTTAGGGGATAGTGTTTGAAAGGGTTAAAAGAGGGAGCTTAAGCTTTAGACCGGCTCAGGGTGAGTTCTTCCCTCTCTTTTTAAGAGAGGGAGCTAAGGCTTTGGAGTTGTCTCAGGGTGAGTTGGTATGGGAACCAATAATATGTTATAATTTCCATGATGTTTAAATTTATTTCTGTTATTGGGGAAAGCGAGGCCTCTTTTGAAATTTTAAAATTAGCTGAAGAGGTAGGGAAGCTAATTGCCAAAGCAGGATTAGTATTGGTTTGTGGAGGATTAAAAGGGGTGATGGAGGCAGCGGCTAAAGGGGCCAAGTCTCAAGGCGGCTTAACCGTAGGAATTCTTCCCGGAAGCAAGAGAGAAGAAGCAAATCGCTACATTGATATTCCAATTATTACTGGTCTAGGCTATGCTCGTAATAAATTAGTAGTCAAAACCGGACAAGTAGTAATTGCGGTAGGGGGGAGATACGGAACGCTCTCGGAAATTGGTTTTGCCCTGGGTTATGGTATCCCCGTAATTGGGCTTAAAACTTGGCAGCTCATTCGAGGCGATGGGAAAGTTGATCAGGGAATTATTTACGTTAATTCTCCAAAGGAAGCGGTGGATCTGGCCTTAAAAATTATCGCGAAGGCAGAAGAACCAAAACCTAAGACCAAAGAAAAAGGTATTTAATTTGTATGTCTACTCAGCGGCAAGTTGCCCTTCAGGGAAAAATTACTCCCCAGATGCTCGAGGTAGCCCGCAGCGAAGGAAAGTCCCCAGAAGAGGTCCGCGCGGGTGTGGCTCAAGGAATTATCGTTATTCCTTTTAATCCTCTTCATAATCCCAGGCCAATTGGGATTGGCAAAGGGTTACGTACTAAAGTAAACGCTAACCTTGGTACTTCCCCTGATTTTCCCAACCTTGAAGACGAACTAAAAAAACTAGAAGCGGCCTTAAAAACTAAGGCCGATACCATAATGGATCTTTCTACCGGTGGTGACTTGAGAAAAACACGGCAAACATTGTTAGCTCATTGTTCGGTTCCTTTGGGTACCGTTCCCATTTATCAAGCCGTGGCTGAAAATCGCATGACCACCGACGGAATGTTTGAGGTAATTGAGGAACAAGCAAAAGATGGAGTTGATTTTATGACCATCCACTGCGGCGTAACTTTTGAAACCATTGGTCGTCTTAAGAAACATCCTCGCCTTATGGAGGTGGTCAGCCGTGGTGGGGCGATTATGATGAAATGGATCTTAGAAAACAAAGAGGAAAATCCTTTCTATAAGTATTTTGATCGTTTACTAGAAGTTGCTTTGAAGTATGACATTACTCTTTCTTTGGGAGATGGGATGCGGCCGGGCTCGATTCTTGATGCGGGGGATCAAGCCCAAGTTCAGGAGCTAATCGTTTTAGGGGATTTAACCAAGCGTGCCTGGGAAGCAGGGGTTCAGGTAATAATTGAGGGACCTGGGCATGTGCCTCTTAATCAAATTGAAGCCCAGGTTAAACTTGAGAAAGAAATTTGTAAGGGGGCTCCTTTCTACGTTTTAGGACCACTTCCTACCGATGTAGCGGCGGGTTATGATCATATCAGCTCTGCTATTGGCGGAGCTATAGCTGCAGCTGCAGGAGCGGATTTTCTCTGCTACGTAACTCCTACTGAACATCTTGGGCTTCCTACTGCAGAAGAGGTAAAACAAGGGGTAATTGCGGCTCGCATTGCTGCTCACTCGGCGGACATTGCTAAAGGAATAGAAGGAGCAGAAGAATGGGATAGAGAAATGTCTTGCGCACGCAAAGAACTTAATTGGGGAAAGCAAATTGAACTAGCGATTGATCCTGAAGAAGCTAAAAGAATCCATAGAGAACGAAAATCTAAAACTGAAGATGTTTGTTCTATGTGCGGTCCTTACTGCGCTATGAAGATTTCATCCGAGGCCTTGAGTAAATAAAAAACTTTGGTTTGTGCTATAATCTTTTCATGCGTCTCTATCAATTAGGGGAATTTGGGCTAATTGATCGTCTAGCAAAGTTACTAGGAAAACCCCCAAAAGAAGTAAGGATAGGCATCGGAGATGACGCTGCGGCTATAGAGCTAGGAAACCAAAAGTTATTGCTAGTAACAACCGACACCTTGGTAGAAAATATTCATTTTAAGTTAAAAGAGTTTTCTTTTTTTGACTTGGGCAGCAAAGCTTTGGCAGCTAACATCTCAGATGTTGCCGCTATGGGTGGAATTCCACAGTATGCTTTAGTTACCATTGGAGCACATAAAAACCTAAGAGTGGAAAAAGTTGAAGAACTGTATCGGGGAATTAAGTACTTAGCAAAGAAATATAAAATTGCTATTATTGGGGGAGATACCATTCAGTCCCCCAAAGAACTTATTTTAAGTATTACCTTGCTGGGGAAGGTTGAAGCGAAGCATCTTCTTACCCGAGCGGGGGGTAGAGTAGGAGATGCAATTTTAGTGACCGGAAGTTTTGGGGGGCCGGCGGCCCAAAATTATAGGTCAAAATTTAAGATTAGATGGGAAGAAGCGCGCATAATTGCCCAGTCGGATTTGTGTACTTCAATGATTGACAGTTCTGACGGCTTGGCTCGGTCGGTGATGGAGCTTTGTCGAGCGAGTCAAGTGGGAGCTCGCATTTGGCTGCAGCATATCCCCATTGACCCTAAAGCAACCCTTGAGCAGGCGCTTTACGGAGGGGAGGAATATGAGCTGGTCTTTACTGCTCCAAAGACAAAGGTCCAAAACCTTAAATCTCTAGTAGAGAAAAGGACAAAAACGAAAGTTTCTGTGGTTGGAGAAATCCTTGAAAATAAAATGGGAATAAAATTATTTACCCCTCAAGGCACGGTCTTATCGTTAAAGAAAGGAGGTTATGAGCATTTTAAATGATTAACCAACGACGTCTGGTAATAACCTTCAAAAAATTAGTAAAAATTGATAGTTTATCTTTGCAAGAGGAAAAAATAGTTAAGTTTTTGCAAAAAGAACTTTCTCGCTTGGGCTACCGCTCATTTTTGGCTGGAAGACCTCGCGAAGGAAAGGTTGGAAACTTAATCGTAAACATTGTTGGAAACGGGGTTAAGCGACCCTGCCTGCTTTTAAATGCCCATTTGGATACGGTTTCTCCTGGGAAAAATATAAAGCCCCTTGAGAAAAATGGTTGCCTTTCAACCGATGGTTCTACCATTTTAGGAGCGGATAATAAAGCTGGAGTAGCCGCTATTCTGGAAGTACTTAGAGTTTTGAAGGAACAAAACTTAAAGCATCCCCCTTTACAAGTAATTTTTACCGTAGCAGAAGAAATTGGCCTTCTGGGAGCAAAAGCTCTTCCTCCGAAATTGCTTAAAGCAGATTTGGGAATAACTTTGGATGGCGGCGAAGTGCAGAAGGTAATTTATAAAGCACCTTCTCAGTATAATTTGACGGCGACTGTAATAGGTAAGGCGGCTCATGCCGGGATCCACCCGGAAGAAGGAATAAATGCTATCAAGGTAGCCAGTGAGGCCATTTCCCGCATGAAGTTGGGAAGAATTGACCCGGAAACAACGGCCAACGTTGGAATTATTCAAGGAGGAAAAGCGGTAAATATTGTGCCCGATGAGGTGCTTTTAAAAGGAGAGGCAAGAAGTCATAACTTGACAAAATTAGACAAACAGCTGGAACATATGGAAAGGGTGCTTTTTAAAACTTGTGAAAAGTATCGTGCGCGCTTAAAATTAAGAGTAGAAAGAGTTTATAAGGCCTTTGAAATAAATAAGAAGAGCGATTTAATTTCTTTAGTAAACTTTGCTTTTAAAGCTTCTCACATACAGCCGGAACTAGAAAAAACCGGGGGAGGGTCTGATGCCAATATTTTTAACGATCTAGGAATACCAACGGTAATTTTGGGGGTGGGGGCTGATCGAGTACATACCACGCGGGAACAGATAAAAATTGAGGATTTGGCAAAAGGGACAGAAAATGTTTTAAATCTTTTGAAAGGAGTACAAGAATGGAAGAACTTAAAGAAAAAGAAATAAGTTCCAAGAAAATATTTGAAGGGAAGCTTTTAAAATTAAGGATAGATGCGGTAGAAATGCCCTCGGGGAAAAAAGCAGAACGAGAAATTGTAGAACACCCCGGTGCGGTAGCAGTGGTAGCTCTAACTAAGGAAAAGGAAATTATTCTGGTAAGACAGTTTCGGAAAGCGGCCAATGAAGTACTTTTAGAAATTCCTGCAGGAGTGCCTTTGCTCGGCGAAAAACCAGAAAAAACTGCTCGTCGTGAATTGGAAGAAGAAACAGGTTACCACGCAAAGAAAGTAAGGAAACTCTGGGAGGGTTATGCTTCGCCAGGATATTCCACCGAGGTGATTCAATTCTTTTTAGCGGAAGAAATGACGCTGCTCAAGCAAAGGCCGGACGAAGATGAAAAAATCGAAGTGGATTTAGTAGAAATAGAATTGGCAGAAGACCTAGTTAAATCTGGAAAAGTCCGAGACAACAAAACCGCCATAGGGATTTTGCTGGCTAGTTCCCTAGTTAAAGGGCAGTAAAAGTGAAGGAGTTTATTGAAAATTTTATTGAGTTTCTGACCATAGAGAGGGGTTATTCTCCCCACACTACTTCAGCTTACGAGAAAGACCTAAAACAGTTTGCTCAATTGGTTAAGGAAAAAGATCCCAAGAAAGTTGGGCGCGAGCACATTCAAAAATATCTAGCATTGATTAATAACCAGGGACTTTCGGTTGCTAGCCTTGAAAGAAAGTTTGCTTGCCTTAAGTCTTTTTTTCATTACTTATTGGGGGAGGGAATAGTAGAAGTTGATCCCACGGCCGATTTTTCTTTGCCTAAAAAGGCAAAGCGCCTGCCGAAAGCTTTGGGTTTTTCCGAGACCGCGCGACTTCTTTCTTTGCCTAGGGGTAATGATCCTTGGATACTGCGTGACGCGGCCTTGCTAGAACTTCTTTACGCCACCGGCCTGCGCGCAAGTGAGGTGATTTCTCTAAATATTTCAGATGTAAATCTTGCCGTGCAATTTGTTCGCTGTATTGGAAAGGGAAACAAAGAGAGAATTGTTCCCATAGGAAAAGTTGCCGTAGAAGCAATAAAGAAATATTTAGAAAAGGGTAGGCCAGCTTTTCCCGTAAAGGATGAAGAAGCATTATTTTTAGATAAGAATGGGAAGCGTTTAACACGTCAAGGCCTATGGGAGATTGTGAAAAAATATGTCAAAAAAGCGGGGATTAAGAGTAAAACTTCGCCTCATACTCTCCGACATACTTTTGCTACTCATCTTTTAGAAAGAGGGGCTGACTTGCGTTCAGTACAGGAGATGCTAGGACATGCGGACATCGCCACCACTCAAATTTATACCTCTGTTTCTCGAGAAAGATTAAAAAAGATGTACTTAAAGGCACACCCTAGGGCTTAAAATGTTGGATTTAGGATTTTTACTTATAACTTTACCCATTATTTTAATCACTATTACCATTCATGAGTTTGCTCATGCCAAAGTAGCAGATATGCTAGGAGACCCAACTCCCCGACTTGCGGGACGTTTAACGCTAAATCCTATGGCCCACATTGATCCCTTGGGTTTTCTGATGCTCATTCTGGTTCGCTTTGGTTGGGCAAAACCCGTTCCCATTAATCCTTACAACTTTTCTGACCCTCAAAAGGGTTCCCTCTATGTAAGCTTAGCCGGGCCTCTTTCGAATTTTCTTTTGGCTTGGATTTTAGCTATCCTTTATCGCAATGGGCTTTATTCTTATGGTGATCCTTGGGCTTCGATTTTTAGCTACACGATATGGATTAACCTGGCCTTAGCGGTTTTCAACCTTATCCCTGTTCCTCCTCTTGACGGTTCGCACATTTTTGAATTTTTCTTTCCTTCTTATCGCTATGAGTTTTCCTATCGTCTGCAACAATACGGATTCTTGATTTTAATCTTAATTGTTTTATTTGGTTCACCTATGCTCATAGCCATTGTAGATTTCTTGTACCGGTTGTTAGTTTAACTTACCCAAGCGGTTTTAAGAACTTGAGTGTATAGAAAGGTATTGGGAAAGACGAGGAGTAAGCTTTAAAACCATGATCGATTATCTCCAATCCTTAGAAAAATTTGGGATGAATCTTGGTTTGGAAAGAATAACACATTTGTTAGAAGAATTAGGTAACCCCCACCTTAAATTTAAGTCCCTTCATGTTACGGGAACAAATGGCAAAGGATCCACTTGTGCTATGATTGCTTCCATTCTAAAAGAAGCCGGATATACTGTAGGGCTTTATACTTCACCTCACCTCTTTGATTGGCGGGAAAGGATTAAAATTAATGGGAAAGATATTTCGGAAAAGGATTTTGAGGAGGGGATAAAAGTAGTTAAGAAAATTGCAAGAAGGGTGGGGCAGCCAACGGTGTTTGAGGTTTTAACTGCGGTAGCTTTTTGGTACTTTGCCAAAAAGAAAGTAGATTATGCCGTAATCGAAGTTGGCCTGGGGGGAAGGTTAGATGCTACCAATATCATTACCCCCCTAGTTTCTGTGATAACTAATATTGACTTAGAACATACGGCTATTCTTGGGAAATCATTAGCCAAAATCGCAGCGGAAAAAGCGGCCATCATTAAGCCCGGAATACCGGTAGTTACGGCCGAAAAAAAACTCGAACCTTTAAGGGTAATAAAAGATTATGCCCAGAAAAAGGGATCTCTTTTAATAAAAGTAGAAAGCGGTTTAAAGACCAATCTTTTTGGTGAACATCAGAGGATAAATGCTGCTTGTGCCGTAGCAGCCATTCGCTTGGCTAGAATTAAGGTTAGCCGAAAAGCAATTGCCCAAGGACTAAAAAAAGTAAATTGGCCAGGTCGTTTTCAAATTGCTTCTCGCTCTCCTTTAACTATTCTTGATGGTGCTCATAATCCAGCGGGAATTCAATCTTTAGTCAGAACCTTAAGAAGTAAATTTCCAGGTCAAAAATTTACTTTTATTTTTGGGGTACAAAAGGATAAAGACGCAAAAACCATGCTTAAACTTTTAAAGCCCCTGGCAAAGAAAATTATTATAACTACTTCTAGTCATAAAAATGCGGCCAAGATCGTGGAAGGAATAAAAGCTATTGCGCCGCAAAAAGCTTTGCTGTTAGCAAAAGGCGAAAATAAAGTCATTACTGGTTCACTTTATCTAGTTGGGGCTCTTTCCCAAAAAGAGTGGTGACTTCTTTTGTCCTATACTTTTTGGCTCGCGCGCGAGAGGAGACGAAGGAAGGGCCACGCCCTTACTTTCTCCTCAAGATCAACCCGTTTTCACCCACAACCATGGAGCCAGATAAGGAACCGATGGTGTAGCAGCCCCTGAGGGGATAGGGGATGCCATCGAGCTCTCGTTTGGGGAGTGAGGTTGTAAAATCTTGGGTTACATAAATTTCTCCTCCCGCACTCACGGTTATGGCACTATTGTTACCTAAACGGAAAAATATTCCTAACAAATCGTTCGTAGTTTCGGGAGTAATGTTAAGGTCTTGCCAGCTTGAGCCCTCATCACTGCTGATTTTGATTGTTCCAGAGGCACACGCTGCCCCTATTGCAAATCCATACGTGCAGACATCCTTTACCGTTTTTCCCGGAGGGGTAATATCTGCGTAACTTGTGCCCCCATCTGAAGTTTTTAGTAATTTCCCAGAGCTAGTAACCATATTCCAGGATGCCGGACCATAGGCCCTCCAGGCAGAAATTGTTTCGTTGGTTACCGCTCCTTCATATTTCCAACTACTAGAACTTGGATTAGCTTCTATGGTGGAAAAAATACCTCCAATCTGATTTGCAATAAGAACACATGTTCCACCGTCAACTACACTTACAATAGATTCACTAGTAGGAGAGTTGATTTCAATCCAACTTGTTCCTCCATCGCTTGAAGAGTAAATTTTTCCAGAATCGCCCACCACGTAAAGTTTCCCTATTAAGGGATTGGAACCGTTTTCTATGCTGGCAACATCATTAAGATTTGTTGTTCCTATCGTTGATGAAGTAATCACCTCCCAGCTCGTTGGCCAAAGGGAGAAGTCGAGGGTAGTGTTTGATCCTAGGGAGATGGTTTCGGTTGAGGTGTTCCAGCCGGCTTTTGCTGCTTCCAGGGTGTAAGTCCCAGCAGGCAGGTCGCTTATCGAGTAGTTTCCTGTGCTGGCATCGCTTGTTACCACCTTGGTCTCAGGACCGCTTATAGAAATGGCAACTCCATTTTTAACCGGATCACTGGTTGAAGCAAATTTTACCGTTCCTGAGATGGAGTAGGTTAGAATGGTGGTAGTGGTGGTAGTGGTGGTTGATGAGGTCGAAGTGCTGGATGAGGTTGTGGTGGTTGAGGTTGAGGTTGAGCTGCTGGTAGAAGTGTTAGTGGTAGTAGTAGTAGTAATAGTAGTAGTTGTCGTTTCTCTTGCAACCTCCGTAGAAGTAGTACATCCCGCTAAAAATGGGATAAGAAAAAGTAGAAAAATAGCAAGATAAATTTTATTATTCATGTTATCCTCCCCAAAGCATTTTTGCTTGCTTTTGTATCAAATCCTACAGAGTTTTGCTTTTTATGTCAAGGGGTGAGGGCCCCTCCTTGAAAAGGGGGAGAGGGTAATTTTTTAAGGCTGTGATTAGGATAATTAGATTCAACCTCAAGACCTTCGCCCATAATTAAAACTTAGAACTATCTCACCATGTTCCCCTCTCCGTCCCGCGTTAAGTTAAATGGTTTGCCTTTTTTTCTTTTTTCTGCTAAAATTTAAGGACATGAAAATTCTAGTTGCGGGAGGAGCAGGATATATTGGGTCGGCTTTGGTGCCGGCCCTTATGGAACACGGCTATGAGGTCGAAGTAATTGATCTTCTCTGGTTTGGGAATTATCTACCCAAAGAAGTTAAAGTTATTAAAAAAGACCTCTTTGAGGTTAAAGAAAAGGACTTAGAAGGTTTTGAGCAGGTAATTTTTTTAGCCGGCCTTTCCAATGACCCCATGGCGGAATTTAATCCGGCTAAAAATTTCGTTGACAATGGCGCTTTGCCCTCTTATCTCGCTTACCGCGCTAAAAATGCAGGTGTTAAGAGATTCATCTATGCTTCTTCCTGCTCGGTCTATGGCTATGCTCCGGACCACTTCTATACCGAAGAAGACCCGGTAACCTGCGACTACCCTTATGGGATTTCAAAACTGCAAGGGGAGCGGGGGGCCCTGCAAATGATAAGAGATTATTTTTCAGTGATTACTTTAAGACAGGGAACGGTCTCCGGCCACAGCCCGCGCATGAGGATGGATCTGATTGTTAATACCATGTTTAAATCTTGTATGACGGCCGGAAAAATTGTGGTTAATAATCCAGCCATCTGGCGGCCAGTTTTGGCTATGCAGGATGCGATAGAAGCTTACTTAAGAGCAATGGAGGCGGATTATAAAATTTCAGGGGTCTTTAATGTTTGTTCTGGCAATTTTACCGTGGGGGCCGTGGCGGATTTGGTAAAAGAAGAAATGGAAAAACTTACGGGCAAGAAAATTTTAATTGAAGTTAAAAACATCGATGATTTTAGAAATTATAAGGTTTCGATTGAGAAGGCAAAGACGGTCTTGGGCTTTGAACCTCTTCATTCGATTAAAGATGTGGTTGATGATCTTTACGCGCACCGAATGCTTTACGGGGATTTTGAGAAAGACGAATTTTATAATATCAGGGTTTTCAAAAAGTTAGAAAGCCAGTCAAGCTAAGAAAGTGACCAACCACGCTCAGATTTTTGAAGTTTTCAGCTCTTTTCAAGGGGAAGGCCTTTATGTGGGGGAGAGGCAAATTTTTGTGCGCTTTGCGGGGTGTAACCTCTCTTGCCAGTACTGCGACACCCCCCAGGCCCTGGTTATTCCCAAGACCTATAAAGTAGAAAAAGTTCCTGGCACTCATAAGTTTGAAAGTTATCCCAATCCTATTGAACTGCAAGAGTTAGTAGCTTTAGTTCATTCTCTTAACAAGCCCGAAGGAAGCAGCCAAGCAGTGGTTCTTACGGGCGGAGAGCCGCTTCTTCAGATTGACTTTTTAAAGAATTTTATTCCCGAATTAAAGAAAAAAGTTAAGCTTCCCATTTACCTTGAGACCAATGGAGTTTTGCCTAAACATCTATCTGAAATTATTGAATTGGTTGATATTATTGCTTTTGATTTTAAACTTCCTAGCGCTACTGGTTTATCTTCTTATTTTAAAGAACACCGCGAAGCGCTAGAAGTTGCTTACCTAAAAGAAGTGTTTGTTAAGGTGGTTTTTGCTCGGGAGTCGACCATAAAAGAAATAGAGGAAGTAGTTTCAACTATTGCGGCCCTTGATGAAAAAATTCCGCTTATCCTTCAGCCAGTAACACCCTTTGGGCCAATTAAGCATCGTCCCACACCAGAGCAAATGGTAGCTTTCCATAATTTAGCGAAGAAAAAATTGAAGACCGTGCGCGTTATCCCGCAGATGCATAAGCTGCTTGGAATTCTTTAAGCGATTGAGATAACTTTTGTTTATATTCCCAAGCAGAGCGAGTAAGCTTTTCTAGCTGTTCTTCCACCCATTCCTTGGCTTCGGGTCGGGCTGAGGCCAGGGTTTCTTTGCGAATCAGCTCCGACAGTTTTTTGAATTCTTTAGGGTCGCTTACAAGAAGTCGTTTTAGGTGAAGTTCTTTGATTCTTGAGATTAAGCTGTGCAATTCTTTTTGCTCTCCTAAGAATTTGTCAAAAATTTCTGCTGGGTTAAGATTTAATTCTTTTGCCATAGCGATGGTTTGCTGTTCAATTTTTTTGCTTGCAAGATCTACTTTTTCTTGGCTTGCGGTAGGTGAAGGAGAAGGTGGGGTGGTAATTTCTAGGGCTACAGGTTGAGGTTCTTCAATTTCTGCTTCGGCAATTTCAACATATTCATCGCGAGGATGATAGAGAGGAGCATACTTTAGCATTCGGCGGTGTTCTTTTAAGCGGCCTTCAAGTTCTTTGATGTCTTTTTCTTCTTTGACATTGGTTTCTTCATTTTCTACTTTTGGGGTGAGTGGTTTTTGGGAAAAGATTTCGAGGAAGGAGCGATTGCGATTTATTTCACCCGCGCGCTCTTGAATGATTTTTCGGTCAGTAGCTGTAAAGATGACCGCCGAAGACCCCGCGGTGGCCTCCGTTTGCAAACTAAGATTAGGAATAATAGGTGCAACAGCTGGTTGTGGCATTTCTATATTAAATATCGAATTTTCTTGACTGAAACTTGCATAAATTTTTGGGCAAGGACTTGACAGAGTAATGGTAGATATGTTAAAATGACTAACACAATGAAAAAGAAGGTTGTTTCACTTTTTCTTCTGATTTTCGGCTTATTCTCTGGCGCAAGTTATGGGATTTTAACCCGCTACAGTTTTCCTGATCCTCCTTTTCTTTATGCTTGTTCTGTTAAGCCCTATCAGGTGGTAGACACAATAATTCCCGCTTCTATTGCTCGGGGGCAGACGGTGGGTTTTACTGTTTGGGGGAGAGATTTTCAAGCGGCGACCACGATTGAAGTGGTGCCGAGGGATGGGTTAACTCTTTCCAATTATCAAGTCAATTCGGCTGAGAAATTAAGTTTTGTTTTAACGGCTTCGACGGATGCCTCAACTGGGGGAAGGAACTTAATCGTTTATAATCCCACGGGAAGCTACGAGGTATATAATGCTATTTATGTGATGGAGTATTCTGCGACAAGTCCTACCATAAACTCTTTGAATCCTCCCAGTGGGGAAGCGGGGCAGACGCTGACATTGACGATTGAGGGGACAAACTTTGATTTAGGGGCATCACTAGAGATTGGGGGAAACAGTTCAGTTGCGATAAATAGTTATAATGTTATAAGTTCAACCAAGATTGTTGCTAGCATTACCATATCTTCTTCTGCTGCTGGGGGTTCGGTGCCGGTAGTGGTGAGGAATCCGGATGGTGGGATAGGGCAGAGGTATTTTTACATATACAAAGGGAAGGCGGGTTTTAGCATAACCGGGACTTGGCCGGAGATGCCCGACAATGCATTTCCTCGGGGCTCAATTATTGCGCCGTTTATCATACTAGGGACCGGGATATCCTCGCAAGCGGCGGTGAGTTTTTCAGATCCCAATATTACTTATGATGCCTCAAAGATGACCATTGATCCCAACGGGAATTGGATTAGGATTGCGGAGCTAACCATTGGGGAGAATGCGGCGTTAGGGATTTCACTTATTACGGTAACCAATTATCCTGAGACAACCACTGCCACTACGGGGATCGTGATTAAGGAGAAGAAAGAGTTTTTAAATGTTATTACCAACTTAGCGCCGGTTTATGGGAGCAATGTGACGGGGTTTAAGCTAGCCGATTCTGGGCCCATGACCTTTAAGTTTATGGCCAACAAGGACATAGCGGAGGCAAGCACCTACGTGACTTCGCCGGCGGGGATACCTCAGGTAACGAATTTTATCAACATTGTAAAGGGTTCTAGTGCGACGGTCCAAGGGGTGAGGGCAGAGGATGTGAGGGTTTTTAGCGTATCGCCTTCAGGGGTAGGGAAGGTGGAGCTTCCGAAGGTAAGTGATTTAGGGATGAATTTAGGGCCAGGGCTTTACACTTTAAATTTAAAGGTAAGGGCTGCGGATGGGAGTGAAGAGATCGCGAAGGTAAAGTTTGTGATAAGGCCGCAGTAAATGAAGAAGACATTAAGTGTTGTAGTCACATTAATAATCTTAGTAGGTGCAGTGAGGGCGCAGTTTATTGCCATAGATCCTTCGGAGCGCTGTATCAATGCGCGGGTGATAGGGTTGGGGAGGAGTTTTGTGGGGTTAGCGGATGACACTTCAGCGATCTACTTAAATCCTGCGGGGCTGGCACAGCAGAAGAAGTGGGAGATTACCACTCTTTCTGGGAAATTTTTAGAAGATTACAGCTACTTATCATTTTCTGGGTATTATCCTACGCCGTATGGGACCTTTGGGTTAGGTTTTGGCGGTTATTCGATTGCGGGGGCCTATGCCACAAAGGTAGTAGAAGGTTCAGATCCCCAGGACCCCATTTACGAGATTGACTTTACCCAGCCGCAGATTCAGAACAGCAATTATGTTTATCATCTTTCTTATGGGACGGGGTTAGATCGATTTTTAAAGCGTTTTGGGTGGGAGGATAAGGTTTCGTTGGGAGGGAGTTTGAAGTTATTTAATGTAGGGTTATCTGGGGACTTGATTACCGAGGGAAGCGCAACTGGCATGCAGTTAGACTTAGGGATGATTTATCGAGTGAATGATTGGTTATCATTAGGTGGAATGCTGCAGAATGGGCTTCCTGGGTCATTAGGAGGGGTATTAACCTATGCTTCTGGGCACAAGGAAGGGTATCCTCATTATCTAAAGGTAGGGGGAGCGGTTAAATTGATGGGGCCAAAGGGAGCGCTTTTAAGGAATAATCAAGAGGTAGCTCTTTTAGCGGACATGGATTATCAGCTTTTAGTAAGCAAGACGCTTCCGGTTTATCGTTTAGGGGCAGAGTGGAGTCCGATTCCCATGATTGCCATAAGAGCGGGGATAGATCAAGCGATAGAGGGAGATGGGAGTGGGCAGAAGGTGCAAACGGTAAATAACATAGCGGCTGGGGTAGGGTTGAAGTATGGAGGTTTTAAGTTTGACTATGGGTATCATTCTTTTGTAACGCTTCCTGGGGTAGCGAATCATTTCTTTTCGTTATCATATGGGGTAGCTCCTGCGGTAGCAGCAGAAATAAAGGAGAAATTAGTTTTAGATGAGCCCAAGGACAAGATGATTACCTTTAGCAGTGAAGTGAGGGCGGTGGGAAATGTTTTAGATCCTTCCGCTAGGAGTTTAAGGATTAAAGGGAGCCAGGTGAAGTTTGGGCTGAAGGGAGAATTTGCCGCAAGTGTTTCTCTGGAGACGGGGAAGAACAGCCTAGAAGCGGTGATTTATGATGAAAAGGGAAAAGCGCTAGAGACAAAGAAAGTTAGGATTTTGCGGCTTTTAACTTTTCCTGATGTTGCTGCGGACTACTGGGTAGCGGAGCCGATATCACTTTTAGCTATGCAGAAGATTATAACTGGTTATCCGGATGGGACATTTAAGCCGGAGGGAAACATAACGAGGGCGGAGATGTGTTCGCTTCTTATGAAGAGCAGACCAAAGACCGAAGACCAAAGACCAAAGACCATGTTCAAGGATGTTTCGGCCAAGCACTGGGCGGCGGCGTACATTGCGCAGGCGGCGGCAGAAGGAGTGGTTAAAGGTTATCCGGGGAATTTATTTAAGCCTAACGGAAAGATCACGCGAGCGGAGGGGCTAGCGATGATTGCCCGGTTTGCGGGGATTTCAGAAGAAGCATACCAGAATGAGTTTGCGGACATAACTTCTTCACACTGGGCGGCAGGAACGATTGCTGGCTCTTACAAGGCAGGGTTGCTAGAATATCTCAAGGGTAAGAAATTTGAGCCCAACAAGCTCTTAACTCGAGCGGAAACAGTTGAGATGCTCTATCGGACCCGTGTGGTCAAGGAGATTTTGGAGAAGGACTTGCTGAACTGGGAGGGTTACTGACTGACGCGGACTGGAACGCGGACTAACGCGGTAAGTCCGCTATTTAGTCCGCGTAAGTCAGCGAAGCAAGTAAGGAGGGTGACAACAATGGCAAAAAAATTTCTGGTTACTTTTAACTGGTTACTGGTTGCTTTAATGGTGGTGGTTCTAATGAGTGGTCAGGTGTGGGCGGGGAAGTACACGATAGACGATGTGATGACAGAAGTGCAAGGGTTGCAGCTAGCCGTAGGAAAACTTGAGGAAAGAATTAACTTTATGGATTGGAAGGTAAACTTCTTAATGTTAGCCATTTTTGCTATTTTTGGTTCTATTGTGTATCTGGCAAGAGAAGTTAAGATTCCCAAAGAAGAGAGAATTGCCGAGCTTGAAAAAAAAGCAGAGGAGGTGTCTAAATTGAAGGAAATGGTTGAGCGCATGAGAGAAACGCTTTATGCCGTCACAGAAAAGCTTCATCTTCCCAAGCCCATTTTACTTCTCTTATTAGTGCTTAGTGCTTACTGCTTACTGCCTACTATTTCCACTTGGGCGGAGGTGCCGAAGTATATTAATATTCAGGGGAGGGTGACGGACAAAACAACAGGAGGCCCCTTGCCAAATAAACCGATAGATATATATGATGAAAACAACAATAAGCTTGGATCAGCACAAACAAACGAAAAGGGGATTTTTAATGCTCATCTTGCAATTTCTGACCCTAGTATATTCACTTCTAAGAGCATAAGTATTTTTGTCGGGAAAGATGTTGTTGGTTCCTTGCCTTTGGACTCAGTCCCCTACGCCTTCCGCGCGGCGGTAGCGGAGAGCCTGCCGGGGGTGACGGTTAAGGACGGCAAGGTTGGCATCGGGACGACGGCTCCTACAGCGACTTTAGAAGTGGCAGGGGATGTCTTACTTAACAGAGCGGCCAGTAGAATTAAGTTAAGTCCAGATAGTATAAATAGTATACAAGCTAGCAGATGGGCTTTTGGACAGTGGTTATCAAGTGAACTTTTTCTCAATCCAGAAGGAGGCAATGTAAACATTAAGAGGATACAGGGCAAAACGTTTGCTTTTGGACAATGGTTACCAAGTGACCTCTTCCTCAATTTAGAAGGAGGCAATGTGGGCATTGGGACGACATCACCAACAAGAACTTTAGAGGTTAATGGGATTGTCAAGGCAACTAAGTTTGAAGGCGATGGTTCGGGACTAACAGGTATTTCTGGAGCCAACCTGGACCTTTTGCCAATAACCCTTGATAAAGTGGGTGGCAAGGTGGGCATCGGGACGACGAATCCAAGTGCGACTTTAGAAGTGGCAGGGGATGTTTTACTCGGGAAAAAAACAACCAAACTTGGTGTAACAACTGGAGACCAAATTAAGCTAAATCTGAGTGATAGGAGTATCCAAGCTCAAGCTTTCTCTTCCTTACCTACCCCAGGATGGAATCCAGCCAGCCTTCTTCTCAACCCCAATGGCGGCAATGTGGGCATCGGGACGACGGAGCCAGGGGCAAAGTTGGATGTTAGAGGAACAGAAAAGTGGGGGGGATATTTTGAAGTGAAAAACCAAACCTTCGGTGTAGGATTAGGAGTTAAAGTGGATGGGGGGGGGAGTAACAGTGTAGGGTTAAACATAGACAATTCTTCTGGGTTTGGTGTTAAGTCATCTGCTTCAAAAGATTTTTTTATGGGTAAGGTTGGTATAGGAGAATCGAATCCAGAAGCAAAGCTTCATGTTTCTGGTCGTGAAACCACACTGCATGGTAAAGATGCAGCTATTGAAATTACAAATACTGCCTCTGGGGGCAGAAATTGGTACCTTAGGGTTGGGGCAGGTGGGACACAAACTCCGGCCGGCGGCTTTAGTATAGCTGATGATGCCGCTTATAGAATGGTCATAACTAAAGACGGCAATGTAGGCATCGGGACGACGACGCCGACAGCGGCTTTGACAATTCAAAAAGGTTGGCAAGTGATTAATATTGGAACGGGGGAAAATACTAGCGGTTATTCCCTTGATATTGGACTAAATGACGATGGGGTGAACTTTAAAACGAATTCAGCAATCAGAAGTTTTAATTTTTCTACTGCGCCTGGAGCTCTTAACCAAAATTTTTATATTCTTCGAGCATTTCGTAATATAGGAAGTACTGCTTCTCTTGGGGTTGGCCTTGGGGGTAAATGGCCAAATGAAACGGTATATACAGCAGCACCAGGGGGAGTTATTCAAGGTTTGTCCTATGGTGTAGAGCCAACACCTACCAACTTAATAATTAACCCTTATGGTGGCGATGTTTACATGCCTAATGTGCAAGGTGATTCTGGAGGATCGCAAGTTTACATTACATCGAATGGGAAGCTGTATAAATCTTCCTCCTCCAGAAGATACAAAGAGAACATTCAAAAGTTAGAGGATGATTTTTCAAAGATTTTGAAGGTTGAACCTAAGTCGTTTACCTGGAAGAGTTCGGGAGCAAAAGATATTGGCCTTATTGCGGAAGATTTGGATGAGATGGGGTTGAAAAATCTGGTTATTTATAATAACGAAGGCCAGCCCGAGTCGGTAAAGTATGAAAAAGTTTCTCTCTACCTGCTTGAGGTAATTAAAGAACTTAAAGCTCAAAATGATAATTTGAAGGCCAAGAATGAGGAGCTGGAAGCAAGGGTGAGGGCGTTGGAGAGTGGGGGAGGAAGTAGGGGTGAATAATGCAAAATGTAAAAATCAAAATGCAAAATTGTGGTAAAGGTGATCTGGTTATCCGGGGATCCGGGACGGCTCGGATAGCCGTGCCGGGCTTGAGCAGTAGGCAGTAAGCGCTAGGGAGAAGGAACGAAATGCACGTGAAAGGAGTTGGTAAAAGTGGCTGAAAAGGAAAAGTTTGAAATTCTTATGGAAGATTTGAAAAAGGATTTTAGGGCCGCCTTTGATGGCATCATTACCTTACGGGATGAAATGCGGCGAGGATTTAATGAGGTTAAGGAGCAGATTAAATTCGTTGATGACAAGCTGGGATTCACGGCTAAAGAACTTAGTGGAAAAATCGACCGGATTGAGAAAACACTAGGCAATAAAATTGATAGGGTGGAACAGAAGCTTGACGAACATATGCGCCTGCCGGCCCATGTCGGCGTCGGGTGATGGACTAGGTGATCCGGTTATCCGGGGATCAGGGACTAGGTGATCCGGGGATCGGGGGATCCGGGATGGGAGAAACCAGGGAAAATGAAAAATGAAAAATGAAAAATCTTATTAGCGTAAAAGATAGTTTTAAATTTTGGTAATTAGAATTTTGAATTTGTTTAGGATTTAGAGTTTATAGGATTTAAGAGTGGAGGGGACGAGAGGGTGTGAGGAGTAGGCAGTAGATATGGTGGAATAGGGAGTAAAGAGTGAGAATCGGGTTCGAGAAAAGGAAAAGAATTGCAGAAATATTTGGCCGAGTAGCAGTGTATACGGTCTCAATCTTGATTCTAGGTGGAATTATTTCTGGAAAGCTTAATCTGCCGCTTACATTCACCGGGTTTATCTTATTTTTGCTTTTCTTTGTTATTTCGGTTGCGGCAGAACCTGGAAAGGAGGCCTATTAATGGATCCATTAATTTTGTTTATGTGGGGACTGATTGCTTTTGGAGTGGTGGTATTGTTGGTCTTGCTGATTGGAACAAGAACTCCGGTTGGGGGAGTAGGGAGTGTGAGGAGTAGGCAGTAGGGGTGATGACAAATGAGTACTTGGAATAAAAATGAGGTAAAGAAATATTTTGTTGATGTGTCTGCGCGTGTAGCACAGGTAGTATTTACTTTGATGGTTATTACTCCATTCATAGCAAATATTTTTAATTGGGGGATTTTTGTAATCGGTCTTTCTTTGTTTGTTTTTAGTGTGGTTTTGGGAACAATTATTGCTGGACTAGTTGAGGAGGGAAGATAGAAACATGGAAGTTAATATGTTAGCAATTTATATTATCTTTGGATTAATGATTGTCTTAGGGTTAGTGGCGCTTTTAATTTCCTTGCTGCCAGGGGGAGTGGGGAGTGTGAGGAGTAGGCAGGAGGAGTTAAGGTTGCTAAATGGTGGAAAGCGAGTAAAATGAAGAGATTCTTTACATTATTAATAGGGCTGATGTTGGTAGCAAGCGCGGCTGTGGCGCAGTCGAATTTAGAGATTGGGGTTATCTCTTCTGGTGGAACAGTAGACGCCACCGCGGGCAATACCACCTTGCAAGACCTTAAGGGTCAAAGCGCGATTGGTGAGTTAACCAAGGATACGACAGTGGTGGAGGTGGGGGGGATTTATGGGATGTTGGAAGTGAAGGTTTCTGGGCAAATTACAGTTTTGTCTCCAGCTGGGGGTGAAAATTGGTCGGTTGGTTCGGTTCAAACCATAAAGTGGTCTGCACCAAGTTCGGTTACAAATGTTAGGTTGGAATATTCACTTGATGGAGGCACGACTTATAGTAATATTGCAACGGTTTCTAATACAGGTAGTTTCTATTGGACGGTTCCTGGGCCTCCGACTATGAATGCTAGAATAAGGATAAGCGATGCGACTAATCCTAAATTTTCGGGGGTGAGTAACACATTTAACGTTATTTTTACTCGCAGGGGGGGACCGCAAATAGATCTTAAAGTTCTTCTCGAAGGTTATTACGATTTAACTCGTAATACTCAGCGTTCAACGGCTGTTGAGGTTGAATTAAGAACCGGAGTGGTTCTTAATTCAGATGGGAAAAATAATAAAGGGGGAACAGTTGTTACAACAGTTCCCTTTTACCTAACTGAAGATAATAATACTAGGGCTATTGATGGAGTGGGGGATGCGGTTCCGAATGGTTCATACTACATAGTAATAAAACATCTTAATCATTTGCCAATCGTTTTGAGTAACCCAGTTGATTTATCTCGTACTGCTACCGTCATAATTGATTTAACTCAAGCTCCAATACGTGAATATCAACCGACAGGAGCGACTTTCCCGGCCATGATAACAAGAGATAACAAAAAATTGATGCGAGGTGGTGAATACCGAACTGATAAACTTATCACAGGAGATGATTGGCAGGTATGGAAAGATGCTTATGGTTCAAACGCAGGCGATGCTAACTGGAATGCACAAGCGGACGGTAATGGGGATGGGAGCATTACCGGCGATGACTGGCAAATTTGGTATGACAATTACGGAACCTGGTCTTACGTGCCATAATAGTTTAAGGAGGGTGATTTTATGATGAATATCAAGAACAAGGGGGGGTATCTTCTATTTTTTATTTTGAGTATTCTTCTGTTTTGCGGTACAGCTTACGCTGACCTTCATTTTAAACCTTTTGTAAAAAGTTACCGTACTGCTCAGTCCCCGAAATGGGAACAGGATGCGGAGGTTCTGGGTGAGGTTTGGTGGGATGCGCCGTCTCCCGGAGGTAGCAAGGTAACCTTTATTGACGGTTCTTACCTTTATGATAGAAATATTTTTGTTTATTCAACTTCCGATAGAAAGCCTTATTATTTAAACGAAACCGATTTGCCTGGGTTGAGCGAGATAAACGACTCTCAATATCGAACTGCTGCTGGAGATGCAAAATTTATCCGCACCATTCCTGGGGCTGGCTCTCCGTTAGACTTCAGCCAAAAGGATTATCGAGCTTATACACCTGTTTTGCAAGTAAAGGAAAATGCTCCAACTGGAGATACATCGTTAATTTTTAACCGCTCATTTGCAAAGGTGGGCGGCAAGGATTCTGGGGGTAACAATATTGATATTACAAACGGTTATACGGATCTTCAGATTTCTATTTCTCAAGCTCAACCTCCCCAAAACTTTGTTGGTCCGACTTCAGCTGTCAATGTTATTGGAACTACTGGAAAGCCAGTCGGGAATACGGTGATTATTAATTGGACTGATTTAAACAATTCAAATAATCCCTTTTTAAATGATGATACACCACCAATTGTATATGATGTTTATCATAATGTTGGTAGTGATTTTGCTCCGAGTGATGCAACCAACAGAGTTACGAATGGGACGTCTGGGAGTAGTATAACTTATGGAAACAGGGGTATACCTGGAACGCCAATTTTAGCAGATAGGAAAGACCATTATTTTAGAATGCGCGCCAAAGACAGTACCACTGCTCCGGATGTCTTAAATAAGCATAAAACTACTAACACTGATCGAGGAGGACAAAATGATAAATATGTAATGGTTCATGTAAATGACTGGACTGCACCAGAAAATTTTAGCATTAACACGATGAATCCTGAAAATCAAAAACTTACGATAGGCTGGTCAACTCCTTCTGATAATGCCAATGACCTAGCAGGATATATTGTAATTAGGAAAGAAATTACTGAAGCTGATAAAGATCCCACTCCTCCCAACTTGGGTGGTGCTTCCGGCGATAATAATGGGCCGGATTACAGCGGGATAAATCCGGGAAATGAAATTATTGCTGGGACAGGTTGGATAAAAGTTGCCCAAGTATCAAGTGGAACCAACTCTATCGTCGATACCGGTTTGGATAATAAAAAGAAATATAAGTATGCTGTTTATGCTTATGATGTTGTTAATAACGAACAACAAGGAAGAAACTATTCAACTCGTCCAGCTACAAGAATTGGTCAGCCAGGTGAAGCTCCCAATGTGGTTTTAAATCTTACCGCAGTGTCTTCTCCTGCGGCAGGAAGTATAACCGTAGCATGGGATTGGGAACCTTCTACGCTTCCTTTTACTGCTGGGGCAAAAGGAGTTTACACGGTTAATAAAGATGAGTGGATGGCGCTGAATATAAATTCTCCAGAAGCATTTGATTATGCCGCCTCCGGAAATCCTTCGGAAACGCTAGTTCTTTCCCAGATTGGTGGCGCACCTCTTGATATGAGCAAAATTTATTATTTCAAAGTCTTTTCTTACAATGATGCGCGTATGAGTAGACCCCAAGGAGCCATGGCTGCTTCCCTGCCTGCAGGAGGGGGTACGGGTATCTCTACATTGACTTATAATCTTAAGGCCTCGGCTTCGGATAAGTTGGTGGTCAACTCTATCACCGTTCCCGCTGGAGCGGGGATTAATAAAGCCAGTCAGCTCATTGCTTTGATAAACGAAAAAGCACGAAAAGATGTTGGGAAGGATATTGTGATCGTTTTGGGCAAATGGGATCCAGTTACCGGAACCGCAGTGGGTTTGAAACCCGACGGGGAAGGGACGGATTTTGACCTGAAACCAGGGGAGGGCTATCAGCTTTATGTGAATGAGGACTTTACCTTGACTTTGCCTTGAGGGAGTAAACCAGTGACGTTAACGGATGCGCAGAAAAAAGTAATATCAAATATTTTTCGTGATTTGACAAAATTGACAGTTATGGCTTTGGTTGTTGGACAGTTTATTCCGGGGCAGACTTTTGATTGGGTGAGGTTTATCGAGGGTTTGATCGCTTCAATGAGCATGATGGTTATAGCTATTGTCTCCGCAGTAAGCAATGAGGAAGGAGGTTAAATATTATGGATCCTCAATCGATTGTATATCTTTCATTAATATTTATTTCTTTGATAATGCTTATTATTCTTTTAATTTCCGAAAGGTCAAAACCGAAAACCTTTCAGGCAAAGGAAATTGGACGCTGAGGAGGTGCTAAAAAGTGAGTGCTACCCAGTTAATTGAAAAAATTGCAAAACATGAAGAACTCAAGAAAGAGGAATTAATTCGAGAAAGTTTAGAGGCCTACTTTAGAGAAAAAAAGAGAAAACTTTTAGAAGAAAAGTTTGAGATTTTGTCTCGATATGGGGTGACTTCTGCCACGGAACTAAAAAAAGCCATCAAGAGCGGAAAAGCTATTGAACATCCGGGCTGGGAAGATTTGATTGAGGTCCAAAATATTGATGAGGAATTAAAGGAAATCGAAAATGATCTTAGACGTTTACAGAAAAGTTGAAAAAGTGGTTTTAGAAAAGTTCAGCGACTTAGTACTTAATACTGAGGTTGTTTACTCCCCTGCTGGAAGAGCTCGTAAGTTGAGAATTAACCTTCTCGATGGATCATATATTGATGTGTGGTATTCTCACAAGAAAGATTACTCTTATCACTGGGAGCGAAGGAGCATTAATCACCGCGTTTTTAGGCATGACAATGCTCCCCACCAAAAGTGGAAGAAAGTGCGAACTTTTCCAAAACATTTTCACAATGGCAGTAATTCGAATGTGGTTGAGAGTAACATAAGTAGCGACCCAGCAGTAGCAATTGAACAGTTTATGAATTTTGTAAGAGAAACAATAAGGTCAAAACCGAAGACCTTTCAGGCAAAGGAAATTGGACGCTGATTCATAAGGGGGGTGTTAAATGAACTTAACCATGATTTACCTGTTTATTTTAGCAGCAGCTTTAGCTATGATTATAACTGGGTTTGTCTTTTATTTGTTCCTATCTTTAGGATTTAAGGGGAATTTTCAGACAAAGGAAGTAAGATAATGAGTGGAGTTGTGCTTTATGAGGAATAACCAAGATAAAAAAATAAATGTCACAATTAAACAATTAAACAAATCCCAAAAATTGTTTAATTGGGATTTGGGACATTGTTTAATTATCGTTTTGGTGATGGTATCTTGGTTATTAGTTATTTTATCTGGTTCTGGCCTGGCCCAGTACCGCTTGTCCTATTATCCCACTTACTGGATAACAGGAACGGTTAACGACGCTCCCGACGGCAAAAGCGCTAATGGTTATCGGGTTTACTTTTATCATACTCTTTCTGAGTATCAGTCGGGCCTTTATGCTTTTGATACGGTAGGCCCAACCGGGGTTTCTGGAAGAGCAAATCGCTTTATGCTTAATACTTTTAGCTTGGGAATTGGTTCTCTTAGTTTGGGTGGAACTTATTATGTAGGCATTCCTAATGACAATCCTGATAACCCTGCTGAGGGCTATGGAGCTGATCCGGTGGCGGTAACGATTTCGGGGCGTGGAGTGGATGAAGCTGCTACAGCTTTAACTTTGACTAAAGGGGGAGGAGCTATGCTTCCACCGCCCCCGGCACCGGGCGTTCCCAGAGAACCCGCTCCCGCCATCAAGGTTTGGTTTGGCAATCGACTTTATCAGCCGGCGATTTATGGCTTAAAAGAAGAAGGAAAGAAGCCCTTTATTGTGCCAGAAAGAGGAAATATCAAAATTGAGGTTGATATTCCTGATCCTTATCTCCTTAACGAAGAAAAGGCCTACAATTTAAGTGTAAAGAACCCGGCAGGGGAGACCAAAACTTATAGTTTGTCTACCGTGGCTGGCATTAAGGCCAGTGCGGTGGGAACAAAACCCTTTGTGATTGAGGCGCCTTATCCTGAAGAGTTAAAGGCAGAACAAGAAGAAACCGTTTATACTTTTACTTTTAATGCCGCAAGTAAGGGAACTTTAGGCCAAGCCACAGAGGTAGCTACCACCTGCGCGGTTACGGTTTTGGGAGGGCCGCTAAGAGTGGTTGGCGTTCCCATTACCTATCCTAGTCCCTTCAGCATCACTAAACACGGGAAAGTAACCATTCAATATGAACTTTCGAAAAACGGCAATATTACGCTTTACCTAATGTCTCCTACAGGAGAAATTATAAAGAGGTGGAATTTCCTGGCAGGAGAAGAAGGGGGAAGCGCGGGAATTAATAAGGTTGTTTGGGACGGTCGAACCGATCAAGGGTACTTGGTAGGAAACGCCATTTATCTAGGTTCCATTATTTCTAAGGATGATAACCGGCTTTTGGCAAAATATAAATTAACGGTTGTGGATTAGGAGGGGAAAAAATGAGCAATAAAAATTTAGCGCGCTTAATTATGGTGTTTGTTGGTTTCTGGATGCTGGCAGGGATGGGGTGGGCAGAAACTGCAGGTTTGACCTGGTCAACCACCTATGAATTTCAAGGAGAGTTTCCTCTTGGATTGTATGAAGATGGAAGCAATGGAGCGGTGCTTCTTACAGCAAAGGTTGAGCGCTATGATTCTTCTAGCCTAAACCCTATTAGCATAGAGGTCTCGACTCTTAAGGCACGGAGGTTTGATGAAAATGGCATCATCAAGTGGATTACCGATTTAAATAGAAGAGACGAAGGAAAGATAACCGTGCTAGATTCAATGCTTGTGGCACACGGGGCGCTGACAAGCGACAAGAATTATTTTATCCTAGCGGGTTTTGCATATTCGACAAAAGATGCTGAAACCATAGTTCGGGTTCAAAAATTAAATATGCTGACGGGCTCGAAGGTAAAAGAGAATACTTGGGGGGCTGGTTCTGTAGTTCCAGTAAGTGGTATTTATGTGGCGGCGGATGATTCGGGCGGGGCAGTTGTGGCTTGGGCCTGGAAGAGAAAAATATATGCCCAGTGGATAAATGCAGAAGGAACCCCACTCTTTTCTTCTCCTTTGGAAATAACTTCTGAGGCAGAAGTTGGTGATAACAATGATAACCCCATGGTTGTGTATTTGCATACTGGAACGATTGAGGGGGCAGTAGTAACTTGGGATGCACCCGGCGGAAAGATTTTGGGAAGGGGTTTTGGAAGAGATGGCACTCTTTCTTCGGCATCAAGCATGATGATTTTAGATGGTAATCTTGACTCTTCCATTTCGAAGAAAGATATCGTTCGGCGAGCAAATGGGGAAATTTTAATGGCTTTTGATATCGGGGCACCAGCGGTCTTGAGGATTAGCCCGGGGTTTTCTTTTATAGGAGCACTTTATGCTCAACCGGGAACTGGAATGCCTCATGTAGCCCTTTCTGATGACAATAATCTTTTATTTTCTTTCTATAGTTCTAAAGAAGCCTGCCTTTATGTGTATAAAGGGTTGATCGATAGTATTATGGGCTACAAGGTGATAACTACCCCTGAGTGTTGGAAGGTAACGACTAATAACTATTCTTTTCCCCTTTATACTTTGACTTCGGATGGAAAGGGAGGTGCAGTTTTAGTATTTACTGATATTCAAAAGCTAACAACTTTTGAAGTTGCTGTTTTGGCAAGCAAGCTCGGCACTGGACAGTTTGATCGAGAATTTGCTTCTCTAGATTTAGGTATTTCTGCTCAAAGGTTAAACTCAAGCGGGTCGAGGGAGTGGGGGGATGATGGAGTAGTTCTTTTAGATAGACCTTTTGCTCAGTGTTTTCCTGATGCCGTAGCCAGCACCGCCAAAACCGCGATTTTTAGTGCGATAGATGCGTCGGAATCGGCAAGCAAGGAAGGTTTTGGTTGGGCTTTTGAGGGACGCGCGTTTGTGCAGAAGGTGGGGCCGAAAAGTGAAGTAAGTGTACAGAGTGTGGTTAATAATACCGGTGTGTCTCAAGGTGGGGTTTTTAGTAGTTCTACTAAGCCGGAGCTTTCAGTTTCCATAGGCAATTATGACAAGGCAGCAAGTATTAGGATTTATGTGAATAACGAGTTGAAATTTGAAAAGAAAAGTGGAATTACTTCGGTAAATAATTTCAACCTTGAGCTTTTAGAAGCGGGAAGTTATGATATAAAGGTGGTAGTGACCGACATTAATGGAAATGAATCGGTGATTACCTTTACGCTTAATTCTCCGGGAGCAAATGCGGTGGGGTTGGTAGGGGGGATGGTAGCTTCGCCAACGCCATTTACGGTAGCGGCGGCAAATGCTACCATTGCTTATGTGCTTGCTAACGATACTAATACGCGCTTGGTGATTGCTTCACCCACAGGGGGGCTGGTTATGAATCGCACTTTTGCGGCAGGAACTCCTGGAGGAATGGCTTCTTATAATGCCGTGACCTGGGATGGAAAACTTCCTACTGGGGAAAGAGCCGGGGTTGGGATTTATCCGGTGAAACTTTTTGACGCCAATTCGGGAAAGCTCCTAGGGAAGACTTATATTGTGATCAAGTAGAATTTGTTTAATCTTTCCTGTGCGGTAAAGAATTTCTGCTACTTCAGCTCGAGTTAAATTTTTGTTGGGCTCAAAATTTTTCCCTTCAAGGTATTTGAGAAAACCAGCTTCTTTAGCGGCGGTTACTTCTAGCGCTGCCCAGTGACGTCCGGGGAGGTCGGGGTAGGGGGCCTCAAGCAGGCGGGTTAAGCCAACTTTTAACTCATCGTAGCGAGCAATTACCGCGACCCCTTCCGCGCGGGTGATGTTTCCATTAGGTCTAAAGGTACCGTTAGGATAACCTTTCATCACCCCTTCTGCTACGGCCTGCGCAATATAACTCGCCGCCCAGTGTTTTTCTGAAACATCTTTGAACTCTGCTTTTAGGTCTTTGGTCTTTAGTCTTTGGTCTTTGGTCTTCATAAGCAAGGTGCACATCTCAGCTCTAGTGATGTTTCCTTCGGGGCGGAAAGTGCCGTCGGGGTAGCCGGTTATGATATTTAGGGTAGCTAAAACTTCGATGGGCAGTTTTGCCCAGTAGCCGTCAGGAAGATCCCGAAAGGTCAAAAGGCGAAGTCCTTGCCAGGTGATGGCTTTAAGAAGTTTTCCCTCTTCATCAAAGGCCTCGATGGTTATTATGTTATTTCCCAAGCGAAGGGGACAATCGATTAAGAAGAGGTTGTCTTTGGTAATGAGAACCTCGGGGTTTCCAGTAGCGGTAATTTTGGCTACCTCTTCATCAAGAATTTTTCCGCGAAGAGTAATTTTTTCGTCATAAGAAATAATATTTTGATCTGGAGAGGTTAAAGAAAGGTATTCTTTGGGCTTTGGAGGGGGTAATTTTCCTACCCCGTAAGAAAAAGAAAAGTAATTCGTTGAAGCCCAGCTTTGATTGAAGTAGGTGTGATAGGCGTAGTCGAACCGAAATTGGTTATAAGAAATTCCAATGCCGTAGGTAGTGTCGCCATTATCCGAGCCCAAGCGCAGAGTAAGAAAAGAAATAGGCGTCCATTCTAGCCCAAGGTGAGAATTAGTTTTGCTGCGAGTTAAAAATGACTCGTAGTCAAAAGAGAAGACTGCTTCTTGTTCTTCCCACTGCAATGCTCCTTGAGGGCCAACCAGCTGATAGCTGAGGCCCAGTTTAGCGGAAGAAGGGAGGGATTCATCAATACCGTTGCTCCAGCTTACTTTTCCTCCCAAGCTAGAGGGAAGAATGTTATAAAGAACCGCGGCTAATTGAAGCTGGGGGCTTTGACGATAAAACAAACCAAGGTCCAAATCGAGGCCCTGGGCAGTAATGGTAGAAAAATTTGAGCCCGAAAGATTTTGCGAATAAATTTTTAAATTTCCTCCCAGGGAGAGATTTTCCCAGTATTTTCTGCTGTAAGAAAGGAGCAGGGCAGAATCTCCCCAACTGGCACTGACTTCGTCGGTAGGGGAAGGAAAATATTTTTCTTCTCCTCCGATAACCACTACTTCTGGAGAAGGAGCTTGAAAGGAATAACCCGTGCCCCCATAGCCAAGGCCAAAGTTGCCAAACCTGGTGGGAATTACCATTGAAACTTGGACATAATCAAATTCATTTATATATTTGCTAGACATAGAAGAAAGCTGCCAGGTAGAGATATTGGCTAAGCCGGCAGGATTAAGAAAAATAGCGGAAGGGTCATTGGCTAAAGCGGCAAAGGCCTTGCCCATGCCCAGCGGCCTTGCTCCTACAGAAAGAATGGTCGGGTCATTAGCAATAGCAATTTGGGCTTTTGCTTCAAAAGAAAAAACAGCTAGTGAAATAAAAGTAAATATTGCGATAATTAATATTTTTTTCATTATTTGGTTAAATTATAACATATTGAAGATAAGATGCAACCGAGGATTTTGCTCAAAGCGAGGGTGGACAAGTAAAAATCAAAAATTAAAAAGCAAAAGTCAAAAATACAAAAGGGCCTATGTCCAATAAAAATTTTTTATTTTTAAGTTTGTGTTTTTGATTTTTTATTTTTGATATTTGATTTATTAAAGGCGACTTAAAATGTCGCATAATATATCTTATGTCAAGTTGTAATAAAAAGAAATTGCCTTATTTTTTGCTGAATTTACAACAAAAATTAAAGGATATTAAAGTTTTCCACAGGGATAATTGACAAGTTTTAGGCTTTTGAGGCGGCTCCAAGCAAAAAGTTGGCCAAAACATATAAATAATGCTGGTCGTTCTCGCTTATATTAAAACGAGAAAAATAGTTCCTTGCAGCTTTTAGTTTTTGGTATTCATCGGTATTTAAGGTTAGAGTTCGGTCTGGGCTATTAATCATTTTTTGGCTAAGAGATAAGATAAAATTAAAGTTTTGAGCAAAAGTTGAAACTTCGGATCTTTCAAGAGAAACTCCCCTAAAGGTGATTGAAACATTGTTGGGCATGGTCGAGGCGTATTTTACCACTTGTTCCATATCCCGAATGGCATTTTGGATATCATTGAGAATGTTTGTTTTTTGGGTATTAAGGTATTGTTGGGCGTTGAGGGTATAAATACCTTTTCTTAGGATGTTATTTTCTATTATTTTAATTAATTCTGAATCTCTTTTTGAAATAACCTTCATAATGTTTTCAATATTTCTTCCTCCAGTTAGAATTGCAGAGTTGAAATATCTTAAAAGGAAACCAATCTTTGAATTAGCTAACCTTTGGCCTTCTTCAATGGTCTTTGCAGGGAATATGCCTAAAACTTTCCCTAGGTCTTTCGAATCTTTGACAATAATTTGGTCGATTTGATCCGGCCCCTTAAGGTTGGAAACAAGATTAATTCTTTCATTATTACCAATAATTCCAAGATTTCCTTTAACTCCACAAGTTACAAGATGTCCAGCTAACCCCCCAGAGCTTGTTTCTATCACAACATAATTGTAGAAAGTATTGAGCCCTGCACTTTCGAAAATCCTTTTGTAAATTTCGGCGTAAACCCCACAATCCACCCTTACCCTTCCCTGTCCGTCTTTTGACATTTGGGCAAATAAGTCATCTGAGACCGGGGGTAAATTATCAGCTACCGCATTAGTTGCTTCTTCCTCTGTTTCTACGGGAGTTGCCGTAAAATGAGTATCCATGAAAAGCTGGAGGTCGTTTATAAATTGTTTTTGCTTGGCTTCATTCCAAGCTCCATGGCGGTAAGTGTCTTTAAAATATCTTAATGCTTCACTAAATGACATGGTTCTAAGAGAAGGATTGCCAACGGTGTTACTCACTGAAGGCAATTGAGGTTGACTACTTATGGAAACCTGGTCTTTAAAGTAGGCTTCAAATAAGGGCGAACTTTGGAGGGCATTAATAGGGTCTTCGGAATTAGGTGAAGAAGTAAAATTCGCTCTTATGGCTTCGTTTAGCTCATGAATATCAACATCATAATGACCGTCATTGTCACGATCTTTAATAACGCCAATTATTTTTTCCTTGTAATCCTCAAAATTTGCTTCGCAAGGAAGCAGCCCACGAGATTGCAGGACATGGAAAATTTCTTCCGCCAGGACCTCTTTAGAAGCTCCTTGGTTTGCCTTAAGGGTGGCTTCTAAGATGGACTTTCTTATTTGATAAATTGGGATGTTTACCGGTCGGTTAAAATTAATCCTGGTATTCATGTGATACTCTAATATTTTTATCGATATAAAAGCTTAAAAACTTGCATTTTCTTTACCGTGAATTGTCATAAAGAAGGAAAATAAGATATAATAGCTACATATTTCCCAAACAGGTTTTGATTTTTAGGTTATAAACGGAGGGACTAGATGGAAACAAATCCGGAATTATCAATAATTATCCCGGTTTTTAACGAAGAAAAGAATTTGCTGCCTCTTTATCAGAAGCTAACGGAGGTTCTTAAGGTCGTTCCTTCTTATGAAATAATTATGGTAGATGACGGCAGCTCTGACGGCTCGGCTGAGGTAATTGCTCAATTGCACCAAAAAGACCCAAGAGTTAAAATGATCAGCTTTTCTCGCAATTTTGGCCATATGGCGGCTCTTTCTGCCGGGCTTGATTATGCTTTAGGCCAGGCGGTCATTACCATGGATGCTGACCTCCAACACCCTCCAGATCTCATTCCTGATCTGCTAGCAAAATGGAAAGCAGGCGCAGAAGTAGTTAATACTTTGAGAAAACAAACTAAAAATGCAGGAATTTTTAAAAATCTCTCTTCTTTGATTTTTTACTGGATGATCAATAAGGTGACCAAAATTCAACTCCCGGCTAATGCTGCTGATTTTCGTTTGCTTGATCGCAAGGTGGTTAAGGCCTTAAAGAAGATGCATGAACGTTTTTGTTTTTTAAGGGGTTTGGTAAGCTGGGTGGGTTTTAAGCAAGAGTTTGTAGAATACGAGGCCGATCCTCGTTTTGCAGGAAAAACAAAATACTCCTTGGGAAAAATGATTTCTTTTGCTTTGGATGGCATCACCTCTTTTTCGGCTTTTCCCCTGCGCCTTTCAACTTACCTGGGGCTAACCATTGCTTTTTTTAGCTTTCTTTACATTCTTTACGCCCTTTATATTAAATTTTTTACGCTGCAGGCTATTCCTGGCTGGACTTCGGTACTAGTTGCGGTTCTTTTTATGGGAGGAGTGCAATTGATTTTTTTGGGCATCCTAGGAGAATACCTAAGTCGGGTTTACGAGGAAGCGAAAGACCGTCCCCTTTATATTATCAGCAGAACTTTGGGATTTGAAGAAAGTAAATAAAGTGAAGAAAAAAACCTTCTTCTTTTTAATTTTAATTCTTCTTCTGCAATTAGTGCTTAGAATTCCATTTCTAGAAGAGCCGCTAGAGCGAGATGAAGGTACCTATGGTTATGTGGCACAGCGCATTTTGGCTGGGGAACTCCCCTATCGCGATGTTTTTGATCATAAGCCCCCCACCGTTTATTATCTTTATTTGCCTATCGTAAAGTGGTTCGGCCCTTCAATTTTTGCTTTGCGGCTTTTTACCGCTCTTTACAGCTTACTTACTACCTTAGCAGTTTTCGGCATTGGTTGGCTAATTTTGGGGGAAACGGGGGGACTTTTAGCAGCTTTCTTTTATGCTTTATATTCTGGGGGGCCTTTGGTTCAGGGAACTTCGTCTAACACCGAGACCTTTATGGTTTTACCCCTGTGTTTGGCCTTGCTTTGTCTTCTTTTTGCGGAAAAAATAAAAGCAGGTGAGTTTTGGTTGTTTTTAGCCGGATTATTCTCAGGTTTGGCAGTAATGATCAAGCCGGTGGCTGGGTTTAACTTCCTGGCAATCTTGGGTTATTTACTTATAGAAGCTTTTCCTTACAGAAATTTTCGTTCTTTAAAATCGATATTTATCCTGTTAGTAGGCTTTTTCATTTTTCCTTTCTTTTGGCTCCTTTATTTTACGATAAATGGTGCAGTAAAAGATTTTTTCTTTTGTCTGGTAACGGTCAATCAGCATTACTTAAAAACCACCCCCACCCCACCCTTCTTTCTTGATCCACGCTATGGACTTTCTAGGATTTTTGATCAAATTAAATTTGAAAATGGACCCCTTTGGCTTGCCTCTCTATTTGCTTTGATAGCGATTTTTGTTGGGGACCTAAAAAAGGAACTTTTGCTGCTTGCGGGCTGGTCAATTTTCTCCCTTTTAGGAGTAATTTCTGGAAATCTTTTTTTTGGACATTATTTTATGCAAGTAATTCCTGCTTTTTCTCTTTTATCTAGTTATGGATTAATCCAGATTTTTAAAAATAAAAATCATTTTCTAAAGATAATGTTTGTCGTTTTTTTATTTTTTCTTTTTATAGTAAACCTTAGGATTCAAATTCAATTTTATACTCGACTGAATCCTTATCAAATTAGCTGGGCTAAATACGGCTGGAAAACCTTTGGTATTGCTAAGATTGTAGCCCAAGAACTTTCTCGGCATCTGAAGCCAAGGGATGAGATTTTTGTTTGGGCGGCAGAACCCGAAATTTACTTTTATTTAAATAAAAAAGCTCCCACTAAGTACCCTTATTACTTTGTTTGGATGCAAGGACTAGTAGAACCTAAAAATGTTATGCCTTTTGAAAAACAGCTTCCTCGCTATATTATTTTCGGCGATTACTGTCCTAAGTATCCCAAGCTTGAAAAATTAGCAAAAGAAAACTATCATGTTAAAGAAGAGTTTTACGGCTGGAGATGGTTTGAGAGGAACTTCTGATGGCAAAAGTAGTAGTAGTGATGCCCGCTTACAATGCGGAAAAAACCCTAGAAAAAACCTACCAGGACATTCCTAAGGATAAAGTTGATGAAATAATTTTGGGGGATGATTGTTCTTCTGATCGAACGGTAGAAATTGCTCAATCCTTGGGGCTTCGGGTTTTAAAAACTCCTCGCAATCTGGGCTATGGGGGAAACCAGAAGATGCTTTATCGAGAGGCCTTAGCCCGGAAAGCAGATGTTATAGTTATGCTTCATCCTGACTGGCAGTATGATGCTACCAAAATTCCGGAACTTATTGAGCCCATTTTAAAGGGAGAGAAAGATGTGATGATGGGCTCGCGAATTCTTAGCGGGGGCAAACGCGGCGCTTATGCTGGAGGCATGCCTCTTTATAAGCTTATTTCCAACCGTTTTCTTACTTGGATAGAAAATTTAGTTTTCAAGTTAAATCTTTCTGAATACCACTCTGGTTTTCGTGCATATAGTCGCAAATTCTTGGAAACCATTCCTTTTGAAAAAAATTCTAACGACTTTGTTTTTGATACCGAAATTTGGGCTGAAGCCGCTGCTTATGGCTTTCGCGTGGGAGAAATCCCTGTCCCCTGCCGCTACTTTCCTGAGGCTTCGGAAATAAACTTTGGACGAAGCGTTATCTACGGCCTGCAGACGCTTTGGGTGTGTGTAAAGTTTTTATGGGAAATCATCCTGAGGCGGCTGGGTAAGGCAGGGAAGAGTTAGATACAACTTATAAGTTGTATCTAACTTGACTTTACAACTTATAGGTTGTAAAATGAAGGCAATGAATTACTTAGAAAGAGCGCAGGATAAAATTCTGGCCATTCTGGCTGGGAAAATAGATGATTTTTATCTAGCTGGGGGAACAGCCTTAGCAAAATTTTACTTTCACCACCGCACCTCAGAAGACCTTGATTTTTTTACTCAGAAGTTCAACTATCAGCGCATTCAAGAGGTAAAAAATTTCTTATCTGAAGAGACAAAGCATCCTCTGGAAGTTATTAGAGAAAGAATAAAAGGGGAAAAAATAGTAAAATTATGCATATATTATCTACCTTTAAGGGAGGAGTTGGGGTTGAAAATCGACTTTGTTGAAGATTATCTTAAACCACTTAAAGATTTTCGACAAATTAATGGAATAAATGTCCTGTCCTTAGAAGATATTTATCTTCGAAAAATTTATACCGTTTGTGGTACGGCGCCAGAAATCGATCTAACGGGAAGAAAAAGGCATCTAGGAAGGGAGGAAGCCAAAGATTTTTATGACCTTTACTTTCTTTCGCATACTTTTATGAATCTGTCAAGTTTTGCGCAAAAATATTGTAATCTTAATCAGCTGGAAGGTTTAATCTACTGGTTTCGAACTTATAGTCGACAGAACATTAAGGAGGGATTAACTGACTTAAGGGTTTTCAAAAAGGTTGACTTTTATTTGATGGAAAAGCATTTTAAAAAAGAAATTGACCAAATTATCGAGCATCTAACATGAGAAGAGATTGGCTTTGGGATCGCAAGATATCTTTGACAGAAGCCGAAAAAATCTTGGCCGACCCTTACCACCCTAAGTTTATTACTTTGGCGGCGCTTTTGCTTTCTCGCAAAAATAATCCTAAAGAAGTATTTCAAATACTTTCACCGGTTTATTTTTGCCAAAACTGGAACAAGATTAAAAGGCGAATGAGGAAAGATTATTGGAGTTTTCCACGCGTTATTTTTTGGCAAGCAGTATTTGAGAAAGTAAATAGAAAATTAAAAGAGAAAAGAATCAAAGTTTTACCCGGGGCGGCACCTAAAATCGAAAGGTTGCTTTTAGATGTCGGAGAAAAAATTCGAGGGCTCCGTAAAAACAAAAGAATGACTCAGAAGGACTTAGCCAAAAAGCTTAAAATATCTCAGCAGTTAGTTTCTCGCATCGAACAGGGAAAAGAAAATATTTCGCTTTTGAGTTTGAATAACATTGCTACTTCTCTTGGCGCTTCTTTAAGAATAAGTTTGGAGAGAAAATGATAACTGTGGGCGCAATTGGTTAGCTTTTGTGCATGTGATGGAGTTGAACGTATGAAGAGCATAAAAAGAAAGGGCTTTACCGTGGTCGAGCTGATTATCGTTCTTTTGGTGGCGGGGATTTTGGCAGCGGTGGCGGGGGCAGCGATAAGCCGCGCCATGAAAGGAATTCAGCTGAGTTCCGCCACCGATAAGTTGGCTTCGGACTTGCGCTACGCTCAAACCTTAGCTCAAAATACTGGCACTTGGTACGGGGCAAGCTTTGAAGTTGACCCTCTTAATCAATACACTATTTACACCACAACCGGCACCAGCGACATGGTGGTAGAAAATCCAGCAAAACTTGGTAGTTTTTTTATTATTAATTTGTATAATGATTATGGGGTAAAAATCATAAGTGCCGAAATCGCTTCTGGGAAAAAGGTGGTGTTCAATCCTTTAGGAACGCCTTATAATGATAAAACGGGTGCGGCTCTTACTAACGAGGGAGTGGTAACGCTGGCGCGGGACTCGGCCACGAGAACAGTAAGAATCACGCCCAACACCGGAAGGATTTACATTCAGTGATAGACCGAAGAGCAAAGAGCAAAGATCAAAGACTTGTCCGCCGAAGTTCGCAGAACGAAGGCGGACTCACTTTGATTGAGACCGTCATAGGCATGGCTATTATGGCCGTGGCTTTTTCCATTTTAATGTGGGTATTTACTAATGTCACCCCCCGCACCGCTGCGGTAGAAAGTTTAAATAAAAAAGCTTATCTGGCGCAAGAAAAAATTGAAGAATTCCTAGCTCGTCCTTTTACCTTGGTAACTTCTCAAGCAGCTACCAGTTTTTCCGGAAGTTTTTCTGATTATCAATATCAGGTTGTGGTCAACTATGTAGCTACTTCTGAGCTAAACACTCCGGTGGCGGGCCCTACTCCTTTTAAAAACGTTAAAGTTAGGGTTTGGGGAGGAAAAGTTGATCCGGCCCAGACCATCGAAGTAGTGAGTTTGGTGGCAACTTATGAGGTTAAATAGGGGCTTAACCTTAGTAGAATTAGTCATGGTAATTTTGCTGCTTGCGGTTCTGGCTTTTGGTTTTGGCAGTTTTATCATTGTTGCCATGCAGAATTGGGTTTTAGTTTCTGCTCGGGAATCGTTAGTCAATTCGGCGCGGGGAGCGATGAACCGCATGGTAGCAGAGCTCAGAAGAATTAGAAAACCAGAAAATATCCAAACTTATACCACCTCTGAAGTCCAATTTATTGATTTAGATGTCGAAGTCATTAATTTTCGGCAAGAGGGAACCAATCTTATGAGAAATAATGATATTTTGGCTACTTCTTTGGCTACTCCGGAAGGGCTAAGATTTACTTATTTAGGTCAAACCGGAGAAGTAACTAGCGTTAAACAAGATATTCGCAGTATCCGGGTTTGGCTTTGTTTATCTTCCAGGGGACAACTTACGACCTTAGAATCTTCGGCAAGGATAAGAAATTTATGAGAGCAAAAGGTCAAGTAATTGTAGCTGCGGTTTTTGTTTTGGTGATCGTGGCGGCCTTAGGCATGGTGGCGGTCTCCATGCTTTCTACTGAAAGCTTTTCGGCGGCAAAAAATTGGCATGGAATTCAGGCCTTAAATGTTGCCGAAGCTGGTCTTCGTTTTACCATTGCTACCTCTTTAGCTGCTGATTCCGATTTTTCTGATAATACTGATTTTGGCCCCATAACTTTAAACCCGGGAACTTTTACTGTGCATTATGTTTCAAAACAAAAGAAGCAGTGTGTGGTAGAGGTAACGGGAACAGTACAGGGGGTTAGTCGAAGGGTTAGATCCAGTTTTAAGAAAGGAGGACTGCCCTATCAGTTTTCGGATTACGGCCTATATGCAGGAAAGTCGGATAGCATCGGGGACTTAGTAAGATTTTATAACGACAGTAAAATTGTTGGTAATTTCTATTATTATGGACCAATTGAAATTAAAGGCAGCCGCCCCCCACCCTGCCAAACGGGGGGGGTCATTAAAAGCACCTCGATTGACCCTTCCCCGGATGTAGGAATCCCAAACTATTACGAATCCTGGGAAGCAATCTCAAGTGTTGATCCCATTCCTTGGAATAACACTTATTATGACAACTGGCTAACGGTGGCCGCTTCCAATGCGGCAAGTAGTTTAACACTTTCCGGCAATTCCACCTTAAACCTAGCTGGAGGAACACGCTGGTACCGCAGTGTCACCGTGCAGGATAACGCTATGATCATTGGTCCCGGAACCATCTGTGCTACTGCCATGCCTTCGGGAACGGGTGATTTTATTCTGCAAGATAATGCCCAGGTAAGCGGAGAAGTGCGAATCATTGCCAGAGATGATGTCCAAATTATAAATTACGCAGGTACCACCGGCACGGTTGAAATTATTGCTCGTGATGATTTCGATATGGATCACAATTCTTATACTACGGGACAAAACAATAAATTATACTGTCGCAATGGAGATTTTACTATGAATAATAATGCCATTGCTCGAGGAAGCGTCCTAGTTCCTTATGGTAAAATAACATGTTATACTAATACCCAAATTAAGGGTTTAGTTTATGCCAATGAGTTTCAGGCCTATGACCGCGCTACCTTAGAGGGCGGAGCGGTTTTTCAAGGAATGGGCAACTTTTATAATCGAAGCATGGTGATTCAAAATAGCGATTTTCTTCCTACCGCTCTTCCGGAGGGCATCTCAGCCGAAGCTACCAGCGGCAGTTGGGAAGTATCTGACTGGGGGGAGGTTTACTAAATGGCGGGCAAAACTATTTTAGGCATTGATCTTCGAGTAGCCTCGGTTAAAGCGGCAGAAGTTAGGGTGGAGAATGGAAAATTTACTTTGATCAAGTGGGGAATGACTGAGGTTCCCTATCAGCTTTTAGATAAGCACCCTCAGGTAGAAGACGCCAAGGCCGAGGCCCTGCGCAAATTAGTTGAAACTCATCAGATGCGCGCGCGGGAGGCGGTAGTGGTAGTGGGGGGAGATGAGGCCTCGGTTAAGCTTTTTACCTTAGCCGAGATGCCGCGGGCTGAAACTCTTCAGGCCCTTAGATGGAAATTTGCGGAAGAAATTTCTTTCCCCATAGAAGAAGCAGTAATTGACTTTTATTCCTTGCCTCGAAGTGAACTATCGGAAAAAGTTGACTATGTGGCGGCTTGCATCAGCCGGCGCTTATTTCTCGAACTGCAATACATTATTAACAAAGCAAATCTTAAGCTAGCAGGCATTACGGTTTTGCCCGACGCCCTCTTTGAGCTTTTCAAAGAGGAGGCATCTAAAAATCACAATAAAGTCATCTCTATCATATATATTGGCAAGCGGACCACCAACATCAGCATTTTCCGCAAAGGTTATTTTGAGTTCAACCGCGAACTTAACATTGGGGGAGAAAATCTTACTTTAGCTATGTCCGGGGTTTTAGTTTCACCAGAGGGAAAAATTGAGATTACTCCCGAAGAAGCAGAGAAACTAAAAATTGAATATGGGGTGCCGGTAGATCTTGAAACTTTTCCAAAGCTTGCGGAAATTCCCATTACTCAGCTGCAGGCCATGGTGCGGCCGGCGTTAGAAAAAATTCAAAACGAGATCATGCGCACCTTTGAATACTACAAGGGACAAACCGGAGAAGCGGCCATCGATAAAATTATTCTTACCGGGGGCGCTTCTCAAACCAAGTACTTATCTGACTTTTTAAGCCGCAATTTAGGGGTGCCTATTGTAACTTTTGAACCCCTGCCCCAATTTAATCACCGGATGTCAGCGGCAATCGGGGCGGCTTTGGTGGGAACGCAGAAAATTAATCTTTTGCCCGAAGAAATTAAATTTCGCTGGCGCATGCTCTTACAAAATTTATTTAAACCCCAACTGGTAATTCCTATCTTTTCCATTTTGCTCTTTCTCTTTTATGCTTTCTTTTGGCTGCAGGCCTTTAGTTTAAATCGGGAAATTAATTCTCTTAATCGCAAATTAGAAGAATACAAGCCGCGCTTGCAGCGCTTGGAGGCCATTGAAAAAGCTACTAAAGAAGAAGAAAAAAGAAAGTTGGCTTTAAAGGGTTATGAAGAAGTTAAAAACAAGCTCCCTCGGGTATTTGAAGAAATAAGTCGAATAATTCCTAGTAACATAAAGATAAATGTTTTGAATTTTAAAATGACGGAGCTGCATTTGTGGGGAGTGGTTTTCGAAAAGGATGAAACCCCCGAAAATTCCCTTTCCCGCTTTGTTTTTGCTTTAGAATCCTCGCCCCTTTTTAAAGAGGTGAATTTAATTCAAGCAGTAAAAAATGATGAATTTACAAGAGAAGCACTCAACTTTGAAATTATTCTTAAATTGGAGGAGGAAAAATAATGCCTCTGCCGAAACTTTCTGCTCGTGAGAAAAATCTGGCGGTAATTACCGCTTGCGCGGTTATTTTTTATATCGTCTACCAGTTTCTTTTGGTGCCGAAATGGGATGAAATTGGAAAATTAAAAAATCAAGCCCAGGAAAAGCGGTTAGAATTTAAGGTGGCGGAGGGGAAAATTAAGATACTCTCTGCTTTAGAAACCAAGGCGGGCGTTTCTCCCGAAAAACTAGTGGTAGCAAAAGAAGAAAAAATGATAGAATCTTTAAAACGGCTTTCCCAGGCTATTTCTGCCTCGGGCTTAAAGCTGAATTACATTAAACCTTCGCCGGAGAGCAAGGAAGAAGAACCAAAGTTCGATCTTTCTCTAGCGGGCAGTTATAAAAATTTCTATGACTTTATGCTCTTTCTTCAAAAACAAAGAACGATGATTGTGGTAAACAATCTGGATATCAAGGCCGAGCCGGATTCGGCGGGCTTGCAAATTGAAATGACCTTGACGGTTTTTTATTAGGAACTGATCATCTGAGAAGAATAGTATAAGGATTAGCTATGAGAAGAGTTATTTTGACGGTGATTTTGGTATTATCTTTAGGTTTTGCGCTTTACACCTATTGGCCGCAAATTTCTTCCTATTTACCTAAACCGGAGAAAGCCAAGCTGCCAGAAGTATCGAAAGTAGTTACTTCTACTACCATAGCTGGCCCTTCCACTACTCTTCCTACTTCAGAATCTCAAGCTTTTTTAGAACAGCCATCTGAAGAAGTAAAAAAAGTTGAACTAAGCGATCCTTTCTCCCTGAGGATAAATGTCAAAAGGAAAGTGATAGAAAGCAAAGCCCCTGAAAAACCAGAAGAAAAACCAAAGCCCGCTGGCCCGGTCTTAGAAGGAGTTTGGATTGACTCTGGCATGCGGGTAGCTTTTATCTCTGGACAAGCACTAGGGGTTGGTAGTAAGATTATGGGGTGGAAAGTAACTTCGATTACCAAAGATCGGGTAGTTTTAGAAAAAGGTTCTCAGGTAAAAATTTTAAGAATGGAGGGAAAGTAAAGTGAAAAATCAAAAAATAAAAAGTTTTGTTTTGGTTGGGGCTATTCTTTTGGGGCTTAGTGGGGTGAGTGGGGCGGAACCTAAGGAAGCCACGAATATCGCTTTTGCGCGAGGGAAAGCATATCTTAATCTTAAAGATGCAGATATTAAAACTGTACTTCAAATTTTTGCTAAAGCTACAGGGAAAAACATCGTATGCTCGGATGATGTTACTGGAAAAGTTACCGTAACTTTTTCGGGAATTGATCCTAAAGATGGGCTAGAAGCGGTTTTGCGCACCAAGGGCTTAGATTGGTTTGAAGAAGCGGGAACGATTTTTGTCTCTACCAAGAAAATTATGCGCACTTATTATCTGGCCAATGCGCGCCCCTCGGATTTGCAAACTACCCTTTCTTCGATCTTGCCAACGGGGAGTGTAGTTACTGCCGATGATACTTATAATGCTCTGGTGGTTCAAACCACTTCTGACTATTTGCCAAGATTAGAAAAACTCATCAAAGAACTAGATGTTCCGCCGGTGCAGGTGATGATTGAGGTTAAAATGATTCAGGTTAATAATGGGGATGATGGAACCTTGGGGCTAAATTTAAATTACCAGCGCGCTTCGGGCAATTATGCTAAGACGGCGGGCTTTGTTTCTTCCGTTGAAGTACAGGGGCTTTACGCCCACGCCCTGTCTATTTTTTCTAATGCTAGCTTAGAAGCTTTTTTAGAGGCCTTGGCTACGCAAACTAAATACGATATTATCGCAACTCCCCGTCTTACGACTTTGAATAATAAACAAGCTACCTTGCTTATCGGCTCCAAACTCGGTTATAAAACTACCATCATTACCCAAACTGCCGCTACTCAGCAGGTAAACTTCCTTTCGGTAGGAACTTCCTTAGTACTTACTCCCAATGTTACCAAAAATGGCTATATTCGCATGAAAGTGGAACCCAAGATCAGCGAAGGGTCAATTGTAGGGGACTTACCTCAGGAGGATACGACTGAAACCCATAACGAAGTTATGGTAAAAGATGGGCAAACCTTTGTGATTGGAGGTTTGGTAAAGGATAAAGATACCACTACCGAATATGGAGTTCCTATTTTGATGAATTTGCCTTTACTTGGAGCTCTTTTCCGAAGAACTGTAACCAGTAAATTTAAGACCGAGCTGGTGGTCTTTGTTACCCCGCACATTATTACCGATGAATACTTGAGTAAAATTACCCCTGCCTATGAGGAAACGGCAGCAAAAGCAGAGAGAAACGAGGCGCGGCTTATTCACTAGTGGGGGTGCGGGTCATTAAGTCCATAATGGCTTGGTAAGGGTCTTTATCGCGATAAAGTACTTTATAGACCTCCTGGGTAATAGGCAACATAGTGTTAAATTTCTTTGCTAACTCCATCGCAGCCAAGGTGGTTGGAACCCCTTCTGCTACATCCTTCATTTCGGCTAAAAGCTCTTTTAGTTTTCTTCCTTTGGCAATTTGTTCTCCAACATAGTGGTTGCGCGAGAGTTTGCTAGAACAAGTAGCAATAAGATCTCCCATTCCCGAAAGACCAGCAAAGGTTTCTAATTTAGCTCCCAAAGCTACTCCTAACCGAGTAATTTCTACTATTCCTCTAATCATCAGTCCCGCCTTGGCATTATCTCCTAGGCCTAAGCCATCAACGATTCCTGCGGCAATGGCAATAACATTTTTTAATGCTCCTCCCAACTGTACCCCTACTACATCCCGGTTAGTATAAACACGAAATCTGGCGGAAGTAAGCACTTTTTGGATTTCTAAAGCTAAAGCTTCATTTTTTGAAGCAACCACGGTAGCGGCAGGGAGCCCCGAAGCGATTTCTTTAGACAAGTTGGGTCCGGAAAGCACCAAAAGATTCTCATTTTTCAGCTCTTCTTTTAAAATTTCTAGCGGAAACTTTAAAGTCCCTTCTTCGATTCCTTTGCTGGCAGAGACGACTAAGGAAGAAAAGTTAATAACCTTAGCAAATTTTTTAGCAACCGACCGAAGAAACTGAGTAGGCACAACAAAAAAGTATATTTCTAGGTCCTTCAAATCTTTTATTTCAAAGGTAATCTTGATTGATTCGGGCAGGCTAAAACCGGGTAAGAATTTTTTGTTTTCACGGTACTTTATAATTTCGGGTACGAGTTCTTTTTCATAAACCCATAAGATTACCTCGTGTCCCTTTTCGGCTAGAAGTAGTGATAGGGTTGTTCCCCAAGCCCCGGCTCCAATTATTCCCACTTTACTCATAGTTTATACTCCTTAACTTTTTGATAAATTCCCTCAGCCGTTAAACCATATTTTTCTAACAATTTATTTCTTGGCCCATGTTCAATAAAAGCGCTGGGAAGCCCTATACATAAAATCGGTTTTCTTATTTGATTTTTTTCAAGAAGTTCTAAGACCGCAGAACCAAATCCTCCCTCTTCTACTCCCTCCTCTACCGTAATTAACCGCTGGCATTCTTTAGCACAATTTAAAATTAAATCTTTATCTAGGGGCTTAACGAAGCGTGCGTTAATTACCTTGGCAGTTACTCCTTCTTGAGATAAAAGCTTTGCTGCTTCAACCGTGGGATAAACCATGGACCCCAGGGCTAGGAAACACAACCTTGGAGTGTTAGAGGAAGAAAAAACCATTTCTGCCTTTCCTATTTCTAGGGTGGTAATTTCTTCCTCAAGTTTTGCTCCAGGACCACTTCCCTTTGGATAACGAACAGCAATCGGGCCCGGGTGGTTTAGAGCAGTAATAATCATCCTTTGCAGCTCATTTTCATCTTTGGGGGCCATAATGACCATATTGGGTAAACAACGAAGGTAAGCAATATCGAAAATTCCGTGGTGGGTGGGGCCGTCTTCCCCCACTAAGCCGGCGCGATCTATGGCAAATACTACCGGGAGGTTCTGCAAGCAAACATCATGAATAATTTCATCATAAGCTCTTTGAAGAAAAGTAGAATAAATAGCTGCTACCGGACGAAAACCCCCCTTGGCCAAAGCTCCGGCAAAAGTTACTGCATGTTCTTCGGCGATTCCTACATCAAGAAACCTTTCTGGAAAATTTTTAGCAAATTCTTCTAGTCCTGTTCCATCAATCATGGCTGCGGTTATTCCAATAATCTTAGGATTGCTTTGGGCAAGTTTTAAAATCGTTTTGCCAAAAACCGAAGTATAGGTGGGTTTGCCGTTTTCTGCTAAGGGCTTGCCTGAAGAAATTTCAAAAGGACCGATGCCGTGATAAAGAGAAGGATTTTTCTCGGCTGGAGGGTAACCTTTTCCTTTTTTAGTGAGAACATGGATAAGCACCGGTCCAGGAATTTCCTTAGCGTGATGCAGGGTACTAATGATTAGTGGGATATTATGGCCATCAATAGGTCCAAAATATTTAAATCCTAGTTCTTCAAAAATCACATCAACTTTAAAACTGAGGACCATATGTTTGGTACGATCTTTTAGTTTTTTGGCGGCTTCAAAAAGAGGAACCCCCACTCGAGGAATTCTTTTCACTAACTTTTCTATTCGATTTCTTAGGTCGGTATAAGTTTCGCTGGTTGCCACTTGGGTTAAATAACTAGCAATGGCACCAACATTTTTGGAAATAGACATTTCGTTATCGTTTAGAATAACAATAAGATTGCTTTTTAAACCATCTACATTGTTAACTCCCTCAAACGCCAGGCCCCCCGAAAGCGAACCATCTCCTATCACTGCCACTACCGAATACTTTTCTCCTTTGAGGTCTCTCGCTTTTACCAGGCCTAGGGCTTGAGAAAGAGAGGTGGAGGCGTGTCCGACCACAAAGTGGTCATGGGGACTTTCTTGAGGGTTAGGAAAGCCGGAGATTCCTCCTAACTGGCGGAGAGTATCAAACTGGTTTAAGCGCCCGGTTAAAATTTTGTGAGCATAGGCCTGGTGTCCAACATCCCAAAGAATTTTGTCTTGGGGGCTAGAAAAAGTAGCATGAAGGGAAACAGCCAATTCTACCGCACCTAAGCTGGAAGCTAAGTGCCCTCCATTTTTAGAAACTACCTCGATAATAATCTTCCGAACTTCTTGGGCAACTTGTTCAAGTTGTCTGGTAGAAAGTTCCTTTAATGCTTCTGGAAGTTTAATTTTATCTAACAATGTCGACATAACAAATTAAAATCAAAAATAAATAAAATAAACTATAAAAGTAACTATTATTGCCAGCATGGCCCCCACGACCACTTCGATAGGATCGTGGCCCAAAAGTTCCTTAAGCTTTTCAATTTTTACTCTTCCAGAGGAATAAATATCATCAACGATTTTATTTAAAATTTCGGCTTGTTTGCCTGCCGCTCGCCGCACCCCGGTAGCATCATACATAACAATTAAAGCAAAAACCAAAGAGATGGCAAACAACGGAGAATTAAGCCCATAAGCCAAGGCAACCGCTAAAGTTAAAGCAGTGACCGAGGCTGAATGGGTAGAAGGCATGCCTCCGGCTTCAAAAAAGTGCCAAAGATTCCATTTTCCTTCTAGAAAGCGATAAATAACAACTTTTATGGCTTGGGCAAAGAACCAAGAAATTACTACGGCCACTAAAACAAAATTAGCCAGCAGCAATTTAATTAAATTAAGCAATAATTCCAATGGTTTACCTCCTTAAAATAGTTTCCATCAACTTTAGGTCTTCCGGGGTGGTGACCTTCAAATTTTCATAGGAGCCCTTTATAATTTTAACTCTTACCCCAATTTTTTCAACCGCGGAAGCGTCGTCCGTTACTTTTTCTTTTAGTCGGCAGTAGGCTGGAAGAATAATAGAGGTCTTAAATGCTTGCGGGGTTTGGACTGCCCAAAGCTCATGGCGATTTAAAGTTTTCTTAACGACGCACTTGTAATTGACCTGTTTTATGGTATCTTTTACTGGTACGGCAACGATGGCGGCTCCAAAGCGTCTTGCTGCCCTGATGGCATCTTCAATGAGGGTTTCAGTTACTGCAGGCCTAGCCCCGTCGTGGATGACAACAATTTCCGCCGACTCAGGCAGTACTTTTAAACCATTTTTTACTGAATCCTGACGCTCTTTGCCGGCTTCTACAATCTTAGTAATTTTAGAAAATTTTAAAGTTCGCGCCTTTGCCAGATTTTCTTTCTCTACCACTAAAATAATGGCATCAATGGCCTTGCATTTTTGAAAAGCGGCTAAGGTCCAACTTACCATGGGCTTGCCTGCAATTTTTAAAAATTGCTTGGGTTTTCCCATGCGTTTGCCTTTCCCTCCCGCTACAATAATGGCTACGGTTTTCATGCTTTTAACCATTTTTAATTAGTTAATATTTTAGCTCCGCTTTTTGTTACCAAAACCATATCTTCTATTCTTACCCCACCCCACCCTTTGATATATACCCCCGGCTCAACGGTAACAACTTGACCTTCTCTCAGCTTATTTTTGTTTTTCTTCGAAAGCTTTGGCGCTTCGTGAACTTTGTTTCTAATTCCGTGACCCGTGCTGTGAATAAAGTACTGAGCAAGATTTTTCTTTTCTAGGTAGTTTCGAGCTGCCTGATCTACTTTGCAAGCTTGAATGCCTGGTCTAATTTTACTGATAGCCACCTTCTGTGCTGCTTTAACTGCTTCTATTACTCTTTTTTGTTTCTCAGTTGGCTTTCCCATGACAAAGGTACGAGTAAGGTCTGAACAGAAACCACGGTACTTTGCCCCAAAGTCAACGACCACTAGTTCTCCTTTTTTAATTTTCTTGTTTGTGGCAAAACCGTGGGGCTTGGCTGAGCGTTTCCCTGAAGCTACGATAGTGCGAAAGGCAGGTTTGGCACCCTGCTTTTTTAAAGCTCTCTTTATTTTCTCAGACAGGTCTTTCTCTTTAATTCCTACCTTAAGCCAGAGGGGAATTTCTTTGATGATTTGTTTAACAATTTCAATTGCTTTTAGCTGGTTTTTCAATTTTACTTTTTGGTCTTTAACAAATCAATAAGAGCTTTTAGTCCTAAAAGGTAACTATTAATGCCAAAACCAGAGATTTGCCCTATTACTACCGGGGCAATTACCGACTTATGACGAAATTCTTCTCGGGCATAGATATTGGAAAGATGAACTTCTACCGCGGGCAGAGCCACCGCCGAAAGAGCATCTCGAATGGCTACGCTGTAATGGGTATAACCAGCAGGATTAATTAAAATCCCCTGAAACTCTTTGCGTGCTTTGCCAATCTTTTCAACAATTTCCCCTTCCCCATCTAACTGTACGATTTCAATTTCTACCCCTTCTTTTTGGGCTAGGTCTTGCAGAGCTTGGTTAATTTCTTCCAAAGTATACTTTCCATATACTGCTACTTCTCTTTCTCCCAGCAAAGCTAAGTTGGGCCCATGGATCACCAAAATTTTTAGAGCCATTTGTTTCCTCCTTTTATGGTTAAATAGGTTTATTTTGATGCTTCAAGATGAGCTTCTAAATTAACATCGATAGGCCTAAGCTTCGCTTTTTGGAAGCGCGCTTCAAAATCCAAGATGGTTAAGCCTGTAATTTCTTTACTTTTAGGGTCAAAGCGCAAAAGAACCCCGTCTTTGATCTCTCGACTAATTGATTTTCTGGGTTTGCCTACGGAAAGATAGAGTACGTCTGCTTGCTTGTCATAAGAAAAGCTTATTTTTTTTCTTGCCATAAGATTTCTCCCTCCATAAGCTATCATACCACATTTTATGTTATAATTAAAGCAGCATGGGGAGAAAGAGAAAGACGCGTTCTAGTAAATTTCTTTTTTTTGTGGTTTGGTTGGGGATTGCGGGGGTAGTTGGTTTTTTTCTTCAGATTTGGTTTCAGCTTCCTGCTATTGAAGCCCTTAATGAATATTTGCCCAGTGAGAGCACTCTGGTCTATTCGGCTGATGGTAAAGTTTTAGCCCGCTTTCACCGCGAAGAAAATCGCTCCGTGGTGCCTCTTTCTAAAATTTCCATTTATCTGCAAAAGGCAGTGATTGCGGCAGAAGACCCTCGTTTTTATCAACATCATGGGCTTGATTTTTGGGGAATCATCCGCGCAGCGATAAAAAATTTTGCTTATGGACGCGTGGTAGAAGGGGGAAGTACCATTACGCAACAGTTAGCTCGCAACCTCTTTTTAACTAAGAAGAAAACCTTAGTGCGCAAACTGGCTGAAGCGCTCATTGCCCTTAAAATCGAACATCATTATACCAAAGAAGAAATTCTAGAGTTATACCTTAACCAAGTATACCTTGGTCATAATGCTTACGGAGTGGAATCTGCCGCAAATTTGTATTTTGGCAAAACGGCCGCGGAGCTAGATTTGGCCGAAGCGGCTATGATCGCCGGGCTCATCCGGGGACCTGAACTTTACTCTCCTTACCGGAATTTCAAGGGCGCTAAAATTCGACAGGTCTATGTTTTAAATAAAATGCTGGAACAAAATTTGGTCACGGAAAGAGAAGCAAAATTGGCCGCGATTGAAACCTTAAATTTTTCTCCTAGGAATTTAAAATCCTTAGGGGAAATCGCTCCTTATTTTATTACTTACTTGCTTCAAGATTTAATTGCCAAATATGGAGAAGAAATGGTTTATCATGGGGGTTTGAGAGTTTACACTACTCTTGATACCGCGATGCAGGCAAAAGCAGAGGAAGTTATCCAAAAATTTGTTTCTGAAGAAGGACCCAAATACCGCTTTTCTCAAGCAGCTCTTCTTTCAATTGATCCTCGAACTGGTTACATAAAAGCAATGGTAGGAGGAGAAGATTTTGCGGAAAGCAAATTTAATCGGGCTACGCAAGCAAAGCGCCAGCCAGGTTCGGCCTTTAAACCCTTTGTTTATGCCGTGGCTATGGAGCAGGGAATTCCTCCTTGGACTATTTTTTACGACACGAAGACGACTTTTAGAGTTTGGCCAAGTCGTTGGAACCCGGATGGCACCTGGACCCCTAAAAATTTTGATGGAAAATACCGAGGGCCAGTTACCCTGCGCTATGCCTTAGAAAAATCTTTAAATATTCCTTCCATAAAACTACTGGAGCGGGTTGGGATTCAAAATGTGATAGATTTAGCTAGAAGAATGGGAATAACCAGTCATCTAGAGCCTGGCCTATCTTTAACCCTTGGAGCTTCAGAGGTTTCTCTTTTAGAAATGACTTCGGCTTTCGGAGTTTTTGCCAATGGGGGCATTAGAGTAGAACCAACCGCTATCGTAAAAATTGAAAATCGGGATGGAGTAATTATTTATGAACATAAAATTCAAGAGAAAAGAGTTCTAGACGAGAATGTAGCGGCGCAGGTAGTGGATTTAATGAAGGGGGTTTTAACCAATGGTACGGGAGTGCGGGGAAGAATTGATCGTCCCGCTGCGGCCAAAACCGGCACTACTCAGGACTTTAGAGATGCTTGGTTTATTGGCTTTGTGCCTCAACTGGTTACCGGGGTTTGGGTGGGAAATGATGATAATACTCCTATGCAAGGAGTAGCAGAAGTAGCCGTTTGTCCCAGGATCTGGAAGGAATACAATCAAGCGGTTTTAGCTGGGGAACCCATTCTTGATTTTCCTAAGCCAGTATGGCCCAAATATGAGCCACCTCAAGAAGAAGAAGTTGTGACCGCAGAGGGAGAAGAAAATCAACCGGAAGAAAACTTAGAAAAGCCGGAGGGAAAAAATGATTAAGTTTGGCACTGATGGTTGGCGAGGACGCATTGCGGATGATTTTACTTTTGCCAATGTGCGCTTGGTAACCCAAGCTTTGATTGAGTACTTAAAAGCAAAGCAGATGATTGAGCGAGGGATTGCTATTGGCTACGACCATCGTTTTCAATCCGAGGATTTTGCAGAGGAAGCGGCAAAAGTTATCTCGGGAGCAGGAATAACTGCTTATTTAGCTTCTCATCCTATTCCTACCCCTGCCCTTTCTTTTTCCGTAAGAAACATGAAGCTTGACGCCGGGGTTATGATTACTGCTTCACATAACCCGCCGGAGTGGAACGGTTTTAAAATTAGAGAAAGTAGCGGAAGTTCCCCTTTGCCTGAAACCACCCAACAAATCGAAAAATATCTAAAAGATACTTTAACCATTTCTCCTTCCAGCCGGAATATTAAAACTTTTGATCCCGACCCTGAATATCTCAATAAGTTAAAATCGCTGGTAGATTTGGACTTAATTAAAACCCACAATTTGAAAATTATAGTTGATGCTATGCATGGCAGTGGTGCGGGTTATTTTTCTAAGCTGGGACTGTCAGCAGTTGAAATTCGTGGTCAGAGGGACCCTCTTTTTGGAGGGGTTAATCCAGAACCTTTGCCGGTTAACCTGGAAGAATCTATTTCCTTTGTTAAAGATTTTGCTCTAAAATACCAAAATGAACTTACTTCCTGTATTGTTCTTGATGGAGATGCCGACCGCTTAGCAGCTATTGATGGATCAGGGAGGTTCATCAACACTCACCATGTTTTTGCGCTTTTACTTACTCTTTTAGTAGTCCATCGTAAACTTCAAGGAGAAGTGGTTAAAACTTTTAATATGAGCAATTTAATTGATAAATTATGTGCCCACTATCATTTGCCCCTAACCGTTACTCCTATCGGTTTTAAGCATATTGCCAAGCTCATTATGGAAAGAAATGTGCTTCTGGGAGGAGAAGAATCGGGAGGGATGAGTGTAATGGGTTTTATTCCGGAGCGTGATGGGATTCTTAATGGGCTTTTGCTCTTAGAGCTGGTAGCTCGAGAAAAGAAAACCTTTGCTCAAATTCTAGATGAAATTATGGCAGAATATGGTTACTACTATTATGATCGAATGGATCTCCACCTGGACCAAGCCCAGGAAGTGGTAAAAAAGCTTTCTTCCAACCCCCCAAAAGAATTGGCAAAGATGAAGGTGGCAAAGGTAGAGACGCTTGATGGATTAAAGCTAAGCTTTGAAGACGAAAGCTGGATTTTATTTCGCTCCTCCGGCACCGAACCTCTGCTAAGAATTTATGTGGAAGGAAGAAGTGAAGAAGAAGTTAAGCTGCTTTTGGGAGCGGGGGAAGGGTTGGTTTCTGCGTAGCGTCCCTTTCCAAAGCATCGGGTACCGTAAGTAAACACTTCTTTCTCTCACAAATTACGCGAGATAGCATTACTCACGATGGAACTCATTCGTGGAAGCATCAAGAAAGACTTCCCACTGAAAAAATGATTCTTTGACATTTCGATATATGTCAAGTTGTCAAAATGAGCTATTTGGGCCTTATAGCACGACTAACCTAAAACCAAGCCAGCCACGCACCACCGGGATGCATGGCTGGCTGATTTCTATTTCAACTGAGATGCA
>Ga0078972_1002468_pt1 | contig 61017 bp, 62 predicted proteins | sample YelNatPaOPGAMG01_FD_67568 | JGI IMG/M metagenome (GOLD analysis project Ga0078972, IMG submission 67568) | Hot spring thermophilic microbial communities from Obsidian Pool, Yellowstone National Park, USA - OP-RAMG-01 (SPADES assembly) (version 2) | ecosystem: Environmental > Aquatic > Thermal... | reverse complement strand
CGGCGTTGACCGGCCCTTTCTCATCCACAGGTTCGCCCAACACATTGAAAATGCGCCCCAGGGTGGCCGGCCCGACGGGGACGGCGATGGGGCCTCCGGTCTGCACAGCCTGCAGCCCGCGCTGCAAGCCGTCAGTGCTGTCCATTGCCAGGCAGCGCACGGCATCGTCGCCTATCTGCTGTTGCACCTCCAGGACAACGCGGCGCCCCCGGCTATCTATCTCGATAGCGTCATAGATCTCGGGCAGTTGGCCGGCGGGGAACTCAACGTCCACGACCGGACCTATGATCCGCCTAACTACGCCAATGGTGCCCTTAGGCATTGCTCCTCCACAACTGGGGCCCGAAACATGGTTCCAACTCGCTCACCTATTGCCTAGGCAGAGCGCAGAGCTTCGGTCGTGCCCGTGATGTCCAGCAGTTCGCTTGTGATCGCGCTCTGCCGCATCCGGTTATAGGTACGGGTGAGGTCGTCAACCATCTCGTTGGCATTGTCGGTGGCGCTGCGCATGGCGATCATGCGCGCCGAATGCTCGCTGGCCACGGATTCAAGCAAGAAACCCAATATCTCCACTTCCAGACTGTGCGGCAACAGGCGCTCCAGAATTGCCGCGGGGCTTGGTTCGTAGATGTACTCCACATGCCGTGGCTCGGGCGGGCTCGCATCACCATCAGCTGCCGCCGGCGGCACTATTGGCAAGAGTTGCCTCACCTCAGCCCTCTGCGTGCCGGCGCTGACAAACCTGGTGTAGGCGACTACCGCGGCGTCAATGTCGCCACCGAGAAAGGCATCCTCAACCAGGCGGGCGATAGGCGACGCGTAAGCAATGGTCAGATCGGCCGGGATGCCCTCGAACTCGGCCATCAGATCACCGCCCCAGCGCATGATTGCCTCCCGCGCCCGCCGCCCGACGGCAATGTACGTCGCCGGCTCGGACCGCCCCGCCACATAACGGGCCGCCTCGTGGACAACGTTGTGGTTGTAGGCGCCGCACAGGCCACGGTCGGAGGCGATGAGGATAAGGGCATAGTGCCGCACCGGGCGCACCGTCAGGAGAGGGTGAATTGCCTCCCCGACGCTCGCTCGCGCCAGCCTGCGCATCAGCTCTCGCGTCTTCTCCGCATATGGCCTCGCTGCAAGCACGCGCTCCTGCGACCGCCGCATGCGCGATGCCGACACCATCTCCATCGCGCCAGTCACCTGCGAGAGGCTGTGAACTGTGTGTATTCGCCGTAAGATCTCTTTAGTGTTCGGCACGTCTCTAGAACATGCCCGTCGCTTTGAAGTCTTCTATGGCGACTTTGAGCGCGTCCTGCGTCTCGTCGCTCATCTTTTCGCCAGTCGCTATGGTGCGGCAGAGGTCTGGCAGATTCTGATGCATATAGGCGATCAGGCCCGTCTCAAACGGGCGAACCTTCTCGACCGGCAGATCATCCAGAAAGCCATTGATGCCGGCAAAGAGGACAATGATCTCGTCCTCGAGCGCCATGGGCTCGTGCTGCGGCTGCTTGAGCAGTTCCGTCAGGCGAACGCCGCGATCCAGTTGCGCCCGCGTCGCCGCATCCAGTTCAGCTCCGAACTGGGCAAAGGCGGACAGAGCCCGGAACTGGGCCAGGTCTATGCGCAGGCGGCCTGCCACCTGGCGCATTGCCGGGCGCTGAGCGCTGCCGCCAACCCGCGATACGGAAAGGCCGGGGTTCACGGCCGGGCGGATGCCGGAGTAGAACAGGTCCGTCTCAAGGTAGAGCTGACCGTCGGTGATGGAAATGATATTTGTCGGGATGTAGGCGGATATGTCGCCCTCTTGCGTCTCGACGATGGGGAGAGCAGTCATGCTGCCACCGCCGAAATCAGGGTGCATCCGCGCCGAACGCTCCAGCAGACGGGAGTGCAGGTAGAAAATGTCGCCAGGGAAGGCTTCTCGACCGGGCGGCCGCCGCAGCAACAGGGACAACTGTCTGTAAGCCCAGGCATGCTTCAGCAGATCATCGTAAACTACCAAAGCATCCTGCCCGTTATACATGAAGTACTCGGCCATGGCACAGCCGGAGAACGGAGCCAGATAGAGCATCGCCGCCGGGTCGGCAGCCGAGGCCGCTACAATGATCGTATGCTCAAGAGCGCCAGCTTCCCGAAGAACGGCCACTACCTGCGCGATGCTGGACTGCTTCTGGCCGATCGCCACATATACGCACTTCAGGTTCTTGCCGACCTGGTTGATGATCGTGTCCACGGCCACAGTGGTCTTCCCCGTCTGCCGGTCGCCGATGATCAACTCCCGCTGGCCTCGCCCGATGGGGACCACTGCATCAATGATCTTGAGGCCGGTCTGCACCGGCGTGTCCACGTTGGCACGACGCACGACGCCAGGGGCGATACGCTCAACGGGGTAGAACTCAGCAGCCTGAATCGGGCCTTTGTCATCTATCGGCTGCCCCAAGGCGTTGACCACGCGCCCCAGCAAACCGTCGCCGACCGGCACGGAGATGACCTTGCCCGTACCCTGTACGGTGTCTCCCTCTTCGATGTCCTTGTATTCTCCGAGGATGATCACCCCGACCTGGTCCTCTTCCAAGCTGAGGGCGAGGCCATAGGTGCCATTGGCGAACTGCAAGAGCTCGCTTGCCATTACCCCGGACAGGCCGGTCACGTAGGCAATGCCGTCGCCCACGCGTTCGACCGTGCCGACATCGGCCTGGACGACCGGCGCTTCGAACTTATTTATCTGCTCGCGAATTGACGCGATGAGCTCATCGGTCCTGAGCACCAAGAGTTTCCTCCCAACACTGGGCAACTAGACTCATCTTAATAGCCCACTGAATCAACAACATCGCGCCCGCGGAAGCAACGCCATTGAACCTCGCCAAGCCAGGCTGCTAAGCCGTACCCTTAAGGGCACTGCGGAGCGACTCCAGCCGAGTGGCGATACTATCGTCAATGACTTCGTCACCCACCCTGATGACAACGCCGCCGATGATCGCTGCATCAGTATTCCAAGTTATGTTGACGTTGCCGCCGTAGCGTTCTATCAGGCGTCGCTCGATTGCCGACCGTTCGTCGTCAGAGGGAGGCACAGCCGTAGTGACCTGCGCCTTGATAACGTTCAGCCCATGCTCGGCCAGCAGCTGCAACTCACTGATGATGTCGTCCAGCAGCGAAACGTGCCCCTCGCTGACCAGTGTGAAAGCGAAATTACGCAACTCAGCGCTGGCGCCTGAGGGAAGCAGCCGCTCCATGAGCGCCCGGCGATCCTCAAAGGAAACGCTGGCGTCATCAAGGCTGAATTTCACCGCCCCCTCACGCCGCAGGTTATCGCGCAGGGCGCTCAGGTCGCGAATCCAGGTGGCCAGTGCCGTGTCATAGACGGCGCGAGCATAGGCATACGGCACTGGATTACTGCTTGGCGTCATCAGCTTTCCCCGATGCTACCGGCTGTGCTGGACCGGCGCTGCCCGCCTCGGGTGCACCAGCCGTTGCCGGCGAACCAGCACCATCCGGCACCGCCGAGGCAAGAGCCGCTGACTGGGCGAACTGCTCAATCAGCCGGCGTTGCGCCTGTTCGTCCAGGCTCTGCTGCAGAACCTTGCGTGTGAGGTCAATCGAGAGATCAATGATCTGGCTGCGCACCTCTGCCAAGGCGCGCCGCTGCTCCTCCTCGATCTGCTGGCGCGCCTCCTGCAGAACCCGGGCAGCCTCCTGCTTGGCTTGCTCGAGCATGTCAGCCTGCACCTTCTCGCTGGCACGAGCAGCGGCTGCCACCGCCTCTTGTGCCTTGTGGCGGGCCTCGGCCATGCGCTGCTCGAACTGCTCGTCCGCCTCGGCTGCTCTCTGACGTGCCCTTTCGGCGTCCTGCATGCCTTGCTTCACTTTGTTGGCCCGCTCATCAATCATATTCAGTGTGCTCTTATACATGAACTTGTAGAGCACGAAGACCAGCAGGCCGAAGGCCACGGCCTGCCAGAGCAAGCCCCAGAGGTCAATCCCCAGTTTAGCCATTCTTCACCAGCCTAGCCCCATCGAGGGCAGATACATCCCCTCAGACAACGAGGGCAAGGATGAGCGAGATGACAAAGGCGTATATGGCCACTGCCTCGGACAGGCCTGCGCCCAGGATCATCGTGGTGCGCACTGGCCCTTCGGCCTCTGGGTTACGGCCGATGGCCTCAACTGCCTTGCCGGCGGCGAAACCGATGCCGATGCCCGGGCCGATGGCGCCGAGAGCGATGGCCAAACCTGCGGCTAACTTGATGATTGCTGCGTCAGTCATGTCTTCATCCGTCCTTTTTGCCAGGGTGAGTTCGCTGCCGATCCGACCGGCGCGAAGTAGAGCACATTGAGAGTTATGCCGCACTCACGGCGAGATCTTGCTCGCCGTGAGTAGGCCCCGCGGCCATCGCGATGTAAGCGATGGACAACATCGTGAAGATCATAGCCTGGATGAAGCCGAAGAAAATCTCCAGGCCCAGGAAAACGGCCGGAACCACGTAGGGCACCAGCGAGTACATCACAATCATGAGCACTTCGCCGCCAAAGATATTGCCGAAAAGTCGTCCGGCGAGTGAGACTACGTGAGAGATCTCGCTGATCAGGTGAATCGGCGTGAGAAACCAGGGAGTCGTCAGTTCCTTCAAGTAGCCGACCAGGCCGTGCTCCGCCAGAGCCAACACCTGCACCGTCACCACGGCAATCAATGCCATCGCCGCTGTCATGTTGAGATCACTGTTCACCGACCGAAGCAGAGGCACGCTCTTGCCTTCGAAGTTCACGATCTTGATGCTTCCGAAACCCGGGAAGTTGCCCAGCCAGTTCGCTGTCAGGATGAAGATGAAGAACGTCGCTACCAGGGGGAAGATCCGCCTGCCCAGTCTTCGACCAGCAGCTCCTTCGCTGGCGCTGAGCACGAAGCCCGTCACCCATTCGATGAGCATCTGAAAACGCCCCGGGTTGTCAACCGAGGCCACGGCGCGGTAGACAATGGCGACAACCGACAGCAACACGACAACCAGGAGGCTGGTGAACATGGTGTTCGTGATCACCAGACCGCCCAGGCGGAACACCGGCTCCGGAGCGAGCGAGATGTCCAAGCAGCGACCTCCGATGGCGACTAAGTGTTTACGGGGCGTCCTGGCCCTTGGGCGGCCCGGGCCTGCGCTCGCGGAAAGAGCTATCCAGCTCATAGATAGTGTAGCCCGCGGCCGTGATGCCCACTACTATCCCTAAGAGCGTGAAAACCGGCCGGGTATTGAGCCACCTATCCAGCAAGTAACCCCCACCGATGCCGATGGCAACCGATGCAGCCACGGAAGTCCCTATCTGGGCAGCAACAGCCATCGCCCGGATGCTGCCCCGGTCCAGTTTCACAGTCCCACTCTCTACACTGATCGGCGTAATCTAGCACAGCTGGTTCATGGTGACAAAAGCATCAGCTGCCCCGGCAGGCCCTCAGGCCAGCCGAAAGCGGCATCAGGGACGGTCATAGAGCCATCGCATGGACGCTGCGACGAGCATCTGCTGCTGCAACTCACCGGCGCCGGACAGGGCCTCTTGGGCTCGCTGATAGTGCTTGACCGCCATCTCGGCTCTCCCCTGTATGGCATATGCCCAGCCGACCTGCGCCATCAGCCGACCGCGGCTGGCCGGGTCCCGTACAAGGCTCAGGGCTCGCAGCAGCCGATCCAGCCCGGCAGCACAGTTACCACTGCAGACGAGGGCTTCACCGAGGCGTTCGAGGAGCACGACACTGTGCTCAGTATCGCCCTCCGACAGCAGAGGTTCCAGTTCACTCAGCAGAGCCAGGGCTCGATCATGGTCGCCTTGCTGAAGCAGTGTCTCGCCCGCCGCCAGCCCATAGGGCACCGCTTTCTCGGCAACACCGGCGCGCACGAAGTGAACAACCAGGTCGGCAGAGTCAGCTTCGCCAGAGGCTTCGAGGATCTCGCCCACTCTCAGGTGCAGCTGCCGGCGATGGCGCTTCAGCATGGTGTCGTAGGTGACCTCGCGCACAAGCCCGCTGCGGAAGGCATAAGTCTCCGTCGAAGCGTCCATGGCCACCAGCAGACCGGCCTCCACAAGCGCGCCAAGGTGGGAGCGGACCTCGGCTTCGGCAATGGCCATCACCTTAGCCAGCATCGCCACTGAGAACTGCAGGCCAATCACGGCGCAGAGGCGCAAGAAGTCACGCTCACTGGGGCCCAGAGAGTCGAGGTGGCTGAGAATATCGTTGCGGAGCATCTCGGGGACGAGCAGAGCGCCGCGGTCCTGGACAGCGCGCCAGCCATCGCCTGACGGGGCAAGCAGGCCCTGATCTATCAGTGAGTCTATGCATTCGAGCACGTGCGCCGGGTTGCCACCGGCGCGGTCGAGCAACGATTCGGCCACGTCCAGCGGTAAGGCAGAAAAAGCGGGATGTTGCTGGAGCAGCAGCCAGGAATCGTTGCGGCCGAGCGGTGCCAGGCGCAACCGATGGACTGTGATGTCGCGTATGCCGGCCTCGGCGATACTCGCCTGAGGGACCAGGTCAGCACGTCGCCCCGAGATCACGAAAAGGACCGGCAGGCCTGCCGCCTCCCTGATGACCTGAACAATACGCTCGCCATCCTCATTCGTAGCCCACTGCCAATCATCAACGATGATGACAGCGGGCAGGCGCTCACAGATGTCTCGCAGCATGCTAGCGGCTGTCTTGGTTCCCCCGAACAGCAAGGCCCTGGCTTTCAGCCCTGCCGGTGGGGCATCGCCGTTTGCCCCCTCGAGGACTTGACGGGCTCGAGCGCCGATCGCTCCAACCATGCTGTCATAGGGGCGATACACATTCCCGACATCCCAGCGATTCCGCACGTGGACGACAACCGGCCTCTGCTTCGCATCCATAGCCTGCAGTATGCCGAGAAACTCAGAAAGCAGACGGGTCTTCCCGATTCCGGCCTCGCCGGTGAGCAGGACCAGACCAGTCTTGCCCGAAACTGCCATCGTATAGACTGTCATCAGCCGTTTCAGTTCATCGGAGCGGCCCACAAGCGGCGTGCTCTGGGCGGCACCACCCGCAGATGCGAAGGGAGCAACCGCGGCGTAGGCTACGACCTCGGCGTTACGGCCCTGGAGCTGGACCAGGCCGATCTTGCGGAACTGGATCTGACGGGCCGCCAGCCTCCTCCCCCTATCGCTGATCACGACCTGGCCCGGTGCGGCGATGCGCTGGAGCCGCGCGGCGACATTGGCGGCGTCCCCGATAACCGTAGGCTGAACGCGAGAGCCTGGTCCGACTTTTCCATACACCACCGGACCGGCGTCTATGCCTATGCGGATACCAAGCGATTGCCCCAGCTTCTCCCTGATCCACGGTTGCAGTTCGTCCATCGCCTTCTGCATTGCGAGCCCAGCCATCACTGCCCGCAAGCCGTCATCCTCGTGTGCCTGTGGGGCACCGAAGAGCACCATCAGGCCATCGCCCAGCACCTTGTCTATATAGCCACCGTAACGCTCGGCCTCTGCGCCCAGACGGTCGTAGAGCGCGTCCAGTATCTCAACCACTTCCTCTGGATCCAGGCGTTCACACAGGTGTGTGAACCCTTGCAGGTCGGCAAAAAGGACTGCGACGTGGCGCAGTTCCGCTAAGGCGCCGCCCTCCGGTGCCGCTTCGTTGCTCATTCAAACGCCACCTTCACCTGCACTTCTGGTTCCTCGCCGAGGTCAACCTCGAAAGGCTGCACCCAGGCACCACTGCCATCCTGCGTCAGCCTGATGACTACCTGGCCTTCGGCACGGCTCGAGCGCCGCACTGTCAGGCCACGGTAACCAGCGTTCTTGCCGGACTGAACGTAGGCGAACATACCAACAGGGATGAGCGGCCGCGGGTTCAGAAAGTGCGACAGCAACTGCCGGTTCAGCACCGTCCCTGACATACGCTGCAGGCTGCGCAGCACCAGGTGATCTTCCAGCCTGCCGCCCGCAAGTGTGTCGCTGGTCAGGACCGCATAGGTGTCACAGATCGAGGCGACTTCAGCTGCCAGAGCGATGCGTCCCGATTGCTGGGCACTGCTGATGTGGTTGGTGCCTCGGCTACCGCGCGGGTAGCCAAGGCCATCCTGACGCTCGTGATGCTGGGCGACTATTGAGGCGACCTGCAGGTCGTCCAGCCCCAGTTCGCGCAGTACCTGTAGCCCGAGAAGAGGGTGGCGCCTCAGCTCCGCCAACTGCTCTTCTGATAGCAGCGGCAACACGAGTATGTGCTCACGCAGGAGCGTCTTGCCACAGTCATGCAGCAGGCAGCCAAGAGCCAGTGACCTGAGGCTCGCTTCGTCCAGACCCAGACGCATCCCAAAGCTCACCGCAACTGTGGCTGTATCGAGGCCGTGATAGAGCAAGGTCTGATCGTTGCTGGCCATGCGCGCCATGGCGGTGACCGCGTTGGCACTCAGGACCTGGCCGACGACACAGGAGACCTGCTCCGCCTCCTGCTCGACAGCAGTATCCTCGGTGGCCGGCTGGCCACTGCCGGCAGGGGTACCTGGCTGAGAGTTGGCTGCGAGCAGCCGGCGCAAGCTGCGCAGCAATGGCAGGCTCGAGCTTGCCAGGTAAGAGGACACCATGTCCTCGACCACCAGGGAGTCACTGGCATCGTCCGAGATGAACACCCAGGCGTAGTCACGCTCCTGCAGGGCACGGATGTAAGCGGCGGAGAGCGGCACACCCCGGCGCAAGAGGAAACCGCCCTTGCCATCTGGGACATCTCGCGCCACTACCATCCCCGGCTTCAGTTCTTTGGTGAGGACTCGTTTCAACTGCTGCGCTCCGCGTCAGGAAGCTCTGCTTATGCCCGGCTGGGGCGGAAAGGCAATCCCCAGGAAGTACTAGAGATGTATCGGCAGAACAGGCCACGAGTTTAGCCTGTTGGCAGCTATGCGCCGGCGTGCTAAACTGGCCGCATCCAACAACCCGCGACCGGCAGCTCGGAGGCAGCATGGCGCGCATACTCGTCGTTGACGATGATGTTGATGTCGCGAAGACGATCGAGAACACATTGCGACGCAACCACACGGTCTTCCTTGCCTTCAGTGGCGTGCAGGGCATTCAGCAGGCGCGGCAACTCAAGCCAGATGCCATCATTCTGGACGTGATCATGCCCGGCATGGACGGGTTCGAGGCCTGCCAGCGCATGCGCGACGACCCGTTGCTTGCCCAGACGCCGATCCTGTTCCTGACCGCCAAGGGACGCACGGAAGATCGCATCCAGGGATTCCACGTCGGGGCCGACGACTACATCACCAAGCCATTCAGCCCTCAGGAATTGAGCCTCCGCATCCAGGCCATCCTGCGCCGTGTCGGCAGTGCCCAACCGGAACAGGGCAAGAAACGTCCCGATGTAGTTCAGGCTGGCGACCTGCGCCTGAACTGCAAGACTTTCGAAGTGCAAGCGGGCGAACGCACCTCTCTCCTCACGCCCATTGAGTTCGAGCTACTGTATCACTTCATCACTCACCCCGGCGAGGTGTTCTCGACCCACCAGCTTCTGCAGGAGGTATGGGACTATCCCACCGACACAGGTAGCCCTGACCTGGTGCGCATGCACATCCGCAACCTCAGGGCCAAGATCGAGCCGGACGTCAAGAACCCCACCTACATAGTCACCGTCTCGCGTCACGGCTACAGTTTGCGCCCCTAGAAGAACGAGATATGGCGGCGGCACCGAGGAGAACGGCCCACATTCTAGCGGTGGGCGTGGCGGAGCAGTCGCTAGCACACGTTTTGGCGTCAAGTGGCGCCACCGGCTACGTCCTCACCATTCTGGACGGCGCCGCCAAACCCACAGCGCCTCGGCCGGCGCTCCAGGCAGACATCATTGTCGCCGAACTCCAGCCCGGCGAAGCCAACCGCCGCTTCTTGGCTGAATGTGCCGCCGCTGCTAGGTTCGGCTTGCTGACTTTCTGCCCCGACGGCACCAAGCCTGACAGTTCCGTTCCAGGCATTCTCGTGACCGAAACCGAACTCGCTGAAGGACTGGCGACTCTGCTGGCCCGGATGGCTGCCTCGGCCGCATCCGATCGCGCCGATAGCGAACCACCTACCCACCAAGGCGCGGCCCCTTCAGCGATGCCTGACCTGGCCGAGTCACTCATGTCTCTGGCGCAGTCCCTGGACCCAGGTGACGATCTACCTCATTTCCTGGATGGCCTCAGCAATGACCTGCGGCAGTTGCTTGCCGCGGAGGTCGTCGAGGTCGAGCTGAGCTCGCCGCCTCAGCATTCGCGCTCGCCGAGGCGAGCTGATCTGCCCAGTGCTCCACTCTCCTTGAAGGATCTCGCCCAGCATTCCGCTTCAGCGCTCCAGCGGCGCCTCCCCGGTGGCAACTGGCAGCTCCTGCTCCCCCTTCGCACCCCTAGACGCACCCTAGGCGTGCTGACCGTTGTCGGGCGCGAGCAATTCAGCGGCACAACGTTGCTTGCCCTCAGGTTCCTCGCTGGCCAGGTGGCAGCGCGCCTGGACATTGTCCGCCTCTCGCTGGAGCACCGCCGCAGCCTCGACGAACTGCAGGCCATCTCAGACATCGGCCGCTCGATGATGGCTACCTTTAGCCTGGACCGCATCCTGGACATGATCGTGCACACGGCACTGCGCTTCGTGCCCAAGGCTTCGCGCGCCGTCATACACATGCCCGATGACGCTCGGGAGAACTTAGTGCCGCAGGCTCAGGCCGGCGATCCCGAGGGCGCCGCCTCTCTGGTGCTGCCCTGGGGCAAGGGCATCGCCGGCAGGGTAGCCCAAGAGCGCCGGCCCATCTACGTCCCGGATGCCGCCAGCCACCCGGACTTCGTTGCCGGTACCACGTTTGTCCGTTCGCTCGTGGTTGCCCCCTTATTGCTCGGGCAGGCAGTCATCGGCACACTGAGCATCTCCAGCCCAGCACGCGACGCCTTCGGCGAGCGCGACATCCGCATCCTTAGCAGCCTCGCCAGCCAGGCCGCCGTGGCCGTCGAGAACGCCCGCCTGCATAGCGAGGCCCGTAAGGCCGACGAGGTTGCCGCCCTCTACGAACTAGGGCAGGCCCTCAACAGTAGCCTGGATCTGCAGCAGACCGTGACCACCATACTGAGCAGCGCCCGTAGCCTCACGTTCGCTTCCGCCGCCGAGGTGCGATTGGTATCCCCGGTTGACGAGTCGCTCGAGGCCGTGATTGCCCTGGGCGACCGGCCGCAATCCATGCCGGGCGACCGCTATCGCATGAGCGTGCTCTACCCTCGCCTTGCTCTCGAGAGGAAGCAGCCGCTGCTGGTCGAGGATACCCTCACATTTGAGCTGAATGACGAGTTCTGCCGCCACGAGCCACCAACCTGGCTGCGTTCTTACCTGGGTATCCGCCTGGAAACGGCCCAGCGCGTGGTGGGCATCCTTTCCCTGGGAAGCGATTCGCCAGGCGCCTTCTCGAGTGAGGACCTGCGGCTGCTGCGCGTGGTGGCCGGGCAGGCAGCTACGGCCCTCAGTAACGCGCGGCTGTACGACCAGGCTACCCAGCGCCTGCGCGAGGCGGAGGCCCTGGCAAGGGTCAGCCGGTCCATCGCCGCCAGCTTCGAACAGGCCAGCCTGCTCCAAAGCGTGGTGGACACTGTCCTCGGGACGATCGGCCTTGCCAGCCATTCCTTCGCCTACCTGCTGCCTAACGAAGGCAAACCAATGCTGGCAGCCCAGGCCCCTGCCCTATCGGACGGTGAAAACGGGCCCGACACAGGCGTGTGGGAATGGTGCGCCGATGGCTGCCTTGTTCGGGGACAGCCAGTGTCCATCGAGGATACATTGCGGCATGGCTTTCCCAGCCTTCGCTCGTCCGGGCCCCACTCCGTTATGGCGGTACCGATGGTGGCCGGAGGAAAGCTCGTGGGCGTGCTCGGAGCCGACAGCAGCCTCCCCAATGCTTTCAGCCAGGGCGATCTGCACCTGCTGCAGGCTTTCGCCGACCAGGCAGCCACCGCCGTCGAGAGCGCCCGCCTCTTCAACGACCTCAACCGTGCCTACCGCGACCTGGCCCGCTCCACAGAGACACTGAGCGCCGTTTTCGATGGCATCACCGACGGCATGTATATCGTTGACAGCGCCGGCAAACTGGTAATGGTCAATGAACCGGAAGCCGCCTTTCTGGCCAGGCAGCCCGAGTCCCTGGCCGGCGCGGACTACGCGGCATACTATCACTCAAGCGGTGGCAGTTGTGAGCACTGTACGGTCATGGAGGCGCTTGCCACTGGCACACACCAAAGTCTCATCATCTCTTATGTCAATCCTGAAGGCCACCAGACCTGGCGCGAGATAGACGCCTACCCGATACGAGACCGTGAGGGACTGACTGATCGCGTTGTCGTGTTCACGCGCGATGTGACCGGGCGGCGCCGCATGGAGGCTTCGCTTTATGAGTCCAGCAAGCTGGCTTCGATCGGCCAACTTGCTTCGAGCATCGCACACGAGATCAACAACCCGCTCACTGTGATCATCGGCAATGCCGAAGTTCTGCTGCTCGATATCCCCGAGGACAGCCCTCTCCGTGACACCATCGAGATGATCCTGCGCGCGGCCAGGCGCGCTGCCCGCATCGTTGACAACCTGCTCAACCTGTCGAGCCAGCGCGACTACGAGATGTCCGAGGTGGACCTGGAGGCCAATCTACAGGAAGCGCTGGAGTTGGTGGGGCACCCCTTGCGCCGGGCTAACATCCAGCCGGAGCTCAGCATCACTGAGGATGTCCCCTTGATCGTGGCCAGCGCCAATCACTTGAAAGTGGTCTGGATGAACCTGCTGCTCAACGCCCGGGACGCTATCGTGCGCTCCGGCCGTACCCCGGGCAAGCTATCTGTAACGGTGGAGCGCGAAAGCGACAACATGGTCCGCATCACTGTAAGCGACAACGGACCAGGGATCGCCGCGGACGAGCGCGCCCGCCTGTTCCAGCCCTTTTACACGACTAAGCCAGCCGGCGAAGGGCTGGGCTTGGGCTTGTACAATGCCTACAACATCGTCCGCCAGCACCATGGGGAGATCGAGGTGGTATCCGAACCCGGCCAGGGAGCGACATTCATCATCCGCCTGCCGGTTGATCCCGGCACGGATTGAAGGCTGGGGCGCTAGCGCCGGCTTCCCTCTGGCGGCTCCTGATGCGAGGTAACTGGTGCCTTCTGGCTCAGTACGTGGCGCAGCGATGCCGCAACCGTCGAGGCTGAGGCAGCGGCGGTCGCCGCCTCGAGGTTAGACTGGCGTACCGCATCCAGGAGTTCCTGGCGGACCACGGGCACCTCCCGCGGCGCCTCGATGCCGATCTTCACCCGTTCGCCGTCAACGCTGAGGATACTCACCCTGACGTCCCGGCCGATGACAATCGCTTCGCCTGGTTTGCGAGTGAGTATCAACACTAGCTCATCTCCGCCGGGCCGCCCACGACGACATGCCTGGCTGAGTAGTCCGACCCGGAGAGAACGACCTGCACCCCTCGACCATTCTCACGATTGATCACCAGTGGGCCCAACAGGTTGGCGGTGACAACCAGCGGATCCTGCTTGACGACGAGCGTGCAAAGCACGATCGCCTTCTCCTGTTCGACCAGATCTATGGCCGATGCTGCCGAGGGTGGAATCTCCAACTGGTAGTCTTCCAGGAGCAGTTTGGGGTCGGTGACGAAAAAGCCAACCTCGGGGTCGTCCAGGCACTGCAGCATCCTGACCGGGCCCGCCTCATCCGCGTCCAGCAGGACGAAGTGCCGCCAATCCGAGCAGCCAACTAGCCCTTCCGGGAAGGTAACCTGTTTGATTGGGCCAACAGAATCAGACAAAGCAATCATCTCCTGGTTCAAAAAGCCGCTGCTCGGCGATGATCAGCGTAGATAGTCTAGCAGAGACATCGGCAGAAGGCGAGCGTTGACCTGTAGGGCTGCCTGGTGCACCGCATTCTGCTGCTGGTAATTGACGATGGCCTGCGCCATGTCCGTGTCCTCAGTCTTGGATAGAAGCGACTTCAGTCCGAGCACTATCGTGTCAACCTTGTCGGCGGCCAGATCAAGGCGCTGCGTCTTGGCGCCGATGACGGCTCGCGCCTCTCCCAGCAGATCGCTGCAGCGGTCTATGCGCGTCAGAGCCGACCGCACCGCGTCGCCATCGCCGGCAGCCAAACCGTCCCTCAAAGCGATCATCGCCGAGAAGACGGAATTCGGCTGGGTCGGGTCGAGCCAGGTCTCCTTGCCGGTCATGTTGACCTGCATGTCAACCCCGGGCTCGAGCTCGCGCACGATACTGCCGTCATCGCCGTTGTACTGGACTGACACGATCTTGCTGGGGTCGCTCGTGGCGTTTCCGGAGGCATCCAGGCCGGTGAAAGGCATGGTGTCTATCTTGTAGCCGGCGAACAGGTAGTGCCCCTGACTCGTGCTGTTTGCCGACTGCAGCATCGAACCAAGCATCTCGCTGACCTGGGCGGCAAGAGCCGCGCGAGCTTCCTGACCGATCGCGTCATCGGCGCCGCGCATCCCAATTGCACGTGCCTGCACCAGCATGTCGGTTACCTTGCTGAGGGTCGTGTCGGCCGCATTCAGCCAGTCCTTGCTCAGGTCCATATTCTCGCGGCAGACACTGAGCGCCTGGATCTCCTGCCGGAACCTGAGCGCTCGTTCAGTGCCAAATGGGTCATCCGAAGGCGTCTGAATCGCCTTTCCCGACGACAGCTGACTCTGCAGCTTGGCCAGGATTTGGCTACTGTCGTTCAGGTCGCGCAGGGCGCCTCTTACGAGCATCTGTTGCGTGATACGCATTAGTCGCCTCTTCTACAGGCCAACGCGGCCAGTATTATTGATGAGCCTGTCCAGCATGTCGTCTATTGCTGTCATGACGCGAGCCGCACCCTGGTAGGCTTTCTGGTACTGGATCAGGCTGACGGTCTCCTCATCCAGATTGACCGCCGAGACTTCATCCTTTCGCGTCTGCAAATGCTCCACCAGGTTCTGGGAATTGGTCACCATGGCCGACGCTTGCTTGGAAGCCAGGCCGAGATCGGTGACAACGGAGTTGTAGTAGCCATCGATTGGAAAGCCGTTCAGCAAAGGCTTGGTGCGCAGACGTGAGATGGCCAGCGCCACCGACCCGTCGCCGGCGGCGTCTCCGCTCGCGGCCATGGCCACATTCTCGCGGTTGTTGCGTACCCAGTCGGACACGTCGATGTCGTGTGCCGATGAGCCCTTGAAGAAGTTGTTATAGTCGAAGCTGGCTACCTCGCCGCTGGCCGTAGGCGTCCCGCTGAACTGAATGGCAAAACCGCGCCCTGTGTCGAATGTGCCACTTGGCAGCGCCTGCCAATCGTCGGTCATGCCGCCGCCGGCGACAGCGTTGATCTGCACGGCCTGTCCCTGCGAGTCCAGCAAGCGGAAACGCCAGGTGCCGCTTGCATCGCTCACCTGCACGGAATAGTGCCCGGCGCCGATGCCAAGGGCGGCGGGGTAGAGGCTGTTGTCCACGACGACGCCGCTCACAGGGGGCGTGGTCAGAGTCGGCGTGCCGGCGAGGGCGCTGCCAGGCCGCGGGGTGGCCGGGCTGCCAGCGGAGTCGTCAGGAAGACCGAAGCCCCCAGCGTGCAACTGGTTCACCGCGTCGATCAGGCTGCTCGCGATGTTGTCCAGCTTCGCCAGTTGGTCGTTGACCACGACATCGCGTGTATAGATCGCCCCTCCGAGTGTCCCGCCTACCAGTTCACCGTTCGCCGCGCTCATCGGCCCGGCAAGAGGCACCCCGTGGACAACAAGAGGCGTCTGCCCATCAGCCCATACGACCTTGGAGCGCATCGAATTCGTCGGGTCAGGCTGGACGAGCAACTGCCCGTAGTCGTTGCCCATGACCAAGGCATGACCGCCGATGTCAACTGTCATGGTACCGTCTGAGTTCTCGTAGTAGTTGATATCCACAATCTTCGACAGTTCATCGAGCAGCATGTCGCGCTTATCGCGCAGGTCGTTCGGCTGATCGCCGAAGGCTTGCACCTTGCTGATCGGATCATTCAGTGCCGCAATCTGGACGGCGATATCATTGATGCGCGCCACGTTCTGGCGAACCTGCAGGTCCATATCGGACTGAATGTCGCGCAGGCGCGAATCTGCGTCGCGAATAGAGAAAGCCAGGTTGGATGCCGCTTCCGTGACCGCTGTGCGCGCACCCAGGTCATCAGGCATACCCGTCGCGTCCGACCAGGACTGCCAGAAGCGCCCGAGCGCGGCCGATATCCCCGAGTCCGACGGCTCGTTGAAAATGACCTCGATCTGCTTGTAGGCGCTCTCAATCGTCTCCCAGCGCTGGCCCCGCGGCAACTCGGCGCGCATCTGAGCGTTGAGATAGTCCGATGTGTAGCGGTGAATCTCCGTGACTTCGACGCCAGTGCCGAGTTGGGCCACCGAATCTTCGCGGTTGAGAGCAGGAACAGTGTATGGTTCTGTTGCCGCCATGATGGCCCGCTGGCGCGAGTAGCCTTCGGTGTTAGCGTTGGCGATGTTGTGATCAACCGTCTCTAGGGCACGCTGCTGAGCGTGCAGCGCCCTCAGAGCAGTCTCGAGGCCACTGAAAGTTGAGGGCATAGGTCTACCTCAGGCGCTAAGGGTGAAAGAGTTGTGCTGGCCCGGCTGGCTCAGGCGCGCGCCGTACCATTGCACACCCATCCGTGCCAGGAAGGCACGGCGCAGGACAAGGCGTCGCATGGCCACACGAATCTCAGCCTGAGCGCAACGGCCCTCATAGCGAAGCCTATCCAGTGCAAGCCGCAAGGAGGGTTCCGCGTCCAGCCGCTGCCCGGCAAACGCTTCCGGCAACTCGCCCAACTGGGCCAGTTGTCTCTCAATCTCCCTGCTAATGAGCGCGACCGCCTCAGGGCGGTCGCCAGCAATTGCCAGAGTCTGTTCGTGCACCAGATCGGCCAGTGCAGAGATGGCCTGCAGTGCCTCATCCGCTTCCATTGTCAATCCCGCCCATCTGGGCCGCTATCCTCGTCAGGCCAGCAAGTCAATGATCGTGCGGGCGATAGCGTGGGCATCAACCTTGTAGGTGCCGCTGCTGATGTCATCCCGCAGCTTGTCCACCACGTCCTGGCGCACGTCTGGAGCCTGCGATACCGCCTCCGCCGCCGGCTGAATCTGGGCAGCCTGGCTCGATATCTCTACGGCATCCTCCGTCTGGGCCGACCTGTCCCCGTGAGCCCCTCGAGCCTGGTTGGCGCGAGCGGCCAGACGCAGGAGCCGCGCCTGCTCGACGTCACGATATGGATGCCCAGCCTCAATTCTTTCTACCACTCATTGCCTCCGTTCTGCCGCTCAGACTGCGCAGCGCACTCTCGCGCCCGTTGCATCTATGTATCGGCAGGGTTCGGCAGAACTTTAGCGGCCAGCGAGCTGATTCGCCAGCGCTTGCATATCGTCAGCAGTTTGGACCACTTTCACGCCGAGAGAGTACAGGCGCTGAGCTGCGATCAGGTCCACCATCTCCTGGCTCAGCTCCACACTGGAATCCTCCAGTGCGCCGGCCACCAGCTGGCCGCTGCCCGGCTGCCCGGGAGCAAGCACAGTGGCATTCCCCGAATCGGTGCTGGCCAGGTAGACACCGTGCCCGATGTGCTCTAGCCCCTCAGGGTTGTTGAACACGGCCAACTGCAGGGTACCGGCCACGGTCCAATTGCCGGCATCGTCGCGTACCATCAGCGAGCCATCCGGATTGAAGTGGAAATCGCTGGCCTTCTCCGGCACGGTTAGCGGTGGCACAAGCAGGTAACCGTCGGCCGTGCTCAAAGCTCCATCGGCGCTCCGCTGGAAAGTGCCGTCACGAGTGTAGGCGGTACGACCGTCTGGCAACCTCACCTGGAAGAAGCCGTCGCCCTGAATCGCCAGGTCAAGGTTGCGCCCAGTCGAGCGCACCACTCCTTGTTTCCAGATATGGCGGATGCCACCGACCTCCACTCCGGCAGTATCGCTACTGGGTTCCGTCTGTGCCTGCAGCACTTCCTTGAACTCGACACGGCTGCGCCCGAAGGCCGCCGTGTTGACATTGGCGATGTTGTTCGAGATGACATCAACCGCCCGCTCCTGCGCTGCCATAGCCGAGGCACCGACCCGCAGAACCTGCATTGCTGAGATAACGTCCAACGCTTCTACCTCCGCCTAGACCCTACCGACATCAGCAGCGGCGCTGTCAACAGTCTGCGCTTGCATCAGGATGACACGCTGCGCCGCCTCATAGGTTCGGAAAACGGCCATCATCTTGCTGGTTTCAGCGGCGATGTCTACGTTTGATCCCTCGAGGTAGCCCTGATGTACCTGCGCGTCACCAGGGTTGGCGGCACTGTAAGGTGCGTCAAACAGGTTCTCTCCCACCCGTCGCACGTTGCCCTCGTCCGTGATCACTGCCAAGGAAAGCTGTGCCACGGCATTACCGTTCACCGAGATGCGCCCGTCCTCCGTGATGCTGATCTCCCCGGCAGGCAGTGTCACCGGCCCGTTCTGGCCGAGAACCGGATAGCCCTCGCTGGTGACCAGTTGCCTGTTGGCATCGAGCCCGAAACTACCGTCGCGCGTCAGGCGCACACCCTGTGGTGTCTGCACGAGAAAGAAAGCGCGGCCAGTAAGGGCAAGGTCCAAGTCCCTTTCCGTCTGCTTGATCGGCCCCTGCGATAGGTCAATGGGCGCGTTCTCGGCGGCGACCCCGAGCCCCAGGGGGTCGGTATCATTGCCATTCAGATCGAGCAGCATGTGCTCGAAATCGGTCAGGCGCAGCCTATCAGCCTTGTAGCCAGTTGTGTTGGCGTTGGCCATGTTCTTGGTGACGAGCGCCTGGTAATCCAGAGCGGACAACATCAGGCTGGTGGAAGTGTAGATGCCTCGCATCACAGCCTCCTGCGCAGCCACGCCGCGCCAACGACCGCAAGCGAGGCCGCCGTCAGCATGAGGCCCAGCGCCCCTGGCTGCGAATGGGCTGGGGCAGCTGCTCCCGTCACCGGCAGGAAGACCGGTGGAGCCGGCGTCGCCGAGCCTGCGGTGGCCGTGCCAGCCGCTGACGAAGCGGCCGGCGCCGTTGGCAGGGCTTCGGGGTTGGGGAAAGCGGCAGCGATGGCATTGCGGCCCGATGGCTGGTCTGGACCTGAGCCCGCCTCCTGAACCGTTATCACCAGGTACCGGTAATCCTGGATGGGTAGCTGGTCTACCTGAGCGGAGTAGGCCACGGTGCCATCGGCGTTGGCGTCGAACCGGCCCAAGCTCACCCAAGCGCCAGAGTTGGCCGGTACCAGCCAAACCTCATACTGGCCTTGCGTCAAAGGCTCCAGGCCCTGAGCGGTGAGGTCAATCAGGCCTTCGCCGATATTCATCTTCGCCTGACCGCTCGCCGTGGTTGGGCCCGTGTTGGAGAGGCCCGGCATGAAGCTGAGATAGAGCGTCAACGTGTGCCCGTTCGCACAGGCGAGCGACGGCCAAGCCAGCAAGGCCAGCAACAAAGGGAGCACCAGCCACCCGGCACGAATGCGCATCTTTTTCATCATTCTCAATCACCCGAAAGGCGAATGTGTCTCAGTCTAGTGCAGGCCGCGTTGGTGCAGACGAAGGAGCATCCGCACTTCTTCGCGCCCGATGCCACAACGGCGCGCGATCTCATCGGCAGCAAGCCCCTGTGCGGCAAGTTGCCGGGCTTCGGCATAGCGGTTGCCCTTCTCGCTCTCCGCACCCCTCCCGCCGACCACAACCTCATCGCGCACCGCGTCCGCTCGTTCGCTGAGGTCTGGCAGGGCTTGCTCTTCCGGCTCCGTACGCTGCTCGGACCTCTTTGCCCCCGCGCCCATCCCCCGGGCAAGTCCAACCCGGTCTGCCTCGTCAATCAGGGCCCGCAGTGCGCTCGCTCGTTCCTGCAGATCCGCGCCGATGTCATCAGCCGTCCTGCGCAACTCCTCGATCAGCGCCGCCACCTCCGCCGAAAGCTCGCCCGCCACGGGGACGGCGGTTGCAACTGCGCCAACCTTCTCGGCAGCGGCCACAGCGGCCATGAGGCTGCTCGCGTGCTCGCGCACCTGGGCGTCAACTTGAGTGGCCAGGCCCTGCAGAGCGACAATGAGGTTGCTGACGTCATCACGCAGTTCCGCGGCGACAGCAACCGTGCGCTCTACCATGGCGTTCGCTTCTTCCAGGCGGCGTTCCGCTTCGCTCAGGCGGCTGTCAATCGTGGCAAGCAAAGCCTCGGCGCGAGCCACGTCGCTTTGGGCTTTAGCCCCTGTATCCCGGCTCGCTTCTGGTCGCGAGGACACGGTTGAACGCCGCACCGCCCTCCCCGAACTGTCAACAGGGCTGCTCGCTTCCTTCACACCGTCACTCCTGCCAGCAGGCGGGCACTGCTACTGCGCAGACTCTCTGCCAGCTCGGGGTCATGCCGGCTCAACTGGGCGCGCAGGTAAACGAGTGCCCGGCCGTGAATCTGGCACACGCGCGACTCGGAAATGCCCAGGACCTGTCCCACCTCGCGCATGTTCAGCCCATCATGGTAGTAAAGCGACAGTACAAGCTGGTCCCGCTCGGGGAGGTCGCCGATCACTGCCGCTAGCATGTCCGCCAGTTCAGAACGGACTGCTTCCTCAGCCGGGTCGAGTTGAGCCGCATCCGCACAGGCCTCATGCAGGACTACGTCCTCGTCCCCGACTTCCAGCATCGGGATGGCATCCAACGAGATGACGGTGGCAGCGCCGCGTTGGTAGAGCCTGAGAAGGGCGGACACGCCTATGCCGAGCGCCGCTGCGACCTCCTCGTCCGTGGGCTGCCTACCGTATTCCCGTGTCAGTGAAGCAATCACTTCCGTCACTTGCTTCATGCGGTACCGGATTGGTCGGGACACGAAATCCATGGCCCGAACGGCATCCAGGATGGCTCCCCTTATCTTCATCACGGCATAGGTCTCGAACTTGTTCCCGCGCTCCGGCTCGAACTTGTCAACCGCCTCGACCAGGGCAATGGTACCATGCCCAAGCAAGTCATTGTAGTCCAGGCTTGGAGGCAAGACTATCGCCAGACGGCCAAGAACGTGTTTGACAAGCCACGCATAGTGCATGATCAATTGTTCGCGCAGTTCCGGCGAACGCTTGGCCGCGTATGCCCGCCACAACTCTTCCACGCTCGCTGTCGGCACTGACTGACTTTGACCGTTCGGGGAAGCACCGGCCATGGTTGCTCCTCTCTGATGACGGCTGGCGTCCGCCGCCGCCGAATGGCGTTCTCTCAAAGTTCCATACTCTCGGCTAACATAATGCTAGCAGCGTCAGCCGCAGTCGGCAGTAAATGTGGCGTGAACCGTCCGTAAAGCGTTCGTAAAACAACGTGGGCCGGCCTCACGCCGCGCTGGCTCGCATCAGGCATCTTTGCCAGCCACGGCAAGCCGCCCGCTGGAAAGGCGCTCAAGGAAGCCGCGCAAGGCGCCCGACAGGCCGCTACGGTCCCGGATAGGTTCGCCGGACTGGGCAAGCATCTGGCGGGCGATCTGAGCAATCGCCCGCGCGAACGCCGAGTCCGGATAGGCGATCAGTGCTGGCCTCTGCTGCATCACCGCCGCGGGCACCTCGTCGCAGAAAGGGACGATGCCCCAGAGCGGCACACTGAGCCCAAGGAAACGCTCCGTTACGCCCTGCAGGCGTCTGGCGGCCTCCTGCCCATCCTTAGCATCACGGGCGTTGTTGACGACCATGGCAAAATGGCTAACGCCCCCGCCTGCTGCTGCGACTTTGATCAGGGCGTAGGCATCGGTGAGAGCGGTGGGCTCGGGCGTTGTAACCACCAGTACCTCGCCCACGGAACGCAAGAACTGTACGACGTCCTCTCCGACCCCGGCAGCGGCGTCCACGAGAACGAAATCGAACGAGCTTTCCAGGTCCGCGAGTTGCTGCAGCAAGCGACCACGGCTGAAGCCGTCGAGGTTGATCAGTTCCGCCAGACCGCAGCCGCCGGGAGCCAGCCAGATGCCCCCTGGCGTTTCCACCAGGATATCCTTCAGTTGGCATGCTCCAGCCACGACATCGCGCAACGTCCGCCCAACCCTCAACCCGAGGATGACATCCACGTTCGCCAGGCCCATGTCAGCATCAAACACAAGCACTCGCTTGCCTCGTTGGGATAGACACAGGCCAAGGTTCACGGCGATGTTAGTCTTGCCGACGCCACCCTTACCACTGGCGATGGCAATGGTTCTGGCCGGCCCCGAGTAGGGCACCGACGCAGTGGGCCGGTTCTGAGCGAGCCAAAGTGCCTGACGGTCCTGAGGGCTTGCGATCACCACCTGCTCCCTCCTGCCAAACCGCGGGCGATCTCGCTGCCTGATAGCCTGACGAACTCCGAGGCCAAGCCAGACCCAGGGGCCGGCCCGCTGCCTGTGAGCAGGGCTACGAGGCGATCTGCCGTTGCCGGCTCGATATCCTGGGGTACGTTCTGGCCGATCGTGAGGTAATAGATGGGTGTGCCAATCTCAGCAGCGATGGTGTACAGCGGACCGTACACCTGCGTCTCGTCGAGCTTGGTGAAAATGATCCCGTGACGCAGCTGGGCTCGAAAGCCCCGCGCGGCCAGGCGGAGGTTCTCTAAGTGCGCACCGGCATCCAGAAGCAATACGGAACGTGCACTGGGGACGGCAGCCACATACTGCTCCAGTTCTGCTAGCCCGTCCTCATCTACCGGGCTCCGCCCGGGTGTATCCACCAATACAAAGTCGTAACCGGCAAAGCTGGCCACCGCCTGTTTCAGTTCGTCGGGGCTGTAGGCAACACGCATGTCAACCTGGAGTAGATTGGCGTATATCTCGACCTGCGGCACCGCAGCCACTCTGAACGTGTCCACTGTGATAAGGCCCACTCGGCGCCCCTGCTGCAGCAGCAACTCGGCTGCCACCTTCGCCAGCGTTGTCGTCTTGCCGACACCGGTAGGCCCGAGGAAGAAGATCACATCGGGCTGACCGCCTCGCGACGTTAACCGTTCGCAAGGAGGAAGCAGGCGCTTCAGGCTAGCCACCAAGCCTGGCCCTTCTCTTTCGGCTGGCGACAGGTCGCCCAGCATGGCCAGCAGGCCCTCCGAGACGCCTTGCGCTCGCAATTGACCAAGCCCGGCCGGCAATTTGCCGGAGTTCGCGACTCTAGCCGCTGTAGCAGCAGAGACTTTCCATGCAGCGGGTTGCGACGACGAAGACCCACTCGAGGCCTGAGCTGGGTCCGTTCTCGTTGCGGCAGCGCCTGCTGCGGCCGCGGGCAGACTGTAGCGCAGAGTCTCGCTGATAGCCTCGAGGCGTCGCTCGATCTGTCGCAGCCGCTCGTCATCTGCCGGCGCCGCGGACATGGGGCGCGCCAACCGCGGCCCCTGGTCTTCCTCGACGGCCGCCAGCACCTCGATCCTGGGCTTGCGCCAGAGCCGGGCCAGGCCCTTAGGCCGGCGCTCCTGACTGTGGATGATGACCGCGTCTGGCCCCAGCTCGGCTCGCACCGCCTCCAGGGCCTCTTTCATGTCCGAGGCTACGTAGCGCCTGAGTTTCATGCGCGCTTACCCTCCATGCCTCAAAGGCGGACCACTGCTTCGGAGTGAACTTCCACCCCTGGCGCGATCTCAGCGTAGGACAGGACCGCCAGGTTGGGGAGCGACCGCTCTATCAGCCGCCTGAGGGCGGCCCTGATGGTGACCGAGCAAAGCAGCACGGGATGGTGACCATCCTGAGCCAGGGCCTCCGATTGGCGGTTGAGTGCGTCCAGCAGCGGCTCGACAAGCTTCGGATCAACTACGAGGTTGCGGGCGCCGTTGACATTCTGAACGGACCGCGCCAGCGTCTCCTCGAGTTCAGGCGCAAGCGTCATTACGTGCAGGCCGCCATCATCGCTCTTGTAGAGGTTGCAGATCGAGCGCGCCAGGCCCCTGCGCACCTGCTCCGTGAGCAAGTCCAGGTCCCGAGTCTGCCTGGCTGCGTCGCCCAGGCTCTCGAGGATGTGTACCATGTTCCGTATCGGAATGCCTTCGCTCAGCAGGCGCCGCAGCACCTCATGGACCTCACCAAGAGAGATCGCCCCTGGCACCAACTCATCAACAGCCGCCGCATCGTGCTTTTTCACCGCATCCAGGAGTTCTCGGACATCCTGGCGGCTCAGGATCTCGCCGGCGTGCTTCTTCACCACCTCTGAGAGATGCGTAGTCAACACGCTGGCTGCGTCCACCACGGTGAAGCCTGTCAGTTCGGCGCGTTCGCGCTTATCCTCGGTGATCCAGAAAGCAGGCAGACCAAAGGCCGGCTCAGTCGTCTGGATGCCCTCGATTGGTTCGTGCACCTCGCCTATTGGCATGGCGAGGAGACGCCCCAGCATTAGTTCGCCACGCCCGACCGGTTCGCCATGCACCTTGATGACATAGGAATTGGCGGACAACCTGAGGTTGTCGCGGATGCGCACTTTGGGCAGCACAAACCCGAGTTCGGCCGCCATCTGCCGTCGCAACAATCCGATGCGCTCGAGCAGGCTACCGCCATGGCTCCCGTCCACCAGTCCGATCAGGCCGTAGCCCAACTCTAGCTCGAGCCGGTCGAACTGCAGTTGCCCTTCTTGAGCCGCTTCGGTCGTGACAGCGGCCTGCTGAGCCGCTTGCTTGGCGCTGGCCTCGGCCACCTTGGCAGACCGCTCCTGTTTGGCGCTCCGGCGCAGCATATAGGCCAGACCGGCCGCGCTGGCGCTCATGACCAGGAAGGGCACGGCTGGCATGCCGGGCACGACGGCCAGGGCCAGCAGCATCCCACCTACGATGTACAGCGCTCTCGGCTGGCTGAACAACTGGTGGACGACATCCTGGCCTAGGTTCTCCTCGGTGGCAGCCCGAGTGACGATGATGCCCGTCGCGGTGCTGATGAGCAGCGCTGGTATCTGCGAGACAAGGCCCTCGCCGACCGCCAACAGAGTGAAGGTCTGCAGCGACTGCATCAGTGTCAGTTTCTGCTGGAACATGCCGACAGCGAAACCACCCAGGATGTTGATGGCCACGATTACGATCGAGGCGATAGCGTCACCTTTTACGAACTTCGACGCACCGTCCATGGCGCCGTAAAAGTCCGCCTCTTGTTCGATCTTGCGCCGACGCTCCCTCGCTTCGACATCGGTGATCATGCCGGCGTTCAGGTCGGCGTCTATGCTCATCTGCTTTCCAGGCATTGCATCCAAAGTGAACCGCGCCGCCACCTCAGCGACACGGCCGGCGCCATTCGTGATCACGGCGAACTGGATGACCATGAGGATGATGAAAACCACGATGCCGACGATGTAATTGCCGCCAACGACGAAGCTGCCAAAGGCGTTGATCACGGCACCGGCGTGGCCGTGCAACAGGATCAGCCTCGTCGCCGACACATTCAGACCAAGGCGAAACAGCGTCAGCATGAGAAGCAGGGACGGGAATACCGCGAAGTCCAACGCTTCCCGCAGGTACATGCTGACCAACAGGACGGTGACGGCCAGGGCCATGTTTGTTGCCAACAATACGTCAAGCAGCCCCGTCGGCAGGGGAATGATCATCATCGCCACGGTGAACACGACTGCCACCGCCAAGATGATGTCGCTGCTGCCAAGTAGCCGACTCACCCCGCTGCGTTGGACCGAAGGATTCGCTGCCGTCATTGACGCACTCCCTTCAGGCTATAGATGAAGGCCAGAACCTCCGCCACAGCCTGGTAGAGATCCACCGGAATCTCCATGCCGATGTCCACCATCTTGTAAAGCGCTCTGGCCAAAGGCCTGCGCTCGACGATCGGCACGCCGTTTTCCTCTGCGACCTCACGGATACGTTTTGCCGTCAGTTCCTGCCCCTTGGCGACAAGTTTGGGGGCGCGCATCGTGCTCGCGTCGTACTTGATGGCCACAGCTATGTGCGTCGGGTTAGTGATGACCACGTCCGCCTTGGGCACCGCTGCCATCATGCGCTGCATCGCTATGCGTCGCTGCTGCTGGCGAATGCGCTGCCGGATGATCGGGTTGTCGTAGAGCTTCATCTCCTCGATGAGCTCCTGTTTTGTCATCCTCAAACTGTTCTCTAACTGCCGGCGCTGGAAGAAATAGTCCGCCGCTGCGATCACCAGCATCACCAGTCCCACCCGGCTGCCGACCCCAGTCGCCACAGACCATATAGCGAAGCTTGCCGCCCGTAGCTCCATACGCGAGAGGTTCAACAGCAGCGGCAACTTCTCCACCAGAGCCCGGTAGGCGACCCAACCGATGATCAGTACTTTGGCGCTCGCCTTGGCCAACTCCTCTAGGCCCTTGGACGAGAAGAGACGCTTGAAGCCACTCAGCGGGTTAACCCGATTGAACTGCGGCTTCAGGCTCTCGCCAGAGAACAGAAGGCCCACTTGCCCCATGCTCGCGGCTACCCCAGCGAGCATGACCGCCATCACGAAAGGCGCCGCCGCCAACAGCAACGGCGCCGACAGCCGCAGCATCATTGCCCGCAGCGCTTCGGGGGTATCGAGAGCCATTCCGCGGCCGCTCAGGAGCGATGCCGCGACGCTCGCAACCCGCTCCGAGAGGCCTGGCCCCACGCTCTTCAGCACGGTGAACGCCGTGAGCAGGCCGATAGCCGTGTTCACCTCAGGGCTGCGTGCGACATTGCCCTTCTCACGAGCCTCGCGACGCCGGCGTTGGGTGGGGGCTTCGGTCTTCTCGGCCATCTAGCCCGCCAACGCTCGAAGGACCCAGGAAATCTGCTCGGGCACTTGCCCGAACAGCTGCCGCAGCACGTAGATGACTCCAGGCAGGCCAATGAGCACGAAAGCCATGCCCACGGCGAACTTGAGCGGCATGCCGACAAAGAAGACCTGCACCTGGGGGACAGCCCGGGAAAGCAGCGCCAGGGTTACGTCCAGCAACAGTGAGACGGCAAGCACCGGCAGGGCGATGCGGCAGCCAGCAACCAGCGTCTCCCCGACCAGCATCTCCAGGCGGGGCGTGGCCGGCCCTGACAGGTTGACAGCTCCACCCAGGGGAATGATGCGGTAGCTCTCGGCCATCGCCCTCAGCAAAGCATGGTGCCCGTCGAACAGCAGGAACAGGAGGCAAGCGAGGACAAAGTAAAGCTGCTCAATCTCAGAGGATGGGAAGAGCGTCATCGGGTTCATGACGCTGCTGGCGCGGAAGCCGATCTGCAAGTCTGCTACAGCCCCCGCTATCTCGGCAGTGGCCACCACAAGCCGGGCGGTGAAACCGATGGCAGCGCCGACGAGCGCTTCGCGCAGCACCAAAAGTGCCAAGTTCCCCCAGGCGAGTGGCTGGCTCAAGTTGGCCGGCTGCAGCGGCCAGAGAAGCATGGCCACGAAGAACGCGATGCCGATCTTGAACTGGTTGGGCACACCGTGCACCGAGAACACCGGCGCCAGCGAGAACACTGCCAGCAGCCGCACCAACATGAGAAAGAAGGTTTGCACAGTGACGAGCAGGTCGGCTGACATCCACGGCCTCGGCAAACTGACGGTCCATACAAAGCCTAGCGCGGCTTGAGGGTTACATCAGTAAAGCTGACGTGAGACCTGCGTAAACCAGCCGTAAAGCGCCTGGAAGGGGTACGCCGCTCCCTCGCGGCCTTCCCTCAGCGGGCCAACTGGGGCAGAAGGGCGAATATCCACTCGGTGAAAGACAACAACTTGTGCAGCATCCACGGTCCCATCAGCAGCAAGACAGCCGCCATGCCGAGCAGTTTGGGCACGAAGGTGAGGCTCATCTCTGTGATCTGGGTCACGGCCTGGAAAAGGCTGACGATCAGGCCGACAACCATGGCCACCGCCAGCAGAGGCAAGGCCAAACTCAGGGTTGTCGTCATGGCTTCCCGCATGATGGCCAGAACGGTGGCGTCCGTCATTGTCATCCTCTCACGAAGCTTGCCAGCAGCGAGCGCACCGTAAGGTGCCATCCGTCCACCATGACGAACAGCAACAACTTGAAGGGCAGGGAGACCACCGATGGCGGCAACATCATCATGCCCATGGACATGAGAGCGCTGGACACCACCATGTCTATGACGAGGAAGGGGATGAAGATTACCACGCCCATCTGGAAGGCCGTCTTCAGTTCACTGATGGCGAAGGCCGGGATCAGGACCGTGAGCGACACATCCTCCGGCGTCTTCGGGCGGGGCGAATTCGAGAGATAGACGAAGAGAGCAATATCCTTCTCTCGCGTCTGGCGCAGCATGAAATCCCGCAGGCTGCCCTCAGCGGCCGTCAATGCCTGTTCCTGAGTAATCTGGCCGGCGAGATAGGGCTGCATGGCGGTGCGATTTATCGAGTCAATGGTCGGGCTCATGCTGAAAAGTGTCAGAAACAGGGCAAGCCCGATGAGTATCTGGTTGGGCGGGACCTGCGGCATACCGATGGCATTGCGCACGAACGAGAGCACGATGACTATGCGAGTGAAACTGGTCATCATGATCAGGATCGCCGGCGCCAGGCTCAGCACCGTCAGCAACACCATGATCTGGATGCCGACAGAAACATCCTGAGGCCCGCCTGTGGGCGACAGCCCCGGAATGGCCGTCAGGTTCGGTATGCCTGCCTGATCGCCGGCGGCACATCCAGTGAGCACCAGCCCCGCCGCCCCAAGCAGCAGGAGGGCAAGGACGCGGCTTCTCGGATGGCGAATGTGCAAGCGCGACTCACCCATAGATCAGCCCTATTGCCCGGCAGACTGGCCGTTCCACAGTTGGCGCACGTTACGGATTGCCGCCCTTGCCCCCCTCAGCGGCGCCGGGGTTGGACTGACAGCAGCAACCTCACGCAGGATCGCCGTGGCTTCATCGTCGCTCCACTCCGGCTGTGCCTGGCCGGCAACCGCATCAGTCACGTCCGCCAGCATACGCAGTTCCTGCCCTGTTGCTCCGATGAGCAACGACCGCGAGCCTACGCGCAGCAGGTGCAGGCTGCGGTTATTCCCCAAGCCAATCGTCTCAACCAGTTGCATTCGTTCACCGGGGTTGAGCCGCCGGACGTGCATGCCCCGCTTCATCAGCCACAGCAGTCCATAGGCCAGAGCAATGACCAGCCCCAGCTTCCAGGCCAGGCTGAGCAGAACTGACCATATAGACGGCTCGGGCGCTGCCGCCTGACCGGTCAGATATTGGCCATAGTCCAGGTTGACCGTCGGCAGAGGCATCGGCACCGCCGTCGCCGCAGCGGGCACGGCTGTGGCGCCGGCCCCGTCGGCGCAGGACACCGCTGGCCTGAGCAGCAGCGCCAGAGACAGAACGAGCACAACCGCTACCGCCAGCTTCCAGCCAGGTGGCAGTGACCGCGCCATGCTAACGCATCGCCTCGACGCGCTGCCGCGGGGAGACGATCTCGGTCACGCGGACTCCGAACTGATCGTCCACGACCACGACCTCACCCCGTGCCACCAGCCGGCCGTTGACGAGTACGTCCACAGGGTCACCGGCCAACTTGTCCAGTTCCAGAACATGCCCGGGCGCGAGGTTGAGAGTCTCCCGCACGCTCAGGGTCGCCCGGCCCAGTTCTACCGAGACCCGCAGGGACACGTCCATCAACAGGTCAATGTTGCTCGGCGCCGCTGCCACCGACGGCTCTTCGCTCAACGGAGCGAAACGCGCTCGCTGCACGGCCATCCCGGGCTTTTCAGCCTGGCTGGGGGCGCTGGCGGGCGCGGCGGCTGCCGAAGGCGCCTTCGCCGGTCCGGCAGCAGGTGCCGTTGGGGCGGGGGCGGCGCCGAAGCTGGTCGCTGCCAGGGCATCGTCAAGCTGGGCCCCGAGCGCCTCCAGTTCCGACAGTTGAATCTCGTCGCCAGATGAACCACTCATAGCCACCCGTCATCCTCCAGCACACGTGCGATCTTAATCGCCCGTTTGTTCTTGACGACGCCGGGCCAGGCCCGGTACTTCTCTTCGTTTTCGATCAGCACAGAGACTTCGTCAGACACCGTTGAGTTGAGCACGATCACATCGCCTACATGCAGGTCCACCAGGTCCCGGACCGTCAACTGAGCGGTTCCCAGGGCGGCGGACAATGTCACGGGCACACGCTCTACGTGGTACTCGACCAATTCCCGCGCCTGGCTGCTCAGCCCGGAACCGCCGGCGGCGATCCAGGCCTGCGGTGTAAGCCGGGGCACCACAGGCTTGAGAAACTCATGCGGCATGCAGATGCTCATCATGCCGGCCAGGTCGTGGATCCGTATTTCGAATACGACCATCACGGCAGCGTCGGTCGGCAGTGCTATCTGCAGCATCTGGTTGCGCGTGGAGATCTCGGAGACGCTCGGGTGGACCTCAAGGAGTGTAGCCCAGGCCTCGCGCATCGCGTTCTCGAAATGATGCAGCAGGCTGTAGATCAGCTTAGCTTCTATGTCGGTCAGTTCGCGGTCTTGGTCTGCCTTGATCGGCTTGCCCAGCCCGCCGAGAAGACGGTCAACCGCCGCCAGCAGCACTTTCATGTCGAACTGCACCAGGCAGCGGCCCGGGAGCGGGTCCATCGTCACGACGGTCGTGACATTGCCTTCGGACAGCATATCGCTGAAGTCACCGAATGTGCTCTGCTCGATATGGACGAAAGACACGACGACGCTGCTACGCAGTGCTGCTGAAAGCGCACTGCTGAAATGCCTGCCGACGGCGCTGTACACCATCTGCAGAGTGCGCACCTGCTCTTTGGAGAATCGGTCAGGCGCGCGGAAGTCATATCGGCGGACATTATCCGCCTTGCCGAATCCTTCCGCCGGCTGCGGCATCTGGCCCGGATCCGGAATGGCGGCAAGCAGTGCATCAATCTCTTCCTGGCTTAGTGCACGGTCGGGGACTTCCATGCCCTATCCTCAGACACACGCTCTGGCTGAAAAGGCGAGCCTTACTGGACCAGAAACTCAGTGAAGTAGATGGCTGCTACCTTCTCGTAGCCCAGCACTCCGTTTATCTCCGACAGCATCGCCTGCTTGAGTTGGTTCTTGCCCTCTACGGTGAAGATCTCGGCATAGGTCCGGCTCGTAAGCAGGCTGATTGCGGCGTCTTCAATGACTGGGCGGAGCACATCGAGCTTGGCCTTTTCCTCCTCCTCGGCCTTCTTCCGCGCCTCGCCTTTCAGGTCATAGAAGCCGGCATCGCTTGGCAAGCATTCCAGAACGATCCCTACCTGCAGGTAGCGCCGTCCGCCCGGCTCGGCCAGATTCACGATCTTCGTGCCAAGGCTGTACATGATCCCTTCGCCAGGCTTGTACGGGATCACCTCGTTCTTGCGCGCCGCTTCCGCCGTCTTCGGCGGCTCGGTCGGCGTGGCGCTGGCCGCAGCCTGCGCCTCGGCGGCTGCCGGGCTGTTATCGAAGCGAATGTACACCGGCTTCCACATCGTGTTGGGCGCCACCAGGACATAGGCCACGAAAGCGACGACTAGAACAACGGCCAGAATGGGAATAAGCGTCTTGGGTTTCAGCATTTTGCCCATGCCTCTAGTTCACACCACCTTTGGTTGGCTCGGCGACTGGCGTCAGGCTGGACTGCGGGTTAATTAGCGGCCCCAGGCTCATCTGCTCCTTCTCGACCGGATACAAGACCACTATCTCAGCCCTCCGGTTGATGGCTCTATGCTCGCGGGTGTCGTTCGGAACCAGCGGGCGGTATTCGCCGTAACCGGCAGCGCTCAGCCGCTCGGGCGCGATGCCGCAATCCTCGGAGAGAAAGCGCACTATCGCTACGGCGCGTGCTACCGATAGCTCCCAGTTCGTCGGGTAAGCGGGGTTGTTGGTAGGGACGTTGTCCGTGTGAGCCTCGACTCGAATGGGGTTGTCCAGGTCCTTCAGGACATCGGCCACGGTCTGCAGGGTAGTCTTTGCCCGTGGGCTCAGCTGGGCCAGGCCAGGCTCGAATATCAGTGAATCCGACAGGCTGATCACTACTCCCTCGTAGGTCATGTTCACCGAGATATCCCCGGTGAGCCCGGCCTTGTCGGCGAATTCAGCCATCGAGGCACCAACGCTCATGAAGTCCTGCTGTTCTCGCGGCAGGTCAGCGAAGAAGATCGGCGCAGGCGACAGAGCGCTGCCGTTGCCTCCGATTCCCTTGATCATGCCTCCACCCTGTCCAAAAGCCCGCGACATTGACTGAGCAACCGTTTCGAACTTCTTCTTGTCAATGTTCGCCATAGAGTAAAGCACGATGAAGAAGACGAGCAGCAGCGTGATCATGTCCGAGTAGGTAAGTAACCACCGCTCGGAATTCTCCTTGCCCTCAACCGCCTTCTTCCGCGCCATACTCAGGACTGCCTATGCCTGGGCTCTCGCCGTCGCTGTGGCTGCCCCGGCACCGGCCGTGGCAGCGGCGCCTTCTTTGGTCCCGCGCTCCTTCGGCGCTAGATAGGTCTCCAGTTTCTCGCGTACAACACGAGGGTTCTCGCCCGCCTGAACAGCCAGCACCCCGGCGATGGTCATCTCGCGAACTGCCACCTCATGGGCGCTGAAAACCTTGAGCTTGTTGCTGACCGGCAGCCAGACCAGGTTCGCGAAACCCACGCCGTACAGGGTGGCGATAAACGCGGCCGCGATCTTCTCGCCCAGGCCCTCTGGGTTGCTGCCCAAGGATCCCAACACGTTGACAAGACCGGTCACCGTTCCAATGATGCCCATTGTCGGCGAGAAACCGCCCATCTGGGCCAGCACCTCGAAGCCCTCTTTGTGTCGCTCCTGCATGTTGGCGGTCTCGCTCTCTAGAACCTCCCGCACGACTTGGGCGTCAACGCCATCCACTACAAGCATGATGCCACGGCGCAGGAATGGATCCGGGACTTTCTGAGCCTCCTCTTCTAGTGAGAGCAATCCTTCACGTCGCGCCTTATCAGCGAGAGAGACAAAAAGGGCAATGATCCCCTGCGGGTCAAGCTTGTTGGGCTTGATGCTCATCATGATCAGCTTAGGCAGTGCCATCACGGCCTTAAGTGGAAAGGCGGTGAGCGTGGCTGCCAGGGTGCCGCCGAAGACCATAATGGCAGCCGACGGTTTGATCAGCCCGGCAGGGTTGCCGCCCTCCATGACAAAAGACACGACGAGAGCCGCGAACCCAAGGATCAGGCCTATCGGCGTGGATATCTCCATCTCTCTACACCTCTGCCGGCGCCTGGCTGTTGGCCTGGCGGATTATCTGCGCCCTGAGGGCGATGACTTTCGCGGCGATTTCGGCCGGCGACTCCTGTACGACCATGACAGCGCCATCGGTGAACGTGATCGCTGTGTCGGGGTTGGCCTCGGCTCGGCGGATGTGGTCGGCATTGACGAAGACCCTGGAGCCGTTCAGCCTGGTAACCTCTATCACGCCTGCCCTCCCTCTCAGGCCCGACTATAGGCCCCGGCTTGAGGCCCTTTCAGTAAATGGCACGTGATTCTTACGTAAACGCTACGTAAAGACAGGCCACGCTGCGTATTTTACGCATCGTTTACGAGCGTTTAACGCTTGCTTTACTGATCAGCCCTAAAGCCGGTGCTATGAATCTAGCGAGCGAGATCAGTCTGTTGAGGAGAGGCAGCGTGGGCGAACCTCTCGCCGTTCCGCTGGTTACCCCGTCATCGGCATCTGGGCCAAACGCGCTTGCCGACAGCTCCAGAGCCCTTGGCTCGGCTGACGGCGCACCTAGCTTCTCATCCCAGCTCGCCGAGGCGGTCAGCGCCTTCAGCAGGCGCCAGAGCCAGACGGCTTTCTTGCTCAGCCAGACCGTGGCCGAATCGAGGGAACTCCCCACGATTGATGAACAGCAACGCTTGCTGGTCAGCCGCAATGCCGCAATGGGGTACTGTTTCGTCGCTCCGCAGACGGCGGCGGTGCCCGCCCCTGCTTTGCAGACTGTTCCCGCCAGGCCGAAACCACAGGCACAGCGGCCTGACCCGGGGACGACGACCAACAAGGTAGATGAGGCCGACCTTAACGCAGACGATGTCGCTCCGCTTGCCATAGACCAGTTCCCCCGCCCGGCCAACGACAACGGCCGCGGTGTGCATTGGGTGCCCACAACCAGCAGTCGCCCAGAAGTGGTTGACGAACTCGTCAGCAAAGCGGTGCAGATGGGGATGAAGTGGGTGGTCTTTCTCAACGACGGCGCCAGCATCGGCGCGAACGATTACCTGGTGCAGCGACTCACCGCAAACGGCATTATGCCCGTGCTGCGTGTCTACACCAATGGCCTGCAACCGATCACGGGCGACCTGGAGGCCATGGTCCGCCACTACAACTCCCTGGGAGTGAGCTACTTCCAGCTGTACAACGAACCGAACCTCAAGGTGGAGACCGGCGGACAGCAGCCGGATGTCAAACGCTACCTGGACCTATGGATCCCGGCGGCAAAGCAGGTGATCGCCGCTGGGGGCCTCCCCGGCATCGGCGCGCTCAGCCCGCAGGGCGATGTGGACGACCGCCAGTTTCTGGCAGAGACGCTTGCAGAACTTCAGGCCAGAGGTGAGACGCGCCTGCTCAATCGAACCTGGTTGGCCGTGCACAACTACACCGGACCGCGGGACTTCACGGACCCAGACGGCTTCCTGCGCTATCGGCAGTACGACGCCATCATCCGGTCCATACTGGGTCACTCTTTGCCGATGGTTGGCACCGAAGGCGGGACCCAGCTCGGGCCTGGCGTGACAGAAGAGAAGCAGGTCCAGTTGATGACACAGGCTTACCGCTATATGGAGAGCCATCCCGACCCGTACAACTTCGCCTACACCTATTGGATCATTGCCAACGAGGCGGGCGGTGGGAAAGACCCGGCCTTCAGTCAGCACGCGCTTATCCGCCCTGACGGACCGACCGCTCTCGCCCAAGCACTGACCAGACTTGCCTGAAAGGTGACCTATGAGCATTGAGAGGAGTCTCGGTATCAGCGCCTCCGCCCTCACGGCGGAGCGGCTGCGTATGGATGTCATCGCCAACAACATCGCCAACGCCCAGACCACGGGGCCAAAGGGCCCGTACAAGCGCCAGACCGTCGTCTTCCAGGCTGCTCAGCCCAGCGGCCCATTCCAGGCCGTGCTCGGCAGCGAGATGCGCGCCTCGCAAGCGGCGCCCGTCGTTGGTGCCGGCGTGAGGGTAGTGAAAGTGGTGGAGGACAATTCACCCGGCCAGCGTGTCTACGAACCTGGCAATCCTGACGCCGATGCAGATGGTTACGTGACCTACCCGAATGTCAACATCACCTCCGAGATGGTTGATCTGATGACCGCCACGAAGGCCTACCAGGCTAACGTCACCGTGATCAACGCCACCAAGAACATGGCCCTGAAGGCCATCAGTATCGGCAGCAAGTAGCGGGCTGCCGGGGAGGACCCATGCCAGAGCCGATCAGTGCCATCACCCCCCTTTTGGGAGCCAGGGCCGCTGAAGCAACACAACTGAAGCCTGCGACCGTTCAAGGGGGAACGCAGTCCCCCAGTTTCGGCGCAGTGCTGCAGCGAGCTATCACGGGCTTGGACCAGGTGGCCAAGGCTGGAGACAGCGCGGCAGAAGCGTACGCAGCTGGAGCCGACGTCGAGTTGCACGATGTAATGATCGCCATGCAAGAGGCGCAAATCAGCTTCGAGTTGGCCTCCCAGGTGCGCAGCAAGGCCGTAGAGGCGTACCAGGAAATCATGAGAATGCAGCTCTAGGCCGGACGGGAGAGTGCTAGATGGACCTGGCTAACGTCCGCCAGCGTTTCACTGAAGTATGGGCGCGCTTGGACCGCAAACAGAAAGCGATCGGCGCCGGGCTTGTCGCACTGTTTGTGCTGGCCGCAGTGCTTTCCTTGACGGCATCACGCAAACCAAGCTACGCCGTTGCCTATAGCGGCCTGACCCAGGAGGACGCGGCCTCAATAGTCGCCAAGCTGCAAGAGCAGAAGATACCCTACGAGGTGTCCGCGGACGAGTCCATGATCCGCGTTCCAGCAAACGTCGTGCACGACGTAAGGCTGCAGATGGCGAGCGCCGGCCTGCCCAGCGGGGGTACGGTCGGCTACGAGATCTTCGACACGACGAACCTGGGCATGACCGATTTCACCCAACAACTCAACTACCGCAGAGCCCTCGAAGGCGAGCTCGCCCGCACCATCGCCAGCCTCGATGCAGTCGAGCAGGCCAGAGTCCACATCGTCCAACCCGAAACCAGCCTCTACACCGATCAGCAGAAGCAGACGACGGCTTCGGTCTTGCTCAAACTCAAGGCCGGGAGACATCTCACAGCGGACCAGGTGCAAGGGATAACGCACCTGGTCGCTACCAGTGTCGAGGGATTGCAGCCAGAATCCATCACTGTGCTGGACACTAGCGGCACCGTGCTTAGTGATGGCCTGGCTAGCCAAGGCGCCCAACTGAGCGATGAGAGGCTGAAAGCTCAGCAGGCCTATGAGGATGCGCTGCAAGCGAAGGTCCAGCAAATGCTGGAGACGGTGCTCGGCCCGAACCGCGCCGTAGTGGGCGTGCATGTGGACATGGACTGGACCCAGACCGACGTTCAGAAAGAGACTTACGACCCGGCCGTCCAGGGCACGCCTGTAGTCCGCAGCGCCCGCGAGGTCCGCGAGTCCTCCGGCAGCAGCCCTGCCGTCGCCCAAGGCGCGCCTGGAGTGGACTCCAACGTCGGCGTTCCTAGCTACCCAGGGACGGCCGCTACCCCGGGGGCAACCGCCTCAGCCAGCAGCGGCTACGAGAAGTCTGACCTCACTTACAACTATGAACTGTCAAAGACCACCTCGCGTCAGGTCGAGGCGCCGGGCAAAGTCAAGAAAATCAGTGTATCCGTCCTGCTCGATCAGGTGAAAGACGATCAGCAGATGCAGCGGATCCGCCAGGCCGTCACCGCCGCCGCGGGCATAGACACACAGAGAGGCGATGTGGTGACGGTAGACACAGTCGCCTTCGACCGCACCTACCTCCAGCAGGAGGAAGCAGCAATGAGCAAGGCGGCCAAGCAAGAGACCTACATGAGCGCCGCACGCTGGGGCGCCATCGCCATCGCCGTGCTTGTGACCCTGCTCATTGTGCGCAGCGTGGTGATGCGGAGCTTGGCCCGGCCGCGGGCCGCCTCTCAGACGCTGGGCAGCCCGGTTGTGCTGGCTGCCGGAGCCGGCGAGGACGTGGCCGGCGTCCCCCAGGCGCTACAACTGCCCAACGGCCAGCAGTTGGAGCTGTCGCCGGAACAGCAGGCACTGGCTGCCAGCGTGCAGCGTCAGCACCAGCTAATGAGCCTGGCGGAGAAGCAACCAGAAGTGCTTGCCCAGGTCATTGATCTCTGGCTCAGCGACACTAACAGGAGGAAGTGAGAGCAGAATGGCCACCGCCGAAGTCGAACTCAGGGGTACAGAGAAAGCTGCCATCATGCTCATCGCCCTGGGGCCGGATTTGGCCGCACAGGTGCTCAAGCACTGCGACGAGGACAAGATCGAGCAGGTCACCCTGGCCATCTTCAACATGCAGAATGTGCCCGCTGGCGTCAGGGACGCGGTTCTCGAGGAGTGCGTTCAGCTGAGCCGGACATCTTCCGCCCTCGCCGAGGGTGGCGAGGAATACGCTCGCCAACTGCTGACGCGGACCTTTGGCAATCAGCAGGCCGACGAGTTCATTGAGCGCTTGGCCGGCAAGTCCCTCGAAAGGCCCTTCGAATTCCTGGACTCGGTTGACCCGGCGCAGCTCGCGTCGTCACTGCGCAACGAGCATCCACAGACGGTGGCCCTCATCTTATGCTACCTGACCCCCAAGAAGGTGGCCGCCGTGCTGGCCAACCTCGATGAAGACTTGCAGGCCGAGGTCGCCGCGAGGATTGGCATCATGGACCGCATCTCGCCAGATATCGTCTCGGATGTCCAGAGTGGCCTTCGGCGCAAGATGGCTTCCTTCTTAGCGCGAGAGTACTCGACAATTGGCGGCGTAAACTTCCTGGTTCGTGTGCTCAACCAGGTTGACCGTGGTACCGAGCGTTCGATCCTGGAGAGCCTTGAGCACACGGACACTACTTTGGCCGAAGCGGTGCGCCGAAGCATGTTCGTTTTCGAGGACATTACGCAACTGGACGACCGCTCGATCCAGCGCGTCCTGAAAGACGTTGACAGCCGCGACCTCGTCCTCGCTCTGAAGGGATCGGCAGAAGAGGTCCGCAATGCCATTTTCCGCAACCTTTCGAGCCGTGCCGCCGAGACATTGAAGGAAGATCTAGCTGCTCTTGGCCCTATCCGTCTGCGCAATGTCGAGGAAGCGCAGCAGCGGATAGTCAACGTCATCCGCAAGCTGGAAGAAGCCGAGGAGATTGTCGTTGCCCGTGGCAGTCAAGACGAACTCATCGTCTAGGGTCATCAAATCGCTGCGTTTGCCGGTGGAAGCATCGCCTATCGTTGAGGTGCGCTGCCTGGAAACGCCCCTGGCTGACGCTGTGGCCAGCGACCAACCAGGTGCCGATGTCTCCAGGTCACCGGAGGAAATCCTCGCCGCAGCGCGCGCCCAGGCGAAGGCCATCCTCGAGCACGCCCAGGTTCAGGCTCAGGCTGCGCTGCGCCAGGCCGAACAGGAGGCAGCCGTGCTGCAGGCCAGGGCGCGCGAGCAGGGTCTGGCCGAAGGCAGGCGCCAGGGCTTGGAGGAGGGAAAAGCAGCGGCGGAACAGGCGAACCGCCAGCTGGCTCTCCGGTTGGTTGGGTTGAGCGCGGCCGCCGAAGCGGAGCAGGAGCGGCTGCTCGAGGCAGCCGAACTCCAGCTGGTAGAGCTGGCTCTGGCCATTGCCCGCAAGATAGTGGGCGAGGAACTGCGCATCACCCCTGAACTCGTCGTAGAGGTGGTCGCCCATGCCATTGACGAGGCCAAGGAGAAAGGAGAGCACACTATCCGCCTGAACCCCGAGGACATCGCTCTGCTTCAGCCATACCTGCCGCGGGCAGCGATCGAGGCAGGCGGCAGCGAATGGCAGCTTCAACCCGATGAGTCGCTTCAGCGAGGCGACTGCGTGATCGAGACAGCCTACGGCACCATAGATGCCCGCATCGAGACTCAGTTCGAGGAACTCAGCCGCCTTCTCCGCGGGGGCGATGATGGCACCCACTGACCTGCGCAAGTACATCCAGGTAGTGAGCCAATCCAGGCCCATCCGGCGGATAGGACGAGTCTCCCAGGTAGTAGGGCTCACATTGGAGGTGCAAGGCATCACCGGCTTGCTAGGTGAGCTATGCTACGTGCACACCTACGGTGGCGGCCTTCTGCCGGCCGAGATCGTCGGCTTTCGCGAAGGCCGGACCCTGCTAATGCCGCTCGGCGAGATGCAGGGCATCCAGGCCGGTAGCCCGGTCCATGCCAGCGGCCGGCTCATGTCCGTCCCCGTCGGCCCCCAGTTGCTCGGGCGGGTGCTCGATGGCCTGGGCCGTCCTCTAGACGGCAAGGGACCGCTCCTAACCGCGGAATTCTACCCGATCACCAACGAGGCTCCGCACCCTTTGCGACGCACGCCCATCAAAGAGCCCATGGTAACCGGTGTGCGTGCTATTGACGGCCTGCTCACCTGCGGCGCTGGCCAGCGCATCGGCATCTTCGCCGGCTCCGGTGTGGGGAAGAGCACCCTCCTGGGCATGATCGCCCGCAACAGCCACTCCGATGTCTCAGTGATCGGGCTCATTGGAGAGCGGGGCCGCGAGGTGCAGGAGTTCATAGACCGTGACCTCGGCCCCGAAGGGCTGAAGCGCTCGGTCGTTGTCGTTTCCACCTCCGATGAGCCACCTCTGGTGCGCCTCAAGGGCGCGCTTGTAGCCACCGCCGTCGCTGAGTACTACCGCGACCAGGGCATGAACGTCACCTTTCTCATGGACTCGGTGACCCGTTTCGCTATGGCCCAGCGTGAAGTCGGCCTGGCTGTCGGCGAGCCGCCTGCCACCAAGGGTTACACTCCCTCTGTTTTCGCCGCACTCCCCAAGCTTATGGAGCGGGCCGGCACCTCGGAGAAAGGCAGCATCACCGCCTTCTACACCGTCCTCGTCGAGGGCGACGACTTCAATGAGCCTATCACCGACACATCTCGTTCCGTTCTAGATGGGCACATCATCCTCTCGCGGGACCTGGCGGCCGAGAATCACTACCCGCCCATAGATGTGGCCAACAGCGTCAGCCGTCTCATGGCGACTGTGGCTGCTCCTGAGCATCAGCGCGCCGCCTCCATGCTTCGCGAGGTGATAGCGGTACACAACCGGGCCCGCGATCTCGTAGATATCGGCGCCTACGCGCCTGGCACCAATCCCGATATTGACCGTGCCCTATCGCTGATGCCGAAGATCAAGGCATTCTTGCAGCAGTCACCGACGGAGGTGACGCCATTGGCCGAAACCGTACAACGTCTGCTCGCGATATTCGCGGAGTGACGCAATGGCGTTCAAGTTTCGCCTTCAACGTGTGCTCGACTACCGCGCCAGCCTGGTGGAAGCGCAAGAGGTCGAGCTCGGGCGCTGCCAGCTAGCTGTGGCCCAAGCCGAGGCACACCTCTCCGCTCTCAGGCGCCAGCGGCGTGCTCTCATCTCCGGGCTGCCCGCGGGTAACGGCAGAATCCGCGTTGAGCCTGTCGAGGGGGCATGGCGTTATCTCGACCTGCTGCACATCCAGGAAGAGGAGGCCGAGCGGGAGTTGCGGCGCCGCCAACAGGCACTCGCCGCCGCCCGCGAGCGGCTGGCGGAACTGAAAAAGCAAGAGCAGATCATCGCCAAGCTACGCGATCGCCAGCGGGCCAGGGCCGATCTCGAAGCCCGCCGGCAGGAGACGCGCGTACTCGATGACATCACCAACACACGCTATAGCTTGAGACACTGAGAGGTGAGTGAGCGGTGAAACAGATAGTTGCTAGTTCAGCATTGATGCAAGTCGAGATGGCCCTACTCCGCCAGGTAGCCCAGCGGCTCATGGCCGGCACCGCGCGACACGGCAGCCTGCAGAACGAGGGCATATCGGCCTGGGCCGACCCCTCCGCCTTCGACCAGTTGATCCAAGAGGCATGCAAACGCTACAGTGTCGACCCCGCCCTGGTGAAGGGCGTGATCGCGGCCGAGTCCGGCTTCAACCCCATGGCCGAGTCAGTTGCTGGCGCCAAGGGGCTAATGCAACTCACCGACGCCACGGCCTCGTCGCTTGGAGTGGAGGACGCTTTCGACCCTGCGCAGAACATTGACGCCGGGGTGCGCTTCCTAAGGCAATTGCTCGACCGTTTCCAGGACGAGGCCATGGCTCTGGCTGCTTACAACGCCGGCCCGGGCGCAGTCGAGCAGTATGGCGGCCTCCCACCTTACCACGAAACGCAGCTCTACGTGCCCCGCGTGCTCTCCTACCGCAACGAGTTCAGCGTTCCTGAGACGTGGGAGGCATAGCAATGGGTGACTTGTTGAACGACCGGGCGATACGCACGCTGCGCTACGCGCTTGACGGCCTCTCGCTGCGCCAGCAGGCGATCAGCAACAACGTCGCCAACCTGAACACGCCGGGCTACAAGGCCTCGCGCGTGTCCTTCGAGCAGGCACTACAGCGCCAGCTACAGGAAACAGGCGGGCCCGCTCTCACCGTCACCGACAGCAGGCACATCGGCGGGGCCGATTCGACCGATGCCCAGGCCACCGTCACGCAGGATACCGCTCGCTCCATGCGCCTGGACGGCAACAACGTAGACCTGGACTGGGAGATGGCCAAGCTCGCTGAGACCGTGGTCAACTACAACGCTGTGAGCGAGCTCGTCTCGATGAAACTCGCCATCCTCAAGAGCGTGATCAATGCTCGCTGAGGCCGGCGAATTCACGCTTCGCTTACGCATCCTTCATGGTCGCTTTACGGCCGGCTTGGCCGCGAGGCACCTATGATGGCATTTGGTCGTTCTAGCGAGGTTCGCTCGCGTATCTCACCCAAGGAGGTGCTACGATGGAAGCAATACCGGTAGCAGGCACGGCCCCGTCCGGAGTCGGTCCACCCGGAGCAGCGGCTGCTGCAGTAAGTGAAAGGAACGTGAGCACCGATGCCTTCACGCTCCTGCTCGCGGCCCTGCTGGGAGGCGGGGAGACCCCGGTGGAGCCAACTGACAGTCAGAACTCCACCGTGCTGCCCGAACCCAAGGAGCACAAACAACCCAAGAGAGCAGAGAGCTTGGCTGGCCAGGCCGCCCAGGCCGTTGTTCTGCCGCTGACGCCTGCGCTCCAGCCAGTCCCTCCCGATGCTGCGAGCGGTAGTCCCGTCGAGGGCTCGCCTGCCAAGGGTATCGCCGGCTCGGCGGTACAAGCCATACTGGGAGTACCACCTGGCAAGGTAGCCCCGGCACCCGTCGCTGAGGCGGATGCGAAGGCAGCATCCCCCGGGACGTGGAATCCGGTAGCTACGCAGCCTGGCGCGACGATTGAGGGTGGCCAACCGGTGGTACCGGTGGAACAGGAACCGGGAGCCGAGGCCAAGGCGAAGGACCCGTCAGCCGTCGAGCCGGTGACCGGGCAAGCCAAGGGCCTCAAGTCGCGCACTGACACCGGCCCGTCGCCAGAGAGCCAGGTGCTCGCCAAAGCCGAGGCAGGTGTGGCTCCGTCTTCCGAGGTAGCACAGAAGCGGGCGGACCCACCGGCTGCGGAGGCCGCGGCAGTTCAGGTGCGGCTCGAGGAATCGGCCAGGTGGACGGTATCCGCCGCCGAGGCCAAGGCTCCGGCAGATGTACGCAAGCTAGAGCCGGCGCCTGGTAAAGGCAAGCCATCCTCCGCGCCGGTAACCTTCGTCCCTTACGAGCGCCCGGCCGTGCATCAGACACTTCCCGAACCATCCGATTCGCTTCAAGGCAGCCTGCGTCTACAAGTGCATGTCACTCCTTCGCAGCTTGTGGAACACATCGTCGCCAATGCCAGGCTAGCCAGCGACGGTAGCAGCCAGGCCCAACTGCAGTTGCAGCCGGAGAGCCTCGGCAGACTGCACATCAACATGACGGTGCACGACGGTCGCATCAACCTCGTCATGACCGCCGAGACCCCTCAGGCGCAGCAGGCGATCATGGATGGCCTCGCCGACCTGGCAACGGCCCTCAGCGCCGCCGGAATGACGCTTGCCCAGGCGAATGTGACCCTGAGCGATAACGGCCACAACCGGCACTTCGCGCAGCCGGGCTCGAATGCGTGGCACGGCGACAGTGAGGAAGATGTGGGCCCAGTCGAGACGGCCATGTGGCCCCGTTCCCTTTCGATTCTCGATCTCTCAGCTTGAGGTGAGAACATGGGTGTGACTCCGGTCAGTTCGACTCAGACAGGAAGCAACACCACGAGCACAAGCGCGACTGGTTCCACCAAGCAGCTTGAGCTCGGGCAGGACGCCTTCATGAAGCTCTTGCTCACTCAGCTCAAGTTCCAGGACCCGCTCAGCCCCATGGAGGACAAGGATTTCATCAGCCAACTGGCGCAATTCAGCTCGCTCTCCGAAATCCAGAAGCTGAACGAGACGGTCACGGCGATGGCCACCGCCCAGGGTTTGTCCAGCGCCAGCCTGCTCATGGGCAAAACCGTGTCAGGCCTGGATGCTTCGGGCAACAAGGTGACCGGCGTCTGCGATGCGGTGCTGCTGCGAGACAGCAAAGTGATGCTGCGTGTTGGCACTGCCGAGCTCGCTATCTCAACCGTGGAGGAGGTGACTCAGGGAGGAACCAGTGGTACAGCCGCTTCATGATCTGGATGCTCTACGGTCCATCCAGCCGGAGCGCCAGGCAGGTACCGTCAGCAAACAGCTGCAGCCCGACCAGCCTTCGTTCGCGGAGGTATTGGGCAAGCTCGAGGGATCATCGCTGGAGCCGACCAGCCTGCGCTTCTCGAAGCACGCGCAGAACCGCCTCGATCAGCGCGGCGTGCGCCTGCAGGAAAGCGACCTGCGCCGCTTGGAGGACGCGGTCAACAAGGCGGCAGAAAAGGGCTCCAAGGATTCCCTTGTGCTGATGGACGATCTGGCGCTGGTAGTCAGCGTCCGCAACCGCACAGTGATCACGGCAGTCAACGCTGCCAGCGAGAAAGAAAGCGTGTTCACAAACATTGATACCGTCGTGGTGACCAAGTAGTGGTACCAGCCCCAGGCCGGACCCCCTGAGGGAAGCCTGGCAGGTGGCGGACCGGACATGCAGCCGGCTCCCGCCACAGCGCGGCATGCTGAATATGCCACGCAATATCTCTTAGGAGGCACCCAAGATGATGCGTTCACTGTTCTCCGCCATCTCGGCACTGAAGAACCATCAGACGTATCTCGACGTCGTCGCGTCCAATATCGCCAACGTCAACACAACCGCCTACAAGTCCAGCAAAGTATCGTTCCAGGAACTGATGAGCCAGACGTTACAGGCAGCCGCCGCCCCCCAGAACGGGCTCGCCGGGCGGAATCCTGTACAGATCGGCCTCGGCATGGGGCTTGGCAGCGTGGACACCAATTTCACTCAGGGCAGCTTGCAGGCCACAGGCAAGATGACCGACCTGGCCATCCAGGGTGACGGCTTCTTTGTCGTGAGAGGGCCGAATGGCAACCTGTTCACACGGGACGGCAATCTGGACATCGGGCTCGATGGCTCTCTGGTGAACCCTTCCACCGGCATGCATGTACTGGGTTGGGCAGCTGATGCCGATGGCAAGATAGACTCCACCCAAGCTTTGGGCCAGATCAACATCCCCTTCGGCCAGAACATGGCCAGAGCCACCAGCAAAGTGCAGTTCCAGGGCAACCTCGGGGCCGAGGATGCTGCCGGGTCTGTCGTCAGCACCCAGTTCGGCGTCTATGACTCTCTCGGCGTGGTACACACCATCCAGGTAGACTATACCCGCTCGGCCAGCAGCAGCCCTGTCACCTGGACGATAAGCGCCAAAGAACTCAGTGTTGATGCCAATGGCAACCCGGTGAGCACCAATGTGCCGCTCGCGGCCACATCGCCGACGGAAATCCAGTTCGATTCCAAGGGCCAGATCATCACCGACGCCACGCATCAGCCAACCATTACGATTGAGCCGGCCTACAGCAACGGCGCTGTCACCCCAGGCAGCATCAGCCTGGACTTCAGCACGGTGACCGGCCTCGCGGGCCGCTCGAATGTCAACCCGGTCAGCCAGGATGGACTGGAAAGTGGCTCCCTGGTCTCCTTCAACGTGAACTCTTATGGCCAGGTGGTCGGGGTGTTCAGCAACGGCCTGAACCGCACCCTCGGCCAGATCGCGCTCGCCAAGTTCGTGAACCCTGGCGGCATGCTGCGCGAGGGCGAGAACCTTTACGCCGTATCCACCAACTCGGGCACACCTCAGTTTGCCGCGCCCGGGCAGGACGGCCGGGGCCTCATCAGTTCCGGCTATCTGGAGATGTCCAACGTGGACCTTGCACAGCAGTTCACGAACATGATCGTGGCCCAGCGTGGTTTCCAGGCCAACAGCCGGGTCATCACAACGTCCGACGAACTGCTGAATGAGTTGGTTAACCTCAAGCGTTGACATGCCGCTAACCTCAGCTAGCGGCGCAGAGTCGTCGTCCCCGGGGACGGCTGGCCCAGCCCTCCCCGGGGGCTAGTGTGCGTTTAGAGGTCGCGTATTGGAAAGCATGCCGCTCCCCATCCCCGCCCTGGAACAGGCCGGCTATCGCCCGGCTTCCGCCCCGTTGCTCCTCGTCCCGGGACGCCTCTACTACGCGACCATACTTAACCTCAGTGGGAACCAAGCGGTTGTCGCGATCGGCGGCCACCGTTTTGCCGCCGAGGTCGTCGGCGAACTGCCATCCAGTGGCACGATCCCCGTGCTCGTACGCGAGGCCCAGGGTGAGCGCATCGTCTTGCAGCAAGCGCCGGAGACCGTCGAGGCTCTGCCGGCCTTTAAGGCGAGCAATGACCCCCTGGTAACGACTCTGGAGCGCCTGGGCCTCCCCGCGCGCAGCGAGTACATCCAGGTATTGCCCTACATGCTGCGCGCCGGCCAGCCGATCACGGCCGAGGCTCTGATCGAGTTGCACACTGCATGGGTGCAGTTGACCGCCGCGTCGCCGGCGGCGCTGCCACTGCTCGCCAAGCTGCAAGCGAGCGGCCTGCCCCTTGTTGATGCGACCCTTGCCGCAGCGAAGACCTGGCAGACGCCCCAATATCAACTCACCACGGACGCACTTCTGCGCCTGGTCAAATCCCTATCTGACCTGCGCCAGGCCCTTGAGGCCGAGCCGCTGGGGAAACAAGCGGAGCCGCTGCCAGCGTTCCTGAGAGCCTTCGCGCGAGCCTTGCTGCAGATGCCCCTGAAGGAAGCAATAGACCAGACCCTTCCGGGGCAGATAGCCACTCTTGTGCAGACTCTCTCCACTCCGCCCGAGGCCCTCCTCTCGCGCCACCGGCTAGCTCTGGCAGCCGGACCAGGCAGCCTGGCCCCGCTGCGCGCAACCGATGGCCGCGACGAGGAACTGTCAGGTAGGCAGGCGGACGCGCGCGAGCCTGTACTGCTCAATAACCCTGGCACCCTCAAGCAGGGACTGCCTGGCATCGAACGGAACATCCAGGTGCAGATGCGGCGGCTAGCGTCCCTGTTGGATCAACTGGCTGAGAGTCCAGAGCGTTTCTCCTCAGGGACCAGGCAGTGCCTGGCGGCAGCCCGGGACCAACTGGGAGCGGTGGTGCAATCCCTGGACGCTCAACATATCGCCAACCTGCGCAGCGCCCCAGATGCTACTACGGCTCACTACTACAGCTTCAGCCTGCCAGTCGCCTGGTCGGCGCCAGGCAGTGATCTCTCTCTTCGCGTGCACTATCGCCCTGGCGGCCGCCGCAAGGTTGATGCCAACGATACCTGCCTGTCCTTTCACATGCAGCTGCAGCCTCTGGGCACTGTGCAGGTGGACCTGCGCGTTTTCCGGCGTCTGGTGGCCTGCGATGTGCGCACCCAGTCGAGCAGCACCAATGAGCTTGCCCTGGCGGAAGCGCCCAAGCTTCGCGAGGGCCTGCAGAGGCTGGGCTACCAGGTGCAGGCCATACGGTGCTCGATCGCCGATGATGCGGACTCAGTGACTGGCGATGCCAGCCCCGGCCTGCCCCATTGGCCACTCGCCGAAGTGAACGTGACGGTGTGAGCGACAATGCCGCACAGCAGCAGACGCAAACGAGCCGTCGCTCTATCTTACCAGCCGCAAGTATACGCCGCGCCACAGGTTGTTGCCTCAGGCTCTGGCCCCGTCGCCGAGCGACTGCTCCAGCTAGCCAAGGAAAACAACGTGCCCATACACCAAGATCCGGACCTGGTGACACTCCTTGCTCAGCTGGATATCGGCGCCATCATACCGCCGGAATTGTATGCCGCTGTCGCCGAGGTGCTCGCTTTCGTCTACAGGGTCAAGGTCGCGGCAGAGAATCGTCAGCGAGCAGGTGGTGCATGAGAAGGACCATGCCTGCCGGGCGGGTGTTGCTGCTGCTTATGCTGCTGCTGACCATGGCGCCGGCGTCAGTCCGAGCCGACGGGCCACTGGCGCTCTCTGACTACCCGCGGCCAGTGAAGGACAACGGCCGCGGCATTCACTGGGCGCCGACGCTTTTCGCCCAGCCCAAGGACATGGTGGACCGGTTCGTTGCCGAAGCAGATGCGATGGGTCTGCGCTGGGTGAAGTTGGTCCAGGGCGATGCGCCCAAGCTGGAGCATAGCTACCTGATCGCGTGCCTGACGTCGCGTGGCATCATGCCTGTGCTCAGGGTCTACAAGCCAGGCAATGAGCCCTACGAGAACCTCACAGCCCTGGTGCGGCTAGGCGTCCCAGCGGGCGTCTACTACTACGAACTGTACAACGAGCCCAACCTCTCTGGCAGGTCCGGCGGCTGGGCCCCCGGCGAAGACATTTCGGTCACCAGGATCGTTGACCTCTGGCTGCCAGCGGCGGACGCGGTCACGCAGGCCGGCGGTTACCCGGGATTGCCGTCGCTTGCGCCAGGTGGGGACTACCCGGACACCGCCTTTCTGCGTAACTTCCTATTGGAACTGAAGGCTCGGGGCCGACTTGATGCCCTCTATCACGCCTGGCTGCCCATCCACAATTACTTCCTGAACCATCCTCTGAACTATCCCTACGATAACGTCAACCTGCACAGTACCCCGTTGACCCAAGCCGACATCGCTCGTTGGCACCTGACCGCGGCGGACGTGGCCTCCATCAACCAGGCCCGGGCCGATTCGCATCTGCCGCGCAGCCAGGGCGGGTACTATGTCGGCGACACTGTAGACCAGGACTCGAACGGCTTCCTGAAGTTCGAGGCTTACGCCAATATCCTGCGCGATCAGGTAGGCTTCGTCATCCCGATGATCACTACTGAAGGCGGCGCCATCGTCGGCACGCACGAGGACCCTCGCTATCCGCCGGTCAGTGAAGACGATCTTACCGACATGACCCTGGCCGCCATGCGCTACATGACCACCCAGGCACCGCCCTACTACTTCGCCTTCATGCCCTGGCTGATGGCGAACCGCGCCGGCAACAGCCTGGAACTGGCCTGGGAAAGCGCCGCCTGGTACAAAGAGGACGGTACAGCCCGGCCCGTAGTTACAGCACTGAAGCAGCTCGCCCAGGCCGACGCATCAGCACCGGTGTCTGCCTCTCAGGCGGTCTCCCTGGCCACTGCCATTCCAAGCCCGGCGCCCGGTCGCTCCGCCCTGCTGGCCCAAGCGCAGCCATCAGAGGCGCCTCGTCTCGCTCAGGCAGCCCTGCGCGTGACCAGTTTCAGGCGTTCGTTCCGCTTCCCGGAGGTCGGGCCGGCAACGCGGCCTTCGACCCCGGCGGATCCCACCTATCCCTTGCCCGCGCTGGCGAATCCGGCAGGCGTCAGCAGCCTTTCTCGGGAGTGCGACGTGCTCTCCGTGGCCAATGATCGCTGGGAACTGTGGCTGCTGCCTGAGCTGGGTGCCCGCATTGTCCGTGTCCTGGATCAGCAGTCGGGGCGCGAGCTGCTGCCAGCAGTTGACCAGTTTGCCCTCAAGCCGCTGGCGAATGGTGCCTATGAGATCGAGGGAGGAGTTGCCTGGGCCTATCCCTCCGCTGCCTTGCCGCTTGCGGCCGCCCTGCCCTGGAAGGTAGAGGACGTCCAGGGTTCCGTCCGTGTCACCTGTCACGAGCCGCGTTCCGGGTCGGACATCAGCCTGCAGATCTCGGGCGACAATGAGAGCCTCTCTGTCCAGTTCCAGGCGAATAATCCCAACTCTCAGCCTCGTCGCCTCGCCCTCGCAATCTCAGGGCCAAGTGGCATCGTTTCGCTTGCCAATGCGTCGGAAGCCCTTGTCGCTCCTGGCGGTTCCCAGACCTGGACCCTGCGCCTGGCCGATGCTTCTTCCGCTGGGCAAAGCTCAGCGACTGCACCCGCGCCAAGGGGCACACCGCAGCCAGCGCAAAGGGCAGCGACACCGATCGCCCTGGTGACGCCCGTGCCGGCGCCGGATTCGCCGCGGCCGCCCTCTGTTGCCACTCCCATAGCGCCACAATCACCAACGACCGCAGCCCCTACGGTGACGGCCCCGGCACCGAGCAACAACCTCGACTGGGACGCCCGCCTGACTCAGCTGGGCATCGCTGTCGCAGCCAAGCCCGGAGCCCGTTGGCGCCTCGTGCAGGCCATCTATGAAGACGAAACCCAGGCAGGAGGCAACCACCACATTTTCGTTCGCCTGCTCGACGCCAGTGGCAGGCCTTGCCAGACCACGGACGAGTTGCCCTGGGTCTCTTGGCCGGATGGCAAGCAGGTGCTCGATTTCAAGCAGACTCAGGACGGCTACCAATCAGATTTCCCGATGTACGGCATGTTGGGGAATTACGCGGTGGGGGTCGGTGCTTCGAGCGACACGATAAGCGGGCTTGGCCTGCCGGGCAAACACCACGTAAACTACAGGCTCACCTTCCAACGCCAGCCCTGACGCGGCCTTCCAGGAGCGGCATGCAATGAGAAGAGTGGCAGTGAGTATCATCCTCCTGTTTGCAGGTGTGGTCGCCGCGTCCGGTTGCACCATGGTCATCAGTAGTTCGCCGCGACAGGCGAGCCAACCGCCGACCGAGGTTGTGAGGCCGATCCAGGTCTATGTCCCCGAGAGCACCAGCGCCCCCACATTGACTCCTGCCCCACCGACCCCCGTCGAGCCCACACCAGCGCCGACGGCAACCAGCAGACCGCTTCCGACGCCAACGCCCCCGGTGCCTTCACAGCCAACAGCAACGGCGACGCCACTTCCGCCTCTGGTACATACCGTTGCCGAGGGAGAGACGCTGTCGGGCATCGCAGCCATGTACGGCGTCAGTCTTGACGAGCTTGTGGCGGCCAACGCAATTGCTGACCCATCCAGGATCGCCATTGGGCAGAAGTTGCTCATACCGGACGGCGGACAAGCGGCACTGCCCAGCCCTTCAGCGACCGCCGCGACTGCTACTGGGCCTGCAACCACGCCTACTGAGGAGCAACCAACCTTCACGCCGGCGGCCACCGAGGCAGTGACAGCTTCGCCGACTGAAAGCGCAACTGCAGCCCCATCCCCATCCGTGCCCCAGCCGTCGGTGAGCGAGACGACGGTGACGGTCACCCTGCCCGAGTTTGAAAAAGGCCTCTACCCTCTACGGCCAGAAGAGGTCGGCTACCCGTATGACGGCCTGGACCTGGCGAAAGTCGGCCCGCCAGTGCCACGGCAATACAAGGCGCTGATTCTGGAGAATGCTTACACGTCGGTCATGATCATCCCCGCCTTGGGAGGCAGGATCTACAGGATTACAGATAAAGCCACCGGCAGGCAGGTGCTTTACAACAACCCGGCCGCGGTGCCCACCAACTGGGGAATGCGAGGTTGGTGGTTCGCGATCGGCGGCATTGAGTGGTGCCTCCCGACTGAGGAGCATGGTCTCGTTGAGTACCTTCCCTGGGAGGCCAAGGTCGAGCAAAGCGAAGGCGAGGCAGCAGTAACGGTCAGCACCAAGGAGCGGCTCACTGGGGTGGATGTGGGAGTTCGCATCTCGCTCGATGCCGCCCATTCCTACGTCCAACTGGAGCCAAAGCTCAGCAATGGGGGCAGTAGCCCCCAGAAGCTGCAGTTCTGGATCAATGCGATGTTCGCCGCCGACTCACTGCACGCGGGGACGGGGACACGCCTGATCCTGCCCGCGAGCCAGGCGCTCATCCATAGCACCAGTGACCCGGGTCTGCCTGGCTCTGGAAAGACGATCCCCTGGCCGATCTATGGGCCACGGGACCTTTCGCTGCTCAGCAGCTGGCACGGCTACATTGGCGCGTTCGCCGCGCCTGGAGCACAAGCTGGCTTCATGGGCGCCCAGACTCCCGGCTTGGCGGGCTTGATGCGCATCTTTCCGCCCAGCACCGCCACAGGCGCTAAGTTCTTCGGCCTGGGCGATATTCCCGCCAGCCGCTACAGCCAGGTTGATAGCAGCTACCTTGAGCTCTGGGGCGGATGGACGACCAACTTCTGGCAGTACGAGACACTGGCCGGCGGCCAATCTGTAGGTTGGACAGAGTACTGGTATCCTCTCCCGGATATGGCTAACGTGGTGGCGGCCAACAACGAAGTCGCCCTAGCTGTGGACGGCGGCCGGTTGGGGCTGTACGCCACGACCAAAAAGGCGATCGAAGTAGAAGCGTTCGCTGGCGACGGCCATTCGCTCGGCACCTGGAGAACCGAACTGAGCCCAGGAGGCGCCTGGGCACTGGATCAGCCCCCGACGGGGATCGCCAGGGTTCAGCTGCGCGACGCGCAATCAGGGGGAACGCTGCTGAGTTGGCCAAACTGAGCCCGACTGCCAGGCACAGGAAAGGGCCGCCCCCTTCTTGCGGAACGGCCCTGCTGCGACCATATGCAATCGTTCGGGGCTATCCCTTCTGGCGAGCGTCCATATAGGCGACAGCATCACCTACGGTGCGAATCTTCTCAGCATCCGAATCCGAGATCTCGCCACCGAACTCGTCCTGGAAAGCCATGATCAGGTCAATTATGTCGAGTGAGTCGGCTTCCAGATCGTCCCGGAAGCTGGCCTCCATTGTCACCTTGGCCGGATCAACCCCGAGCCGCTCGACGATGATGTTGCGCACCCTTTCGAAAGTGTCCATGGTTCCATCCTCCCGACCAACTTGCGCCAGCCTATGCCGCCCGGCCTGGGCTGGCGTATTTTACGTTCAGCGGAGCTGCCGGTCAAAACCGGCCCGAGCGACCTCTTGCTAACCAGGTCGCTGCCGCCTTATCATCTGTTTGTAACTGTGCTAAGAAACCCCACGATGAGGCTGTCGTTGCGTAGCCGTCATGAATCACAGCGCAAGTCCGACCATATCCGCATCTGCCTCGAGAATGACGTGCAGTCGCGTGGCATCACCTCCGGATTTGATGACTACCGCCTGATCCATGAAGCTTTGCCCGAGATGAGCCTGGCCAGTGTCAACACTAGCGTTGACCTGTGCGGCAAGACGCTCAATTCCCCTTTTCTCATCAGCGCTATGACCGGAGGAACGGCAGAAGCGGCCGAGATCAATCGAAACCTGGCGATCGCCGCCAGCGAACTGGGCCTCGGGATGGTGGTCGGCTCGCAGCGGGCGGCGATCGAAGATAGCCGTATGGCCGTCACCTACCAGGTCCGCTCTTTCGCTCCGGACATCTTGCTTCTGGCCAACCTTGGGGCGGTGCAACTCAATAGCGGCTACGGCGCCGACGAATGCAGGCAGGCGATCGAGATGATCGGCGCTGACGGCCTCGTTCTGCACCTGAACCCCTTGCAGGAATGCCTGCAGCCGGAAGGCGACCGCGATTTCACCGGCCTGGCTGACAAGATCGCAAAGCTTGTTGATGAATTGCCCGTCCCGGTGCTGGTGAAGGAGGTCGGCTGGGGGATATCGCCACGAGTAGCGGCCTTGCTCTATCAAGCGGGAGTACGCTATCTCGACGTGGCTGGTGCCGGTGGCACATCCTGGAGTGAAGTGGAAGGATATCGCGCCCTGGACGAAAGCAGCCGGCGTGTCGCCGCCGCTTTCGCCGACTGGGGCATAAGCACTGTTGAGTCCATCCTCAACGTGCGCCAGGTAGCTCAAGACATCACGATCATCGCCTCTGGTGGCATCCGCACCGGCGTGGATGTGGCCAAGGCCATCGCCCTCGGTGCCAGCGCCGCTGGCATCGCCCTGCCTCTTCTGGCACCGGCCTGCCAATCAGCGGCTGCGGTCGTCAACCACCTGCGCGAGTTGGAGCGCGAACTCCAGATTGCCATGTTCTGTACGGCGAGCCGCAGCCTGGCCGACCTGCGGCGAGCCATAGTGCCCGCGACCGCGTAGCTCAGTCTGTCTAGTCCGCGGTCATAAGACGCGCATCCAGCACCTCGATGCGCCCGTCGTCGAGGCTGTCCGTCAGTTCACGCAACGCTGCGCCCTGGACCCGGAGCACGACATAGCCGTGCTTCGGCTCCTGCGAGGGGAACACCGTCAGGCTTGCGATGTTGCCCCCTAGTGCCGTGACCTTCTGGGATACTGTGGCCAGCACCCCGGGCTCATCCGGCACATGCAGCATCAGTCGTACGCCCGGTTGAAAAGCACCCAGCACCTCGCTGAACCCCAGGAGGATGTCCGTCTCGGTGATTAAGCCGATGACCCGCCCGTCCCGCATCACCGGCAGGCCACCCAGGTGCTTCTCCGCCATTATCCGTGCGGCGACCTCAAGCGGCGTGTCCTCTTCGACCGTCACGACATCCTTGGTCATGATTCGGCCAACCGTGAGGCGGTGCAACAAGTAGGACATTTCGAAGATGCTGAGCGTGGTTGCGCTCGAGGGCGCGGCGTGCAGGAGGTCCTTCTCAGAGACTATCCCCAGCAGCCGGCCCTCGCCATCAACCACCGGCAGGCGCCGCACCCCTTTGTCCCGCATGAACTGAAGAGCATCCATCACCGGCATATCCGGGCCGGTGGTGATGGCTGGCGACGTCATGCGATGGCGCACAAACATTGATCCTCCTCCGCCGAGCCTGGCTCAGCGGCGATCGAAACCACGGCCGCCCGAACGGCCACCCCGGTCCCCACCATCCCGTCGCGGCGGACGAGAAGGCCGGTCATGCTCCCGCGCTTCCTCGGGCGTCCAACCTTCGAGCACCGCCTGGCGGGACAGGCGGATGCGTCCACTCGGGTCAATGTCGGTTATCATGACCATGATCTCATCGCCGACGTGCACAACATCCTCGACCTTCTCGGCCCGGTAGTCGGCAAGCTGCGAGATATGGACCATGCCATCTGTTCCCGGCAGGATCTCAACGAAAGCGCCGAAATCGGTGATACGCACAACCTTGCCCGTGTAGATGCGGCCTACCTCGGGCACCTCAGTCAGCGCCTCCACGCGCCTGCGGGCGGCGTTGGCCGAGGCCTGGTCGGTGCTGGCGATGAGGACTGTGCCATCGTCCTCTATGTCTATCTTGACGCCAGTCTCTTCGATGATGCCGCGGATAACCTTGCCGCCGGGCCCAATGACAGCGCCGATCTTGGACGGATCAATCTTCATGATGGTGATGCTCGGCGCATATGGCGAGAGTTGCTTGCGGGGCTCAGCGATGGCTTCCGCCATCTTGTCCAGGATGAACAACCGGCCACGCCGGGCTTGCTCAAGGGCTCGGCTCAGGATCTCGTCGGAGAGGCCATGCACCTTGATGTCCATCTGCAGCGCCGTGATCCCCTCTCTGGTCCCGGCCACCTTGAAATCCATGTCGCCCAGATGGTCTTCCATCCCCATTATGTCGCTCAGAATGGCGTAGCGTTCGCCCTCGACCACCAGCCCCATGGCGATGCCAGCCACTGGCCGCTTGATGGGCACGCCTGCGTCCATGAGCGCCAGCGTGCTGCCACACACGCTCGCCTGAGAGGTGGACCCGTTGGACGACATCACCTCGCTCACTACCCTGATGGTGTAGGGGAACTCTGCCTCGCTCGGAAGGACAGGCAGGAGCGCACGTTCAGCCAGTGCACCATGCCCGATCTCACGCCGGCCCGGGGACCCCAGCCGCCTCACCTCGCCGACGCTGTAGGGCGGGAAGTTGTAGTGATGCATATAGCGCTTGCTACTCTCCACTCCCAACCCGTCCAGCACCTGCTCATCGCTGGCAGTGCCCAGGGTAACAATGCTGAGAACCTGGGTCTCACCCCGGGTGAAGAGACCAGATCCGTGTGTACGCGGAAGCAGCCCAACCTCGCACGAGATCGGGCGGATGTCCTCCCAACCGCGGCCGTCGGCGCGCTCGCCCTCAAGAGTCATGCCTCGGACCACTTTCTGCAACGCCCTGTCGAAAGCGGCCGGCACCTGCGCCAGCAGGGCCTCGTCGGTGATCGTGGCGGCTGCCTCGGCTTCAAGGGCACGCAAGGCAACCTCACGCTCCTCCTTGTCGCGGTGGCTGCGCAGCGCCGCGGCGATGCGCTCGCTCCATTGCTCGTCAAGCTGAGCGACCAGGTCCTCTGGCAAGCTAGCGATGACCGGCTGCCGCATCGGCTTGCCGATCTCCTCACGCATCTGTCTCTGGACGCGGATGCTATCCTGGATCACCTCGCGGCCGAGGCGCAGGGCCTGTACCATCAGGTCCTCCGGCACCTCTTGCGCACCCGCTTCGACCATGAGGATGGCGTCCTCGGTGCCGGCCAAGCGCAGGTCCAGCGTGCTTTGCTGCATCTGGCTCACTGTCGGGTTGACGAGAAACTCCCCGTTGACGTAGCCAATGCGGGTGGCACTTACTGGCCCGGCGAAGGGAATGCCCGAAATGCTCAAGGCTGCTGAAGCGCCCAGGATGGCGAGCACATCAATGTAGACTTCCGGATCCGCCGAGAGAGCCGTGATGATGATCTGCACGTCGTTGCGCAGGTTCTGATCGAAAAGCGGCCGCAAGGGCCGATCAACCAGCCGGCATAGCAGGACGGATGCCTCGGATGGCCGCCCTTCGCGCTTGATGAAGCCGCCCGGTATCTTGCCTGCCGCGTAAAGGCGTTCCTCGTAATCTACCGAGAGTGGCAAGAAGTCCGTGCCCTCCCGCACTGAGTCCGACATGACCGCGGTGACCAGGATGACCGTCTCGCCGGCGCGAACGGTGACCGCGCCATCAGCTTGATTGGCAAGTTTGCCCGTTTCAATGATGATCTCTTGGCCGCCCACATGAGTCGTATAGCTATGTACCACTTTCTTTCCTCCGAATTTGCGGGCGACCCTGAGAATAGGGACTGGCGGCTGCCTTCCAGGAGCCTCCGCAATCCAGCCTGGACTGCACCCGCCAATTCCTAATCATCAGGACGCCCGCGTAATCGCTACGTAAGCTGTTACCGAATATAAGAGAGCGAGTGCTGTGCGTCAAACGCACCCACTCGCTCTCTGGCTAACCGAATCGCTGAAGGATACTGTTATCTACGCAGGCCCAGGCGCTCTATAATCGCCCGATAGCGGTCCGGATCCGTCCGCCTCAAGTACGCCAGGTGCCGGCGGCGCTGACCAACCAACTTGAGCAGGCCGCGTCGCGAACCCTCGTCGTGCTTGTTCTCCTGCAGGTGCGTGACCAAGCTATTGATGCGAGTGGTCAGCAACGCGATCTGCACTTCAGGAGAGCCAGTGTCCGCCTCATGGACATGGTAGACCTGGATGATCTCGGATTTCTGAGTTTTGCTCAGTACCACAGCAAACTCCTTTCACACCCGTGCGCATTCGGCCTCACGGCAGGGCCCACTGGCCTGCTAGACACACTTACCCTTACTAAAGAACAGTATAGGGCTGAGCGGCAGGCTGCGCAAAGAAACGCTCCTCTCTCGCCTTGCAGGGAGCCCTACCCGTTGGGTGGCGGGCCTTTGCCCGAGCCAGTCCGCAAAGCCTATAATGCCAGGCACTCTAGCGGGTGCTGATGCCGCCCGATCGGATCGTGCAGCTCATGCCAAAACGCTGTCCCAAGTGCGGCGCTACCAATGAGGATGCGGCTCTCTCCTGCCGAGAGTGCGGTTCGTCTCTGCCTAGGCAGGGAGCAAGGTCCGGCCAAAGCTTAGCACTGGACGGCCAGACATCTGGCGCCACGCCGTCGCTCGTGGCCGGCCGCTACCGCTTGCTCCAGAAGCTGATCCAGCGGCGCACAAGTGCCCTCTTCAAGGCCTGGGACGAGCAGGCAGGCTCCCCTGTGGCGCTCAAGCTGCTCGAGACCACCGGTCTCGTCACTCCTGCCGAGAAGCGCCTGTCGCTGTCCGAGTTCCGCCGCGAGGCAAAGCAGCTTCAGGCAATTCGCCACCCGAACCTCGTCCAGGTTCTGGATTTCTGGGTGGAGCGGGATACTGCCTATGTCGTCATGCCCTGGGTCCAAGGGCGGACGCTCTTGGCACTGCACCAGGAAGGGCCCATAGGAACCGGCAGAGTGAGAGCCATCGGCGCCCAGATCGCGGACGCCCTTGCCTTCCTGCACGGCCAGCCTTCGCCCATCATCATGCGAGACCTGAAAATGTCGCATGTGATGCTGGACGAGGAAGGCCACGCCGTCCTCCTCGACCTGGGGCTCACCCGCTTCTTCCGGCCCGGCCAATCGCGAGGGGCGGCTAACCGTGGTACTGCCCCCTACGAGGCTCCTGAGCAAGCGGAGTTCGGCATAGCGACACCACTGTCGGACATCTACGCCCTCGGCACGCTTCTGCTCGTCCTCGCCGAGGGTGCAGGCGGGAACAAAGCGACGGTGGACCCGGCTCTGCGCCAGGTGTTGGCTCGGGCGCGCCAGCTAGACCCCGAGAAGCGCTACAAGGACATGGCCGCCCTGCGCCAGGCCCTTCAGGGCGGTGTGCCCCTGCCGGTGCAGACGCTACGGGCCGAGCAGCCGCCACCCAGCCTGACCGTGCTCACCAAGTGTCTGCGAATAATGCGTCGCCCAGGGAAAGTCCAGGCTCAGTATCGCCTTCGCCTGCGCAACGACGGCGCCCAGGCGGCCACCGCAAGCATCAAGCCAGCGGTGTCCTGGCTGGCGGCTAGCCAGCGCGAGATCACCCTCGCGCCGGGCACTGAGGGGCAAGTGCTTGTGAAAGCGGACCTTGCCCAGGCTCCCCTGGGGGTGATGAGCGTCCCCCAGGCCATTCTGGTCGAGAGTGGATCGCGCGCCTGGGTCGCCGTCCAGTTCGAGGAGGCCGAGCCGGCGCTGGAGTTGGTGCAGACCGTCCTGGATTTCGGCCAGGTTGGCGACCAACCTGCCACGCAAACGCTTGTCATGCGTAATGCCGGTGGTGGCTCACTCGTGGTGGTGGCCACGACCCCGCACAACTGGCTGCGCCTTCAGGGTGGCGGCCGGCTGGAGATCGCCGCCGGCCAGCAGGCACAACTGACGGTTGAACTCAATCCGCAGCGCGCGCCAGCCGAAGGCGATGTGCCAAACGCCATCTCAATTGATAGCGACCAGCACCAGACCTGGGTAGGGGTGCGCTTCAACCGCGGCCGCCCGCAGCTGTCGGTGGAACCAGCCGCCCTGGACTTTGGCGCTGTGCGCTCCCTACAGTCACTCACCGCCCGGCTATTGGTGCGCAACCTGGGCACCGGGCCGTTGGCAGCCAAAGTGCGTTCTGGCCATGAGGCGCTGAGCGTGCCTGCCACTGCCCTATCCGTCTCCCCGGCGCATCAGGTCGTACTAGCGGTGACGCTCAACCCGTCCAAGCTGCAGCCGGGTGAGCACCTGCTGGACGGCGTCTTGCTGAGCGGCAACGGCGGCTCCCTGGTAGTGCCAGTGCACGTCAGTATTCTGCGCCCGCTGCTCGCCGCCAGCGACACGCGGCTGGAATTCGGGCCCTTGCCTCCCGAAAACATCGCTGCTGCCAGCCAGACCCTGCTCCTCTCCAACCGCGGTAATGCGCCACTCATGTTCCGGGTGCAGCCACTCGTACCATGGCTTCAAGCATGGCCCTCTGAAGCCCGGTTGGAGCCCAGCGCGAGCACCATTCTTGAAGTCCATCTGCTGCCCGCTTCACTCACCTCGCCCGGGCTATACGAGTCCTCAGAGGCACTCAGGGTCGAGAGCGATGGCGGCAGCATCGAGATCGGTGCCTCGGTCAGCGTCGTCAAGCCAGTAATGAGCCTCGAGCCGCTGTCGCTCGACTTCGGCGTCGTTCCCGAGGGCGGCGTTAGCGAGCGCCAGCTGAGTGTGAGCAACGTTGGTACCGGCCGCCTGCTGTGGGAAGCCAGCACAGAGGCCGCCTGGCTGGAGATCCAGCCGCGCTCTGGGGCTTTGCAGCCTGGCGAACGCGTGGCGATACTGACTCGAGCCTATGCCCTCGGTCTGGCCAAGGAAGCGCACGAAGGCCGTGCCACAATCCGGGTGAGCGGTCCCAGCGGCACGATCAGCGTGAACGCAAGCGTAGCCGTCTCCCGCCCCACATTGGTGGCAGAGCCGCTCGTCGAGCTCGGGCGCAGCCTCGATTTCACTCCCGTAACTGCCCCCCTGCTCATCTTCAACCGGGGCGCCGGCTTGCTGACCGGGTCAGCGTCGTCGGCCCTGCCGTGGATAACGGTGCAGCCGTCGCAATTCTCCGTGCCCACCGGCGGTTCCCTGGCCCTGCAGGTCAGCGCTACTCCACCGCCAGATAGCCGGCCGAACGTGCGCCTGCCAGGGGCGATCCTTATCGAATCCAACGCCGGGCGAGCTGAGGTGGAAGTGCGTTTGGAGGTGCTGGCCAGGCCTCGCCTTCAGGCAGCGCCCGATCGCCTGGTACTGCGGGCTGCTGAAGAAGGTAGCATCGTCGTACGGAACGAGGGGCTGGGGGTGGCTAGTGCTCGCGTCACGACCTCACACGACTGGCTCCAGGTGAAGCCGCGGCAACTGACTATCAGACCGGGCCAGCGGGCAAAACTGTCGGTCACAGTGCTGGCAACCGAGACGTCGAAACCGTGCCAGGGCGCGGTGGTTGTCTCGGCGGCTGATCAGACTATCCAGGTTGGCGTGGAGGCCGTATGATGCGCCCCCGACCTGAGGCCGTGCTCTTCGACTTCGATGGAACCCTGGTCCATATCGCGATAGACTTTCAGGCGATGAAGAATGGTGCGCTCGAAGTAGCCAGGCGTTACGGCGCTAACCCGGATCCGAACATGTTCACGCTTGAGATGGTTGAATTGGTGCGGGACGCTCTGGCAGCTCGCGACCCAGAGTCGGCGGAGCGTTTTCGACGCGAGGCGCTGGCAGGCATCCAGCAGGTGGAGATGCGCGCCGTTGACAAGGCCGAGCCACTTCCTGGCGTGCCTGAGACGCTCGCCTGGCTCAGGGCGAATGGCATCGGCATCGGCATAGTCACACGCAACTGCCGCGCTGCCGTCGCCGCCGTTATCGAGCGCTACGCATTGCCCTTCGATGTGCTGCTGACCCGGGATGACGTGGCACGAGTGAAGCCAAACCCCGAGCATCTGCTCGGAGCCCTGCGCTTCCTGGAGGCCAGGCCCTCGCAGTCCATCATGGTCGGGGACCATCCGACCGATGTGGAGGCAGGGCGGGCCGCGGGCATGGTGACCGCCGCGGTCACAACGACACGCAGCGCGGCCCAGTTCGACGGGGCCCCCGACTTTGTCCTGGAGCAGATGACCGACCTCCAGGACATCATCGCCAGTGGCGCCTGGCTGAAGGCGGCGTCAAGGAGTTGCTGACAGTGGCCGACATCCCCTTCTGGCGCGATGTCTCCCTTATCCTGCTTGCGGCCGAGGCGATCGTCATCTGCCTGCCGCTCGTGGTGATCGGCTATTATCTGATACGTGGGCTCGCAGGCCTGCACCGCTGGCTGCGGCAGATGCTTCCTGTAGCTCAGGACAAAACTGTGCTGGCACGGGATTACACCGAACGCTACGCCGCCATCGTGGCCATGCCCGTGATGGCGCTTGCCGGGGCCGTCGCTGCTCTCGGTGCAGCAGTGCGCACGTTAGCCTCGTTTTCTGCAACGTGGAGCCGGCCAGATGCGAAGGGTTAGGGCCAGGCCGGTCGCGATCGGCGCCCTGATCGGAGCTATCATCGGCGCTGGCATCGGAGTCATCGTCAGCACGCAGAGCCAGTCCGACACGGCCCCTCGGCTAGACTCGAAGTCCGCGGCTG
>Ga0078972_1002465_pt1 | contig 61057 bp, 45 predicted proteins | sample YelNatPaOPGAMG01_FD_67568 | JGI IMG/M metagenome (GOLD analysis project Ga0078972, IMG submission 67568) | Hot spring thermophilic microbial communities from Obsidian Pool, Yellowstone National Park, USA - OP-RAMG-01 (SPADES assembly) (version 2) | ecosystem: Environmental > Aquatic > Thermal... | reverse complement strand
CGGGGGGTGAGGGGAAGCGGACTGCGCGTTGCCTTCACCACTAGCCTACAACCGGGCGCTAGGAGTTCCCCTCACCCCGGCTTCGCCACCCCTCTCCCACTTGCGGGGAGAGGGGAGCTAGGAGAAGTGCGGGGGCCTTGGGCTACTCCGCCAGACGCGGCTTCACCTTCGCCCACGCGCTGCGCTGGAGGAAGCTGCCCTCAACGTTTCCCTCCATCTCCTTGAACATCGCGAAGGGCACCGAGAACGTCAGCACGTTGTTGGGCAAGTGGGGCCGTGCGCTGATGTCCATGCAGCCAACGACGCCGCGGGGCGTTTCGCGTTTGCCCTCGGTGTACGGCAGCAGGCACACGGTGGAGCACCCGGAAGCCATCGGGATGGTTACGTTGTCGTTGCCGGGGCGGCCGTAGTTGGCCAGCACCACCAGCGCCGCCAGCTGCTCAACAGTGGCGTAAAAGCAGACGACTACTGGCTCCGCGCCTTCCGGCACGCTGGCAAGCGGCGAGAACACAACGTATTCGTATGGGATGTTGGTCATTGGCATCGACTCGATCAGCGACTTGGCCAGCTCCGGGGTCTTCTTGTACGCCTCACCCTCCGGGTAGCCGGGCCCTCTCCCGGTGGAGAGGAAGTACTCGATTCCACCTGGCATGCCGTCGTAGGCGCTGCCGAAGCCCAACCCGGCAATGCCGCCGGTGCAACCCACGGTCTTGCGGTCGAACACCGCGATCCGGCCATTGGCGGCGTCGGTTAGCCTGGCGATGACGCATCCGCGCTGGCCCTCCTCGTATTGGAGGGCGCCGGCGGGCTTCTCGTTGGTGAAGCTGATGGCCACGGGCCCGAGGGTCATATTCAGCTCACGCGCTATTATGCTATTCATACTATCTCTCCTCGGCTAGATGAGGTCGCGACGCCTCACGGCAACGGCCGACGACGTCTCGGAGCACTATTCCACGCCTGGCGGCATGCCCCCTGGCGCAGCCGACGTCGTTTCTCAGTCCACAACTGCCTGCGCTCGTCCCATACCCTCCGGCATCCCGCGCTTGAACAGGAGGAGCAGGGGTAGGGCGATCATGAAGACGTAGCCGATGAAGGCGAACACGTCCTCAAAAGCCAAGATGGACGCCTGCCCGTGAACGATGCGAGACAACATGGCCACCGCCTGCTGCCTGGCAACGCTTGCCGGAGAGCCGTGGGCCATCATGCCGGCCACCAGCTGCCTGAGCATGAGCCGCACGCCAGGGTTGTAGACCGTGATGTGCTCCGAGAGCACCTCCGTGTGGAACACGATGCGGTGATCCAGGAAGGTGGAGAGCACGGCGATCCCGATGCTGCCACCAAGCTGCCTGGACAGGTTGAAGAGCCCCGTGCCCTCCGCTATCTCGCGCCCCTTCAGGCCCAGCAGCGTTGCCAGCGTGAGGGGCACAAACAGAAAGCCCATGGCAGCCCCGCGGATCACCAGTGGCCAGAATAGCTGCGCAGGCCCCGTGTCCATGGTGATGGTGCGGAGCAGGAACATGGCGAGGACGAAGACGACCATACCAACGCCGGTAAGAATGCGGGGCGCCACGCGGCTGACCATACGTCCGACGAACGGCATTACGCACGCGGTTGCAATGCCGCCCGGGAAGAGGATCCATCCGCTCTGCTCCGCAGTGTAGCTCCGCACGTCCTGCAAGAAGATGGGAAGCACGAAGACGCCGCCGTACAGGCCGAAGCCGAGCAGAGCAGCGATGATGGAGCCCGCCGCAAGGCCGCGGTTTCGAAGCACCCTGAGGTTGACTGCAGGATGTGGCGTGTGCAGCTCCCAAGCGATGAAGCTGATCAGCCCAATCCCCGCAATGACGGCCAGCGTAGTGATGTAGGTCGATTCGAACCAGTCCTCGCGGTTGCCCCTCTCGAGCACCGTTTGCAGGCAGCCTAGCCCGATCGCCAGGAGCATGATGCCGACGAAGTCAACCCGCAGTGATCCTCGCTTCTGGTGCACCGAATCGTGCACGAAGATGAAGGTGAGCGTGGCAGCCAATATGCCAACCGGCAAGTTGATGAAGAAGATCCACGGCCAGCTGTAGCTGTCGGTGATCCATCCGCCAAGGGTAGGACCAACCGTTGGGCCAACCAGCACACCCACGCCGTATATGGCTTGCACCACGCCCAACTGCTGCGGAGGGAATATCTCCATCATGGTAGCTTGGGCCGTGGAGAGGAGCGCCGCGCCGCCAGCGCCCTGCACCACCCGGAAGAAGACCAGCTGGTTGAGCGTGCGCGATGTGCCGCAGAGGAAAGACGCCGCGGTGAACAGGACGATGGACCACCCCAGGTAGCGCTTGCGACCGAACGTGGTGGATAGCCATCCGGTGAGCGGTAGCAGAATGACGTTCGAGATGATGTAGCCGGTGGAGACCCATCCGATCTGGTCTATGGTGGCGCCCAGGTTGCCCATCATGGTGGGGATGGCCACGTTGACGATGCTGGTGTCAATCACCTGCATCAACGTGCCGAGCATCACCGCGAACAGGATGATCCACCGGACGGTGCCGCTGTACTCCGCGTACTCCGCCTGTGCACGTGCAGTGGCTACAGAGGCCATGCGGTGTCTTTCTCCCAAACGATGGCCATCTGCTTACCTGGTTTCCACCGTTGCCGTGACGGACATGCCGGCTCGGAGCTGGCTGAGCCCGCGCTGTCCCGGCTCAAAGAGGATCCGCACCGGCACGCGCTGCACAACCTTGGTGAAGTTGCCGGTGGCGTTTTCCGGAGGCAGCAGCGAGAAGGTTGCGCCGGTTGCCGGAGAGAGGCTTTCGACATGAGCCCTGAACGTGCGACCGGGGAACGCATCCACCGTCACCGTGGCAGACTGTCCGGGCTTCATGTGCGTCAGCTGCGTCTCCTTGAAGTTGGCCTCCACCCACACGCGCTCGTCCGGCACGATGGCCATCAGCGGGGTTCCTGGCTGGACCAGTGCGCCCACCTGGACGGTCTTGTTGCTGACGCGGCCATCGGCGGGGGCATATATCCTGGTGTAGCTCAGCTGAAGCTCGGCGGACCTGAGTGCGGCCCTGGCTTGCTCAATTCGGGCGTTGGCCTGGGCTTGGTTGCTGCGGCTTACGGCAACCTGGGCGGGGGCCGTTTTGGCCTGCCTAAGCTGGCCCAGCGCCTGCACTCGCTTGGCCTCCGCCTGGCGCACGCCCTGCTCCGCTGCCGCCTGCTGCGCCTTGGCCTGGCGGATGCCTGCGTCTGCCGCCGCCGCCTGCTCTCTGGCCGCCGCGGCCTGGGCCTTGGCCTGATCAACGGCCGCGTTGGCCGCGCTCACCTGCTCCTTGGCAGCGTCCACGTTGGCCTGCGCCGCGGCTACTGCCGCCTGCGCTTGCGCCACCTGCTGCTTAGCGCCGTCCAGCTGAGCCTTTGCGGTGTCCGCCGCCGCACGCGCCTGGTCTACCAGCTGCTCTTGCACGGCGCCCTGGGCCAGAAGCATGGTGTACCGTTGCAGGTCCTTTGCGGCTTTCTGGTAGTTGGCCTGGGCAGCGTCAACTGCAGCCTGAGCGGAGCCAACCGCGGCCCTGGAGGTTTCCAGCTGTGCCAGGGCGGCCTGATACCCGGCCTGTGCGCGCTGCCTGCTGGCTAGGGCCGCCTTCACTCCAGCATCCGCCGTGCTAACGTTGGCCTGCGCGCCGCTGGCCGTGGCTATCGCCGTGGCAACCGCCGCACGGGCACGCGCAACGTCTGCCCTGGCCGCCTCGATCGCTCCTTCGGCCTGGACGACCCCGCCTTGGGCTTGCACAACTTGCCCGGAGCTAGACTGAGAGGTAACCGCGACCGTCGCCCCCGCGCCCTTCGCCTGTGCGATGGCGGCATCTAGGTTGGCCTGGGCCTGCGCCATCGCCGCGCGGTAGGTTGAGTCGTCTAGCGTGGCTAGCAGCTGACCACGCCTGACGTGCTGGTTCTCCTCCACGAGAACGCTGGAGACCGTGCCGTTTACCTGGGGGGATATCTGGATGACGTCGGAGGTTAGGTAAGCGTCGTCGGTGCTGACATGGGTTTTGGCGAACTCGAGGTAGGCCACGCCCTCGGTTGCCCCAAGTGCCAACGCGGCCAGGACGAGGAGCAGAACCAGCGGCTTCAGCCAACGGCGCTGTTTGCCCGCCACCTCGCCGCCTTTGGATGGCCCGCCCATCGCCGGCTCGTGCCCATCATTGTGAACCTCACCTGCTTCGGTGATCGATCTCTCTGTGGTATCAGCCACTACCCGATTCCTCCCCGCAGGCCGTGGGTCTCAATGCTGCCATCATACCCCAACGTCGCCTGAGCATCGCGGTGCTCCTCTGGCAGAGCGCGAGCAAGCAGCCCGGTTAGCAACAGATCGGCAAGCGCGCGAACCTTGGCGTCAATCTCCGCGCGGGCACCCAGCTGGCTAACGCTGAGGCTATATGGAAGCAGAGAGTTGGTTGCCAACAGCAACGAGCGGCCAACCTCGGTGGGATCTCGCTGGGCGAAGACTCCACACGCCTGTCCCTCCCGCACCACATCTGCGAAGATGCGCGCCTCCTCTTTGTGATATTGTTCCCGCTGCGCCAGAAGCGATGCGCGGATGGTTGAGCACAGCTCGTCGATGCTCTCGCGCATCCCCTGCAGGGCGTCGAAGCGGAACAGCACGCGCGCAATGAGCATCTCCCGCAAGCGGCGCTCCGGCGGTCCTGGCGACCTCGCAATGGCGGCAAGCCTCGCGTGCAGCTGCTTGCTGCCCCTTGCAATCCATGACAGCGCCACCTCTTCCTTGCTCTGGAAATGCAGGTATACGGTACCCTTGCCAACGCCAGCCTCGTGCGCTATGTCATCCACCGTCATCTTTCGGTAGCCGTAGCGCTCTAGGAGCCTGCCGCAGGCATCAAGTATGGCGTCTCGCGCTTCCTCCCGTCCCAAGCACTGGCGCATGCTGGTAATCCGACCGTTGACCAGATTCGTGTTCTGGTCAAGTGTACCAGAGCGAGCGCCGGAAGTCAACGCTGGGGGCGGGCCTCGTGTCAGCGTGTGTGAGGGCCGCGGCTATGGGGGCTTCCCACGGTGGCAACTGGGCAAGGGCTGGTCGCTGCGCAGGAGGGCACCGCCCCCACGTCTGCGCAGCGGCCAGCTGACGTGGACGCCGAAGCCTGGCGATTCGCCCCGCTTGCGGCGCCCTGTCTAGCACGGTAGTTGGCGGTCACGCCTCGAGGCCGACGGCCTTGCGCAGGATGCGGGTTACATCGGCGACGTCCACCTTACCGTTTTGGTTGATGTCGCCCGCGGCGAGCTCCTGGGGAGTGGCGTTTCGCAGGCCCACGGCAATTCGCAGCGCGACGGTAGTATCGGCGATGGTGACCTGGCCGTTCCCGTCCAAGTCGCCCGGCACCACGGTTGGCTTGGAGGTGAGCACGAAGTCGAGGCCGGAGGCCACCTTGCCAGCCGCCACGGTTGCGGTTCGGTCCGCGGGCTCGGCGGTGGCGTTGGCGAGGACAGGAACGAGCTTGTAGTCCCCGGGGGCTGCGGCGAGGGCGTAGGCGCCGCCCTGGTCGCTTGCGGACACCTCGAACACGCTGCTGCCCGCGGATATGCGGACGATGGTGGTTGGGTCAAAGCCGCCACTGGCAAGGGTGACCTTTCCCTCCATCCTGCCAGTGCCATCAAGCACGAAGTCGGTGTTGCGTGCGGGCTGTCCCTCCGCCACCGTCACCACCACCGTACCGGGGTCTTGCACGGCAAGAAGTGAGACCGAGTAGTCGCCGGGCGGCACGGCGAATGAGTAGGTCCCGTCCACGAAGCTTTGCACCTGGCGCTTGAGGCCGTTACCTTCGGCCTGGAGGAGCGCGTACGCGACTGGGGCATCCGATGAGTCCTTCACGGTACCGCTGATGAGCACGCCGGAACGCACCACGAACGTGATGCCCGTAACGCTTTCACCAGATCTGACCGTCACCAGCCTGGGCAGTGAGTCGACGCCGTTGAACGTCTCAGTGTGCACTTTGAAGGTGCCGGCAGGTACCTCCACGGTGAAGGAGCCGTCTGGGCCGACCCAGTTGGATGCCACCTCGTCGTTGTTGTCTGGGTTGCGCACCCAGACCAATGTGGTCGGCACCGGTTTGCCGTCCTCCCCGAGCGCTTTGCCGGAGATAGATTGCGGGTATTTGGCGGGGAGGACGGTTGCGGTGAGGTCGAGCACGCTGCCGTCGTCGTCGACGAAGTGTCCGACGTACGGGCCCGGGGGCGTGCTGGGGTTAACGTGAAACGGCACGGCGATCAGCCTGGGAGTTGGGTCTGCGTCCTGATCTTGGTCCACCAAGGTGGCCGTTGTGTCTACCGGCTCGCCCTCCTGATACTTGCCATCTCCGTTCAGATCGAGGGCGAACGTCATTCGGACGGTGTTGCCCTCCGCGGCGCAGTCGAGCGTGAGCACGATGTCGTCCCCTATGCTGAAGGTGACGGGTGCGCTCTTTCCGTTCACTTTCGCCCAGGTGACGGCGTTTGCGGGGGAGCAGGCGGTGGAAAGGATGAGCACAAGGCACGCTGCCGCCAAGACGATAGAAGCGTGCGCGGCGGAAAGATCCGCGCGTGTGGGAGAAGCTCCAAAGCCACGTGCAGACATGCGGACCCTCCTGGGCCCCGCGGCGCGGGCGGCCACGGCAGACGCCGCCACCCCGAGCGTGGCTCCTCCGACGGTGCGCCTATGCGACTCCTGTCGGTTCGGTTGGCGCCCGCACTACACTACTGAAGGTGTTGCGGGGCTTGGCACAATTGTACGCCATGGCGGGCCGGCGGTCAACCGACCAACTGCCGGGCACGAGCTGATGAGCGTGGAGACTCCCGCGGAGAAGCCGCCGAATCTTGGCCAGCACAACCGGCGTGTGTGAATGATATCCTTTGCCCAATCGGAACAGACAACTCTCCGTGGCGGTGCTGTCAGGCGGGGGTGGGGGCGCCGCGGTCTCGCATGAAGGCCTGGTAGTACTCATCGCGGAACCGCTTCGATGCCGATGGGCTCGTGAGCAGCAGGTCCCAGTCCATGGCAGGGCGGGGGCCCAGCTTTCTGGGCGGGATGCGGTGGCCGGCATGCTGCATAGCCAGCTCCCTGAAGCGCCTGGCCCAGGCCTTTTCCCTGCCGTCCGCGGTGAAGAGGCCGGTGAGGATGCTGACGTCCCTGGCCTGAGGGTGGTCGTGGAAGCCCCAGTTGAGCCATCCGGTTGCCAGGCCGGCGGTGGTTACCACCAAATCGCCGCACCAAGAGGCCTGGTCCTCCTCGGTGCCATCGCGGCTACGGCGGCCCTCACCTTGTGGGAGCGATCCGCCCCCGTACCAGCCGAACTCGGCAATGACCGTTGGCTTGCCGGGGGCGGCCACCTCGCGGACGACGCTCTCCAGGTATGCCAAGTTGCGGTCGATCTCCTCGCGGTTGCGGTATTGCAGGATGCCGTCGTCCAGGGGATAGAAGTGGACCTCCAAAAAGTCCAGATAGCGCGCCTGCCTCTCCGGCCGGAAGCCCGAGTACGAATCCACGCCGGGCAACAGCGAGGGCACGGACCATTGGATGAGCCCGACGGTGACCAACGCTTCTGGATCGGCGGCTTTGATGGCGGCAACCTGCCTGCGCGTCCACTCGTCTGCCACGGACTCCCTGAAGCTTTGGTAGTCGAGCAGCATTCTGTCGTACGGCTTCTCGGTGGGGGGTGGGGCTACGGGCGACTGCCAATCGATGTCGGCCTCCGGGATGCCCCAAGCGCGGGCGGCCTCGGCGGGGGTATCGTAGTGGGCTCGCACCCATCTCGTCCACGCCTCTTGCATTGAGGCGCCGGACCAGCGCACCGTCGGCTCGTTCAGCAGGTCGTAAGCGAAGACGGTGGCCACGCCGCGGTACCTTGACGCCAACAGCGTCCAGAACTGCTCCTGTGCGCGCAGCATCTGCTCATCGGAGAAGCGATCCCCCGTGGCCCACTGTGGAGTGCCCTCCCAATGGTCCGGCCCTGTGGGATGAACGTAGACGCCAGCTTTGTCGGCGATCTCGATGAAGCGATCCAGCTTGGCGATGCCCTCCTGCGACAGCGTGCCGGGCTCAGGGTAGATGGATCCGTAGGTGAGGAACACCCGAACGCAGTTGCCGCCGTACCGCCTAAGCAGCTCAAGGTCCCTGCGAACGGCGTCTGGATCGAACGTCTTCCAGATCTGCGGAGCCCAGCCGGTGCCAGGGCGGTAGTAGTTGACGCCGAACGGGACGAACGGGCGCCCTCCGGAAGCCTCAAAGGAACGGCCGTCTCGCGCTACCCTCACTTTGGGCAGCGACGCGGCGGCGGGGAGCGTATTGGGGGCGGTTGCGGCCATTGGGTGCGACTCCTTGCTTCGGGTGGGGCTCGCCGTGAGCCGAGGGCCGATGGTGGACGGCCAGGGTCACCGTTCGCCGACCGAGGTGGGTGCTCCTGCGGGGTTGGCGTCTCAGGCCGCTTGCGAGCCGGTGACGCACCATTCGGGGCCTGACGAGGGGAGGTAGGAAGCAATGAGTCCAGGTTGGGCGCTTTGGATTGCCCGCCCGGGCGCTCACGGCGCTACTACATGTGTGCCTGGCCTCTCTGCCTCGATGCTTACGTCTATGCCTCTTCATGCGCCCTGCTGGGCGTCTTCCTGCTCGGTGCGCGGCTGTGATACTATAGAGACATGACCAAGCGGGATGAGGGCGGCACGGACGCGCAGGCCTTTGTGCAGCGCCACCTGCGGTACAACTTCGGGGCCGCTCTCGTGGATGCGGTGGGCTGGCCCACGGGCATGAGCTTCATCTCGGGAGCCACCATCCTGCCGCTCTTCGTCCGCGAGCTCGGCGGCTCCAACCTGGAGGTGGGCATCGTCCCCGCCCTCTTCTCACTGGGGTTCTTCCTGCCCCAACTTCTCACGGCTAACCTGGTGGAGGGGCTTCAGTCGCACAGGAGGTTCGTCCTCGCGGTGGCCATGGTTGAGCGGCTCTTCCTGCTGTTGGTGGTGCCCGGCATCTTCCTGTGGAGCAAGACGAACCCTAGGCACCTTCTGTGGTTCTTCTTCGCCTGCCTCGGGGCTCATTCGCTCAGCATGGGCTGCAACAATCCAGGGTACGTGGCGCTGATCAGCAAGCTCATCCCGGCAGAGCGCAGAGGCAGCCTATACGGCATCGGCGGGGCGGTGGCCGGGGTGCTGGGCATTGGCGCGGCCCTCGTCGCGAGGTGGCTTCTGGCGTCGTACGGAATGCCAACCGGCTTCGCGCTCTGTTTCTTGGCGGCCTTTCTGGTGCTCACCGCCAGCGTGCTGCCGCTGGGCTTTATGAGGGAGCACCCGGTCGACCACCGACGCGAGCCTACCCCGTGGCTGAAGTACATCCGCCGCACCGGCGCCATACTTAGGCGCGACCGCCAGTTCGCCCTGTTTCTGGCCAGCCAGGTGGTGATGGCCGTCTCCAGCATGGCCCTCGCCTTCTACACTGTGCACGCAATGCATAGGTTTCGGGTGGGTTCCGCAGAGGTAGGTACATACACGGTGGTGCTGCAGGCCACTACCATGGTAACCAGCTTCGCCTCTGGCTACATGGCAGACAGAATCGGCAACCGGGCGGTGCTCATAGCCGGAACCGTTCTCACGGTGCTTACGCCGCTGGCTGCACTTGGCATTGGTCGTGCGGACCTGTACGCCTCTGTGTTCGTTCTATCCCGGCTGGCGGGCAGCGCACTAGACCTCTCAACGTTCAACATAGTGATGGAGTTCTGTCCGCCAGCAGAGGTCCCCACATACACGGCGCTGAGGGCGACGGTGGTTGCGCCCTTCTATGCGCTGGCTCCGCTTTTGGGGGGCGTGCTTGCGGACGCGGCCGGATACCCCGCCGTCTTCCGCGTGTCCGTGGTTGCTGCTGCGGCGTCTCTGGTGTTGCTGCTGGGCGTGCGGGAGCCGCGTGGCGAGAGGGGAACGTTGAGGCTCGCCCGGCCATCAGAAGCAGTGGAGGGTGATGTGCAAGTGGCGGGGTGCGGGGGGCAGAGCGATGGTTGATGCCACCAATCCGGTGGCCTTGGTAGGCTGGGTGCTGTTGATGGCCGCTGCGGCCGCATCCTGCGTGTCACAGGCGCGAAAGACGCGCAACGCCACGTGGCGCGTTGGATGGCTGGGTCTGCTGGCGGCATCCGTTGTCTGGTTGGCCGGCGGCGTTTGGGGCTTTGCGTCGCCGGATGCATTCCGCTTGCTGAGCGACGTCGGCGTGCTGTTGGCCGTTCTCTCTGCGGTTGTGTTGATATGGGTATTGCTCGGACCGAGGAGAGCGTAGGGGAAGAGGCGCGAAAGCAGCTGCCCACGGAGCGCCATCGGGCCACATCTAGATCGCGCAGGGGCGTATCGCTTCGCTCAATCCTGATCGGCATCATCCTCATCCCCATTAACTGCTACTGGGTGCAGCTGTCCGAAATCAAGTGGATGACCATTGACGTGACCATTGTGTCATTGTTCATGAACGTGGTCTTCTGCATCTTCGTGCTATCGCTTCTGAACGGGCTACTGCGCCGTTGGCGTCCCTCTTGGGCGTTCGATCAGCCGGAACTCCTCACCATCTACGTGATGCTCTCCATTGCCACGGGCATCACCGGCCATGACATGATGGGCAACCTGCTGCCCAACCTAGTGAACGAGTACTGGTTCGCCACTTCCGCGAACCGGTGGGCGGAGTTCTACAGCCACATTCCGTGGTGGTTCGCGCCCCACGGCGACGCGGTGATTCGCGGCTTTTTCCAGGGGGGCACATCTTTCTGGACGGCGCGCAACATGCTGGCCTGGGCTGTTCCCATAGCGGTGTGGGGCTCCTTCATCTTCGTCATCCTGCTGGTGATGCTGAGCGTCAACGTCCTTGTGCGGCGCCAGTGGATCGAGAGTGAGCGCCTCACCTTCCCAATCGTCCAGCTTCCGTACGAGATGACCCGCCAGGAGTCCGCGCGGTCGTTCTTTGCGTCCAGGCTGCTATGGATTGGGTTCGCCATTCCGGCGGTTCTGGAGTCGCTGAACGCCCTCAACTACTGGTACCCGTCGTTTCCGTACGTTCAGATACGCCTATACGACCTCGGCCGGTATTTCGTCACTCCGCCGTGGAACGCGGTGGGTTGGCTGCCGATCAGCCTGTACCCGTTCGCGTTGGGTATCGCCTACTTCCTGCCCGCCGACCTGGCGTTCTCCTCCTGGTTCTTTTACCTGTTCCGCAAGCTGGAGGACGTGATGACGGTGGCGATGGGGTTCAGAGGGCCGGGGGCATCGCCAGCGGAGGCGGCGATACCGTACATTCCCGAGCAGGCGTTTGGCGCGTGGGTGGCCATCTTCTTCTTCGTCCTGTGGGGGAGCAGGCACCACCTTGCGCGCGCGTGGCAGGCCGCCTGGGGCAAGGGCGAGGGAGAGTACCGCGAGGACGCGTCCGCATACCGTTGGGCGTACATCGGGATGGGGGGCGGATTGCTTTTCCTGATGGCGTTCTTCTGGGTGGCGGGGATGTCTTGGTGGATTCCGCTGGTGTTCTGGTTCCTGTACTTCCTCATAGCGTTTGTGATAACCAGGGTGCGTGCGGAGCTGGGTCCGGTGGCGCACGAGCTCAACTTCTACCGCCCGGAAGCCATGATCGTGCAGGCGGCGGGCACGGCGGAGCTTGGCGCGACCAACCTGACGTTGCTCTCGTTCACGCACTGGTTCAACAGGGGATACCGGAACCTGGTGATGCCGCACCAGCTGGAGGCGTATAAGCTGGTTGAGTCGGCGCGCATGGATTCGCGGAGGATGACGTGGGCGATGGTGCTGGCCGCCGTGGTTGGGATCCCGGCGTCGTTTGCCGCGCTTCTGACCTTGTATTACCACGAAGGCGCGGCAACAGCCAACATCCAGGCGTATTACCGCACGGACATCGCAACGGTGGAGGTGTTCGACCGCCTGCGCACGTGGCTGGACAACCCGCAGCCGCCCAGCTTCGCCGCGCTTAGCTTCAGCGGGCTCGGTGTGCTGTTCGCCGCGTTTCTCACCACCATGAAGGCGCGGTTCGTCTGGTGGCCGTTCCACCCAATCGGGTACGGATTGGCGTTCAGTTTCGCGATGGAGTATTTCTGGTTCCCCACGCTGCTGGGGTGGCTGGCCAAAACCCTGATCATACGGTATGGTGGCATCCGAACGTTCCGCGCCGCCATTCCGTTCTTCCTCGGCCTGATACTGGGCGACTACGTGACGGCCAGCGTATGGTCGCTGATCGCCATCGTGTTCCACGTGAACACGTATCGGATCTTCATCTAGTGGCTTGCCATTCGTGTGAGGATGAGCGCGCCTCACCCGCGAGCGAGGAATCCGTTCTCACCGCACTTCGCGTCCGCGGGCTCCGGGCTTCAGTGGAGGCCCGCCGTGAGCACCGACACCGTGTACGGCGGAATCTGAACGGGTTGGGATAGCGATGCCACCTGCGTCTCGGTAACTGTTACCTGCTCCGGCTTGCCCGGGACGTTGGTGGCGGTGAGGCTCGGTCCGGACACCGTATGAAGCACCGCACGGCCGACGTCGCCGAAGCCGCCCATATCCAGCCGCGCGGAGGCCGCATCCCCACCCCAGTTGACGAGTGCTACGGAGAGCGTCTTACCGTCGTCGGAGCGGGCGGCTACCACGTCTAGGTGTTCGCCGCCGGTCAGGGAGACGGGTACCAGCCGGCCGTTCATGTACCTGCGATAAAGTGCCATCACGTGGCCCACGGGGTCCATCACGGCGGCTGTGCGGCTGGTTTTGATGGCGCCGATGACGTTGACCGTTTGCGCCCAGTTGGCCATCTGAACCACGTCAGCGGAACGGAGGAGTTCGTTGAGGCCGCGCGCAACGTCGATGGCGTCACCGAGGGTGTAGTAGAACTCAAACGAGCCGATGCCGTAGCCGTCTGGTGTCTTGTTCCAGTCGCGCACGATGCCCCACTCGTCGATGGCGAGCTTCACACGGTCTGTGCCCCGTGCTCCGGACGCCACCCAATCCCTGAACGGTTGGACCAGGCCTCGGATGCCGGCAGCCACGCCGCCCGAGTAGGCTGCGAAGCCATCGGTGTAGGCGCGGGCGTTGTCCTCGGACATGGGGACCCTGAAGCGGCGCTCCTGGTAGAAGTGGCCGCTAAGGAGGTCCATGTGGTCCACAGAGGTATCGAGGAGGACGCGGTCCCACTCTCCTGGTGCTCCAACGGCCACGATGTGTATGCTTGGGTCCGCCTCGCGCATGGCGCGTGCAAAGGCGTTGTGGCGGAGGGCGTACTGCTCAACGGGCACGTGGCCCAGCTGCCAGTCGCCGTACATTTCGTTGCCTATGCCCCACCACTTCACCTTGTACGGGGCGCGATGGCCGTTCGCAGCGCGCTTCTTGCCCCACTCTGCGGGGGCGGATGCGTTGCAGTAACGCACCAGGTTAGCTGCGTCCTCCGCGGTGCCCAGGCCGGCGTTCACGCAGATGTACGGCTCGGTGCCAACCAGCCTGCAGAACGCCATGAACTCATCGACCCCGAAGTCGTTCGGCTCCACGTCGTTCCAGGCTCGCTCGAAGCGGGGCGGGCGGCGATCCCGTGGACCGATGCCGTCCTGCCACCTGTAGCCGCTGACGAAGTTGCCGCCTGGCCACCGGACGATTGGCGGCGCGATCTGGCGGATGAGGGCCAGGGTGTCCGGCCGCATGCCCTCAACGTTGTCGGCGGGCATGAGTGAAAGGCACCCAATCCAGAGGTAGGCGGGCCGGTCGAGGAGGACCTCGAGCGCGCCGTCGTCGGTGGTGGCACCGGCGGTGAAGGTGAACTCGTGGCGGCGGTAGGTGCGCCCAATGCCATCGATGGTGACGGTTTGGGAGTCGGACGGGCCCGGGCCCCACGAGAGGCGGATAGTCACGGGGACCTGATCGCCGAGGTGGGCCAGTACGGCGTAGCCCACGTACTGCTTACCGCGCACGAGGCCCAAGCCGGCCTGGCGGATGCCGTGGGGAGCGTCTCCCGGCTGCTTCACCCAGAGGGCCATGCAATGGTCGCCAGCGTAGGCGCCCGCCGGGTCCAGCATCGCCTGGAACGCATCGGGATCTGGGTTCACTACCTGCCACGCCTGTCCGGGCGGCTGCAGGAACTTCCGGTCGCGGAGCATCTCGGCCCATATGCCGCCGTAGATGCACCTGCCCAAGTGCTCGATGAACTGGCCGTGTATGAGGGGGGAGATGGCAGGCCCTTTGCCTACCATGTCCAGCTTCACAGTGGCTTCTTGGGCTGCCGCGGGCGACAGCGCGCATGCGATGACGATGGCCGCGGAGGGGTAGCATGCCAGGCGCGTCCAGTAGGTCATGTGGATTGGGTCTCCGTGACGAGATAGATACAGCAAGCATGAATTCGGCGACCGGCGGCCGACTCCTGCCGGCGCTAATGGCGTTTGCCGGGGGGACCGAACGCCCGAGGCGGGGCGGGGAGCACACGAACGAGGGAGCCAAGGCGCGAGCGAGGGACTAGGCGTATGTTTCCCTGCGGATGAGGGTGCCACCCCTCCGCCAGAGCATTGAGCAGAGGGGCAGGCGATGGGGGTCCCGAGAACGGCGCCGGCTTGGAAACGTCGACCTGCTATTTCCTGACCGTCTCGTGGGTCTATGTGCGTTTGGCTCCCAGCAGCGAGGTGGCACGCCCCGGCGCGGGGCTACTGGGCTGGCGGGTTCAGCCTCCCCATCGCCCTGAGCAGCTGATCCGCGGCTATGCCTTGGTCGCATAAGGCCTGGCTGTAGTTCGTGCGTGCGCTAACGAGGGCGGCCAGTGCATCCAGCACTTCCACGTTGATTGCCTTGCCGGTCTCGTACCTCATCTGCGCGATTCGGTAGTCCTCCTCGGCCTGAGACAGCGCCTGCTGGCTTGCGTGGACCGCAACACGCGCAGCCTGTACCGCCAGCCATGCATCGCTTGCTTCGCGGGCCACCTGAAGCCTGGCCGACTCCAGTTGCTGCTTGGCCGACGCCAGCTTGGCTTCTGCCTCTCGCACCTCCGCGGAGCGCTGGCCGCCCGTAACCAATGGCACCGTCACCACCACTGCGGCGCCCACCCCGCTCATGCTCTGGCCGGCGGAGGATGTAGCGCTGCCCATCGCGTTGAGGTACACTTGTGGGGCGTAAGAGCCGCGTACGGCCTTCAGTGCCGCTTCGGCAGCCCTCACACCGAACTCGGCGCGGCGTACCTCGGGGCGGTCTCGCAGGGCGGCGGCGGTCGCCTCCTGCGAGGTGGCGGCAACGGGCTGCTCCGCCAGCTGGTCAGTAAGGCGCACGTCCGACGCGAGGTCGGCTCCGATCGTCGCTTTCAGGTCCAGGAGCGCCATCTCCGCGTCCCTGGTTGCTGCCGCCATCTGCTGAAGCGCGGCAGCGTACTCCGTCTGGTTTCGTAGCACATCCGCCAGGTTTATTGACCCGGCGGCGTACCGCTCCCGCGCGACACGGACTCGCTCCTCGGTGGCGCGCACCAGGTCAGCTTGGATGGACTGCACGGCTTGGGCCAGCAACGCGCGGCGGTAGGCGGTGCGCACGGCCAGAACCAGGTCTTGCTGCGCGGCCGCCGTCGTCTGCTGGGCCGAAAGGTGACTCTGGCGGGCCTCTTGTACGGCGCCGCTCAGCCTGCCGCTGGTGTACAGAGGGGTCATCAGCATGGCGGTGCCGCCAAGCGATGTCTTGGCTGGGGTGCTGAGGATCGCCTGGGGCATGATGGGCGGGTTGGACGTGTAGAGGGCTGGCATCTTCGGCGTGTTGGCTGCGGCGATGCCCGACGCAGAGACCTGCGGCCTGGTGAGGGCGCGTTCGCGGTCGACGCGGGCGGAGGCAGCAGCCTCGTCGGCGCGGGCGCTCAGCAGCGAGGGGCTGTTCTTGATAGCGGCGCGCACGGCGTCCGCGATGCTGAGGGCACCAGCTATGGAGGGACGCCCGGGCGTGCTGGGGGCTGTGAACGGAGGCATCACCTCCGGCGTGATGGGTGCCGGCGTTTGTGGCTGGGGCACCTCCGGCGGCGGTTGAGCGTTCTGCTCCGCTATGGATGCGGGGGCGGCAGCCCACAGCACCAGCGCCGGTACCGCCGCTTTGGCAAGCGCCGATCTCAGCCTCATTGCTCACCCCTTAGGTCGCGCAAGCATGGATGGCCCGCGGCGCAGCTAGGAGCGCCGCGGACCGACGTGGACACACGCTTCACATAGAGTGGCGGTGCATGCCGGGCATTGGCTTGCCGTGCACCGCGGCCGTCTTGATGTATTTCGCTGGGTTCCTGTCGAACTTGGGCTTGCAGTCGCTGCAGCAGAAGTAGTAGACCTTGCCCTTGTACACGCTCTTGAGCGTGGCCTTGGTGATCTTCACCTTCTCGCCGGTGACAGGGCAAACGGCATAGGCCGGTTTGGGCGGATGAGCTGCCGCTTTGTGCGGCGTGGTGGCCGCCATGGGTTTGGGCTTGGCGGCGGCGTGACCCTTGGGGGTGCTGGCAAACGCCGCGGACGAGAGCGCTAGGCTCGCAGTGATCAACACCAACGCTATGCGCTTCACTGTTTGCGGGTCTCCTTCGGTTGTTTGGGCTGGCGTGCTTGGGCGGAGGATGCGGGCAGCAGGTCCGCCAGAGTAACCTGCTTCAGCAAAGGCTTCAGCCTCTGCTTCTGCTCCTCGGTCAACAGGCTAGTTGCCATCGTCCAGTATTTCCTGCGTGTAGCTGCCAGGTCTGCGGACAGGGCTGTTACTGGCGCGGCGGGTGCCTGTATGTCTTGCATAGCCTGCCTGGGTTTCGCCTGGCTAGATGCAGACCGCACGGCTTGGCTTGCCTCGTCACGCATGGGGCGGGACTCGGCAACCCACAGTGCTTGCAGGCGGCCCAACTGCTTCCTCTGCAGGTCTGTTAGCTTCAGCTCCCTCTGGTGCCCGAGGAGGAAGCGGACCTCCGGGGCAGGGCTGAAGTCTGCAGCAGGTTGCGCCGGGGCGGGCGATTGGGGAGCTGCGATCTCGGGTGCGAGCGGCGCGTTCCGATCCGACAGCTCATGGTAGCGCCCCCACAGGGCCACCGTGCCGCCGACTATGATCGTTGCCCACACTACCGCCCGCGCTCGTCGGGCCCGCGAGCCAATGGCATCGTTACTCTTGAGCGGTCTACGCATCCGTATTGTTCCTCCCGTCCGCACCCACCTGGCGTCTCCTGAAGGGGCCGATTCTGTTCAGGTAGGTCAGCATGTCATCGACGTACGTGTGCATGATCGGTATGTCGAACAGGCTGAGTATGGTGCCCACAACCAAGCCGCCGACCACGACGGTGCCGAGAGGCTGATAGGCGTCGATGCCGGTTTTGGGCCTAAGCGCGACCGGCAGCATAACGATGATGGTGATGACCGACGTCATGAGGATAGGCCGAAGCCGCTGCGGGCACGCCTCCTCCACGGCCTGGTTGCGCGGTACTCCATTCTCGCGATAGCGTATGATCATGTCAATCAGCAATATGGCGGTGGTGATGTCCATTCCTGACAGCACGATGATGGCCATGATGGAGACCGAGGAGAAGGACTGGTGCGCTAGCCAGAGGGCGAGGAAGATGCCAGACAGCTCCAGCGGCAGAGAGGCAACCATCTGCAGCGGCTGTAGAACGCCCCGGAACTGCGCCACAAGCACCAGGTAGATGAACAGCATGGCAACCAGCAGGCCGATGAGCAGCCGCCTGAAGCTGTCCATCATCTCGGTCATGTCGCCGCGGACCTGCAGGCTGTAGCCAGGGGGGAAGTTGAGCTTGCCCATCGCCTGTGACATCAGGTCCATGGTGACGTCCATAGACGGGGGCCCGCCAATCCGATAGTAGCCGGTAACGCCTATGACTCGTTGGGAGTTCTCGTGCTCGATCAGCGTTGGCGACGGCCGAAGCCGCAGCGTAGCAATGGACTTGAGCGGAACCTGTCGCCCGTCTGGGGCGGTGATCTGTACTAGTGAGGCGTCCAGTGGGTTTCGGCGGAACGGTTGGTCGTAGCGCACCAGTATGGTGTCTTGCCGCAGGTTGGGCAGGCGGTAGAACTCGTTGGTGAGGCCGCCGCGGAGGGAGTAGTAGGCCTGCTGCGCCACATCCTCAGGGGACAGGCCCAGCTCCTGGGCGCGGGGTAGGTTCACGTCGATCTCGTAGTCAGGGCGGCCTAGGGTCCAGGTGGTGGCCGGCTGATACATGCCATTGACGTGCTTGGCTATCTCCAGCGCTTGTTGGCCCAGTCTGTCCAATATGGTAAGGCTGGGACCAGCGATTAGCAGGTGAATGGGTGCGGCAGACGTGGCCATCACGTCGGAGCCCATCTCCTTGAGCTGAAGCCGCCGAATGCCGGGTATTGTGGCCAAGGCTTCCGCCTGGATGGCGTCGAAGACCTGCCAGATAGTTCGCTTGCGCTCGTCCTTGTCCGTAAGGGTGAACATTATGGCGGCCGCGTTGGTCTGGGGCATCTGGTATCCGGAGTAGTATGGGCTGAACGACTCAAACATCGTCTCCGACCCCATCTCGATGGATGCCTTGGTGATCTCCGGGTACTTTAGGATGATCCTCTCGAGGGCCCTAGTTGCGCGCTCCGTCTCGGCGAACGACGCGGACGGCTGCATCTCGAGAGTTCCGTACCCCTGGCCCACGTCCGCAAGGGGCATCATCTCACTGCCGATGAAATGGTAGAAGATGAAGCCTATCAGCACTGTGGCGATGATACGAGCTAGGTTGCTGAACCTGTTGGCCAAACAGTACCGAATGGCTCGCGCGTAGCCAGCCTCCATTCTATCTAGAAGGTGCTGGAATGGCCCCAGCAGGTGCCGGTAGAACCACGTGTTTCGCTCGCTTGCTCTCTGCTCCTCCGAGCGCAGCAGGTTGGCGCACAGAAGCGCCGTGAGCGTGAAGCTCACCAGCATGGATGCCAGCAGGCCGAAGATGATCGGCCACACCAGCTCTCTGAACATCAGCTCCGTGATGCCCCCGCACACCAACAGCGGAGTGAGCGCCAGCACCAGCATAAGGGTTGATGCCAACACTGCCAGGCGGACCTCTGCAATGCCATCGATCGTGGCGCTCTTTGGGTCCTTGCCCATCCGAAGGTGGCGCTCCACGGCGTGGATATCGATGATGCTGTCATCCACAAGCCGCCCAATGGACAGCAGCAAGCCGATCAGCGTGCCAGAGTTGAGCGTGAACCCGAACGGCACCATCGCCAGCAGCGCCATCGAGAGCGATGTGGGGATGGTGATGAGGGAGATGAGGGTGCCACGCCACTCGCCCAAGAAGAATAGCACGGCAACCCCCGTTAGCAGGATGGCCATGCCAAGCTCCTCAAGCATGTTGTGGAAGAGGATGTTAACGAAGTGGGCGTTATCGTAGGCCACCTGGAACTCTATGCCCGGGTAGCTCTGCTCAAGCCTGGCAAGCTCCTTCATCACCGCGGGCACCACTTGGGCGGAGCTGGCGTCCGGGTTCTGGATTACTGAGACCTCGATGGACGGGATCACCTCGCCAGGGGTGCCAGGGTCGTGCTTGAGGAAGTGATAGGCACTTCGGCGCTCCCAGAAGGTGTCTTCCACACGTGCCACGTCGCGCACGTAGATCAGCCGGGGGCCGCCAGGAGCGTTGCCCATGTTTGCCGCTGGAGTCACCACGGGGGCAGCAGCCGAGGCTTGCGCGCCTTCTCCCATTCCGCCGCTCGCGCCACCGCCCGCCAGCGGCTGGGCAGTGGTAGAGCCAGGAAGCACGCGCGCTATGGGGTAGTTCAGTACGTCCGTGGCTCGGCTCGCGAGGGTGTCAAGCCGTAGGATTGCCTCGCTGGGGCCGTTGGTGAGGATGCCCGCCGGCCTGCTCACGTTGTAGCGATCGATGGCGTCGCGAACGGCCAAGATGGACAGCCCATAGGCGGCAAGCTTGTTGCGATCCACTATCACCTGAAGCTGCCGCCTGTAGCCACCGAACGGCACCACGGAGTAGACGTTTGGCACCTGTTTGAGCGTGTTAACGACCTGGTTATCTGCAAACTGCCGCACGGTAGCCATATCCCAGCCGGGCCCGCTGCCGGTAACGCTCAGCGACAGGATGGGCAGGTTGAGCGGATCGATGGCTACCACCCAAGATGGCTTGAGGTTGGCGCCGGTGGCAGGCAGGAACGACTGCACCACGTTCATCAATGCCTGCACGTCAAACAGCGCCTTGCGCATATCGTGCCCGTAGTAGAACTGGAGCGTTACGAGCGAGAAACCGTCTTGGGACGTAGAGCGGATGTAGCGAAGCCCCTTGATGTTGACTAGCGATTCCTCGATGGGCTTTGAGATGTACAGCTCCATCTCTTGGGCGGAGAGGCCCGGCATCATGGTCACCACGCCGATTAGGGGGCTCTCCACGTAGGGCATCATGCGGCGAGGCATCACAAACCCAACGGCTAGAAGCGAGACCACCACCACCGCGAGGTAGAAGGCCACTATGACATATGGGTGCTCTATCGACCAGCGATGGATCATATGGAGGGCGGTGGGTGCCCTCACTTCACGGCGCGGAGTGGTTACTGACGATGGGTCGTGCACCGGCTGCTCCCTACTCTGCTACGTTGAACTGGAAGGCTGCCGAGCCCGCCTTGCCCCCTGCGCGGACCACCCGAACCTCCACTTGCCACAGACCGCTGCTGAACGTGGCGCTGCCCTCAAACTTGCCCGGCCCGACGCGGCGCAGCGATAGGCTTGGTGTGGAGCCCATCTCCATCCCGGGCATCGAGGTGACGGTGGATACCTGGGCGTCTTGCACTGGGTTCCCGCCCTGGTCGGAGATCGTGAAAGTGAAGCTGGTGGGAGCACCGGCCCTGGGCTCCGATATGGCTGCATGGACCGTGAGGTCGCCCGCACGCCTACTGCCTTGCCAGCCATTGGCGGCCGTCAGGCGGCCGTCGCCCTCGCCCGGCGACGGCATGACCTTGGGACCGTTGGGCCCCCAAGGGACCGGAGTTACGGAATCGCCCTCGTTCAGGCCCTGGAAGCCGTCCACTATCACCTCATCACCGTCGTTCAGCCCGGAAAGCACCTCGGTGCGGTTGCCGTCGCTCTTGCCTAGCGTTACATACACCAGGTGCGCCCTCTTGGGTCCGCCCGTGCTCACCGGCTGAAGCTTCATGCCACACTTCGGGCAGTTGCCGGGCTTCCCGCGTTTCACGTCTGGGTGCATGGGGCAGGTGTACGTCGTGTTTGGATCGCCCATTCCAGCCATGCCAGCGCCAGCCTGTGCCCCCGTGGCTGTGCCGCCCACGGCAAGCCACACGGAAGGCTTCCCGCTCTCGTTGAAGGTCCATATTGCCCTGTTGGGCACGGTGATTGCCCGCGTGGTGGAGCTGGTTGTGATCTCCATGGTGACGAACTCGCCGTGGGTTAGGCCGGCGCTGTCTGGAACAATGGCCTCCACAATGGACGTGCGAGCCACTGGGTCCGCCTGGGGGAAGATCGACGTGACCTTGGCGGTGATCGGTTTCGTTCCGCCTTGTTGGCGGATGGTAACCGGCGCACCGATCCTGATGTCGGCCATATCCGCTTCGGCGACGTTGGCCTGGACGCGCATCCGGGAGTGATCTGCCACCTCCAACACCGCCATGCCCGGGTTGACGAGCGTGCCAGTATCCACCAGGCGTCGCATTACAATGCCATCGATGGGCGCGCGTACCAGCCGGTACTCGGCGCCGAACAGGCTGGCGTAGCGGCTCTCGTTTGCAGCAGCGGCTGCGGCAGAAGCCTGTCTGGATACCTGGCTGATGGCGGCGCGATAGGCGGCGTCTGCGGCGGCCACGCGCTGTTTCGCGGCGTTGGCCGAGGCGATGCGGTTGTGCGCTCTAGCCTGTGCGCTTGCCACCATCGCCCGCGACTGGGCCAGCTTTCGATTCGCGATCTCCACCGCGGCGCGGCTCGCCTCGACCGCCTGCTGTGCGCTGCGGGCATTGGCTTGGGCCTGCCGGAGCTTAGCGGCGGCCGCATCTGCGTTCGCCACGGCCGCTTGGTACTTGGAGCGCTCTGCCTGGTACTCGTCCTGGGAGATGGCTCCGCCCCTTGCCAGCCGCTCGGCTCTGGCGATCTCGGCTTTCCAGTAAGCCAGGTCCGCCTGCGCAGCGGCGAGGTTGTTTCGAGCCTCCTCCGCGCCAGCGTCGGCCTGGTCCGCCATCGCCTGAGCGCCCGATAGCGACGCTTCCGCCTGACGAACCTCAGCTTGGGCCTGGGCCACGGCGAGCTGGGCGGCGTTCACATCGGCCTGGGCGGATTGCGCGTCGGCGGCGCCGGCCGCGGCTTCCGCTTGTGCGGCGGACTGCTCTGCCCTGGCCCTCGCCACATCCGCCCGCGCAACTGGCAGCTCCGCCGAAGCGGCCCTGGCCTCATCGGCCGCCTTTGAGGCCTGAGCCGCCAGATCCGGCGCCTCTACGTGGCCCAGTATCTGCCCCTTCCTTACTCTATCACCTGCGTACGCGTTCAGGTCGGTCAGCCAGCCGGTCACGCGGGGGTACACCATCTGGTCCAGGTAAGGAAGCACGGTTCCGGTGTAGGTCACCGTAGAGCGGAAAGAAGCGGCGTGAACCACCTCGGTGGCTACGGGGTGGCTGCCCACGGGCGCTTTGATGTTGGACATGTCCATCGCCTGCGCCTCGATGACGGTCATCTGGCCGGGGCGCCTGTACCTGTTGACGGTCCACTGAGCGAGGAGCGCAGAACCCAAGATGACTGCCAAGGCCACGATATGCTTGCGTGCGGCTGATAGGATCCGGTTCATTGTTGCCATATCCATGTTAGGGGATGAATGGCTGCTTACCGCCCGTAGTTTGCTCGAACCTGTCCGGACGGGTGTGAAAACATGCGAACGCAGCAGCAGATGGCACTGAACGCTGGAGTGGAGCATGTGTGCCCGTGCTTAGCGGGTCCATGCTACTATAGTTGACGACAAAGATCAAGTCACTCAGGTTCCATGGCCAGGAGCGGGCACGGGTGTTGTACGGTAGGCTGCCGCCCGCCGAGTCGATCCACAGTGCCGGGCGCGGATTGGCACCTTACGGCCTGCCGCGCCGTCTAATGGAGTGATGGTGACTGTCCCGGCGGCAGCGCGTCCTTGCCGCAGCGCCGGGGCCGTGCTAGAATGCTCGCAAGCACACTTGTACACCACAACAGACCACGCTGCATTGGAAACTCGTTCTTCATGAAGCCCTCTACCCTTCTTCTGGTTGTTATATGCTTATCTGCTGCAGCAACGGCGGCAGTTCCTGCGGGCGCCGCGCCCATTATGGGCGATGTGCCAACGATGATGCCCGGCAGCGGCCTGCACGATGGTCCGTCGTTCGTTCCAGGCCGCCTGCTTGTTAGGCTTGTCAGGGGCGCGGACCCAGCCGCTATCTTCGCTGAGTTCGGCTTGCAGCGCGTGGATTATCTCGCCGACGTGGATACGTGGATAGTTTCCTGCCCTCAGGGCGAGGAGATGGCCACCAAGGCTGCCCTTGAGCGGGATATCCGCGTTCGGTATGCGGAGCCAGACCATTACGTATACGCCTTCTCCATCCCCAACGATCCCCTCTTCCAGCCGTACCAATGGAACATGCGCAAGGTGGGCGCTCCGGACGCCTGGTCCGTCACCACCGGCAGCAGCGACGTGATCATAGCCGTGCTGGACACGGGGGTGGATGCTGGGCATCCGGACCTGGGTGGCAAGGTGCTGGCTGGCTACAACGCCATAACAGGCACAAACGATGCCACCGACGGATACGGCCACGGCACGCACGTTTCGGGCATTGCGGCGGCGGTTGGCAACAACGGCATCGGGGTGGCCGGTACCAACTGGCAGGCCAAGATCATGCCGATCAAGGTGCTCGACTCCAGTGGCGAGGGCACCGACAGCACCATCTCCCGTGGTGTTGGCTGGGCAGTAGACCACGGCGCGAGGGTGCTGAACCTCAGCCTGGGAAGCCCATCCTACAGCAACACGGTGAACAGCGCCATCCAGCGCGCTCGCAGCAAGGGCGCACTCATATTCTGCGCCGCTGGCAACGACTACCTGAACGGCAACCCCATCGAGTATCCCGCCGCGTACACGGGGGTAGTGGGTGTGGGCGCCACCGACGACAACGACAAACGGGCCGCCTACTCTGCGGTTGGCAGCTTTGTTATACTCACCGCCCCGGGTGGCAACCCCGCAAGCGCCGATGACGCCACTGCCACGCATTGGATCATGAGCACGTGGCGACGCGCGGACGGCGCCTCTTACGCCAGGGCCGCGGGTACTTCTCAGGCCAGCCCGATGGCCGCTGGACTGGCCGCCCTCATATGGGCCGTGAACCCATCGCTGTCCCCGTCGCAGGTACTGGATGTCATTACCCAAACGGCCGTGGATCTGGGCAAGCCAGGGCGAGACAACGAGTACGGCTACGGCAGAATAGACATCAGCGCCGCCGTGCGGAAGGCCGCTGGTCTGGCGCCACCGAAGGAGCTAACTCTTTCGATCACAGCGCCGCCGCCCTCGTCTTACGTGGCCGGCCCCACTCAGATCACCGGAACGGTGGACGGGGATTCCGTCGCCAGCTACCACGTTCAGTTCGGCATAGGGGCTCAGCCAGCTGCCTGGTACGACATAGGGCCCCAAGGGAGCGGCGTGGTTAGGGAGGGCGTTCTGGGCGAATGGGCGACCCAAAACGTTCCGGATGGCGTGTACTCAATCAGGGTGACCGCCACGGACGCGACGGGGAACTCCGGGGCGTCGCCGGTCGTCACCGTGGTGGTGGACAACACGCCGCCATCCGTGGCGTTCCTGAGCCCCCTTGATGGCGATACGCTTGCTGGCCAAGCGCAGGTCTCGTTCTCGGCGAACGATGCCAACCTTCAGGCTGTGCAGCTGCAGTACGGCGTTGGCGATAGCCCAACCACGTGGACGAGCATACAGCCCGTAAGCGGCGCAAGTGGGTCGAATGTGGCCACATGGTCCACATCCGGGCTGCCAAACGGCACCTACGTGTTGCGGGCGCTGGCCACGGACCGGGCGGGCAACGTTGGCGCCGCGTGGGTTACCGTTGACGTACACAACCAGCTTCCTGGGGATGTGAACGACGACGGCGCTGTGACCATAGCGGACGCGGTTCTGGCGCTGCAGGCGGCGCTGGGGATCCGGGAGCTGGACCGGCCCGCGATGGTGGCGGCCGACGTGGCGCCAGCCAGCACCGCCAGCGGCGGCCAAGCTGGCGACGGCGCCGTGACCGTGGCGGACGCCATTCGCATCTTGCGGCGCGCATTGGCATTGGACGACGGCACCTGGCCATGAGCGACAGCGCGTATGGTAAGATATAGCTGTCGATGGGTAAGAATCACAGAGGGCCGACACGGGCCGCGGGCTCTTTGCAGGAGGAGTTCGCGCGCAACCACCGAACTTAGGACGTGAGGTCCTCCGTGCATCCGGTGTAGGGAAGCGTCGAGAGGGCTCCGTCGAGCGTGGCGAGTCAGGGCCGCCATGCCGGGGCGGGTCTGGTGCACGCATGGATTCGCGGAAGCGGGACGGCGCCGTGCCCGAGGACGGTGGCGCCAGGGCCTACGCCGCGTGAGGGCAGCGCTAATGCTTAGCATCACTTTGGCTTTGCTGCAGCGCCTTCATACCGAGACGGTGGCTGTCGTGGTGCTGGTTGGGGTGGCCTGCATGGCGGTCTACCTAATGCTGCGCGCCCGGAAGGCGCGGTTCCGCACGCGGGTATCGTGCCTGATCTGCGGGCGGCGGTACCGCGTTACCCAGGGGATGGTAGACACAGGGTCGTTCACCTGCCGCTGCGGCCAACAGGTGCTGCTCCCGGGGCACGACGCACCACGGCAGCGAAACAGGTCGTGACGCCTGCTCGCTAAGTCGCGGTGGGCTGGGGTGGACGGCGCGGCCAGATCCTCAGGCGGCCTGGCTTCAGCGCTGTTCCCGCCGGTTGGCATTGCGAGAGGCCGTCGCGACACAGCGGCTTCGGCACAGCCTCCGTACCCTTCTCGCGTGCGTCTCTCCTTCCGCCCACTTCGCCGTAGATGGCGAGCCAGTGCTTGAGAGCTAACCACCCATCGCGCGTCGCACCTCCTCCATGATTCGGGCCACCCGGCGGGTTGACGTGCCGAGCCTCTTGGCCACCTCCTCGATGCTGAGCCCCGCGAACCTGAGGCGAGCAACGTCCGCTTGCCGCTGCGTAAGGCCCATGGCGGCGAGGAGGCTGTGCAGCTGCAGCTCAGGTGGAGCCGATGCCTCTGGCGTGGCCGACGGTGGCTGATTGGGCTGTGGTGGACGATGGCATGGTGTCTGGCGCCGGCTCAGTGCCGACGGTGCCTGCAGCACAAGCAGGAGGCGCTGGTACAACAGGTCGGCGTGAACGTCCCTCGTAGTCATGCGACGCCTTTCCGGGGGCTGGTCTGGCGCAAAAGCTGCCCTCCACCAATACACGCGCTGGCGAGCGCAGCGAGTGAACGTCTGCCGGCACCCATCGGCACCGCGGCGGCCCCTTCGGCTCTTGCCTGTGGGGTCTCCGCCTGCAGCGTGAGCGCATGAAGGTGGGGACGTCCGTTCGCGCCCGCGCCAGTACCGTGCCGTTGCTGTATAATACCGTGGGGGAAATGGCGCTTCGCAGGAGGCGGCCGTTCCGGCAAGCGATGCTTGCGGCTGCGCGATGCGCCGCGAGGCCTGCCACGACTCTGGCAGCGCCACCACAGACGTGAGGAAGCTAGAGAGATGGCGTATGAGAGGACGGCGCGTTTCCCAATCGCGGCAAAGGCGTGGGATCTGGTTGAGTTCGTCAAGCTGCAGCACTCGCTCTTCGCGATGCCGTTCGCGCTGATGAGCGCATTGCTGGCGGGGCGCGAGGGCGCGAGCGTTGGCCAGATCGGCTGGATCGTAGTGGCGATGGTGGGCGCGCGCAGCAGTGCGATGGGGTTCAACCGGATCGTGGACCGCGAGCTAGATGCGGCCAACCCGCGGACGGCGGCCAGGGCTCTGCCGGCGAGACGGCTTACGCTGGGCCAGGCATGGGCGTTCGTGGCGGTGAGCACCGCCGTCTTCGTGTATGCGGCCTATAGGCTGAACGCGCTAGCATTGTGGCTCTCGCCGGTGGCCCTGGCCATCGTGTGGGGGTACTCGTTTACCAAGCGGTTCACGTCGATGTCGCACCTCGTGCTGGGGCTGTCGCTTGGCATCGCGCCTGCTGGCGCCTGGATAGCGCTTCGGGGCACGCTGAGCCCCACCGCCATGCTGCTGTCTGCTGCGGTGGTGCTGTGGACCGCCGGCTTCGACGTGATCTACGCCTGCCAAGACGTTCGCTTCGATCTGGAGCGTGGCCTTCACTCGCTGCCCGCGCGCATGGGGATGGCACGGGCGCTGTTGGTGGCGCGGCTGTTCCACGTGGGGATGCTGGCGCTGCTTGTGGCCGCCGGGTGGGCCGCGCACCTAGGCGCCATATACTACGGCGGCCTAGTCTTGGTTGCCGGCCTGCTGGTTCTGCAGCATCGCCTCGTCCGCCCCAACGACCTCAGCCGGGTGAACGCTGCCTTCTTCACGGCCAACGGGGTGCTCAGTGTGGCGCTTCTGCTGCTTACCGTTGCGGACGTTCTCCTCTGCAAGGGGGTGGGGAAGTGAGCGCGTTGAACGTTCCGCGGCTGGGGGTGGTGCAGTACCTGAACGCACAGCCACTGGTTTACAGCTTTGCCGTGAACCCACCTCCAGGGGGCGTGGAGGCCGTCCGCGATGTGCCGTCCAGGCTCGCGCAAATGCTGCGCGATGGCCGCGTTGATACCGCCATTATCTCTTCCATCGAGTGCTTCAGGGGCCCGAACCTGGTTGCGCTGCCCGGTGTGGGGATATGCGCAAAGGGGCGGGTCCTTAGCATCAAGCTGTTCACGACGCGCGATCTGTCGGCGGTGCGGACCGTGGCTCTGGACGTGGGATCGAGGAGCGCGGCCACGCTCACTAGGGTGCTCTTCGCCGAGCTGTTTGGCGCAGCTCCCGAGTTCGTTACCCGCCCGCCCGACCTGGACCGCATGCTTGCGGAGTGCGACGCCGCCCTGCTGATCGGAGACGCCGCCCTGCGCACCGTGGAGCCGTCCATTCGCGTGTACGACCTGGGCGAGGTGTGGCTGGAGTTCACGGGACTGCCGTTCGTATACGCGCTGTGGGTGGGCCGCCCCGGTGCCTTCAAAGATGGCTTGGGTGGCCTGCTGTTGGAAGCCCGCGACTACGGCCTGACGCACCTGGAGGAAGTGGCACGCACGGAGGCCGCTCGCCTGGCGCTGGACGAGGAGCTGTGCCGCCATTACCTCTGCGACATTATGCGGTATCATCTGGGTGAAGAGGAGGTGGCCGGCCTGCGTCGCTTCGTGGAGCTCGCTGGCAAGCACGGCTTGGCGCCCCCGGTGGACCGCTGTGCGCTGGATCTGGCCAGGTGAGGAGACGCTATGAGAGCAGCTGTTCTAACCAGCCCACGCTCGCTCACTGTTGAGGATCGCCCTACGCCCGCGCCCGGGCCGGAGGACGTCCTGATACGAGTCGCTTCGTGCGGCGTGTGCGGCACCGACTCGCACATATACGAGGGCGAGTTCCTGGTGGAGTTCCCCGTTGTGCCAGGCCACGAGCTTTCCGGGACGGTTGTTGAGGTGGGCCAGGACGTGACGCACGTTGGCGTGGGGGACAGGGTGACCGTCGATCCGAACATAGTCTGCGGGATCTGCCGCTTCTGCCGGGAGGGGCGCGTGAACTTATGCCAGAACCTGCGCGCGGTCGGCGTCAACCGTGACGGCGGGTTTGCAGGCTACTGCGTTGCTCCCGCCAAACAGGTTTATCTGCTGCCGGAGGGCGTTTCGCTGGAGGCCGGGGCGTTCGCGGAACCGCTGGCGTGCTGCATTCACGGCATGGATAGGGCAGCCCTAAGGCCCGGCGAAGACGTGCTGATCATAGGCGGCGGCGCGATCGGCCAGATGATGATCCAGCTGTGCAGAAGCGCGGGTGCCGGTCGCATTCTACTGAGCGAGCCCATTGCTAGGAGGCGCGAGGTTGGCATAGCCAGCGGTGCGAGCTTCGTGATCGACCCCCTGGCAGAGGATGTGGTTGCGGCCACCCGCGAGCTGACCGGCGGCGGGGCAGACCTGGTGATAGAGTGCGCGGGAACGGCCCGCACGGCAGAGCAGGCGGTGGCGGCGGCGCGCAACGGCGGGCGCGTGCTGCTGTTTGGCGTGGCGCCGGAACGGGCAACCGCCAACCTTAGGCCGTACGAGATCTTCATCCGAGAGCTGACGGTGATGGGCTCCTTTGTCAACCCATTCACGCATCGCAGGGCCGTGGAGGCGCTGGCGGCTGGGAGGGTGAGGACGGAGACGCTCATCACACACCGCTATCCCGTGGCGCAGCTGGCCGATGCGCTGGCCATGAGTCGCAGCCGCGACGCCATCAAAGTGGCTGTGCAGCCTGCGGACGGAGAGGCCTGATGGCCGAGTGGCGCTGGAATGCCGGGGTGGATTCGGATGCGAACCAGTCGCCGCAGTCGCCGCGGCCGCCCAGCGCGTCGAGGGCGGTTTCGGCTGCGTTCGGCACCTGCTACGAGTACTTGGGGCTGACCGTTGCCTGGAGCTGCCTTGCATCGCTTGTGTTCCTGCCCATCGCGGATGTGGCTCTTGTGGCGGGCAGGGAGGCCGTGCCGCGGTTCACCGCGATTGCTGCCATACGGATGCTGGGAAGAAGCGCCCTGATCATCTGCTGCGCAGCTGTGGTGGGCGCCGCCCTAACGAGCCTGGCGGGGAAGATGCTGGCCCGGGATGAGCCTTCGTTCTTGGATCCGCTGCGTGGCGTGGCGGAGAAAGGGGGCGCGGCCCTGAAGCTGGCCGCGCTCAACACGCTCATCTGGTGGGTGTTGTGGGCGGACCTCTGCTTCTTCGGCGGGTCTCCATCGCCTGCGTTGCGGCTGGTAGCTATTCCGGTCCTCTATGCGCTGCTACTGTGGATGGCCAGTGGCCTTTACCAGATGCCGCTGGTGGTGTTGCAGGGGCTATCGCCCGGGCGGGCCATCAAGCAAGGGGTGTTGTTGGCTCTTGACAACCTGGTGTTTACAGGGGTACTGGCGTTTGCTATAATCGCGGTGGCTGGGGTGTCGCTGGCTACCAGGCTGCTCCTTGTGTTGGCGTTGCCAGTGTGGCTGGCCGTTGCGGCGGCAACCGCGCTGCGCGAGCTGATCCGAAAGTACGAGGCTATGGGAGCTTCCAGGCAGGCTCCGGATGCCTGATGGCGAAGAGTGGGGATGGAGTTGACCATCATTCACGCTGCCGCTCAGGTTACCAAAGGGAGGTTCGTTCCACATGAAGGTTGGAGTCTTCACGGTCTTGTTTCAGCAGCGCCCCCTGGAGGAGACGCTGGACTACGTGAAGGACGCAGGGTGCGAGGCCGTCGAGATCGGCACGGGCGGCTATCCGGGCAACGCCCACTGCGACGTGGACCGTCTTCTGGAAGACGAAGCGGCCCGCAATCGGCTGAAGAGCGCCATCGAGAGCCGCGGCATGATGATCAGTGCGCTCTCCTGCCACGGCAATCCCCTGCATCCAGATCCCGCCGTTGCCAACGACCACCTGGCCGCTTTTGAGAAGACGCTGCGCCTAGCCCCAATGCTGGGTGTGGAGAGGGTGATCAACTTCTCCGGCTGCCCCGGCGGAGGGCCGGACGACAAAACGCCCAACTGGGTTACCTGCCCCTGGCCGCCGGACTTCACCGATACGCTGAAATGGCAATGGGAGCAGAAAGTGATCCCGTTCTGGCGCGAGTGGGGCGCCAAGGCCAAGGCGAACGGCGTCAACATGATCTGCTTCGAGATGCACCCGGGGTTTGTGGTATACCACCCCGAGAGTCTCCTGCGGCTGCGCGACGCGGTCGGCGACGTGATAGGCGCCAACCTCGATCCATCGCACTTGTGGTGGCAGGGCATCGACCCGGTGTACGCCATCCGCAAGCTAGGCAGCGCCATCTACCACTTCCACGCCAAGGACACCCGCATCGATGAGATCAACACGAAGACCACGGGCGTGCTGGACACCAAGCCGTACGGCGATGAGGTGAATCGCTCGTGGATCTTCCGGACCGTGGGCTACGGGCACGACGCCGATACGTGGAAGGCGATCGTTAGCAACCTGAAGATGGTTGGGTACGACTACGTGCTCTCCATCGAGCATGAAGACAGCCTCATGTCCATCAACGAGGGGTTCAGGAAGGCGGTCAGCTTCCTGAAGGAGTGCGTCATCGAGGAGCAGCCGGGCGCCATGTGGTGGGCGTAACGCGGCCCTGAATTGGGGAGCAAGGGGCGGAGGTGCACACCTCCGCCCCTTCGTTGTTCTCCAGTGGGTGGCGATAGCTGGCAAACACGGAGAGCGGTTGCCGTTCCTCCAGCAGCGCCACCGGCAGATGGGGTAGCACTCTGATCCACAGCGCTTCAGGAGCGAGCTGAGGATAGGTCGCGGCGAAACAGCCCCATTCTGGAACGCATCGCCACGATCTGCAGACCCCCACGGCGCCGCGTCGAGATGGAGTTTCCGGCTATAATAACCGCGTAGCCTTTCCATCTCGGGCAAAGGGGGTTTTGCTCCTATGAGATACGCAACTCTGGCCACGGCGGCCGTGGCGACGTTGGCGCTGGCCGGCGCCGCGAAGGCCGCTCCGCTGCGAGGAGATTACGTGGAGGCGCGCTCGCTAAGCGTGTACGCGGGCGCGTGTCACTACTCAGCCGAAGAGGTGACGGCCGGTAAGCAGGCCACGTTGGCGTGGCGCTTTACCGGCGGCGACAGCAACGGCGTGTCCCTGAAAGGCGTTGCCGCGGTCGCGGTGGTGGTAGGCGACAGCAACCTGGCTCACCCCAACGTTCCACGCCGCTCCATCCTGTACGTTAGCAACACCGCCACCGCGGCCGAGAGGAACGCAGCCGCCCGGGTGCTGTCGTCCCGTTACAGTGCGGTGCTCGGAACCGTAACGGCGGTCAGAGCCGCGCCGGTCACCTTTGAGCGTGCTGGCAGGCGATACCGTGTTGCGGTGCCGGGGGCTGTGTTGCTGGTGGCAGACCTGTACCCATGCAAGCAGTGCACGATGGACATGCAGGTGTGGTACAGGCCGTTCGTCACCCTCACCGATACGGAGGTAGCCGACACCCTCGCCAACCGCTTCGCCGATCGCTCATCTGGGCTTGGCGCCACGTGGGCCATTGGGGAGGCGAACAGCTCGTTCGCGGGCAGCTTCGTGATGTAGCGCCAGCATCTGCACACGGTGCCCGCGCCGTGCTATACTGAGGCGTGATGGCTGAACGGCACCTCGTTATCGGCACGGCCGGGCACGTTGACCACGGCAAAACGGCCCTCATCAGGGCGCTGACTGGCACCAACACCGACCGCCTGCGCGAAGAGCAAGAACGCGGCATGTCGATCGAGCTCGGCTTCGCGTCGTTCACGCTTCCCAGCGGCGTGCTAGCGGGCATCGTGGATGTGCCGGGCCATGAGCGCTTCCTCAAGAACATGCTGGCTGGCGCCGCTGGCATCGACCTGGTGGTCCTTGTGGTGGCCGCGGACGAAGGCGTAATGCCCCAGACGGTGGAGCATCTCGACATCCTAGGCCTCCTGCGCACCAAGGCTGGCTTGGTTGCCCTCACGAAGATCGACCTGGTGGACGAGGCCTGGGCCGATCTGGTGGAGGAGGACCTGCGTTTGCGGCTGCGCGGCACCTTTTTGGATGGCGCGCCCGTAATCCGCGTCAGCTCCGTGACGGGCGCAGGGCTGCACGAGTTGGTGGCAGCAATGGACGAAACGGCCCGCGCCGTTGCCGTTCGCAGTCCCGAGGGCCCGTTCCGCATGCCGGTGGACCGGATCTTCACCATGCCTGGCTTTGGCACGGTGGTGGCGGGGACCGTGTGGAGCGGCAGCGTGAGGGTGGGAGATGTCTTGGAGCTGCAGCCCACGGGGATTCAGACGCGGGTGCGCGGCCTCCAGATCCATGGGCGCAAGGTGGATATGGCCACGGCGGGTGTGCGGCTGGCGGCAAACCTGGTGGGAGTGGATGTGGCCGACGTGCCTCGTGGAGGCGTCTTGGCTGTCCCGGGGGCAGTGGCACCAAGCACTCTGGTGGACGCGGAGCTTCAGCTGATACCGCGGCTTTCGGCTCCACTCAGGCATCGGACCCGAATCCGGCTGCACACTGGCACCGCGGAGATCATCGGTCGCGTTGCGTTGTTGGACCGCGACGAACTGCAGCCTGGCGAGAGCGCACCGGTCCAGTTCCAACTTGAGGAGCCGGTGGCGGCGTTGCGTGGCGACCGGTACATCGTCCGTCTGTACTCGCCAATGGTCACGCTGGGCGGTGGCGAGCTGTTGGATCCGCACGCGCGGAGGCACAAGCGCCACGATGAGAGGGCCCTGAAGCGCTTGGAGGTGCTGAGGGGAGGCGATCTGGAGGCGCAAGTGGCCCAGGCCCTGCTTGAGCGAGAGCTTGCTCCGGCAAGCGCAAAGGAGATAGCAGCGTCGCTGGGGGGCCAGCCGAGCGCGGTGGAGGAGCGCTTGGCGAGCTTGCACACCGCCGGAGACGCTGTTGTGGTAGGGGAGCGGTATCTGCACGTTGATGCCGTTCAGGCGGCGCGCCAGCGGGCCGAGGCGGTTCTGGCATCGTATCACCGGGAATGGCCGCTTCGGCTTGGGATGAGCAGGGAGGAGCTGAGAACGCGGACGGCGCCTCGGGCGGACGGCAAGACGTGGGCGTTTCTGCTAGACGAGTGGAGGCGCCAGGGGGTTGTGCGCACGACCGGCAACGTGGTGGCGCTGGCGTCGCACCGCGTTGCCTACACGGAGGACCAGCAGCGGGTGGCGAACGCGCTTCTGGAGCTGTATCGTGAACGTCGGTACGACCCGCCATCCCGAGATGATGCGCTGGCATTCGCCGCCGGGGGCGATGCGGCTCTCGTGCTTGAGTCGTTGGCGGAGCAGGGGCTACTGGTGAGGATCACGGAGGGCCTCTACCTGCACGCGGAGGCCGTTCAAGATGCGGAGAGGGTGCTGAGAGGGCTGCTGAAGCAGGGCCCGGTGACAGTTGCGCAGTTCAGGGATGCCATCGGCTCCAGCCGCAAGGTTGTTGTGCCCCTGCTGGAGCATTTCGACTCGGTGGGCGTCACGAGGCGGTTGGGGGACGTACGCGTTCCGGGCCCCCGTTGACGGCGCAGATGCATTGCTGCCGTGGCGTGCGACTAGCCACCGGGGGACGTGGAAGGCACCGCTGCAGCGAACTCGTCGAGTGTGGTGGCGGACAGAGCTACGTCCATCAGGGCCTCTAGCTGCTCCGTGCCGAGGCGCTCCAAGCTGCTTCGCAACCTTTGGGGCAACTGGCCAAAGCGCTTGGTCAATACAACGACCAGCTGCCGCAGCTCGCCCTCCCGCAGCCCCTGCTGGATGCCACGCTCAATGCCGCGTTCGATGCCCTGTTGAATGCCGCGTTCGATGCCCTGCTGGAGCCCCTGTTGCATCCCCTCTTTGAGTATCTCCTGATACCACGGCGATTCCCTCAGCACTGCCATGTCCCACCTCATGATCTCCCTTACTGCTTCTGAGTTTAGCACAAAGCTCGCGAAGAAGGCCAGCAGCGGCTCAAGCTCGCTTAGCTCCTCGTGTTGCCTCAGCGCCACCAGCGCACGCCGTACCGCCTCGTCGCTTCCTCCGTCCTTCAGCACCGGCACAAACGGAAGCAGCGGCGGCAGCTCCCCACGCAACACCGGACCCGCATCCACCTCCCATAGGTTCACCACCCGGTAGTCCTGCCTCGCCACTAGCCCCATGAACTCCGACTGGTACCTCTCCGCAACCGCGTTGCCCCCAAAAGGAAGGATGTTCACCAGAAGCGGAAACACCGGAAGCTCGTACCGCTCCTCCGCAAGCGCCGCGTACGCCCTCATCCTCCGCGGCATCTGAGGGGTGTAACGTATCTGAAGCTCCGTCAGGACCAGAAACTCGCCGTCTTGCTCCGTGCGGGCGCGTACGATCACGTCGCTCTCGCGGCCAACCCACTGGAAATCCGACGCAACTACCCTGCAATCGGACGCGTGCGGACGCTGAGTGGCCCACCTCACCCATGCGTCCGGCGCCAGCCCTATCAGCCGCTTTCCGCCTATGTCTGCTTTCGGTGCCATGCCGTGTCCCCCAGGGCGCCCTACGAGTGGCGCAGCAGCTGCCTTAGCTCGGTCCTTCCCGGGGACGCGTACGCCGCCTCCTCCTCCGAGATCATGCCTTTGCGCACCAGCTCGACAAGGCATTGGTTGAACGTCTGCATCCCGTAGAACCTGTCTTCGGCCATCACGGAGTGGAGCTCCCCAAACCGCTGCTCCGAGATCAGCTTGGTGACCGTTGGCGTTGCTATAAGCACCTCGCAAGCCGGCAAACGCCCCGTTCCATCCGCCCTTGGTATGAGCTTCTGAGATACGATGCCCCGAAGCGCCGTCGCCAAGCGAGAGCAGATAGCCTGGCGCTCGTGCGGCTGGTACATGGCGAGGATGCGATCCAGCGTCTCCGCGGCGCTGCTCGTGTGCACCGTCGAAAACACCAGGTGCCCAGTTTCCGATGCTTGTAGAGCCACCTGCATCGTCTCCTGGTCCCTCATCTCGCCTATCAAGATCACATCGGGGCTTTGCCGCACCACGTGCCTGAGGGCGGAGGTGAACGACTCGGTGTCGATGTGGACCTCCCGTTGGCCGATAATGGCCTGCCTCTCCTCGTACACGAACTCTATGGGATCCTCCACTGTGATGATGTTGCAGCGGCGTGAGCTGTTGATGAGGTCCACCATCGCGGCCAGGGTTGTGGATTTGCCGCAGCCGGTTGGACCCGTAACGAGCACCAGCCCCTGCCTGTGCTCGGTTAGCGATTTGAGGGCTGGCGGCAGGTTCAACTCCTCGATGCTGCGTATGGCGAACGGCACCAAACGCAGCACCGCTGCCCAACGGCCTCTTTCGAGGTACAGGTTGGCCCTCACGCGACAGAGGCCAGGCACGTCAAACGCGAGGTCCATCTCGTGATGCGCTGTGAACTCGGCGATCTGTTCGCGCGTCATCAGCTCGGAGAGGCCGTCGCGGAGCTCCGTGGGGGAGATCTCGGGGAACTCCGTTGAGGCAACGCGGCCGTCCACTCGCATCGCCGGAGCGCGCCCGCTCTTCAGGAACAGGTCGGATGCGCCCCGCTCCATCGCCTTCGCCAGCAACTCATTCAGGTTCATTGGTGGATGATGTCCCCTTCTGCTCCTTCGTCGATTCGGCGTCTCGTTTCGCCCCTGGGCTCTCCGCGTGCTCTACTCCCTCCCCGTTCAGCTCCACGGAGTGCGGCCTGCCGGCAGAACCTGCGTTCCACAGCCAGTACGCCAACAGAAAGACCACCAAGCCGGTGGCCAGCGCCAGCAGCAGCACAAACGCCAGCAGCACCCCCCTCCCAGGCCCGCGCCGAGCACGGCTCGATTGCTCCTGTGTAGCGGCCGGCCTCACTGGAAGCGAAAAGCTCTTGAGGCTCGGGTCTTTCACCTCCGCTTCCAGCGTGTAAGAGCCCTGTGAGCTGCTAACCGTCACCTTCACTTGGCTGTTCTCAAAGCTGGGCGGGCCGCGGTACTCGAACCAGCGAGGGACGATGTACACGAAGCCGATCCGCTTGTACCGACCGAACACGCTGAGGAACGGCCATAGGTTGAAGCTTCCGGATGCCGGCACAAACGCGCCCGCCACCGAAAACTCCGCCGCCGTCATAACGTTGCCGGTGCCCGGCACGCCGCTGGCCGTCTCGTCCGTGATGCTGATGGCCTGCGCGCGCCACCCCCCAGCCGCCTCCAGCTGGTGAATGTAGCCAAGCACCTCATCGTGGGGCACCTTTCGCGGGAACGTGAACGAGACTCGGTCCAAGCCCGAGCCAACCGAGGCCACAACCACCATCACCTGGTCGGAGGCCGCAAGCGTGCTACGGCCGGCCAGCAAGCATATCAGCGCTGCGAGGACAAAACGAGGTGCACTCATAGAGATAGGCCGAGGGCTGCCTTGCCCGGCCCCCATGGTTGGACGCCGGTCACGCCCGCGGAGTTCCTGGCAACGTTGTCGCGCCCCACGGACCGGCTGCGGTGGCCACCGCTGGTCCACCGCGTCGGTGGCGATCCGCGGCCCGCTTCGCTCGGGTGGAGCCCCTCAGCGCGGCGGATATGGCCACGCACCAGGCTGTGGCGGCGGATACCAGCTCTCCTGCTGCCTGCGCCGCTCCCGGTGGTTGCGAAGCGCGAAGGCGGCGGCGTCTACGCAGCCGTACAGCCACAGCAGCGTGAAGAACACCGCCCAACCGATGGCGTGGCCTATCGATATCGGCGGAACGATGGTGCCGGCGTCTGGAAGACGCGGACCAACCTCCGGGTCGTCCGAAACCATGCCGCCATAGAGCCGGCTGATGCTGGTCTGGCTCTTGCTCACGAAGGCGATGATGGGCGGAGCCATCCCCAAGATCGCGAACGCGCTTAGCGTGAGGATGATGAACGCCTTCAAGAAGTGCCTGGTATACAGCTGGCCCAATCCGGGGAAGAGGCCCGCCAGTGTGAGCGCTACGAGCACGTTGTCGCCGCCAACCTGGGCCGGTGGCGGGGGGTAGTAGGCTGGAGCTGAACCCGGCACTGCAGCTGTAGGTGGGGTTTGCGCGGGAGTAAGCAGAACAATGTGGGCCAGTTTGGATTCGATGCCGGCATCCCCGGGCTTGGCCTTCAGCGCGGCACGATATGCGGCTTTGGCCTCATCGAACCTGCCCAGCGCCACCTGCACATCCCCAAGGAACTCAAGCGCCCCTGTGTCTCCTGGCGAGATGGCCAAGGCCTGGCGGCACAGCTGCTCCGCCATGGGGAGGTTGCCGCGCATCTTGTTGAGGTTGGCGGCCGCCAACAGGCGGTGGACCTCCTCGCCAGGGGGGGCGGCCGGAGCGGAGGCAGGCTGTGGAGCAGGGACCGAAGACGCCTGCCCCGCTCTTATGGCAGCGTACGCCTCGTTCACCTCGCGCCAATGGGCCTCTGCAAGGCTGCGCCTCTCCGCTGGCTGAGAGGCATCGCTCGCTATGGAGCCGTACATGTCTGCCAGGCGGCGGTAGCTGGCATGCACTTCCTCCGCCGATGCGCCTCGGGCAAGACCAAGCACATCGTATGGATCGCGCTTAGGCACCGCGTTTGCTCTCCCGCAGGCTGGGTGGCCCGCTATCCTGCCGCCGTCTCCTCCGCCCTCTCCACGCGGCTCCAGAGGTCCTCAAGGCTGTACCGATCGCGCTCCTCCTGCGAGAGGATGTGAACCACCACGTCGCCGAAGTCCACCAAGATCCACATGCCTTGTTCGTAGCCCTCTACCCTGGCGCCTTTCACCTCGGCCTCGCGCATCTTTTCCAGGAGGCCATCGGTGATCGCGCGGAGGTGGATGCGCGACTGGCCGCTGCAGATGACGAAATAGTCTGCGATCAGCGTGCGCCCTTGCAGGTCAACCACCACCACATCGATGGCCTTCTTGTCTTCGACGGCGGTTACGGCCAACTTGAGCTTGGCCTCGGTGCTGAGTCTGGCAGCTGGCGACGCGCTCACAGTGCGTTTTCCTGTCTGTAATCGCTCCCCACGATCACGGTGATATCCGTATCGCCCGGCAGCTTCTTCCGCCCATCGGAGGCCGACTGCACGTCGGAGGTGCCTAGTAGGTTGGCTATTGCCATCGCTCCCTCCTGGCTTTCTGGCCGAAAGAGCACGGTGGACGTGTCGTGGACGCCGTCTCGGGCGTTGGCAACGCGGACCACTTTGAACCCGCTCTCGGCTAGCACCTGCGCCACCTGGCGAGCCAAACCGCGCCGTCCGGTGCCGTTGAGAACCTCCACAGTAGCTGCGGTTGGCACATCCGCCGTCCCAAACACCTTGGAGATGACTTCGTGCGCCTTCTCATCGTCCAGCACCCAGTAACTTACCCCGTGGATGTTCTGCGGCACACCTGGCAACGTCTCGAGGAGGATTTGCGAATCGTTGAGGCCCTTAAGACGTTGCGCCATGTACAGCAGGTCCGCGGTTGTCATGTTGGTGTCAACCACGGCCTTTCGGGCCTCTCGCACGATCTCGGGCAGCTTGGGCAGGTTGGACATGGCGAACGCCCTGCGCACCACGGCCTTGAGGAACTTCTGCTGCCTCTGCATGCGGGCAACGTCGCCCAGGCGGTCGTGGCGGAAGCGGACGTAGCCCATCGCCTGGTATCCGTTGAGGTGCCTGTAGCCGTGGCGCAGGTGGATGTGCAGGTTCTGCCAATTGTCGTCGTAGTTCATGTCCTTCTCAACGTCGATCTCCACCCCGCCGATCAGATCCACCATCTTCTGAAAGCCGCCTACGTCGGACACCAAGTAGTAATCGGGAGACACACCCGTCAGGGCCTTCACCGTCTCGATGGAGAGGGGGGCGAATCCTAGCGCATACGCGGCGTTGATCTTGTCTTGGTGCTCTCTGCCGGGTATGGTGGTTAGCGTATCGCGCGGTATCGAGACGCCCTTGACGGACGGAGTCTTGAGGTCTACCTGCAACAACATTATGCTATCGGAGCGCTGGGGCGAATGCTGGTTGCCCCTCGCCTTTTCGTCCAGGCCGAGAACTAGGACCGTGAACGTGTCGCGGCCTCCGAACGGCGGAGGCCCGCTCCAGGGCATGCGGAAGCTATGGCCCCCAACGGCTACGGCCCCGCCGTTGGCAACGCTGAGGTAGACCCCGGCGGCCAAACCCGCAGCCGCCACCGAGGCCACCAGAACCGTCCAAGCCGCATATTTGAGTACCGACCTAAGGACCAAGCCGATCTCCTCCATTAGCTAAGATCACTAACACATCCGGGCCGTTTCACGTATGCTGGCCGTTTCCCGGCTTGCGGTACAAACCATGGCTATCGATGTACCTAGCCACCGCATCCGGCACGCGGTACCGCACGGATCTGCCACTCTCCAGCCTGGCACGCACGTCCGTCGCAGACACGGCGATTGGGTCCATCGGCAGCACCTCAACGCGGGGGTGCGCTTTGGCATCTGCCTCCGCCCCCTGGCGCGGTGCGGCAACAAAGCGGCACATCGATAGAAGCCGGTCCACGTCTTTCCAGGTGGAGAGGTCGGCCGCCTCGTCCGCTCCCGCGATGAAGAACAGCTCGGCGTGGGGATACCGCCGCCTGAACGCCGCAACCGTATCCACTGAGTATGACGGCCCCTCTCGGTCTAGCTCCTCCCTAGATACCCGAAAGGCTGGGTTATCCGCAGTGGCGAGCAGAACCATGGCGTACCGGTCCTCTGCGTTCGCAACCACGTCGCTTCGGTGGACCGGCGATCGGTTTGGAACGAAGAAGACCCGATCGAGCCCAAGAAGCTCGACTGCTCCCTCCGCTACCCACAGGTGACCGAGGTGGGGAGGGTCAAAGGTACCGCCCAGTATGCCGATACGGCGCATGCTGCTACTGCCTGATCTGTCCTTCGCCCCACACCACGAACTTGGTGGATGTGAGGGCCTGCAGCCCCATCGGGCCGCGCGCGTGCAGCTTTTGAGTGCTTATGCCCACCTCTGCCCCCATGCCGAACTCGAAGCCGTCTGTGAAGCGGGTGGACGCGTTCACGTACACCGCGGCGGCATCCACGCGCTCGGTGAACCGCTTTGCGGCGAAGTAGTCGCTGGTGACGATCGCCTCTGAGTGTTTGCTTCCGTGTGTGTTGATGTGCTCGATCGCCTCATCAAGCGAATCTACAACACGCACCGCCAGGATTAGGGCGAGGTATTCGGTGTCCCAATCCTCCTCCGTGGCCTCCTTGGCGGCGGGAACCAACGCCCTCACTCGGGGGCATCCGCGCAGCTCAACTCCCGCCTGGAGGTAGCGGTTTGCCATAGGTGGAAGGAACTGCTCCGCCACATCCTTGTGCACCAACAGCGTCTCCATAGCATTGCACACGCTGCATCGCTGCACTTTGGCGTTGAACGCTATCTCCTCCGCCATCTTCAGATCCACGGATGCGTCCACGTAGGTGTGGCAGTTGCCAACGCCGGTCTCAATGACGGGGACGGTGGCGTTCTCGACAACGCTCTTGATGAGGCCGGCTCCCCCGCGCGGCACCAGCACGTCCACGATTCCGTTGAGGCGCATCAGGGCCTGAGCTTCGGCCCTATCCGTACTGGCGATCATCTGGATGCCGTCTGCGGGCACTCCAGCGCTTTGGGCAGCCGAGCGCAGCACCTCCGCCAAGGCGAGGTTGGAGTTAATGGCCTCCTTGCCGCCGCGAAGCACCGTGGCGTTTCCGGACTTGAGGCACAGGCCAACCACGTCCACGGTAACGTTGGGGCGGGCCTCGTAGATGCAGCCAACCACGCCAAGCGGCACGCGCACCTGGCGGATAACCAAGCCGTTTGGCCTCGTCCAGCCGGCAATCACCTCGCCAACTGGGTCTGGCAGCTGCGCCACCTGAAGCAGCCCTTCCGCCATGGCGCCCAGGCGCTTGGGGGTGAGGCTCAGGCGGTCGATCAGCGCGTCTGAGAGGCCGGAGCTGCGACCGGCGTTCACGTCTCTTTCGTTGGCTTGAAGGATGTCGGCTTGGTTGTTGCGCAGGGCGGCAGCCATGGCGCGGAGGGCGGCATCCTTCACCCCCGTTGGGAGGCTGGCGATCTCTTGGGATGCCGCGCGTGCCCTAAGCGCCTTCTCCTCGGCTTCGGTTCGTGCGGATTGGCTCAACTGTGGTTCCTCGTGTGGCTGGTCTTTCCAGATTAGCTAACGCGGATCGGGGCCGTTGGTCATGCTGCCGTCTGGGGCAAGGTCGTGGCGTCTGACGGCCATGTTGTCTCTGTGCACCACTTCGTCGTAGTCTTTGTAGCCCAAGAGGGTTCTGATCTCGCGGGAGTGTCTCCCTTTGATCCGCTCCACTTCTTCCGCGGAGTAGTTGGACAGGCCGCGGGCAAACTCCTCTCCCCCTGCCAGGCATAGGCTAACCAGGTCACCGGATGCGAAGTCGCCTTCTGTGGCAACCACGCCGGATGGAAGGAGGCTCTTGCCCTCCATCACGATTCGCTCCATGGCGCCTCTGTTCACCAAGATGGCGCCTCGGACGGAGGCGCTGAAGGCAAGCCAGTGCTTTCGGCTGGTTAGGCGCTCGTGGGCGGGGATGCGGGTGCACACGGCCTCTCCGCTGGCCACATCCACCAGCACCCTGGGGCGCCTTCCGTGGGCTATGGCGACGTCCACGCCAGCGTCGCAGGCTATGTGGGCGGCTTGGAGCTTGGTTTGCATTCCACCCGTACCCACGGCGCTCTGGCTATCCCCGGCCAACGAGGTCATCTCCGGCGTGAAGCTGTTTATGACGGGCACCACCTGGCCGCGTTCGTCTAGGAGGCCGTCCACGTCGGAGAGCATGATGAGCAGGTCCGCTCCAATGGCGGCGGCAACCAACGCAGCCAGCGTGTCGTTCTCTCCGATGCGGATCTCCTCAATGGCAACCGTGTCGTTCTCGTTGATGATGGGAACGGCTCGCAGCTTGAGGAGGGCGAAAAGCGTATTCCGCGCGTTCAGGAAGCGGCTGCGATGCTGGAAGTCGTCTCTGGTAAGGAGGATCTGCGCCACGGGGGTGCGGTGCACGGCGAACGCGTCTGAGTAGGCCTGCATCAGGAGGCCTTGACCGGTTGCTGCCGCCGCCTGTTTGAGGGGGATTGTTCTGGGCCTGCCTTTGGGGAGGCCGAGGCGGTGCGCGCCAGCGGCTATGGCGCCGGAGCTCACCAGAATCACCTCGTTGCCGCGCGACCTGAGCTCCGCCACCTGGGCGGCCAGGTTGGCGATGTAGCTGCGGCTCAGCCCGCCGGTGGGTTCGGTGAGCGTGCTGCTGCCTATCTTCACGACGATTCTGCTCATAGCACCTAGCGTTGTTCGGCATCCCGCGGCCAATCGAGCGGGCTGTCCACAAAGTCGAACTCTGCGTTGCCGATGCGCACGGTTACGCCGTTGGTGGCACCGGCCTCTCTCAGCGCGGTCAGCACGCCCATCCTGTCCAGCCTGCGGTGCAGCCAGCGCACTGCATCCTCGCTGTTCAGGTCGGTCATGGCCACCATGCGCTCCACGCTGGCGCCGCGGACCAGGTACGCGCCGTCGGCGTCTCGCTCAACGCGCCAGCTGGCCTCTGGGGTGGCCGTGAAGAGCACGGGCTCCTCGGCGGCGGCTGCAACCTGGGTTGGGGGGCCTATTTGCTCCAGCCTATCGGCAAGGTGATAGATGAGCTCCTGGAGGCCCTGGCCGGTAACCGCGCTGATGGCGAAGACGGGATGGCCGCGGTGGGCAAGGTTGCGGCGAACGGCCTCGGCCGTTTCGGGCGCGCCGGGCAGGTCGATCTTGTTGAGGGCTACAACCTGGGGCAGCGACGCCAGGTGTGGGCTATAGGCGGCCATTTCGGAGTTGACCACCTCGAAGTCGTGCAGCGGATCTCGGCCGGTCGTTCCGGATACGTCCAGGATGTGGACCACCAGCCTGGTGCGCTCGATGTGGCGGAGGAAGCGATCGCCGAGGCCGGCGCCGTGGTGGGCGCCCTCGATGAGGCCGGGGATGTCTGCCATCACGAAGGAGCGCTCTTCGTCCACGCGCACCACTCCCAGGTTGGGAACGAGGGTGGTGAATGGATAGTCGGCTATCTTGGGCTTGGCGGCGGAGACCCTAGCGATGAGGGTTGACTTGCCGACGTTGGGGAACCCTACAAGGCCCACGTCGGCGAGGAGCTTAAGCTCCAGGCGAAGCTTGCGCTCCTGGCCGGGCTCGCCCTTCTCAGCGACGCGGGGCGTTTGGCGGGTGGAAGTGGCGAAGTGGGCGTTTCCCAGGCCGCCGCGTCCGCCGCGCGCCGCCACGAAGGTTTGCCCGGGGGTGGATAGGTCCGCAAGCATGGCGCCGGTGTCGTCGTCGTAGACGACGGTGCCGACTGGGACCTTCAGCGTGAGGTCCTCGCCGTCCTTGCCGTGCTTGTTGTTGCCCTGCCCATGGCCGCCGGATGGGGCTCGATAGGTGCGCTTATATCGGAAGTCCACCAGCGTTGAGAGGGCTGGGTCCGCCACGAGGATGACGTGTCCGCCTCTACCACCATCGCCTCCGTCGGGGCCGCCGCGGGGCACGAACTTCTCACGGCGGAAGGAGACAACGCCGTTGCCGCCGCGGCCGCCCTGCACCTGGATGTGAGCTTCGTCTACGAACATGGCAAGCGGCCGGGCCAGGAAAGGAAAGGGGCCCTGTTGGGCCCCATTTGCGCCGCCGTCCCGTCTGGCACGGGGTCGGCTTTTGGGAGATGCAAAGCGTCTGAGTTAGGAGGCAGCCTCTACCGGATGAACGCTCACCCGATGGCGGCCGCCGCTTCGCTCAAACACCACCTGGCCGTCGATCAGCGCAAACAGGGTATCATCTCCCCCGCGGCCAACGTTGGTGCCGGGCCAGATCTTGGTGCCGCGCTGCCGAACCAGGATTGAGCCGGCAGAAACGCGCTCGCCAGCGAACTCTTTGACGCCCAGCCTCTGAGCGTGGCTATCTCGACCGTTGCGGGAGCTTCCCACACCCTTCTTATGGGCCATGATTACGAAACTCCTAACTAAGCTTGTATGGACCGGATGGCTACTCTGGTGAGGTATTGGCGGTGGCCGTAGCGGCGGCTGGAGTGCTTCTTGGGCTTGTAGGTGAACCCCTCGATCTTTGGGCCGCGCGTCTGGGCCACCACTTCTCCGGTGACGGTGGCGTCCTCAACCGTGGGCGTGCCGATCTTCACGCCCTCGTTTGTGGACACCATGAGCACCTCCATGAACCGGACCATGTCGCCCACGGACGCTTCGATCTTTTCGATGGAGATCGTATCGTTCTCCGTGACCCTGTACTGCTTGCCGCCGGTGCGAATCACAGCGTACGTATGCATAACCTAGCTTTGCTTCCTTTCGGAGTGCCAGAGACACGAGGGGTGCGGCCGCCGTGGCAGCCGCACCCATAGAGTTTATCAGATGGGCTCTGCCTTGTCAATCACCTTGGCAGGGGTTACCACCTCGCCCACGCCAAACGATCGGTGAACGTGAATAAGCCTGGCCTTAACCCGGTGGCCCAAGTGGTCGCCGCCGTTCAGCAGGTCGATGAAGTAACCGTCGCACCAACCGACGGAGCGCGGCAGCATAAGAGGCGACTCTTTGTCCACCTGGCACTCCACAACCTGGCCGGGCCTGTAGCGCACGATTTGGCGCTCAAGCTCCTGGAGGTCGCCGGGCATGATGCGGTACTCCTCGGCGTGCATTCCGGAGTCCGCGCGCACAAAGACGGCGCGGCGGGTCATGGCCTCAAGCCGCTCGATGGCCTCGCCCTGCGGCCCGATGAATGCGGAGGCAACGCGCGGGTGTGCAACGACGAAGAACGCTTCGTGGTCTGTTTCGCTGGCGGCCTGGCGTATTTCGCGCTCGATGCGAATCGCCATCGTCTCCGGGGAAGCAACCCTCCCGCGTCCGCTGCAGTAGGGGCACTGCTCGGTCAAAACTTGTGTTAGGCTTTCCCCAGTGCGTTTGCGGGTCATCTCCACGAGCCCCAACGGGCTTATGTTCGCGATCTTGCTTCGGACCCGGTCCTTCTTAAGCGCTCTTTCCAGCGCCTGCATCACGTGCTGACGGTCTTTGGCGCTGTTCATATCGATGAAGTCGATGATGATCACGCCGCCGATGTCCCGCAGCCTAAGCTGACGCGCAACCTCGTTGACGGCATCGAGGTTCGCCTTGAGTATTGTGTCCGACAGGCAGGAGGTGCCGACGAACTTGCCCGTGTTCACGTCGATGGTTGTGAGGGCTTCGGTCTGGTCTATGGTGATATAGCCGCCGGACTTAAGCCACACCTTCTGCCTGGTAAGCCGATCGATCTCCTGCTCGATGCCGTAGCGTTGGAAGATGGGTTCGCTATCTGTGTAGTGCACCACGCGAGACTTGAGCTTGGGGGCGATGAGGCCAACGATCTCAAGCGCCTTCTGGTACTCCTGCTCGGAGTCCAAAACCAGTTTGCTGACGTCGGACGAGAAGACGTCTCTGACGATCTTGTACACCAAGCTGAGATCCTGGTGCACAACGCCGGGGGCCTTTGTGTGCTCCGCCTTCTCTTGGATCTGGTTCCAGAGCTTGACAAGCAGCTCAAAATCCTGCTTGAGGTCTGCCTCGGTTTTGTCTTCCGCCTCGGTGCGAACTATGAGGCTGCAGGGGATCGTCTTGATCTTCTGGGCGATCTTCTTGAGCCTGTCCCGCTCCGCCTGGTCCTCGATCTTGCGAGACACGCCAATGCTGTCGCCTTCGGGCATCAGCACCAGGTAGCGTCCTGGCAGCGATAGGCGTGTGGATACGCGCGCGCCCTTGGTGCCACGCGGGGCTTTCACCACCTGCACCATCAGCTCTTGGCCGGGCCTCACCACGTCTCTTATGCGCAGTTGACCGCGGTTTGCAGGATGCCCTTTGCCGTTGCCTTCAACGTCCTCGGCCTCGGGAATGACGTCGCCCACATAGAGGAAAGCGTTGCGCTCAAGCCCGATATCAACAAAGGCCGCATCCATCCCTTGCAGGACGTTTACGACCTTACTCTTGTACACGCTACCAACGACACGCTCTTCACGCTCGATGTGCAGCTCAACAAGTCTGCCGCTTTCTACTATCGCTACACGCGTCTCCCGTGGGTCTACATTTACAATTATCTCTTTCGACAAGCACTCACCTCCTCTCTATTCAGGATAGGCTTACGCCTCCATTCTGAGTGTAGCCAAGATGGCACCCTTTGTCAACCAACCACGCGCGTACCCAGTGCCGGCCCCACGCGCGGAAGAAGGTTCCGCCGCTGGCCTGAAAACGCGCCCCGTAATGTGGAACAACAAAGTGGTTGGTGTGGGCGATATCTTTGCGGTAGGTGTGCGCCGTGTAGTTAAGGAGCATGGACTTGTCTGATAACCAAGCCACCGTTACCAAGCCGACGCCTTTGCTTGAGAAAGGCTTGCTGGCCCTGATCGTGGTGATGGCGCTGGCCTACTGCCCGTGGTGCTACGAGAGCGCGGAGTGCTCCCGCGTGGCCATCGTTAAGGTTGCCGCCATGGCACTGCTGGTTGGTTGGCTGGCGGCCGGCGCACGCCACATCAAGATGACGCCGCTCAACCGGCCGTTTGTGCTGTTTCTGCTCCTCTTCGCCGCTGCAACCGCCCTGTCGGTAAGCCAGCTCCGCAGCTTCCGCGAATTGACGCTCTCGATGTCGCTGGCCATTCTGTTCCTCGCGTTCCGCGAGGCGGCATCAAGGCCTCAGTTCGCTGTCCGCGCCGCTGAGGCCATGGTGGTTGCCGGCGTCCCGGTGGCGATCTACGGCGTGCTCCAGCACTTCGGCATTGACTTTGTGGAGCGATGGAAGCCCTTTGTGGCTTACCGATGCATCTCCACTTTCGGCCATCCCATCTATCTCGCTGCGTTCATGGCAATGGCGCTCACTGCCAACGCCGCACTGCTGGTACGGGCCGCGGGGCGTCGAAGGCTGCTTCTGGCCGTGAGCTTTGTGCTTCTGCTGTACTGCCTGGGAAACACGCTGGGAAGGGCGGGGGCTGGCGCCGCAGTAGCCGGGTGCCTTGTGGTTGCGGTGGTATGCAGACGCCAGTTGGTGCAGCAGAGACGGGCTTTTCTAATGCTGGCCGCTGCAGTGGCTGTGTTAGCTGTGATCGACTGGCTTGCCACGGGCCCCACACAGTTGATGCTGGCGCGGTTAGCCGACGCCCCGGGCGGCCAAAGCACAGAGGATCGGGTGCAGCTGTGGCACGCGGCGATCCCCGTGATCTCCCACAGGCCGCTGATAGGGTGGGGGCCCGGCTGCTTCGGCCTTGTGCTTCCGCGCTTCACCAATTCCGAGAACCTAGCTTGGCAGTTGCCCAACAAGGCGCCCGGCAAGTGCCCTCACAACGAACTGCTTCACATAGCGTCCACTGCCGGCATCCCCACGGCGATCGTCTGGGTGTGGCTGGTTCTGGCGGGGCTCGCGGCAGGCGTGCGTCTTCTCCGCAAGGTTCCGGAAAGCGAGAGGCCCGTGGTGGCCGGATGGATGGGCGTGGTGGTGGCGTACTTCCTCCAATCACTCGTTACGCCGCGGATCACAGCCACCGTGTTCCCGTTCTGGGCTGCAATGGGGGTGCTGGACGGGTACGCTGTTCCAGCCCGATCAACTGGATGGCTGCCGGGTGCACGCGGCAGGATTCTGGCGGCCGCTGCTGCTGCCGCTATAGCCGTCGTTATGGTGCCCTCCGTGGTTGGACCGGTGCTGGCCAGCCGCCAGTATAGACTGGCCATCGAAGACCGGGATGCCCGCAGATTCGACAGCGCGCTGGGCCACCTTCTTGCGGCCACCGCGCTCGACCCAATGAACCCGGATTCCTGGTTTGGCATAGCCGAAACCTGTCGCCAGGCTGCTGCCGCCGGCGACCGACGTCTGCTGGTTCTCGGGCAGATGGCGTGCAGCCATATGCTGTCTTCGGATCCGTACAACGGCTTTGCCCACGAAGTGGCAGGAGCGATCTACGGATTGAGCAGCGCTCCCAACGATCCCAAGGGGCGCGATCGCGCCCTTCGCGAGTACCGGGCGGCTATCGCCCTCTATCCCGGGATGTCCTCGTTCCATAATGACCTTGGCATCTACTATCAAACGCTGGGCTGGCAGCGGGAGGCGGAGGCCGAATATCGCCTGGCAATCCGGTTGGAATCTCCGTTTGGTGAACCGGAGGCCAACCTGGCTAGGATACTGTGGCGCAGAGGCAGAACCGATCAAGCGTTGGCGCTTCTCGACGCGGCCATGCGCAAGAGCCCAGAGAGGAACCCGCATTTGGTGACCTATCGCAGTTTGCGTCACCAAATGCTGCAAGGGATGAACGCCAAACGCGGTGGGCAGCCTGGCTAGGCCTTATCGCGTCAGAGGCTGCTTGGGCCGTTCGCCTTCTTTGGATGGCGCGGCAGCTCTGTTTTGACCGTGACCGCCGAAGCATAGAAGCGGCTGTGCGCGGCCGCTTGCTCTGGACGGGAGGCAGGTATGGGAGGGAAGTCTCGCACGCGTGCTGGATGGCAGGCTCCGCCGATCGACATAACCGCGCGCGGGTTCACGCTCATAGAGTTGCTGATGGTGATGGCCACGATAGCCGTGCTGGTTAGTCTGATGCTGCCGCACGCCCTCTCGGCGCGCAAGGGCGCCAACGAGGCATCCGCCATCAGCACCCTGCGAACGCTGGCGTATGCGCAGTGTGCGTACAAGACGCAGAACCTCGGGGGGTCTGGGCAGTACGGCACAATCGCCCAGCTCGAGACGCCGCCGCGAGGCACTACCTATCACATACAGTGGCCGACAGCGGGCGTGCCGATCAAGTCGGGCTACAGGTTCTCGGACCTCGAGCCGCCCACGCTAGAGACGTGGTGCATAGTGGCCGTGCCGATCACGGCGGGCGTTTCCGGTGATCGCTACTTCGGAGTCACCGTTGACGCACAGGTGCGCGAATCGACCGCTCCCGCCACCAACCGCGCAGACGTGCTGAGCTGGCCGGTGGTTGACAACTAAGCCGCGCGGCGCACCGGTCTGTTCCACCGCTCCTGTGGTATAATTGGCGCGGTATGAGAGGCAGCGCCGTGGTGGCCTCCGCAGTGGCGGTGGTCATCTGTTCGAGCATGCTGGCGGCAACCGGCGGCCGTTGGCATGGCCATCACAATGCATGTCCAGGAGTGCTGCGCGTCCAAAGGGCGCGCGCCGCAAGCCGGTCCATCGTCCGTAAGCCACCTTTGGAGCCGCTCGGTCCGCCTTCCATCCAGCGGGCTTTCCCGGTGGTGCTCGCGGCCGTTTCGGTGCCTGCGGGCAGCGGACCGTCAAGAACGAACGTGGAGTTGGCGGCCGCAGCGCTGGATGGGTGCCTGTTATCGCCCGGACGGGAGTTCTCGTTCAACCAGGTGGTGGGTGAGAGGAGCGCAGACGCTGGCTACCAGCTGGCCAGGGTGTACCAACAGGGCGAGGCGGTTCCGGGCATAGGTGGCGGGGTCTGCAAGGTATCCACAGCCCTCTACGAGGCAGCACTGCGGAGCGGGATGCAAGTGCTGGAGCGCCAGCACCACTCGGGACCCGTGGGATACGCGCCGCCGGGCTTGGACGCCGCTGTGGCCTACGGGTCGGTGGACCTCCGCATCCGAAACACTATCGGCCAACGGGTGATGGTGAGGGCTGCAGCGACCGACGGCGAGCTCGTCGTGCGGCTACTAGGGGCGCGGCCGTTGGGCGAGGCGGTAAGCGTGAAGATCGCCAACCTCCAGTACATACCTCCTCCAGAGGTCCAGGTGCCGGATGACGAGCTGCCAGCGGGCGATGTGGCCGTTGTGGATGCGGGCCGTCGGGGCTACCGCGTGGACACTTTGCGGGTGCTGAGGGCGCCGCACACGCCAGTTCGGACCGAGCTGGTGAGTCGCGACCTGGTGCAGCCGCGCCCACGGGTGGTTCGCGTTTCGGTTCGACTCACAGAGGGTGAGGAGGAAGCCCTAAGGGCGCTCGCTTGCAGGCTGAATGAGCTGCGCCAGGCGATAATGGGACACAACGAACCGTCGCCACTGGCGGAGGCGGGGCGCGACGCGAACGCGGTCGGCGGTGGGGCTTTGGGCGCCAACGCCGCGTGCGGGCAGGGCGATGCTGCGGCACCTGACGGGCGCTAGTCGGTGCGGCGTCTCTTGCGCAGTGCATTCCCCACATCGTCGAGCGCTGCAATGCGCGACACCATGGCCGGTCGAAACCCCAGGTGCTCCCAGAAACCGTTTGCGGGCTCGTCGTTGGGGAGTGTGCTGAGGCGCATGTGGCTGATGCCGCGCTGTGCGCAAAAGCGCAGGGCCAGCGCAACCAAGCCGGAGGCGATGCCGAGGCGGCGACACTGGGGCAACACGTAGACGTCTGAGATATGGCCCACAGCGGGTACTGCGCTCTCATGGGATGTGTCTCTGATGGTGCACACGAGCATGCCAATCAGCTGTCCTTGGGCCTCCGCAACGAAGATGGCGGCGTTGCGGTCGGCCAGGAAGCTGCGCAGCTGCTGCTCAAGCCGGGCGCGCCAGTTGGCTGGGCGTGGGAGGGCGCACATGCTCTCTTGAAGCTCAGAAAGAGCGTTTTGAAGGGCCATCATCTGGGGAAGGTCACCGGGGCGCGCGCGCCTAAGCAATGGAGCGGCGCCGTCCGAGGCAGTTAGCATGGCGTTTGCGATGGTGCGGTAAGGTGCAGGAACAGGAAAGGCCACTGGGAATGCCAGTGGCCTTAGGGAGGAAAGAGAGGCTTTGGCGACGACCTATCTTTCCGGCCCGTTGCCAGGCCAGTATTGTCGGCGCTGGAGGGCTTAACTTCCGTGTTCGGGATGGGAACGGGTGTACCCCCTCCGCCATTGTCACCAAAGCCCACGTCTGCACACAGGTTGCAACTACACCCTAAGAAGCCCTCGGCCGATTAGTGTCGCTTGGCTCAAGAGCTTGCACTCCTTACACCCGCGACCTATCAACCAGGTTATCTTCCTGGGGCCTTACCAGCTTTCGCTGTGAGAGGTTTCATCTTGGGGCGAGCTTCGCGCTTAGATGCTTTCAGCGCTTATCCCTTCCGGACGTAGCTACCCAGCGTCTGCGCCTGGCGGCACAACTGGTACACCAGCGGTCCGTCCACTCCGGTCCTCTCGTACTAGGAGCAGCTCCCCTCAAACCTCTTGCGCCCACGATGGATAGGGACCGAACTGTCTCACGACGTTCTGAACCCAGCTCGCGTACCGCTTTAATGGGCGAACAGCCCAACCCTTGGGACCGAATCCAGCCCCAGGATGCGACGAGCCGACATCGAGGTGCCAAACCACCCCGTCGCTGTGAGCGCTTGGGGGTGATAAGCCTGTTATCCCCGGGGTAACTTTTATCCGTTAAGCCACGGCGCGCCCACGCGCTTCCGTAGGATCACTATGCCCTGCTTTCGCATCGGTTCGAGTTGTTGCTCTCACCGTCAAGCCCCCTTGTGCCATTGCACTCTTTGGGTGATTTCCAACCACCCTGAGGGGACCTTTGGACGCCTCCGTTACTCTTTGGGAGGCGACCGCCCCAGTCAAACTACCCACCTGGCACTGTCCTTCCCGTTAGAGCCCCGGAAATGCAAGGGTGGTATTCCACTGCTGAGGTCTCCCTCTCCCACCTATTCTCTACATCCATCTCCAAGACCCAATGCCAGGCTGTAGTAAAGCTCCACGGGGTCTTTCCGTCCTATCGTGGGTAACCGGCATCTTCACCGGTGTTACAACTTCGCCGAGCCTCTCGTTGAGACAGCGCTCAAGTCGTTACGCCTTTCGTGCAGGTCGGAACTTACCCGACAAGGAATTTCGCTACCTTAGGACCGTTATAGTTACGGCCGCCATTCACCAGGGCTTATGTTCAGGGCTTCGCTTGCGCTTACCCCTCCCCTTAACCTTCTGGCATTGGGCAGGCGTCAGCCCCTATACTTCGGATCTCTCCTTCGCAGGGACCTGTGTTTTTGGTAAACAGTCGCTCGAGCCTCTTTGCTGCGACCCCGGCCCCCGGGGGGCGTCTCATCCCCCTTCCTGCCGGGGCACCCCTTCTCCCTAAGTTACGGGGTCAACTTGCCTAGTTCCTTAACGAGAGTTCTCTCGCGCGCCTTAGGATCCTCTCCTCGCCCACCTGTGTCGGTTTCCAGTACGGTCAGTGCCATGCTCGCTAGCGGCTTTTCTCGGCCGATCGTTCGCGCAGTTCGTTCCGGGTTTCCCCTTCCTTCCTCTCGCCACCGGAAGCGTGGCAGGACGTGCTTTACTGCCCTGCTTCTCCCTCTGGCAAGAGCGCGCACTTCCAACCGCGCGCTTGCACTCCCTTTCGGCGTCCCCGCCTCGCTCTAACGCACGCCACTGGTGCGGGATTGTCAACCCGCTGTCCATCGGATTCGGCCTTTGCCTTACCCTTAGGCCCGACTAACCTCAAGAGGACGAACCTTCCTTAAGAAACCTTGGGCTTTCGGCGGAGGGGATTCTCACCCCTCTTCTCGCTACTCATACCGGCATCCTCTCTTGCGCCTCGTCCAGGAGAGCTCCCGCTCCCCCTTCTCCCTACCGCGCAACGCTCCCCTACCAAAGCGGCTTTCGCCGCCTTCCGCGGCTTCGGTTCCAGGCATAGCCCCCTTACATTGTCGGCGCAGGTGCACTTTCGACCAGTAAGCTGTTACGCACTCTTTAAATGATGGCTGCTTCTAAGCCAACATCCTGGTTGTTTACGCGCTCCCACATCCTTTCACACTTAGCCTGGCATTTGGGACCTTAGCCGGCGGTCCGGGCTGTTCCCCTCTCGACAATGAAGCTTATCCCCCACTGTCTCACTCCCGCGCTCGCCTGCTGGCATTCGGAGTTTGGTTGAGTTCGGTAACCTGGTGTGGCCCCTAGCCCATCCAGTGCTCTACCCCCAGCAGTCACCGCGCAAGGCTGCACCTAAATGCATTTCGGGGAGAACCAGCTATCTCCAGGTTCGATTGGCATTTCACCCCTACCCACAGCTCCTCCGAGCCGTTTTCAACCGACACCGGTTCGGGCCTCCAACCCGCTTTACCGGGCCTTCACCCTGGCCATGGGTAGATCACCTGGTTTCGGGTCTGCCACCTGCGACCTAGCCTTTCGGCCTCGCCCCATTCGGACTCGCTTTCGCTTCGGCTCCGCCACTCTCAGTCGCTTAACCTTTCGGCCGCCAATGGCAACTCGCCGGTTCATTCTGCAAAAGGCACGCAGTCACCCCTTTCGGGGCTCCCACTGCTTGTGGGCGCAGGGTTTCAGGCTCTCTTTCACTCCCCTCCCGGGGTGCTTTTCACCGTTCCCTCGCGGTACTTTCCGCTATCGGTGGCAAAGAGTGTTTAGCCTTAGGAGGTGGTCCTCCCTGATTCCCACAGGGTTCCTCGTGTCCCGTGGTACTTGGGTGCCGTCCGGCTGCCTTTTGCCTTTCGCCTACGGGCCTCTCACCCTCTTTGGCGTCCCTTTCCAGAGAGCTTCGGCTTCGGCCTTCGGCCGCCCGCGGCTCGTGCACCCGCCGCTGGACGGTCCCTCTACCCCCGCATGGATAAGGGTGCACCCAGTCGCTCCATGCCGGTTTGGGCTCCTCCCCTTTCGCTCGCCGCTACTAGGAGAATCGCTTTTGCTTTCTCTTCCTCGGGCTACTAAGATGTTTCAGTTCGCCCGCTTGCCCCCACTTCCCAGTGGTGCTATCCCTTCGGAATAGCGGGTTCCCCCATTCGGGCACCTCCGGTTCAACGCTTGCTTGCAGCTTCCCGGAGCGTTTCGCCGCTTGCTGCGCCCTTCCTCGGCTCTTTGCCCCAAGGCATCCTCCCTGCGCCCTTACTAGCTTCTTTCGGGCGTAGTTGCAACCTCTATGCAGTTTTCAAAGATCCCCAAAGTCCCTCACAACCAGGACCCAGAAGCCTGACCATTCCGGGATTCTCTCCCTTAGAAAGGAGGTGATCCAGCCGCACCTTCCGATACGGCTACCTTGTTACGACTTCGTCCCCCTTACCGACCACACCTTCGCCAGCTCCCTCCCTTTCGGGTTGGGCCGCCGTCTTCGGGTGCAGTAGACTCAGGTGACGTGACGGGCGGTGTGTACAAGGCCCGGGAACGTATTCACCGCAGTTTGGCTGACCTGCGGTTACTAGCGATTCCGACTTCACGGGGTCGAGTTGCAGACCCCGATCCGAACTGTGAGCGCTTTTTTGGGATTCGCTCCAGGTCGCCCTATCGCTTCCCTCTGTGACGCCCATTGTAGCATGTGTGTAGCCCAGGGCGTAAGGACCATGCCGACTTGACGTCATCCCCACCTTCCTCCCGCTTACACGGGCAGTTCCCGATGAGTGCACCTTCCGGCTAGCAACATCGGGTGGGGGTTGCGCTCGTTGCGGGACTTAACCCAACATCTCACGACACGAGCTGACGACAGCCATGCAATACCTGTCTCCCTGTCGGATCGCTCCGACCATCGGCTTTCACCGCTCTTCAGGGGATGTCAAGCCCTGGTAAGGTTCTTCGGTTAGTGACGAATTAAACCACATGCTCCACCGCTTGTGCGGGCCCCCGTCAATTCCTTTGAGTTTCAACCTTGCGGCCGTACTCCCCAGGCGGGTCACTTATTGCGTTGGCTCCGGCACGGAAGGGGTCAGTACCTCCCACACCTAGTGACCATCGTTTACGGCTGGGACTACCGGGGTATCTAATCCCGTTCGCTCCCCCAGCTTTCGCGCCTCAGCGTCAGTTGCGGGCCAGAGAGCCGCCTTCGCCACGGGTGTTCCTCCAGATATCTACGCATTCCACCGCTACACCTGGAATTCCACTCCCCTCTCCCGCACTCAAGCCCGTCAGTTTCCAAAGCATTCCACGGGTTGAGCCCGTGCCTTTCACTTTGGACTTTCCAGGCCGCCTACGCGCCCTTTACGCCCAGTGATTCCGGACAACGCTCGCCCCCTACGTATTACCGCGGCTGCTGGCACGTAGTTAGCCGGGGCTTATTCCACCGGTACCGTCCTTCCTCTTCCCGGTGAAAAGGGCTTTACATCCCGAAGGACTTCTTCACCCACGCGGCGTCGCTGCGTCAGGCTTTCGCCCATTGCGCAAGATCCCTGATTGCTGCCCCCCGTAGGAGTCTGGGCCGTGTCTCAGTCCCAGTCTGGCTGTCCATCCTCTCAGACCAGCTACCCGTCGTCGCCTTGGTGGGCCGTTACCCTCACCAACTAGCTGATAGGCCGCAAGCCCCTCCCCGGGCGGATCTCTCCCTTTCCTGACGGAAGCATGCGCCCCCATCACCCTATCCGGTATTACTCCCGCTTTCGCAGGGCTATCCCAGTCCCAGGGGCAGGTTCCTTACGTGTTACTCAACCGTTCGCCGCTGTCCGCTGAAGCAAGCTCCAACGAACCGCTCGACTTGCATTTCTCAGGCACGCCGCAAGCGTTCGTCCTGAGCCAGGATCAAACTCTCCATCAAGTTATCCCTAGCTCCCTTTCGCCTTCTCCATCAGGCTGAAACCTTCTGGTGTCCTGGTTGTCAAAGACCTCTCCGCGTGCCACTATCTTACCACCCCCTAGGCCCCTTGTCAAGAGACCCTCCAGGCACGCTCGCCGCGCTTCCGTCCAGCGCCAGTCACAGATTATACCCCCTGACCTCCCCGCTGTCAACACCCCCTCGAGGCCCTTGTGCAGACGCTCTCCGTTCGACACGGTGTGTGAGCCCTCACCGGTGGGCCTCGCGCCGCAAAGCAGTTCGCCGCCTCTCAGCGCACTGTCCGGAGGCGGCGAACCGTGGTTGCGTTTGCCGGCGCTCAGAACTGGGAGCGGTAAGCAAAGCCTCCGCTGATGGTCCGGAAGTCCGGCAGGAACACGTCGAACTGGAAGTGGCGGCTTACCAGCAGCCTGGCGCCCGCGCTTCCGTACTTGCCGAGCATCCTGGTGTTGCGCCACTTGTGGTCGCCGTAGTCCGCCATGAGCCACGCATTTGGCGCCACCTTGTAGTCCGCGCCCGCGAAGAGCCCGTGCAGACGATCGGTGCCGTAGCCAGCGTGGATTCCCAACCCGCCAAAGTGCTTGGATACCACGCCGTACCGGGTTCGGTACAGCACAGATTCGCCGACCTCCGCGAGGTCGGGCGTCATGTCCTGTATGCCCGCCGCCAGCGCCGGTTGCCGCTTCGTCTCACGCAGTATCAGCCATTGCAGGCTGGCCATGCGGTCCACGTTCCAACCGGTTTTCACCTGCCCGTTGGAGCTGACCTCGCGGAAGCGCTGCGCGAACAGCTTGCCCCACCCGTTGGTCAGCCGAACGGTGAGCTCCAGTCCGGGGAGGATGCCCAGCGTGAAGTACTGGGCCATGGTGCCCTTGTTCCCGCTCATAGATGGGCGGCGATACCTGGGTTGCATGTAGTTGAACCCCGTGCTGAAGCTGCCGTACGCCTCAACGTCAGCGGTTGGTATGCCCAGCAGACCCGTAGAGCCGGACAGCGATGGGCCGATGCTGGTGCGCTCTTCTACGCCTCGCTGCAGGCGCTCGTAGATGGAGCCGGGGCGCAGGTAACCCACGTAGTCCTTCAGGTACGCGGGCATCATCAGGACGCGCCAATCGTCCGTGAACGGGATGTCCGGGATGGAGGCCGCTATCGGAAAGCCGAGCTTGCTGTCGGATGAAGAGCGGTACGTGTAGTTGAAGGATTCCTCTGGCCGGAACCTGATTGGCCGCGGGCGGGGGTACCGATGGCCGGCCAGCGGGAGCACTACGCCAGCGGACACTACGTTGGTGCCTGTGGTGTGCATAAGCGTGAAGATGAACTCGCTTTGCTTGAAGGCGCTATCCAAAGCCACGCTGTAGCCGGTGTCGCCGTAGATGAACTTGCCGTACCTGCCGATGAGCGTTGCGTCGATTCCGCTGAACTTATGCCTCCAAGTGGCCAGCGTTTCGGTGCGGTTGCGCAGCTCGTCCGAGGGGCGGACGCGGGCCACCTCCGCGTACAGCGAATCGGCCCCGCCGTTGATCAGGTGGGCTATTGTGCCGCGCTGGCCGGTATAGGTCTGCAGGAAGCGCCCGGCTTCGGCGGTGAAGAAGGTGTGGCCGCCCAGGTTCGCCGTATAGCTTCCCAACCCCCTTGCGGGCCGCCGCCGGGTTGTGCCGTATCCGGCGTCGTTGAGGGTGAACCACTCTTGCGCGCGGCCGAACAGCCCGGGCAGAAGCGCGCCCTCTATGCCCACCCTCGGCCGAACCTGGATGCCGGTGGGGCGCTGGTCGCCTATGGTGGTGAACGTGCCCTGCAGCCCGAAGCCGTATGTGACGTCCGCGCGCAGGAAGCTGCGGTTCTCTCTGCCGGGGGCCGACCTTGGGGCTACGCTGATGCGCAGCACCTTGAGCAGGTCGTCGGGCGACAGCGTGCCGGCCAGGAAAGAACGATACTCCGAGACGGGCACCTCGACGCGATAGATGGGCACGCCAACACGATATGCCGTGGCCACGATGGTGCCGTCCTCCGGGGCTTCCTCGGTGGCGGCGGCCAGCACGTAGCCCAGGCCCTCCACCTCCCAGCGGTAAACCCGGTTCTCGAACTTCACGTACACGGTGTTGCCGGCTCGCTCGGCCGATAGGTTCTCGAATCCATCATCTCGAAGGCGGCTAACGAGGGACGGCATTGGGGTGGCCGACTGGTCTGGCGCTGCAGCCTGAGACCGAGCGGGCGTTGGCACAGCCAGCAGCAGTAAGAGCAGAGCAGTAGTTAGCTTAGGGAACGGTGGGGCCATGTTCGTTACCTCGATTTGGGATGGCGGCTCAACCTACGTTCTCGCGTGCCGCGCCATGCCTGCGGTTGAGCATGGGCGCGGCCGGATCGGTATGGGTCATTTGGTTGCTTGCTTGGCTGGCGTCCACGGGGTGTAGCTTGGAACCAACTCCTTCAGCGCCTTTCGTATCCCCTCGCCGTCGCCTGCGGCAGCCACCAACCCCAGGTGCTGAAGCCTGCGGTTGAGGTCGGCCGGCAAGCTGTGGCCCAGCGGCGCCACGAAGATCCGATCGTGGCGCGTGGCAACCGTGCCCTCGTGGCTGGTGAGCGGCTCCTCGAACAGCTTCTCCCCGGGCCGCACGCCTATGAACTGGATCCGGATCTCCTCGTCAGGCACGAAACCGGACAGGCGTATCAGGTCCTTGGCCAGATCCAGGATCTTGATCGGCTCGCCCATGTCCAGCACGAAGACCCCTCCACCTTCGCCGATGCCAGCGGCCTGTATCACAAGCTGCACCGCCTCCGGAATGGTCATGAAGTAGCGCACCATTTCGGGGTGGGTAACCGTAACAGGGCCGCCGCGGGCGATCTGCTTCTGAATGGTTGGCACCACGCTGCCCCTGCTGCCCAGCACGTTGCCGAACCGCACGGCCACGAAGCGCCCTTGGGGGCTGTTGGCCGCGGCTGCCTGCACGATCATCTCCGCCACACGCTTGGTTGCGCCCATTACACTTGTCGGGTTTACGGCCTTGTCTGTGGAGATCAGCGTGAAGCATTCCACCCTATATTCGGCCGAAAGATCCACCAAGTTCTTGGTGCCGAACACGTTGTTCTTGACGGCCTCTTCGGGGTTGGCTTCCATGAGGGGTACGTGCTTGTGGGCCGCCGCGTGAAACACCACCTGCGGCCGATGCCGCACGAAGACCCGGCGGATGCGATCGGCGTCCGTGACGTCGGCGATCACCACCTCCGGATCCGCGCCGAGCTCCTCCCGAAGCTCCCGGTCGATGGCGAAGATGGAGCCCTCGCCGCGCCCCAGCAACACAAGCCGTTCCGGGCGAAACGGGACGATCTGCCGGGCCAGCTCCGACCCGATGCTGCCGCCCGCACCAGTAACGAGCACCCTCTTGCCGGTTAGGTACGCCGCTATCTCTTGCATGTCCACCCGAACCGGCTCGCGGTTCAGGAGGTCCTCCGGCTGCACCGGCCTGGCGAACTGCCCCATGTTCACGCCGCGCGGATGTGCGTGGTTGAGGCCGGGCGCCATCTCCAGCCTAACCCTGAGCAGCTCGCACTCCCTAAGGAGGCGTCGCACCCTGGAGCCGTCCGCGGAGGGCATCGCGATGATCACCTCGTCGACGCGATAGTCCTGCACCGCCGCCGCAAGGGTGTCGCAACTGCCCAGAATCCTAACGCCGTGGATCTCCAGGCCCTGCTTGGCCGGGTCGTCATCCAGAAAGCCCACCACCCTGTGCGTGTGGGGCGCCGACCTGACGATCTGCCGAAGCACGGTTTCGCCGGTGTCGCCCGCTCCGAGGATCAGCACCCGGCGCGGCCTGATGATGCTCAGGCGGGCTCTACGCAACGCGCCCGGCATGCGATAGGCCAGCCGGTACCCCACCGTCATGAGCAGGGCGAAGAACCAGAAGACGATGAGGGCTCCGCGGGAGTAGTTGGGCCACTGGCCGATCCGCGTGTAGGCGGCGAACGCCAACGTGACCAGCGACACCGCCTTGGCGATCCTGGCCACCTCGTGCGTGCCCATGTAGCTGGCGTGGATGCGGTAGACCCGCAGCCAGCGGAAGATGGGGACCCCCATGACGGCCGCCGCCACCACAAGGGCAGGCAGGCACCCGCGGATATCATCCGGAAGCGAGGAGTCGAGATAGCGCACCGCCAAGCCGAGGTAGCAGGCCGACGCCAAGCACGCACCATCCAGCAAGGCTAGGACGGAGGAACGGACCTGGTAGCCTTTGATGCGAGGCCGAACCATGAGTGCCTCCCGCGGATGCTGGCTTGGAAACCGGGACCAGTTGGCGCGAGGGTGGAGAGGTGCTCACCAAACGGCCCGTTGACGCAAGGCCGCTTCTCCTCAAAAGCGGCCGGCCGAATGGATACGCGCTCCCAACGCTTGATGATACCAACAATCGAGCGCCGTGTCAACGCCCAGGGGAACATCCGCTTCGGCGTGCGCGCAGGCACATGATTCGCCTGCCCATCGCTAGCATTATGGCTTGTGCGCATGGACCTGGCTAGGGTGGGGCGGTGCGACGTGCGCTGGTATGCCTGCCTCCGCCGCTGCTGCCATGCTCATCCACGCCAATGCACGGTTAGCGCTCAGTTCCCGCGCTGCTGGCACGGTTTTCCCGGCCCACCGTCCACTACGCAGGCTTGGGGAGAGCAACTGCGTTGCGAACCAAGTGGGTGTCGTGGCGTTTGGGGGCCCGGCCCAAGCCCGCTCCATCTGACTCTCCCATGGATGCATGCGTAGGGGATGCCTCTCGCGCCTCAGGAGCTTGCGGGACGCAGCCACACCTCACGTGTTCCTCCCAGCTCCTCTCTCCCCGTAAGTGAGAGAGGGGTGGCGGAGCCGGGGTGAGGGCAACCAAAGGGTGTGGCAGAGGGCATGCGGACGACCGCGGTCGACACACTTGGCTTGCCCTGCACCTCCAAGCATTCGTGCCATAGCTCGGTGGCATAGAAGCAAACGGTAGTGCCAAGTATCTTGTGCAAATCCGGTGAGAG
>Ga0078972_1002464_pt1 | contig 61073 bp, 61 predicted proteins | sample YelNatPaOPGAMG01_FD_67568 | JGI IMG/M metagenome (GOLD analysis project Ga0078972, IMG submission 67568) | Hot spring thermophilic microbial communities from Obsidian Pool, Yellowstone National Park, USA - OP-RAMG-01 (SPADES assembly) (version 2) | ecosystem: Environmental > Aquatic > Thermal... | reverse complement strand
AATGCCTTACTAAAGGGTGGATTTCTTATAACTCCCCCTTTTTCCCCCTCTTAGTTTAAGAGGGGGAGAGGGGGAGTTACAAAATTTCGAGACGGACAATAGATTAGATTTGTGAGGCAAATAATTAGCGAAATTGGCCAGCCATAAAGGATGGCCCTACGAAATGACAAGAAATAATTGTTTTTATATTTAATCCACCCTTCAGTGAGGGATTACCGGTCAGTAAAAATTACTCTTGACAGCTTTGCTAGTAAGATATAATCTCAATTTATTGTATAGATTTTTGGTTCAGAAAGAGGTCTGGAAGAATGAAAAGAGGGATGATAATTTTTTTAGCAGTCATTTTTTTGGCATCTGTTTTAAATTTTAGCTGCAGCCAAAAAATGATGCGCTCCGAAGAAACACCTTACCCCATCTCTCACCAGGAACCCCCAAAAGATACCAAACTTGAGTCAAAAGCAGTTACGCCCAGCCCACCACCCTCTCCTACTGCACCTGATATAGAAAGGCAACGGAAAGATAAACCTTTAAAGGAGGAGACACTGGGAGCCCAGCCTTCCGCACCTCCACCCCTTAAAGAAGAATTAAAAAAAGAGAAAGAAACCCGCGAGGCAGCTCTAACCAGCCCAGAATTAAAATCAATCTTTTTTGATTTTGACCAGGCCGTCATCAGAGAAGATCAAAAAGAAGTCATGTTGCAAAATGCGCAATGGCTCAAAGCTCATCCCCAGGTGCGGGTAAGAATTGAAGGAAACTGTGACGAAAGAGGAACAGCAGAATATAACTTAGCCTTAGGGCAGAGGAGAGCAGAAGCGGTAAAGGAATTTTTAGAAGGTTTGGGAATTGCTCCTAAACGCATGCAAACAATTAGCTATGGCTTTGAACGTCCTTTAGACCCTGGTCATAATGAAGAAGCTTGGGCTAAAAATCGGCGAGTTGATTTTACTGTTCTTAAATAAAGAAGTTGAGAAAGAATCTTAGATTTTGGCGGCAAATTTTTTAATAATAAACCAGAAAGGAGGAAAATCTTATGCCCATGACGAAAGCCCAGATTGTAAGTTATTTAGCGGAAAAAACTGGAGTAACCAAAAAGCAAGCCGGGGCAATTCTTGATGAGCTTGCTGGCCTGGCGGCCAAAATTATCAAAAAAGGTGATAAACTTGCCCTTCCTGGATTTGTAACTGTAAAAGTGCAAAACCGCAAAGCGCGGATGGGTAGAAATCCGCAGACCGGGGAACCAATAAAGATTCCGGCGAAAAAAGTGGTGAAAGCCGTTCCCGCCGCTGCCTTAAAGTCAATATTAGCCCCCAAAAAATAAAATTGATATTCCCCTATTTTCGTATAACAGACTTGGGCCAGAAGCGCTGAATTTAATATGCCTTTCTGGCCCAAGTTTTTTTTAAACTTCTGTAGGAGAAAATTTACTTTAACTCCTCTTGATCATAAGCGTTTTATACCCTGATTGGACTACTACCTCACCTTCTTTTTTTATGATTTGCAAAAAGAGCTTAATTATTCCCCTATCTGGTTTGCTCTTACTGGGAATTTTTTCTACTACCTTAGCTTTCACATAAATAGTCTCGCCAAAAAATAAGGGGGCCTCAAATTTCCACGAATCGATACCTAAAAAAGCGATCGCGGTGCCCTCCAGATATCCGGTGCGAAACAGTAAACCATGGGAAATAGCCAACCCCAACAATCCGTGGACAATTCTTTTTCCAAATTGACTATTTTTCATAAAAGCTTCACTAGTATGTAGCTCATTATAATCTCCGCTCATCGCCGCAAACATAACTACATCCGTCTCCGTAACAGTTCTACTTGGGGTAATGAATTCTTCATTGAGCTGCCATTCATCAAAAAATTTTCCAGGCATAAATTAATCTCCTTAATATTTTACTTTAAATTATTGCCGCAGAATTTTAAGCTTTGAGCTTCTATAAAGTAATTTTTAAAAATTCTGCAACAGCCTATTTCTTCTTCTCTAAGGCGGCAATTAATTTCGGCAGAATTTGGCGAAAATCAGCCACTATACCCAAGTCAGCAGTTTGAAAAATGGCCGCTTTAGGATCATTATTTATGGCAATTATAGTCTTAGCTTCTTGAATACCCACCACATGTTGAATAACGCCCGATATGCCCACCCCAATATATAACTTGGGCCGAATAGTCTTCCCGCTTTGGCCGATCATCTGTTCTTCCTTTATCCACCCTTCATCTAAAGGTGGTCGTGTTCCTCCTACAGTTCCCTGTAAGACTTCAGCTAACCGTTCGATTAGTTTCCAATCTTCTCGATTACCGATACCTGCTCCCCCGGCTACGACTACTTCTGCTTCTTCTATTGAACAAGTAAATTCCTTCGCCCGCTCAACTTTAAGGACTTTCTGGCGTAAATCCGCGGGGTTTAATTCCACAGCTACCTCTTCGATTGCCGGAGTTTTTTTATACCCAATTGCTCGACGATAGACTCCAGGACGCACAGTAGCCATCTGGGGAAGATGACGGGGACAAAGAATAGTGGCCATCACTTGGCCACCAAAAGCGGGCACCACTTGTTTGAGTTTCCCTTTTTCATCAATATCCAGTTGCGTACAATGGGCGGAAAGTCCTGTATGAACGCGCGCCGCCAGCCTGGCCGCCAAGTCTGATCCCACAGTAGTAGCCGGCAAAAGAAATACTTCTGGCCTTTTTTTCATAATTAACTGGCTGATGACTCTGGTATAAGGAAGAGTTAAATAGTTTTCTAAACAGGGATGATCGGCTAATAAAACTTTTTCTACTCCAAACGAAAAAAGAGAATAAGCTAAATCTCTTATCTTATGCCCCAGAAGAATAGCTATAATCTCTGCTTGGTCCAGTTTCTGTTCCAGAAAACCGGCAGCCTGCAGAAGTTCAAAAGAAACTTCCGCAATACAGCCCTCTTGTTGTTCTATAAAAACCCAGATTTCTTTTTTTGCCTGCAGATCTTTCATTTTTTTCGCCCTTCACCCAACTCTTTCCTTTCACTTTAGCCAATGGCCTGCCTTATTTTTTGGATGACTTCGGCAATTAACTCGTCTGGCTCCCCTTGGAGAATAACTCCTTTTCTTTTCATTTCCGGCATAAATATTTCCCCCGTCTGCGTGGGGGAACCAGAGAATCCAACTTCCTCTGGCTTTATCCCTAACTCGCTAACTCCCCAAATTGTCAGGGGCTTGTTCTCTGCCTCTAAGACGCCCATAAGAGAGATGAATCGGGGAGTGTTTATTTCTCGAGCGACGGTGATTAGGGCCGGCAAGGAAGTCTCTAAGATTCGACAGCCGCCCTCCATCAAGCTCCGCGTATGTAAAGCTCCTTCTTCTGTAAATTCTACGGCTACGGTGCGGGTAATATGGGGAATGTCCAAAAATTCAGCTAATTGGGGACCCACATGGCCGGTAGATCCATCTAAGCTCCATTCCCCGCAAATAATTAAGTCAAATTTGCCGATCTTTTTAATAGCTTTACTGAGCACATAAGCAGTGGCCCAGGTATCAGATCCGGCAAAGGCGCGGTCGCTCAATAAATAAGCTTCATCAGCCCCCATAGCCAAAGTTTCCACTAAATTATCTCTCGCCCCTGGGGGGGCCATGGCCATGGTTATCACTTTACCGCCATATTTTTCTTTAAGACGCAAGCCTTCTTCTACGGCTCGCTTATCCAAAGGCCCCAGAACACTAGGAATGCCCTCCCGCCGCAAAGCTTTGGTTATGGGATCCAATTGGATGCGCTCCCAGAATTTTGGGTCTGGGGCCGGTTTCACGCAAACAACAATATCCATTATTATTTTCTCCGCCTTAAGCGCTTTTTTAACTTGGGGAGGCTGAGTCGAAACAATGCTTTAACCCAGCCTCTACGCAGGACTTCTTTTATTTAAATGAGCTAAGGGCTTTGCGAGCCATTATAATCCGCTGAATTTCTGAAGTTCCCGCCGAAGCGATTAAAATTTCCGCATCTCGATAGTACCTTTGCACTGGATATTCCATCATATAACCATAGCCGCCGTGAATATCTACGGCCTTTTTCGCGCAACGTACAGCAGCTTCAGTAGCATAGAATTTGGCTAAAGCCATTTCTGTATCGCAGCGCAACTTTTGATCACGTAGCCAAGCAGCCCGGTAACAAATTAAGCGGCTGGCTTCTAAATCAACATAAATATCAGAAATCAACCATTGAATTCCTTGATGCTGACTTATCGGCTTACCGCCTAAGACCCGTTCGTTGGCAAACTTTACGGAAGCTTCTAAACAAGCTTGAATGAGCCCTAAACCACATCCAGCCATGCCAGCGCGGCCAACTTCGCTAATCCCGGCCATACATATTTTTAAGCCATCACCTTCGTTGCCTAAAAGGTTGGCGCGAGGAACAAGACAATTCTCCATGACGATCTCGCCCGTATTACATCCATGAAGACCGAATTTCCTCTCTTTACGCCCCATTTTAAACCCGGGGAAGGATTTTTCGACTAAGAAGGCGCTAAATCCTTTAGGGCCTTCCCCGGTCTTCGCCATAATGGTTATGGTATCCGCCACATGCCCGTGCGTAATGAAACATTTCCGGCCGTTTAATACATAATGGTCACCTTCAAGTTTTGCCGTGCTCTGAATTCCGGTAGGATCTGATCCACCGGTGGCTTCAGTAACCGCGATAGTGGCCAAGCGTTCGCCCTTGGCCAGACTGGGCAAATATTTTTTCTTTTGCTCTTCATTGGCAAAATCGGTAAGCGGAGCAATGCCCAAATGAAAAATCTGCATGGCCATGCCGATGGAGGCAGAGACCCGGGACAGCTCTTCGATCATAATCATCCGCGCTAAGTTGCCCAGGTTTGTTCCGCCATACTCTTTGGGAACCATTATGCCCATATAGAGCTGCTTGCCCATTTCCCGGTAAAGATCCCAAGGAACTTCATCCGTTTCTTCCATATGGGGAATGCGCGGAGCGACGGCTCCTTCAGCAAATTCTCTAATGCTCTTGCGCAATAATTCTAATTGGGGTGATAATTGGAAATCCATTTGGTCCTCCTTTATAATTTTTTTCAGCAAAATTTTTTCTTCTTCTTGGAAAATGAATTAATTTTATACCATTTTGCTTATTTGCTGACAAGCTTTTTGGTGGGGGGAAGGAAAAAATTTTTGCGTAATATTCAATCTGGGGTTTTTTCTGATGCTTTCTTTCGCCGGCGATAAAAATGATAAGCATAGCTGCCTGCGGCCACAATCACTGCCATTACAATACCAATCCCGTACAAAAAACGCATGATATAGAAAACTGGTTGGCTTTCCCAAGAAACTTTAAAATGGATAGGACCTAAGAGCGCAGGTGTGGCGTATGATTTGTCATGACACTTGACACATTCACTCTTCCTTACTTCTTTTTGGGGATGGCCGGTATTCTCCGGATGACAATTAGCACATATCTGGGTATCGTAACGATAATTCAAGTTGACTTTAGGATGCCCTTTTAGGCGGTAGGAGGCTAAAGTGGCCAGAAGACCTGGCCCAGGTTTGGCTTCCTCATGACATTTGGCGCAGGCCTGGGGAAGATTTTGGGCGGATACAGAAGATGCCGGGTCGTTAATCTTGCGCATATAATGAGCCGTATGGCAATCGGCACATTGCGGTGCATTTTCCAGGCCACTGGCCCACATCATCCCATGAGTGGTTTTTTTATAAGCCTCTACCGCCTCTTGGTGGCACTGAGCACAATCAACTTTGGCAAATCCCTCGGCCGGATGAGCATCCGGCCGGGCTTCCTGATGACAATCTGTACAACCCAAGCCGCCTGCCCCATGCACGGAGGTTCGGAAAGATTCGGCATTTACGTATAAAGAAAGGAGGGAACCATCTTTCTTCCCCTTGCTGAGCCGCGGATTTTGGTGGCATTTCAGACAAGCAGCATCATCTGCTCCCTGAGCCGGTCCTCCCCAGATAAAGAGCAAAACTCCCCAGAGCAGCAAAATAAAATATTTTTCGTAGCCTTTTCTTTCCTGACTTTTGCTCATTTTCATTTTCTACCCTTTTTACACGCGCCCGCCGAAGGCTAATCCCTTTTCTCCTCCAAAGCCTGGATAACTAATTCGGTTATGTCATATGCAGCCATTTTCTCTTCCAATTCTTTTTCTTTTATGCCATCGCTGAGCATCGTTAGGCAATAAGGGCAAGCTGTGGCTACCAGAGATGCTCCTGTGCGCAAGGCCTGGTCGGTGCGCATCTGGTTGATGCGTGTTCCCAGTTTCTCCTCCATCCACATGCGCCCGCCACCAGCTCCGCAGCAAAAGCTGGTGAGACGATTCCGTTCCATTTCGACGAGCTGCAGTCCTGGAATAGACCTTAAAACTTGCCGAGGTTCTTCGTAAACTTCATTGGCGCGCCCTAAATAACAGGAGTCATGATAAGTCAAAACTTTTTCCACGGGCTTATTTAGGTTTAAACGGCCCTCCCGAAGAGCTTCGGCCAGAAATTGAGTGTAGTGCATTACTTCATAGTGGCCACCGAATTGCGGATATTCATTTTTTAAAGTATTGAAGCAATGGGGACACATGGTCAATATTCTTTTAACTTCATAGCCGTTCAATACTTCGATATTGGCTTGGACCAACGTTTGGTACAGATATTCGTTGCCAATGCGTCGCGCCGAATCCCCACAGCAACCTTCTTCTGTACCCAATATAGAAAATTTTACACCCATGGCTTTTAAAATCTTAACCAAAGCAGTGGCCACTTTTTTATTCCGGTCATCAAAACTCCCCGCACACCCTACCCAGAATAAAAGTTCAACTTCTTTATCTTCAGCCATGGTCGTTATATCCAGTCCTTTGGCCCATTCCGCTCTTAAACCCAGGCCAACTCCCCAAGGATTGCTGTTATTTTCCATATTGCGGAAAACGAGCTGTACTTCGGAGGGGAAGCGGCTTTCCATGAGCACGAGATAGCGGCGCATTTCTAAAAATTTATCCACACAGGGAATGAAAACCGGACAGACCATAGCACAAGCTAAACAATTAGTACAAGACCAGATCACATCTTCGGTAAGGACATCGCCAATGAGTTTTTTCTCTTCCGCAGCACTTCCCTGACCAGCTTTCTTAATCCGCCCTTTCTCTTCCATATAGGCCCTTAGGGCATCCCAATTTTTCTTGGGCGCTAATGGTTTACCGCTTAAGGCCGCTGGGCAATGATCTAAACACCTACCGCATCTGGTACAGGCATCCATGTCAAAAAGTTGTTTCCACGTCAGTTCTTCGATCCGCGAGACTCCGAAAGTTTCTGCTGTCTCAAAATCAAGGATGGGCGGCATAGCTCCTTTGGGTTTTAAGGAACGCATGTAGATGTTAGCCGGCCCGGTAATGATATGGAGCAGGCGGGAGTAAGGAATGAAGGCCACAAAGCCTAATACTAAAAAGAGATGCAGCCGCCAAAAAAGACGATGCCAGAAAATTTGGGCATTATCGGTTAGACCCCGGAATAAATAAGAAAGACTTAAGCCGATGGGGGACCAATTCGCCCAATCGGGCTCACTGCGGGCAATACGCAGACCCTCCACACAGAAGCCCAAACCGAAGATGCCCAAAAGTAAGAGGAGGGCAACTAAGTTTCCTAAGCTACTATCATAGGTGAGGTTTTCAGGCTTTTGTCCATAGCGCCGATAAAGGGCCAGCAAAATTCCTATTAACCCTAAGCAACCGATTAAATCAAAAAATAAGGACAAGGGATAGGCTAAGGCCGGAGGTAAATTGAAATTAAGTTGGGTTATAACAATCACGATGAAAGGAATAATAAAGGCATAGAAAATGAAGAGGTGCATTAATCCGGGATAAATTTCCCGCAAAATTCTTTTCTGCCCGAATACATAAGCCCAGACCAGTTTGAGGCGCTCTTTAGGTTGATCCGTCCTTTTTTCTGGTTTACCTATTTTCCAAAGCTTATAGCGGCGGTAAAATCCATAAAGGAATACAACCGCCGTAATAAAGATCAGCAGTAAATCAAAGGAACCAGCCATTTTCTCCCTCGATGCCCAAAGGCGCTATCACTTTCCCCGGCCGGCACTTAAACCCCCTTGGCAATCTGCCTGGCCTTTAAATAGTTATTAACTCGCCAGCGCCGAAAGGAAATGGCTCTCCATTTGGGAGAGCCATTTTTATGTAGTTAACTCTCGGAGAGGAGCTTTTTAAATTCTTCAGTTAAAAGGGGCACAACTTTGAATAGGTCTTCTACAATCCCGTAATCGGCTTTTTGAAAGATAGGAGCATCTGGATCTTTATTGATGGCTACAATTACCTTAGAAGATCCCATGCCGGCGAGGTGCTGAATTGCCCCAGAAATCCCGCAGGCAATATAAAGATTAGGAGTGACTACTTTCCCAGTCTGCCCCACTTGATCGGCATGATCGCGCCATCCAGAATCTACGGCCGCCCGCGAAGCCCCCACGGTAGCATGGAGGACGTCGGCCAATTCTTCCAAGATCTTGAAATTCTCCGCTCCTTTCATCCCTCGGCCTCCAGAGACGATGATCTCGGCCTCGGTCAAATCCACTTTTGCTCCGGCAGTTTTAACTACTTCCACAATGGCGGTGCGCAGACTGGAGGAGTCCACTTTGGCTTCTAATTTAATCACCTCCCCTTTCTTACCAGATTCTGGGGGCACCATAGGGAGAACGTTGGGACGCACCGAAGCCATTTGCGGACGGGAATTAGGACAAACCACTTCGATGAAGGCTTTGCCCGCATAAACGGGCCTTTTGGCTAATAATAAGCCTTCTTCATTGAGGCTTAATCCTGTACAGTCTGTAGCCAGCCCAGTTTGCAGGCGCGTCGCTACTCGAGGAGAAAGGTCTTTACCCAAAACCGTAGCTCCACAGAGGAAAATAGAAGGTTGATGTTCTTTGAGCAGGTTGGTTATAATGGTGGCATATGGATCTGTAGTGTATTGCGCTAAAATTGGATCGTCCACGAAATACACTTTATCGGCGTATTCTGCCAAACGCCCGGTTAATCCTTCTATACCCGATCCGAGAAGAACAGCCACTAGTTCTTCACCAAGTTTTTCAGCCATCTTTTTTCCTTGACTTAGAAGCTCGAAAGTAACTTTGCGAATGTTTCCTTCCTTAACCTCGGCAAATACCCAGATTCCTTTGCCCATAAATTATCTCCTTCTTAAGCTGAATAAGTTGGTAATTTTTTTCATCTCGTTGATATTTTTGCTCGGTCAAGCATCAAACAACTTTGGCCTCTTCGCGTAAAAGCTTGACTAAATTTTTAACGCAATCTATCAGTTCCCCGGAAATAATCTTCCCCGGGGGTCGGGAAGGCGGAGGGATGTACCTTAAAATTTTTGTCTTTGACCCGGCCGCGCCCACTTGCTCTGCACCCAAACCAAGAGCAGTTAAATTAATCGGTTTGACCTCTTTCTTCTTTGCTTTCATGATTCCCGGGAGAGAGGCATACCTCGGCTCGTTCAAACCCTTCTGACAGGTAAAGACCGCGGGAAGTTTTACTTCCACGACTTCTTTTCCCCCCTCTACTTCTCTTTCTACTCGTGCTTTCTTTTGCTCGGCATTGATTTCTAATTTAGTGATGAGGGTCACATGGGGCAAATCCAAGAATTCGGCTAAAGAAGGTCCTACCTGAGCCAAGTCATCGTCGACCGCCTGCTTTCCACAAAGAATGAGGTCGAACGGTTCTTTTTTGATTACTTCAGCCAAGGCTTTGGCTGTGGCAAAGCCGTCTGCTCCTTCAAAGGCTGGGTCGTTTAAATGTATGGCACGATCAGCCCCCATAGCTAACCCGGTGCGCAAAGCTTCTACTGCTCTCGCCGGCCCCATCGTAATTAGGACTGCTTGGCCACCGAACTTTTCTTTTATCCGTAAAGCTTCTTCCACGGCGAATTCGCAATAAGGATTCATTACGTACTTAATATCATCGGTCACGATGCCCGAACCATCCGGCTTGATTTTAATCAAAGTTTCTGTATCCGGCACTTGTTTAAGACAAACAATAACGTTCACCGCCTACCTCCTTTCGGCATTTTAATTATTAATTTCCTGGCCTAAGCTCATCATGTTTTTCAAACTGGCCAGAGGTTATTCTGGCGTGCTTCTTCAGTCATCATTCCTCTGATGAAGACATCACTTATCTGCCAGACTGCGTCATTTATGCTGTGTTTCTTTTTCGTGGACAGAACCCAATAGCGAGCCATCTCATCTAAAGCCCCAAAAAAGGCCCTTTTCATAATTCCTGGAGTTAGATCCTTGCGGATTATTCCTTTTTCCTGACCTTCTACAACAATAGCGCGGATGAGGTTTAAGTATTCGATAAAGGGTTTATTCACATACTCCTTCATAAATTTGCTGCTCTGGCGCACTTCTACTCCCAAAACCTCAGCTAACTGCTGTTGCTTCTGCAAAATAGAAAGATGGACCTGGGCAAATTTTCTAATCTTCTGTAAAGGATTTTTCTCTTTTTCTAGCTCTTGACGCATGTTTTCCACTATTTGCCCGAATTCCTCCTCAAACAAGGAGATAAGGATATCGTCTTTATTCTTGAAATAGAGATATATCGTCCCATCAGCCACATCGGCTTCTTTGGCTATTTCGGAGACGCGGGCATTGTAGAACCCTTTCTCGGCAAATACCTTCACAGCTGCTTTTAAAATCTTTTTATGTTTAGTTTGGTCTTTCATTCTAAATTCCGCAGCTTACGACGCGGCGAAAAAAATTCAACCCGGCTAAGTAAAATTCATTATGGGCAAATAATGAATGATTATTCATTCAAAACTTATTAACATACCCTCAAAAAGGTGTCAAGTTATTTTTACGCTGAGCATCGAACAATTTTAATATTTCTCGCCAGCAGAAAACAGGCCCTCTTATTATTGCTCAGAAAGCTTGGGCTCTTTTATTACGCGGCGAACCCATAAATAAACTAAAAAAAGGAGAATTGCCATAAAAATAAATAGAGGCCGGATGCCTAAAGAAGCGGAGAGAAACCCACCCGAAATCGGTCCAATGACGTTACCTATAAGCAAACCACTTCGTGTTATCCCCATTATTCCTCCTTTTCTCTCGGCCGGCACATGCAATGAAGTTAAAGTATAAAGGGCCGGAAGGATTCCGCCCACGAAGAGCCCATAAATAAAACGCAAGCAAAAAAGTTGGTATACTTGATTTACAAGCGCCTGGGGAATACTGGTCAAACCGGTACCCAATAAAGTAATGAGCAGCATCTTTTTATATCCTATACGGTCCCCCTTTTTCCCCCAATAAGGGGCCGAAATTAAACTGGCCAAACCGGTTATGGCAAATACCCCTCCAGCCACCGTAGCTAAATTTTTTCCTTCCGGCCAGAGCCTTTCCACAAAAAGAGAGAGGACCGGCTGAATGGCCATTACGGCTGTTTGCACGGCCATGCCGGCGGCAAAAACGGTTATCAACGGCGCTGAGGTAAAGACCAAGCGAAAATTAGATATTAGACCTGGCGATTTTTTCTCTGCCGAAGATGAAATACTTTCTTTGACTAATAGAATAACTAAAAAAGCCGCCGAAAAACCAAAAGCCGCGGTAACAAAAAAGATATGGCGATAACCAATGTGATCAGCTAACAAACCACCGATGAAGGGACCGATTACCGCTCCCGTGGTCAATGAAGTTTGCAAGACTCCCATAGCGTATCCCATTTTATCCTGGGGAGTAGTGGTGGCGGCGATAGCCAAGGTAGCCGCAATAAAACCGGAAACCCCTCCCTGAATCAGCCGCAGAACTAAGAGCTGCGATACTGAAGTGGCGAAAGCCATAAAAAAAGAAGAACCGGCATAGCCGGCTAAAGCCCGAATTAACATAGCCTTACGTCCGTAACGGTCTCCCATCCACCCCCACAAAGGCCCCATAAAGGTGGCTATTAAGAAAGGAGCTCCAAATACTAACCCGCTCCACTGTTTGACTTCGCCCGTATCTATAACTCCTAACTCCCGAATGTAGAAAGGAAGAAAAGGTAGAATCATGGAAAGTCCCAAGGCTGCTAAAAATTCGGCAGTCCACAGGCTAAATAGATTCTTTTTCCAGCTCTCCAAAAAATTCTCCTTTGTCTTACCATCTAAAAGAATAAGGCCCTTTTGCGGGCCTTATTCTTTTTCAATCTTTAAATTTAAGAACTTCTATTTATTCTGCGCGATTCCTTTCTCGGCTACTAACTCCTCATTGCGAAAAGAAAGTTAACACAGTCGCTAAGCTTTCGCTAAACCTAACTCAGCTTTTCTCCCCGCTTTTCTCGGCCATCTGCAGGAAAGGTTTGACCAGATCAATGGGTATGGGGAAAATAGTAGTTGAGTTCTTTTCGGTAGCAATTTCCGTTAAGGTCTGTAAATAACGTAATTGCAAAGCCATAGGTGTAGCACCCATGATCTGAGCGGCATCCCGCAATCTTTCGGCAGCTTGGTATTCCCCTTCAGCATGGATAACTTTCGATCTGCGTTCTCGTTCTGCTTCGGCCTGTTTAGCCATGGCCCGGCGCATCTCTTCGGGTAAGTCGATGGCCTTAACTTCTACCGTGGTAACTTTTACTCCCCAAGGGTCAGTATGCTTATCCAAGATCTCTTGCAAGTGAATGTTGATCTTATCTCGCTGGTAAAGGAGTTCGTCCAGTTCCACTTGTCCGCAAACAGAGCGGAGGGTGGTTTGTGATAGCTGGGATGTACCGTAAAGATAATTTTCAATCTCGATTACGGCTTTAATGGGGTCCATGACGCGGAAATAGATAACCGCATTAACTTTAATGGAGACGTTGTCACGCGTAATTACATCCTGGGGGGGAACATCCATGGTTACTGTCCGCAAACTTACTTTGACCAATCTATCCACAATAGGAATCAAAAAAATTAATCCAGGCCCCTTAGCTGCTGGCTGTCCCCCAACAGTGCGCACACGTCCCAGGCGGAAGATTACGCCTCTTTCATATTCATTGAGAATTCTTAGCGCACTAGCCAAAATCATCAAAATTAGAATCAATAAAACAGCAAGTGATATAACCGACATAATTATCTCCTCCTTTTTTTATTTTAAAAATTTTTGTTGAAATTAAGCTTTCTTTATTTTTTCCACTTTAACTTTGAGACCTTCCGTTTTTAGGACGCGCACTTTTTCTCCCACCTCTATTGTCTCATCGGCATAAGCATTCCAAATCTCGCCATGCACGAAGACTTTGCCCTCAGGACGCAAAGGGGTTTGAACCACGCCAATTTCTCCAACCAATCCTTCGGCACCCGTTGCGGGCTTGGCTAACTGAGCTTTAACAGCCATAGTTACCGCGAAGGCAAAAAAAGCCCCGGTAACGATAACGGTGGGAATAATTACATAAAGGGAAGCACGCAAGGCGGGGATGGGTGATTCAAAGAGCATAATTGATCCCAGAGCCAGAGAGACTAATCCTCCTATGGTCAGGAGACCGTAACTAGCAATTTTTATTTCCGCCACAAAGAGAAAAACGCCCAAGAGAATCAGCATCACGCCGGCATAGTTGACCGGCAGGGTGCGAAAAGCAAAGAAGGCCAAGATTAGACAGATACCGCCAATCACACCCGGAAAGATGGCCCCGGGGTTAGAAAGTTCAAAGTATAGGCCGACTAAACCAATCATCATGAGAATATAGGCGATATTAGGGTTGCTCAAGACAGCCAAAAACCTTTCGCGGAAACCCATTTCTAATAGATTAGTTTTCAGACCTTTAGTAGCTAATTTAATCTCCCCCCGAGGTTTTTCGACGGTTTTACCATGAACTTTTTCTAACAAATCATTTAGGTCTTTAGCTATTAAATCGATGACTTTTATTTTTAAGGCTTCTGTTTCTCTAATGGAAACACTCTCCCGGACAGCCTGGGCGGCCCATTTTACGTTACGCCCTTTTTTTTCCGCGATCGATTGAATGTAGGCCACCGCATCATTAACTATTTTTTCACTCATGGTCCGGTCTATCCGCCCGCCGCCAACAGCCACAGGGTGAGCAGCTCCTATGTTCGTCCCCGGAGCCATGGCCGCAATATCTGCGGCCAAAGTGATAAAAACACCTGCCGAAGCTGCTCTAGCGCCACTGGGGGCCACATACACAATGATGGGGATCTCAGCATTCATAATGTCTTTGATTATATCGCGCATAGAAGTGTCCAGCCCGCCGGGAGTGTCTAACTGGATTACTAAACATTCGGCACGGTTTTTCACAGCCTGATCAATAGACTTGCTAATAAATTCAGCTACCGCCGGAGTTATGGCGTCATTGATCTTGATCACGTCTACTTGTTTCCTTTGCCCCGAACTATCCCAAGGGAGAAAAGTTGAAAACATACCAAGAAGTATCATAAAAATATAAGCATACTTTCTATACATCAATAACTCCTATTGGGCATTCTGCGCAGCCGATGCGGCCCGCAGTTTTTCGTACTCTTTTTTTAATTTTTTCATATCTTCCCATACATCCCGCTTTTTCTGCGGATTACGGAGCAAGAAAGCCGGATGGTAAGTGGGCATAAGGGGTATCCCCTGGTATACGTGAAATCTACCGCGGAGGGCAGAAATCTTGGCCTCGGTCTTCAGCAGGGTTTGGGCCGCAAAAGTACCCAAGGCACAAATTAATCGCGGCCGAATAGCGGCTAACTGTTTAATCAGAAAAGGCTCACAGGCCGCAATTTCTTCCGGAGCTGGATTACGATTTTCTGGAGGCCGACATTTAATAACATTGGTTATATAAACTTCCTGTCTACTTAACCCTATCGCTTCGATAATTCGGGTAAGAAGCTGTCCTGCTTGGCCCACGAACGGTTCCCCCTGCAGATCTTCTTCTCTCCCGGGAGCTTCGCCAATAAAAACCAGTTCGGCATGAGGGTTACCCGTACCAAAAACAATCCGGGTGCGCGAAGCATGCAATCTACAGCGCTGGCAATCACCTAACTCCTGGCGAATGCTATCTAAGTTGCTCACCGCCGAAATTTCTTGGCCTAATTTAATTGCCGGGCTATTCTCCCAACCTACCCAGCCAAGTTCCATTTCTTCTTCCAAGTAATGACGCAAACCGGTTACAATTTCTTTGAGCCAAATTCGATAATCGTCAGGTTCTATTATCGGGAGTGCTTCTTCCTGTCTCATGATTTTTTAAGACTTTTAAGACGATCCAGTAGGTAGTCGGCTAATTCTTCTTTGGTCAGTAGAGGAAGTTCTTCTACCTTCCCGGAGCGATCTAATATTTTAACGATATTTGTGTCTACTGCAAAACCCGCTCCGGGCATGGTTAAATCATTAGCCACAATCAAATCTAAATTCTTTTCGGTCAGTTTTTTTTGCGCGTTTTTTATTAAATCTTCTGTCTCGGCCGCAAAGCCTACGATTACCCGCGTACCTTTAATTTGGCCGACTTCCGCCAGAATATCTGGGTTCTGTTCTAATTCCAAGCTGAGCTTAAGAGAGGTCTTTTTTATTTTCTGTTCGGCCATCTCTTTAGGACGATAATCGGATACGGCAGCGGCCATAAGCAGAAAATTAGCCTCAGAAAAATTTTCTAAAACGGCTTGGCGCATCTCTTGCGCCGTGCGCACGGAGATGAATTTGCTCTTCTTAGGAGCTGGAAGATGAGTAGGGCCGCTGATAAGCGTTACTTCGGCTCCTCTCCTTAAGGCAGCCCGGGCTAAGGCAAAACCCATCTTGCCCGAAGAGTGATTGGAAATAAACCGCACCGGATCTAATGGCTCGGCAGTGGGGCCGGCCGTGACCAATATTTTTTCTCCGGCAAAATCTTGGGGTGAAAGAAGGCTTTTAATTTCTTCTATAATATCTGGAATTTCCGCTAAGCGGCCTTTCCCTTCATACCCACAAGCCAATTCGCCTACAGCCGGTTCAACGAAATAGTATCCTAAAGAGCGCAGCTTAGCTACATTTTGCTGGCAGATGGGATTAGCCCACATGTGGACGTTCATAGCGGGAGCGATCAAAATCGGAGCCTTAGTAGCCATAATCACAGTAGATAGCATATCATCAGCTATACCGGCGGCAATTTTGCCAATAATATTTGCTGTAGCCGGGGCGATGACTACAATTTCGGCCATGTCCGCCAAAGCCACGTGGCCGACCTTGGCTTCCCCAATTAAGCTAAAAAGTTCGGTGATTACGGGGTTGCCGGAAAGCGTTTGTAAAGTGAGGGGAGTTATAAAAGCCTGGGCATTTTTAGTCATAATCACGTGGACCTTCGCCTCTTCGCGAACTAACTCCCGGACCAGCTCCGCAGCCTTATACGCAGCTATCCCTCCGGTAACTCCCAAAACTATATTCTTCCCTTTAAGCTTCATCTTTTTTACAAAAATTGGCTAAAACTCGCCTCGTTTATTTTACCAAAATTGATTTGCTTTTTCCTCCTCCAGGCTTTCCCCAAAATAGCAGCTCCAAGTGTGGTAAATATGAGGTGAATGGGGAGAGGCAAAAGCTAAAAAGCTTTCCACTCCGATTCTTGAAATTTTTGCTTTGGCACATTGTATTTTCTGCCAAGAATGTACTAAATTTATAACAAAAAAGGATATAGGTGTCAAGGAATTAAAGGAAGATCTCTGAAAAACGGACTTTTGTGTCACTCTCGCGCAAGCGTGAGTCCAGAAATGCCTTAAAAATTCTGGATTCCTCCCTTCGCCGGAATGACGGAATTACATACCAATGGTCTTTTTCAGAGATCTCAGAGGGCTGACTGGCGAATTTAATATGTCATGAACACCTCAGAGTCAAAGGAGAATAAAACATGAAAGGAAAAGAGATCCTCTGCCCTAAGTGTGGCACGCCCGTGTTTCAATACCTAAATCCTGTACCAACCGTGGATATAATTATTGAGGTAGTTACCGAGAAAGGTCGAGGAATCGTGCTAATTTTTCGCAAAAATCCTCCGCGGGCCTGGGCTTTACCCGGAGGATTTGTAGATTATGGCGAACCTTTGGAAAAAGCAGCTCTTCGAGAGGCACGGGAAGAAACCGGAATGGAAATCTCCGCACTGCGTCAGTTTCACACTTATTCTGACCCCGCTCGGGATCCGCGACGGCATACTATTTCTACAGTTTTTATAGCCAAGGCCAGCAGCGGATTTCTCCGCCCTGGTGACGATGCCGAGCAGGCCGAAATATTTTACGAAGGGAATCTCCCCGCTCCTTTAGCCTTTGATCACGAAACTATCCTGCGAGATTATTTTACGGCGCGTCACCAAGGCCTTATTTAATTTAGTTTAGCTTTTCCAGAGCCTTTTGAATCTGGTCTATTCCTTTTTCAATATTTTTCATAGAGGTAGCATAAGAAAAACGGATATATTTATCATCTCCAAAACCGCTGCCAGCCACTACTGCTACCCGGGCTTCTTCCAAGAAAAAGTCAGTTACATCGGCCGAGGTGGAAATTACTTTACCTTTCCATTTTCTACCGAATAAACCAGTAATATTGGGGAAGGCATAAAAAGCTCCTGGGGGAAGTGAACAGGTGATGCCGGGAAGGGCATTTAAACGTTCCACAATATATTTTCGCCGCCGATCAAATTCGGCTACCATTTTCATGACGGACTCTTGTGGGCCAGTTAATGCTTCGATAGCTGCCTTTTGGCAAAAAGAAACTGGATTAGAGACATTCTGGGTTTGGATTTTATCCATAGCGGCAATAATATCTTTGGGCCCGGCGGCATAGCCTATTCGCCATCCCGTCATAGCATAAGTTTTAGAGACGCCATTAATTACTACCGTCTGGTCTTGCACCTCTTTTCCCAAAGAGGCAATGCTCGTAAAAACAGTTCCATCATAAACGAATTTTTCATAGATATCATCAGCGATAATTAAAATTTTATGGGCCAAAAGAATATCAGCTAACTCTTTTAATTCTTGGGTTGAATATACTGCTCCTGTAGGATTATTGGGGCTATTCAGAATAATGGCTTTAGTTCGTGGTGTAATCGCGGCTTGGAGTTGGGCAGGAGTAATCTTGAACCCCCCTTCTTCCTGGGTAGGAATTATTACCGGTTGGGCATCCATGAGCAAGACGATATCCGTATAGGAAACCCAGTAAGGAGCGGGGACTATAACCTCATCGCCCGCGCCAAATAATGCTTGAGCCAGATTATAAATACAGAGTTTGGCCCCGGCAGAGGCAATAATTTGGCTGCGGTCGTATACTAAGCCATTATCTCTTTTAAATTTTTGGATAATGGCATCCTTCAGCTCCGGAAACCCTGCGGCTGGTGTATATTTAGTCACCCCTTCTTTTATAGCCCGGTAAGCTGCTTCTTTAATATTTTCGGGCGTATCAAAATCCGGCTCTCCTTGGGCAAAGCTAATAACTTCTATCCCCTGGGCCCGCATAGCCGCTGCTTTAGCGGCGGCCGCAAAAGTCGGAGACGGTTTTATCCTATTTACTCTTTCTGCTAATTTCATAAAGCTCTCCTTTTCGAATTATATTTTCCCAATTTTATTCTTTTATAAAAAAAGAAAATTTTCTCTTTTATTAATTTTTAAGCTTCCGCGCCCTTGCCGCTCTCCGCGGTAATTTATTTTCAAGGAACATTGCGGTAAAGGGGAAATTTTTCTTTTAATTTTTGGTGAACGATTTCTGGGACTAACCCCCGGACCGAACCACCTAAAGAAGCTGCTTCTTTAATAATCTTCGAACTCGTATAGAACCACTTAAAGCCAGTCATTAAGAATATGGTATCAACCTTGCGGTTTAATTTTCTATTCATCAAAGTCATCTGAAATTCGTATTCAAAATCAGAAAGGGCGCGCAATCCTCGGATAATTACATGGGCCCCCTGCTCCTCCACAAAATTGACTAATAAACCTTGAAAAGCAGCCACTTTTACTCGAGGATCATTCTTTAAAGCAACCTTTATCATTTCTACCCTTTCTTCTACGGAAAAAAGAGGGACTTTATTCGGGTTATGGGCTACAGCCACAATAACCCTATCAAAGATAGCTAAAGCCCTTTCCACAATATTGACATGGCCATTAGTAATGGGATCAAATGATCCCGGATAGACAGCAACTTTTTCATTCATAATTTAACCTCAGCAATTTATCGTTCTTATTTTAAATGATCATTTTTAGCTAAAAAGCCGCCAAAAAGAAATGTTTGTTATCCCGTACTGGCGCTTTTCTATTAATTCCCAGGGAAAAGGTATAGACAAATCTTCTTTTAAAGAATGCTCCGCAATGATAAGCCCTTGGGGCGCTACCAGGCCTCTTTTACTTAGCTCTTTAAGGGTTTGCTTAATCAATCCCCGGGCATAGGGCGGATCAATAAAAATTAGATCAAAAACCTCACCTCTTGATGCTAATATTTTTAAGCCTTGCCAAACGTCGCAGGGGAGAACTTCACTTTTCTCTTCCAGCCGACATTCTTTAATATTCCTGCGCAAAGCTGTCAAAATATGAGGATCATGCTCTATGAAGATGGCCTTCTCTGCTCCCCGGCTTAAAGCTTCTATTCCCAATGCCCCCGTCCCAGCAAAAAGATCTAAAACTTTTTTTCCGGAAACTTTTTCTTGCAAAATATCGAAAATAGCCTCACGCACTCGATCAGACGTAGGTCTCAACCGCATCCCTTTGACCGAGAACAACTTCTTCCCTTTTAATTCTCCAGCTATAACGCGCAATAACTTTCTTTAGCAAACCTTACTAAATTTTTTAAATTTTAACATGCCCGCAAGGGATGTCAACAAGTTAAAGAGCTGACCGTCTAATAGTTTTAATATTTCTCGCCAGCAGAAACAGGCGGGAGGGGTAGAGGCGAAATTATTTTTTAAATCAGGTAAGAAGGCGAGGGTGGCTCTGGTCCGAATTTTAAAAGTGATTGACGGGCGGCTTAAAGAATTTGCCTGTTCACCTCTCAATTCCTACGCGGCTCTCCACCCCCTTGTTATAATAATGCTTAACTTCTTTCATTTCGGTAACTAAATCAGCCATATCGATTACTTGGGCATTCGCCCATCTACCCGTGAGCACTAACTCTACGCTTTTGGGCTTCTCTTTAAGTACTTTGATCAAATCTTTTAAAGGTATCAACCCATATTTAACGGCCACGTTGATTTCATCTAAAATTACCAACTGATATTTACGGCTAATTATCAATTTTTTAGCTAAATCCCAACCTTTTTGCGCTAATTTAATATCAATTGGATCCGGGGCTTTTCTATGGACAAAACTTTCCCGGCCTGCGGGAATTATCCGCAAGTAAGGAGCGAGTTTTCGGGCTGCGTTTAGCTCGCCATATATTTCTCCCCCTTTTAAAAATTGGATCATCAATACTTTCAATTTATGCCCGGCAGCGCGCAAGGCCAATCCTAAAGCGGCCGTGGTTTTGCCTTTCCCATTTCCTGTATAAACTTGGATGAAACCTTTAAATTTAATCTTATTGGGCATATCTCTCCTTTGTTCCCTTTGGGGTATGCTCTATATCTTTATTACCAAAAAAGAAAAAAAAGCAACCACCAGCAGCGTAGCCCAATCCCTGATTTTCATTTCTAACTCATGGAGATGAGACCGCTTTTTCCCGCTTACGTATCCTCTGGCCATGAGGGCTATGGCTAAATCATCCGCTCTTTTAATAACACTATTAAAAAGAGGAGTCAGAAGAGGCAACATGTTTTGGGCTCGTTGTCTTAAACCTCCGGATTCAAAATCCACTCCACGGGCACTCTGCGCTTTGATTATTCGATCTGCTTCCTGTTGCAAAATGGGTATAAACTTTATAGCTAACATCATCATCATGGAGAGGTCTTCCACCGGGACGCGGAGTCTTTTTAAAGGATAAATTATTTTTTCCAAACCGTGGACCATTTGTAAGGGAGAGGTAGTTAAAGTCATCAAGGAGGAAAAAAGGATAGTTAAAAAAAGCTGGCCGGCCACCATGGCTCCTTTACTGGCTCCAGTCCAGGTAGGATTGATAAAACTTATGGGAAAAAAAGGAAGCGCTGGTCCAGGAGTAGAAAAGAGATGAATGGCGGCGGCGATCAAAAAAAGCCAGATGAAAGGTTTGCTTCCCCGAAAAACAAAAGACCAAGATAAACGGGATAAAAATAATCCTAAAAAGAAAAAGCCTACCAGCAACAAAAGCCCGGCAAATGAACTAATTAAGAAAACATCACTCATCAGCATAAGAAGAACAATAAATTTTGTCCGGGGGTCTAAGCGATGCAGAAAAGAATCCCCGGGCAGAAACTGCCCGAGGGTAATATCAGCTAAAAATTTCATGGAAGGTATTGGGCGATCAGGATTTCGGCAATTTGCACGGCATTGAGGGCGGCTCCCTTGCGTATATTATCGGCGACGATCCACATATTTATCCCCTTAGCGATAGACTCATCTTCTCTAATCCGGCCCACAAAGGTTTCATCCCGGCCGGCAGCATAAATAGCTAAAGGATATTCATTCTGTCGGGGATTGTCGACGACGACTACGCCTGGCGCCTTGGCTAGAATTTCTCTCACTTCCTGGGGCGTAATCTTCTTCTCTGTTTCGATATTCACTGATTCGGAATGGGCGTATAAAACTGGTACGCGCACTGTGGTCGCGGTTACCCGGATCTGCGGGTCTTCCATTATCTTCTGGGTCTCGTTAACCATTTTCATTTCTTCTTTGGTGTAACCATTGTCCAAAAAGGAATCAATATGGGGTAAGCAGTTAAAAGCGATCTGGTGGGGGTAAACTTTTTTCGTTACTTCTTGAGAATTAAGGATAGCTTTAGTTTGCTGCAAAAGTTCGTCAATGGCTTTTAACCCCGTGCCCGAAACTGACTGATAAGTAGAAACGACTACTCGTTTAATTTTGGCTACATCATGAATAGGCTTCAAAACCACCACCATTTGAATGGTGGAACAGTTTGGGTTAGCGATAATGCCTTTGTTTTTATACTGAGCGATGGCGTGAGGATTTACTTCGGGAACGACTAAAGGGACATCTGGGTCCATGCGGAAGGCACTGCTATTGTCAATGACTACCGCACCCGCAGCAGCCGCCGCCGGGGCAAACTCCAAGCTGCGGGCCGCCCCCGCGGAAAAAAGTGCAATTTCTATTCCTTTAAAAGAATCATGGTTCAGTTTTTCTACTTTGATCTTTTCCCCCCGGAAATTAAGCTCCCGACCAACAGAACGTTCCGATGCCAGAAGCTTAAGAGATTTAACTGGAAATTGACGCTGTTCCAAAGTTTTGATCATTTCTAAGCCTACCGCTCCTGTGGCTCCCGCCACCGCTACGGCATAACTCCTTTTGGCCATTTTCCCTCCCCCTTTGGCCTTATTTACGGCAATTTTGACAGGTCTGCAAAAATTCTAAAGGCACTCCTGTTTTTTTAGAGATCCATTCTAATTGATATTGAGGAGCAAAATATTGACCACATACCTGGCAAGCCTGGAGCGGAAAGTCTCTTCCCCAGATATGTCTTACGCCATCTTTTTCCGTCATTTTAATAGCTTGCGTAGGACAGATAAAATGGCAAGCTCCGCAGCCAATGCAGACCATCGTTGGTTCCTTATAAGGAGTGCCAACTTTCTTTAACGAACCGCGGTACGAAAGGCCGATGGCGCTCACCCCCACGGCCTCTTCGCAGGCCCTTACACATAGACCGCAGAGAATACACTTCCAGTTCCCTTCGTCTGGCTTAAAGCGGGGCTGTTTTACTCCCATTTTATTGGCCAGCTCTTGAATTACTTCGGCATCGGGGCATCGCGCCAAAAGCAGCTCCAAGATCATGCGCCGGGTACGGACGACTTTTTCTGTTTCCGTCTGTACTTCCAGTCCTTCTTCCACCGGATAGAGGCAGGAGGTAACTATTCTGCTCCGCCCACCCTTTTTAACTTCTACTAAACACAACCGACACCTGCCCTCGGGAGTTAAATTTTCATTATAGCAGAGGGTGGGAATATAAAAGCCATATGCGCGGGCAGCTTGTAAAACAGTGTACCCTTTGGGGACTTGTAAAGATCTTCCATTTATTGAGATATTTACCATGATTGAATCTTGTTTCTCCATAATTTTTTCCTTATGCTATCTTTTTTCTTTGCCCAACTCTATTTTCTTATCACCGCATCAAATTTGCAGACATCATAACAAACTCCGCACTTGATGCATTTGTTCAGATCAATCTGATGGGGTTTTTTTACTTCGCCCGAAATAGCTTGCTGCGGGCATTCCCGGAAACACCGATGACAGCCAGTGCAGAGATCCGGCAAGATTTCATAATGAATTAACTCTTTGCATACTCCTGCCGGACAGCGCTTATCTTTAATATGGGCCTCATACTCCTCTCGAAAATAACGCAGAGTGGAGAGAACTGGATTAGCAGCTGTTCCCCCCAAGGCGCATAGAGAGCCGATAGTTATCGCTTCGGCTAACTCCTCTAAGAGCGTAAGGGAATCTGCGGTTCCCCTGCCTTCGGTAATGTCCACTAAGACCTCTTTCATACGCCTTACTCCCTCTCGGCAAGGAGTGCATTTTCCGCAGGATTCCTCTTCGAGGAATTTAGTAAAATATTTAGCCACATCCACCATACAATCTGATTCATCCATGACGATCATCCCTCCGGAGCCCATCATCGACCCCGCTTTGGTAAGCTCGTCAAAATCCACGGGCATATCGATTAGCCCATAGGGAATACACCCGCCGGAAGGGCCTCCTGTTTGGACGGCCTTGAATTGGCGGTCTTTTAAGATCCCTCCCCCAATTTTGAAGATTATATCGCGTAAACTGATACCCATGGGCACTTCTACTAGACCAGTATTTTTTACCTTACCCACCAAAGAAAACACTTTGGTTCCTTTGCTGCCCGCCGTCCCGTAAGAAGCGAACCAATCTGCCCCCTTAGATATGATGGGGGGGACGCAAGCGTATGTCTCTACATTGTTCAAATTGGTTGGTTGGTCCCACAATCCCTTCTCGACAGTATGAATGTATTTAGCGCGCGGTTCGCCAGGCCGCCCTTCCAGGGAAGCCATTAAGGCTGAAGATTCACCGCAGACAAACGCTCCTCCGCCTCGGTTTATGCGAATGTCAAAATCAAATCCCGAACCAAGGATATTCTGACCTAAAAATCCATAGGCGCGAGCTTGTTGCAAGGCTATTGATAAATGGGTTACCGCCAAGGGGTATTCATGGCGCACATAAATAAACCCTTGGGCAGCGCCAATGGCATAAGCGGCGATGATCATTCCTTCCAAGACGCTATGGGGATCGCCTTCCATGATGGAACGATCCATGAAAGCTCCAGGATCTCCTTCATCTCCATTACAGACAAGGTAATGGATCTTTCCCGGGGCTTGGCGACAAGAACGCCACTTCCGCCCGGTAGGGAAACCACCTCCCCCTCGGCCCCGTAAGCCCGCCTTTTCCACTGCGTTAATAATTTGTTCAGGAGTCATGGAAGTCAAGGCTTTGGCCAAAGCGGCGTATCCACCCGCAGCCAGATAGTCTTTAATGTCGGTCGGGTCGATGCGTCCGTTATTCCGCAAAGCTATGCGCAATTGATGCTTATAAAAAGGGATTTCATGATAGCGTAAAATTTTTTGTTGACTCTCTGGATCTGTGTATAAAAGGCGCTCTACGGGCTTGGCTTTCTGGATGGTTTCACTTACTATTTCTTCGGCGTCCTGGGCCGAAACGCGTTGATAAAATATCTCCTGCGGATGAAGAACCACTACCGGACCACGTTCACAGAAACCATGACAACCGGTCTTTTTTAGCACTACCCGGCCATTTAGGCCTTGATTCTTTAATACTTGCCCAAAGGCTTCGGCTACTGCCGCACTGCCGTTGGCCAAGCAACCAGTACCCCCGCAGACAGTTATTTGCGGGGTGTCGGGTCTAATTCCCGCCATAATTTCCTTACGCAAAGCCTCTAATTCTTGGGCGTTTTTAATTCTCTCCATCGTCTTTTCCCTTTTCCTTTGGCCTATATTCTTTGATAATTTTGGGAATCGCATCTGCCGTCATCTTCCCATAATTCTTTTGGTCTACGCGCACTAAGGGCGCTAAAGCGCAAGCTCCTAAACAGTTAACCGTTTGCAAGCTAAACTTCATATCCGGAGTTGTTTCCCCTACTTTAATATGGAGATTCCTCTCAAAACTTTCCACTAATCGCGGGCCGCCCCGCAAGTGGCAAGCTGTTCCTAAACAAACAAAAATTTCATGTTCTCCCTTAGGAATCAGGCTGAATGATTTATAAAATGTGGCCACCGCATAAGCCTGGCTCAAAGAAATCCCTAAAGTTTCGACCACTCTTTGAATTGCTTCCCTTGGCAAATAACGATATTCTTGCTGGATATCTTGAAAAATATTGATTAAGAAGCTCCGGTCTCCCTGATACCGATTAATTATCTCGTCCACTTTCTTTATCTCGATAACTTTCTCCATCGCGGCAAACTCCTCTTTTTTAATTTTGAGACAGCGCTTTTATACGGTTATATTCATGCGTAACTCTCTCTTGAATCTTATCGATTAAATCAGGAGTAAGGTGACGAAAGCGACCTTGCCCTTGCAAATAATCTTTTACCGGCCGCAATTTAGGGAAATCAACAGTTAAGCGCACCCTCCCTTGTTCCACTTCATAAAGGGGGAAAAACCCGGTCTCCACGGCTAATCGTCCATAACGAATCGCTTGATCTGGTGGAATTCGCCAGCCCGTGGGGCAGACTGAAAGCACATGAATATAGCTTGGACCAGAAATTGCTTTGGCCTTCTTCACCTTTTCCATCAAATCAAAAGGATAACTTGAACAAGCTGTGGCCACATAAGGAATATCGTGGGCCGCCGCAATAGCAGCCATGTTTTTCTTCCAAGTCATCTGCCCGTAGCTCTTCCGCCCAGGGGGAGAGGTAGTGGTCATGGCCCCGAAGGGAGTGGCACTGGAACGCTGAATTCCCGTATTCATATAAGCTTCATTATCAAAGCAGATATAAATCAGGTCATGTCCACGCTCCAAAGCTCCCGAAAGGGCCTGCAGGCCAATATCTGATGTGCCCCCATCTCCTGCCATACTTACGGCCTTGATAGGCTGATCAGGAATTCTTCCTTTACGTTTGAGCACTTTTAAACCAGCCTCAACTCCCGCAGCAACCGCGGCCGCATTCTCAAAAGCGACGTGAATCCAAGGCACTGCCCAAGCTGTAGAAGGAAAGGCGGAAGATATAATCTCCATACATCCGGTAGCGTTAGCAATTATTACATCTCGGCCTAATGCTTTTAAAGCATAGCGAACTGCCAGAACTTCCGCACACCCTTGGCAGGCCCTGTGGCCCGAGACAATGAACTCCCTCGTTTCTATTAACTTCGGTACAAAAACCTGATATTTATCCATGCCCTTTACTCCCTTTTAAAAAACCAATCTTTACTCCCGAATTCCCAGAGTAATAAATTCTTCTAATTTCTTTTTTCTTTTCATCTGTAAACTCCTATCCACCATCTCTTCAAATTGTTCTGGAGGCACATCCCGTCCTCCTAAGCCGACAATAAAACTTATTATCTTTGGTCTTTTACTAAGTCCATAAAGAGCGGCTTTAATCTCAGAGCAAACAGGACCCCCAATCCCTCCCACAGATATAGCGCGATCTACTACTAAGAGAAGGTCTAATCCTTGGGTAAGTCGCCTAATTTCAGCAAAAGGGAACGGGCGCCATAATTTCAAGCGCAGCAACCCCACGGGTTTTCCTTGAGCCCGCATTTTATCTACAGCCTCCATAGCCACTTCACTAAAGCTTCCCATAGTGAGCAAAGCAACTTTAGCATCTTTTATTTGATAAGCTTCGACAGGTTGATAATTTCTCCCGGTTAATTCGCCCCATTCTTTCCACACTTCTAAGATCACCGGGTAGCTCTCCCTCAGGGCCACATCCTGCGCTTTTTTTGCTTCGGCATAGATCTCCGGTACGCCAAAAGCACCCATGGTAATCGGCTCTTGCGGATGCAAGCGATAGATTGGTTGATAAGGCGGTAAGAACTTATCCACGAGTTCTTGGCTAACCATTTCTATGGGCTCGACCACATGGCTCAAAGTAAATCCGTCAAGATTTATGGCCGTGGGCATTAAAACCCGCTTGTCTTCAGCAATTTTGAAAGCAATAATATGCTGGTCAAAGACTTCTTGACCATTTTCGGCAAAAATCTGGATCCAGCCGCAATCTCGACAAGCCATAATGTCGCTGTGATCGTTCCATATACTTAAAGGAGCAGAAAGGGCGCGATTGGCTACGGCCATGACTATGGGCAGGCGCATACCGGCCACAATAAACATGATTTCATTCATCAAAGCTAGTCCCTGAGCACTTGTCGCTGTATAGGTGCGAGCGCCCACCGCCGATGTTCCGGCACATACAGATAAGGCTGAATGTTCTGACTCTACCGGAATGAACTCGGCATCCAAATCGCCATTGGCCACAATCTCGGAAAGGTGCTCGACGATGTGAGTCTGCGGAGTAATTGGATAAGCAGCAATACATTCAGCCCGGGCTAACTTAACCGCTTCAGCGGCCGCTATGGATACTTCCATGCCAACTCTTTCTTTAGTCATTTTTCTTCCTCCACCATCTGGATACACCCAGTCCAACATTCCCGCGCGCAAATACCACATCCTTTACAATAATCCAAATTAGGCAAAAAATAACCTTCGGCATTTTTATAAATAGCGGCATCAGGACAAAATACCCAGCATACTCCACATTTTATACATCTATTCGTATCCACCACTGGGTGTTGGGATCTCCAGTCTCCCGTTTTATACTCTCGCGCATTTCCAGGTTCAATTACTACACAACCTAAAGGAATCTCTTTCCAAGAATATTGTTCTAACGGTTTCGCCACCTCATTTTCTCCTTTTTAAAATTTTTAACATTGGCAATTAAAATTGCCGAACCTTCCCCCCTTTTCTCTTGGTGAACTTTTCCGAAAGAAAAGCATTCGATTTTTTAACTCTTGTTGGCTATCTTTGTTTCCTTGAAGGCCCGCCGAAGAGCTTGGAGGTTTCTTTCGGCTCCTCGGCCAAAGCGGTGCTGCAGAGGTTTAACGAGAGAGTCAAGCTGGACAATGGCAGTTGCCCGGATTAAAGCACCCAACATGGTTGTGTTCGTGATAGGAAGGCCTAATTCTTCGCGGGCTATTTTATCAGCATCTACTGTCGCCAGACGTACCGAAAAGCCAAATTCTTTTTGTAGTTCTTCTGCTGATTTATGACTGTTGATGATTAAAATTCCATTTTTTTTCATGCCTTGGGAAGGGTCTAATATTTTTAGCAAGCTTGGATCCAATACCACCGCTACATCCGGCGCATAAATTTTAGAACGCAAACGAATCGGTTTATCATTTACTCGGGCGAAAGCCACAACCGGCGCCCCTCTCCGTTCAGGTCCAAAGCTGGGAAACCCTTGGGCATATTTGCCTTCTTCTATGGCGGCCAAGGCCAGCATCTCGGCTGAAGTTACTGCCCCTTGCCCACCGCGACCATGGAATCTGACCTCGATCATTTTTATTTTCCCCTTTTATTTCCTTAGGCTAAGCCAAGTTTATCTTATATTTTTCGTTTAATACAACTTTATATTTTGCATACCACAATCAAAAATAATATGTCAACCTTTTATTAAAAGGTTTGGGCAAAAATATTCTTAAATGAATTTGGAGGTTGATTCTTCGCTCTCCCCCTCCCGCCTTTTTTCTGCTGGCGAGAAATATTAAAAATTTTAGACGGTCAGCCCAAAAAGCAATTGACAAATTTAAATATATTTTTTATAAAATATTCGCTTTAAATTAATTATTCTTTCTTTTTTTCGGCCGGTTTTTTCCCAGGGTATTTAAGGAAAAGGTGGCTTCATCGCCAAGTATAATTTAGGCGAGAAAGGAGGTGAAAGAGGTCTAATTCGCCGATCTTATCTACAAACAAAAAAATAATTAAAAAAGGAGGTCATGATGAAGAAGGTAAAATTAATAGGTTTAGTTCTTTTTCTAATTTTGGGATTAAGTGTTACCCCATTATTTGCTGCTTCTTTTCTGGAGGTAGCTAAGAAAACGGGCATTGAAATAGCCAAAGTTGGCGATGCTTTAGTTTGGAAAGGACCTGGGGGAGTCACCAAGCCTCAGGGACCTCTGGCTGGCAAAAAAATTGGGGCCATTGCGGCGAGCGAATTTAGTGATTTTCAGGCCTATTATCTTGCTTCTTACATCGGAGAATTCGGCGGCAAGCTGGACTTCCTCCTAGTTGATTGGGTAGAGTGGAAATTTACCAGACCAAACATTGCCAAAAAAGGTGTGCGCGGGATGTGGGATTTGAGTCTCGATCCTATTCCCGTTATGGGCACGGGGAAATGTAATGCGAAAAAACTTGGAGAGGCTAATCCCAAGGAATATGACGCCATAATCGTTATGGGTGGCCACTCTGCTGATGTAATGGTCACGGAAGATAAAGTTATAAATTTCATTAAAGAAGCCCATGGTAACGGGGCCGTCATGGGGGCTATTGGGGCTGGTTCTATGCCCTTTATTCGCGCTGGGATCATGAAGGGGAAGAAAGCCACTGGTGATTTGGCCGTGGAATTCATGATCAAAAAAATTGGAACTTTTGTCAAACAACCGGTGGTGGTGGATGGGAAATTGATCACCGCGGGCGACACCATTGACACTCCGGCCTTCGTGCGCGCTCTTTGTAAAGCCTTCGATCCCAATTTCCATGACCCCCGTAAGGGCGCCATGAAAGGTAAGAAGATGTTAGTTATTGCCGGGGAAGATTTCGAAGATATTGAATTGGCTGTGCCGGTTATGGAATACCTTTATCGGGGAGCTTCGGTAACTCTGGCCACTTTCCCAGCGCCCATGAAATCTCGGCCTGGCGGGATCAATGTTGTGCAGGGGAATTTCGGCATGACCGTTCCCTTGCAAGAAATACCTTTGAAATACTACAAAATAAAACCTTTGGCTAAGGTCACCATGGAAGAGTTTGATGCTCTCCAAATTCCTGGTGCTTTCTGCCCCTGGAATATGATTATGGCTCAAACCCCATTAGAATTTTTGAAAAAAGCAGATGCGGCGAAAAAAATACTTGCCTATATTTGCCATGGTCCAATACCGATAAGCGCGGCTGATTTAATTAAAGGGAAGAAAGTTGCTGGCTGGTTAGCTTGTAAAGATGCCGTAGAAATCATGGGTGGAGAGTATAATTGGGATTGGGCGGCAGTGGTTGATGGAAATCATGTAAGCGGCCGTACCCCACCGGAAATTCCCGAATTCCTCGACGCTATTAATGTGGCTTTGGAGAAAAAATAATTTCTGGAAATTCTAAATATTACCAATCTGGGAGGCCTTTAGCCTCCCAGATCTTCTCCCAAATTTCCTCACTGTAGCCTGCTAATAAAATTTTTAGTTAAGTCAATTTTTCTGGGCTTTAATTTAGTTAAGGTACATTCCTTAATCCTCTCTCCTTATCGCCTAAGCCAGACAAAATTATTTTTCAAAAAGCTGCACATGGGTGACTTTTTTCTTTATTGCAATCTTTAATAGCTGATGTTAAACTTCCTTTAAAATTAATTATGGTCCAGAGAAAAATAAAGAGCCAAAGAGCAATCAAACAAATTACCGCAACCCTTAAAGCGCAAGGAAAAAGAATTGTCTTCACCAATGGCTGTTTTGATCTCCTTCATGTAGGCCATGTGCGTTATTTGCAAAAGGCCAAAAAGTTGGGAGATGTACTTATTGTGGGATTGAATACCGATCATTCCGTCAAATTGATCAAAGGGAAAAACCGCCCCATTATTCCGCAAAAAGAAAGAGCGGAAGTTTTAGCCGCTCTGGCGTTTGTGGATTATGTGGTTTTTTTTAATGAGCCCAATCCTCTTAAAATTATAAAAGCTATTCAGCCCCATATATTAGTTAAAGGAGCAGATTGGGATAAAAATCAAATTGTTGGCCGGGAAATTGTGGAAGGAGCGGGCGGAAAAGTGGTGCGCGTTTCCTTGGTTCCGGGTGCGTCAAGCACTAAAATAATCGAAAAGATTATTAAGATTTATAGATTGCCGAAATATAAATCATCAAGTGGACGCCCTTTTTAGGCTCAAGATGGCAGATCTTTGCGGACCTAATAAATATTTGCTCGATTCCTGAAAATCTGGATTTAAAGATATCCGGTTAGCAAAATCCTTTTTTATAAAATTTTGTTAAAGGAGGAATTTATCATGAGTAAAGCGATTATCACTGCCGCTATCACTGGTTCGATTCATACCCCGACCATGAGTCCATATTTGCCTATTACCCCTGACCAAATAGCCGAGAATGCTATTGCGGCATATGATGCTGGAGCAGCTGTCGTGCATGTCCATGTGCGCCATCCGGAAACTGGGCAGCCTTCTCCAGATTTGGAGATTTTTAAAAAGGTATTAACCAAGATCAAAAGCAAATGTAATGTAGTTATTTGCACCACCACTGGCGGGGGATTAGGAATGACTCCTGAGCAAAGAGTAGCCGTAGTTTCTACTTATAAGCCGGAACTGGCTTCTTGTAATATGGGTTCCATGAATTTTGCTCTCTTTCCTCTCCTGGAAAAATTAAAAGATTTCAAATTTCCTTGGGAAAAACAATATTTGGAAATGAGCGAAGACCTGATCTTTCCGAATACCTTCAAATCGCTCCGCGTTTTCTTGAATATCTTCCAACAAAATGGAACTAAACCTGAGCTGGAAATTTATGATGCGGGGATGATCAATAATACTGCTTTTCTCATTCACCGCGGGCTCTTAAAGCCGCCTGTTTATATTCAATTCGTCCTGGGCATCCTGGGGGGTATGCAAGCTACTATTGAAAATTTAGTCTTCCTTTATGAATCCGCTTGCCGGTTGATCGGGGAGAAAAATTTTGTTTGGTCAGTTTGTGCTGCGGGGCGAAACCAAATGCCCATGTGTACCCATGCCCTGCTAATGGGGGGTTTTGCCCGCGTAGGCTTAGAAGATGCTTTGTGGTTAGAAAAAGGAGTGTTGGCTAAAAGCAATGCCGAACAAGTAGCCAAAATTGTGCGCATCGCCAAGGAATTTGGTATTGAACCAGCTACTCCGGATGAAGCCCGGCAGATCCTTGGTTTGAAAGGCATAGATAAAGTCGCTTATTAACATAAAAAAATCCACCTCTGGCAGGGATTAAATCCCTGCCCATTCCCTATCGATAATCATTAATCTCCTTAGCTGGCCAGGCGCCTTACTGTCTCCGCCAAAACCTGCGTTCCTAAAAAAGCATGGGCCGGGGAAACTTCTTCCTCGGGGCAATGGCTTTTGCCTTCTTTACAAGGGATAAAAATCATGCCCGTAGGGATATGCACGAGGGGAAAGGTCATGGCATCGTGACCTGCTCCACTCCATAAATAACAAAAAGCTATGCCCTCTTGGCGGCATGACTCAGCGATGATTTCTTTTATTTGCTTATCCATTGGCACGCCTTCTTTGACCAGGATGGGCTCCAAGGTAGAATTTTTTAGGGAGGATACTATTTCCTTAATAGTTTGGCAAACAGCCTCCAATTTATCTTTGCGGGAAGAGCGGAGATCCAAGGACATGATTACTTCTGCGGGAATAATATTTATTGCTCCTGGGTAGACTTGAATTTCCCCTATAGTACCGACGACATCTGCTCCGCCCCCTTGCACAGCTTGATGCACTCTTATAATGATCTCTGCTGCTTTTACCAGGGCATCGTCACGTAAAGCCATAGGTGTTGTGCCGGCATGGCCAGCCTGGCCTTTTACTTTGATAAGATAGCGGTGGAGGTCAGCGATTCCTTCGACTATACCAATAGGAATATTTTTAGCCTCCAAGACTGGGCCCTGTTCAATATGGAGCTCTAAGAATGCTTTAAATTCAGTTGGTTGACGCTGAGCTTGTTTAATCTGCCCCGGGTCTTTTCCTAAACGCCTTAAATCCTGGGCCAAAGTGGGTTGCCCCGCTTTTCTGGCCTTTTCCAACTCTTCTTCTTTGACCATACCCAACATCGCCCGGCTGCCAAAGGTGCCGGCATAGTGGCTCCCTTCCTCATCCGTAAAAATCAGAAGCTCTAAAGGATTGGATAAACGGACACCACTCTCTTGCATAACCCGCATAACTTCCAGTCCAGCGCAAATCCCTAAGGCGCCATCAAATTTCCCTCCAGCCAAGACGGTATCAATATGGGACCCAAAAGCAACGCAAGGAATTGATGAAGAAATATCCTTTGGCTCGAGGCGGCCTATTAAATTTGCGGCCGCATCTTCTTTAACTTTTAAGCCAGCTTCCTCCATCCGCTTTTGGAACCAACGCCGGGCAGCAAGGTCGGCCTCACTGAGAGCTAAGCGCTCAACTCCCCGCTGGGATTCTCCCCCAAAACGGGAAAGTTCCATGAGATCACTCCATAAACGATGAGCATTAATCTTTAAGGGAGATTCTTTCGTCATTATTTTAACCTCCCTATGAATTGGCCAGTACCAGGCTCGGCAATAACTTCTTGCCCATCATACACTGTTTTCCCCCGCAAAATAGTGCGCACTACTTTTCCTTGGAGGGTAAAACCGGCAAAAGGCGTCCATTTAGCTGAAGAATGCATCTCCTTCTCCTGGATTATCCAAGTAGCCTGGGGATCGATAACGGTTAAATCCGCATCTGCGCCCAAAGCAATATGGCCTTTGCGGGGATAGAGCCCAAATCTGCGGGCGGGGTTGGTCGCCAGAACTTGGGCCAGATGCACCGGAGAAAGTCCTCTTTTCTTTACTCCTTCACTGAACATTAAAGGCAAAAGAGTTTCTACTCCTGGTGCTCCAGAAGCATTGGCGAAAATATTGGCGTCCTGTTTTTTCTCTAAAGGCCAGGGCGCATGGTCGGAAGAGATTATATCTATCTCACCGTTTTTTAATAACTCCCACATTTCCGCTACGGCTTGCTTATCTCGAAGGGGTGGATTTATCTTTCCTTTACCTCCAAGCGTCGGCATATCAGCCATGTTTAAAAGTAAATAATGAGGACAAGTCTCCCAGGTAACGTCTACTCCTTGTTGTCGAAAGTATTGGATCAATTTACCAGATCTGGGTTCGCTCACGTGATAAATATGCAAAGGGAATTTAATCCAAAAGGCTAATTCTAATAATTTCAACACAGCTATGGTTTCACTTGCCGGCGGACGTGTAGCACAATGGGCCAAAGGCGAAACATCTCCCGCTTTTTGAAATTTGTCGATTAGAGAAAAAATTAATTCGTCATCTTCAGCATGGAAACCTACGGTGATACCCGCTTCAGCTAAAATCGGCAAGATTTCCCAAAGGACCCCGTCGGGAATACGGGGAAAACGTTCTGGATCAGTTTCAAATAACGATAATTTAAAACCGCAAGCGCCTAATTCTAAAAGGGGCTTGATCATTTCTTTAGATCCATCTTTTCTTAGGGTGGCCAATAAAGCGACATCAATAAAAGCTTCCTCTTCTACTAACTTAACTTTTTTCTGAAATGCTCCCGGGGTAGTTATGGGATTTCCAGCGTCATAAGGCATCTCGATTATAGTGGTTACTCCACCCGCGGCTGCGGCTTTGGTGGAATACCTAAACCCTTCTTTTCCCGGAATGCTATAAGAATGAACGTGCGCATCGATAATTCCTGGAAAAACCAGAAGTCCTTTAAAATCTAAAAACTCCCGTGCTTCGATCTTCTCTCCTGCGGAATAAAGGCCGACAATAAGTCCATTTTTTATTCCCGCTAAGCAATTCCTGGCTAGACCATTTTCCAAAACCAAATCACCCTTGATAATTAAATCCAAATTGTTTTCCATATTCTCTCCATTTACTTATTAAACAATCTTCTTTTTTATTTTAAAGATAGAATTTTTCGCGCCTCTTCTACAGAAGCAACCTCTTTATTTAAATCCCTAATTATGGCCACTGCCCTCTTAACTAACTCAGCATTACTTTCCGCTAATACTCCTTTCTTAATATATAGATTATCCTCAAAGCCAACGCGCACGTGTCCGCCCAAAAGTACTCCCATGGCCACCATAGGAATCTGGGAAGCTCCTACTCCAAAAATAGACCAAGTAGACCCTGGCGGTAAGGTTTCCGCTAAATGGATGGCTTGTTTGGGATTAGCCGGAACTCCCATCCTTGTGCCCAAGCAGAGCTGAAAATGAGCATTCCTCTCCACTAATCCTAACTTTATCAGGCGGTTGGCAATTTGAATATGCCCCACATCGAAAATTTCTATTTCGGGTTTAACCCCGGCCTGTTTTATCAATTCGGCCATTTTATCGATTACCGATTCCGCATTTATGAATACTCCAAAGGGCGCGTTAGCGCTGCCCACATCTAAGGAGCACATTTCCGGTTTTAGGGTAACTACATGCTCCACCCTTTTTTCAGGACTGGCCATATAAGAACTCTCCATAATCGGCTGATTATCTGGCCCAATGGTAAGTTGTCCTCCCGGCCCCGTACTCAAATTTATAATCATGGGGCATTTAGCTCTTAGACGCTCCACAACTTCTGTGTAGTGTTCCAAAGCCATCGAGCGTTTGCCCGTTTTGGGATCGCGCACATGGATATGAACGATGGCTGCTCCTTCATTAAAACATTCGTAGGCGGCGTCAGCGATTTCTGCCGGAGTTATGGGCAAACGAGGATGTTGCTCCCGGGTCGGCACCGAACCAGTAACGGCCACTGTAATAATGACTTTATCCATTTGGGGCTGCTCCTTTCTTCAATAATTCTAATTATTAAGGTAGGTTTTAAGGCTTAAGGCATTCTGAATGGCGTAACCATAGGCATCATTATTAAAGTAAACGTATACATCCCTCCCCGTGGAAAGCCATTTTTTTATTTTGCTGGCGAAATTTTTGAGATAATCATCTGGATAACTTGTCGCGTAAAGACTTTGATAGCCATGGCGCCGCACAAAAATAAAATCGGCAGTAGCCGGACGGTCGATATCTAAAGCAGGCCAATCAGCAAAGACTAAGGAAACATTGTACTTTTCTAATATTTTCCAACACTCGGCACAGTGCCAAGATTTATGGCGTATTTCTAAAGCGAAGCGCAGATTAAAATTATCATTTTTTTGGCTCAAGTAACCCAAAAACGCTTCCAAACGTGCTTTAGGAAATTTCCAAAAGGGGGGAAGCTGGAAAAGAACCACTTTAACTTTTTCCTGCAATCCGGAAATATTTTTCAGGAATTTATCCACATACTTCTCAGGGTTGGCCAATTTTTTGAGATGCGTAAGGAAACGATTAGCTTTAACCGAAAAGACAAATTGAGCCGGCGTCTCTTTATACCATCTTGCAAATACTTCTGGGGAGGGCAGATGGTAAAAAGTATTATTTATTTCAACAGATTCAAAAAAGTTAGCATAGTAGGAAAGCCATTCCGCCTGTTTCATTCTTGGCGGATAGAATACCCCTTCTCCCCAATGTTTGTAATTCCAGCCACTCGTGCCAATAATGGCTTTCCCTACCATACATAAGCGGTTTTTTTAATTCATTCTACTTCTTTTACCAATTCATGGAATATCCAACCCGTTTTTCCAGAAGAAAGTTTAACATGCACCCAATCTCCAGTTTGGCCAATTTTTTCTACTTTGGTCCCCTTTTTTAAAGTGGCGATGATCTTTGATTTTAAATCAGGTTCCGTGCGGACATTAGCATTTTTTAAAGTAATTACATAAACGGCTGCTGGAGCAGGCGCTGGTTTCACTTCTTCTTTCTTTGGTTCTGGAGGTGGGGGCGGAGGGGGAACGGGCGGCTGAGTTTCCTTTACAGGGGCTGGCGGAGGCGCCACTGGCGGCGGAGGTGGAGTTGGCGAAACCTCTGGTTTAGGAGGTAAGGGTTCGGCTTTAGGTGGCGGAGGAGCTTCTTCTTTCGCCGGCGCTGCTTCTTCAGTCTTTCCTCCCATCCCCAGCATAGCGCAGGAGGTGATCAAGAAAGAAAAAATTAAAATAAATGCCCAAAAAATAAAACTAAAATTTTTCTTTTTATTTGTTTTAAAATTATCAACCATACTTTCCCTCCTTATCTATATTATTTTTAAAAAATTTTTCTTAAAGGTTCCCCCTTATTCCTCTTTATTTTCACACCTATGGCCATTTGTCAATAAAATTTTTAGAGATCTCGCTTATTCCTCAATTATCAATAAATGATAATTTTTCTTACCGCTGCGTAAAAGAATAGCCTTTCCCGATAGACTATGCTCCAAGGATATTTTAGCTTCCCCTTCCCTCCAGGCTTGGTTATTCACGTAAGCGCCACCCTGACTAACTAAGTCTCGTGCTGCTCTCTTCGATTTAGCAATCTTCGTTTCTAAAAGAACATCAACCAAAGGAATTCCCGGGCGCAAACGCTCTTTAGAAATCTTGGTGGCCGGAACTTCTTTTAATAAGGCGGCTAAAACTCCTGGAGATATCTTCTGCACCTCGCCTCCAAAAAGGATTTCGGAAGCTTCCCGAGCTGCCCGCGCAGCTTCTTCTCCATGGGCTAATTTAGTAAATTCCAAAGCTAAAACCTTTTGGGCCTCCCGTTGCTCAGGGTTTTTCTTTAAGGAAACCTCTAATTCAGCTATTCTGGAGAGATCGAGGAAAGTAAAGAGTTTTAAAAACTTGATTACATCACGATCGTCTGTATTGATCCAGTATTGGTACATCCGGTAAGGAGAAGTCAATTCCGCATCGAGCCAAATCATATCAGTCCCTTCAGCGCCTTCAGTCTTGCCGATCTTCACGCCTGAAGCTGTGGTTAAAAGTGGGAAAGTAAGGCCATGGGCGCTTCCGCCTTTGATGCGGCGAATAAGGTCGATGCCGGCGGTGATGTTTCCCCATTGGTCTCGTCCGCCAGCTTGCACAGAACAACCATAATGGGTGTAAAGATGGAGGAAATCATAAGCCTGCAGGAGCATGTAAGTAAATTCTGTGAAGGAAATTCCCTGGCCTCTTTCCTCCAAACGCCAACGGACAGATTCTTTAGCGATCATGGCATTTACTGAAAAATGCTTGCCGATGTCCCGCAAAAAATCTACTAATCGCAAGGGCAGCAACCATTCCGCATTATTAAGCATCAGAGCAGCATGCGGCCCTTCAAAACTAAAAAATCGGGATAATTGTTTTTGGAGGCGCCGGGAGTTTTCCTCCACATCATCCTTGGATAATAATTGTCGCTCTACGGTTTTGCCGCTGGGGTCGCCGATCATCCCTGTACCGCCGCCAATGACCACAATAGGAACATGACCCATTCTCTGAAAATGAGCCAAGCCCATGACCGGTATTATATGGCCCAAATGAAGAGAGCGAGCGGTGGGATCGAAACCCACATAACATTTTAAAGTTTCTTTAGCGGCAGCCTCTTTTAAACCTGTATCGGTTATTTGTTCTATAAAACCTCTTTCCTCTAAAACATCTATAACTGTTTTAGCCAATTTAATTTTCTCCTTCTGCCCAAAATTGTTTACTCATCGCGCAGCATACTGATAGCGTTGCTCATTTTTTCAAATTTAAGTAAAATTTCATTATTATAATTTTAGCTGCTATCGATACTTTTCCCGGAGGACAGATTTCAAAATTTTACCTGTCCCACCTTTAGGCAGCTCCTTTAAAATGATAACTTCTCGTGGAGCCTTAAAGTGGGCTAAATTATCGCGCGCATATTTAATAATTTCTTCAGGAGTTAGGGTATAGCCTTCCCTTAAAACTACCAAAGCCAGGGGGACTTCACCCCATTTCTCATCCTTTTTGCCGATAACGGCACATTCTAAAATTGCCGGATGGCCATAAAGGACTTGTTCTACTTCCAAAGATGAAATATTTTCCCCGCCACTGATGATAATATCTTTTTGGCGATCCTTAACGATCAATTGCCCATCTGGCTCCAGGGCACAAAGGTCTCCCGTATGGTACCACCCACCTTCCAGAGTTTTAGCCGTCTCCTCCGGATGATTATAATATCCTTTCATGACCATATCGCCCCGCACTAAAAGTTCCCCCACACTCTGGCCATCCCAAGGAAGGTCCCTTCCTTCCGCATCTACTAATCGAAATTCCACGCCCGGTAACGGCCGACCCCAGGTATCATGACGCCGGTGGCGGTATTCCTCGGGGGGTAAATCTTCTGCCAATTCTGGAAGGACTATTAAAGGACAAGTTTCCGTCATGCCGAAGCCCGTATGAGCAATACACCCAAAAGCTTCTTCTACACGAGCGGGCATGCCCTTAGGGGGTGGAGCTCCGCCGATTAAAATTTCTTTCATACTCGATAAATTAAAAGATTTAAAATGAGGGACGGCCAGCAGGGCATTCACCATGGTGGGGATAACAAAGGCGCGCGTAACCTTTTCCTTTTCCATTATCTCCAGCGTTTTTACCGGATCAAACTTTTTAATCATCACGTGCTTCCCCCCCTTGGCTAAAAGATAGTGCGGGGTCCCCCAACCGTTAACATGAAAAAGAGGAATTAGATGGATCTGAATATCCGTTTCCCTTACGGCCATCATCGCCATGGCGCAGAGGGCATGCAAATAAAGATTCCGATGCGTAAGCATAACTCCCTTAGGGTTCCCAGTAGTGCCACTCGTATAAAAAATCTCGGCGGTGTCATCTTCCTCAAAAGGATAAGTTCCTAAGGGATAAGCCCGATCTGCCGAGGCCCCAGCTATCAATTCTTCGTAGCTCCCGGTTATCCAATTAGGTAATCCAGCTTCCTTCTCCAGAATAATAAAATTTTTTATCGAAGGAATTTTCCCCTGCAAAGATTGAATTACCGGAATAAAGTCTCTATCCAAAAATAAAATGCTGGGTGTAGATTCATTAATAATATAGGCGAAGTCTTTGGCCACTAAACGGATATTTAAAGGTTCTAAAATAGACCCATTTATGATGGGCGCATAAAATAGTTCTAAGAGGCGATGGCAATTATAGCCCAGATAAGCAACCCGATCCCCTTTTTGAATGCCTAATTTTTGCAGGGCATTGCTCATCTGGCGCACGCGCTGACAAAACTCCCCATAAGTAAACCTCCTGTCTTCACAAACCACACCTTCTTTGTTCTTAAATATCTTTTCGGCATATTCAAAAAACCGGACCGGCGTTAGGGGAATATTCATACCTTCGCCTCCAAATTAAGCATAAAATTAATTTTAATTTATTATCCATAAAAGGATTTGGCAAATCAAGGCATTTTCTTCCCTAAAAACTTAATGAGCCCCGCTTGCTTCTGCCAGAGGCAGGCCTGAGCCATGCTATGATTTATCAATCCCCGTTCAGGTTGAAAATTAAAAGTGACCAACGGTCCGCTTTGCTTCTATCAAAATAATAAAAATGCTTATAATTTTCTTGGAGAATGAATAAAAAATATGATAGGAATAATAGTCTTAGAAAGGAAGTAAATGTTGAAACAAATATACAAGACTCTTTTTGCATTGGCCGCATTTTTAATTTTCCTTCTCCTCCCGCCCGTTGCTGGCCTATCTTCGTCAGGGCAAAGGGTTATAGCCGTAGTCATCTTGGCCATCATCCTCTGGGCCACAGAAGCCCTCCCCGTAGGAGTTAGTTCGCTTATCATTTTAGTTCTTTTAGCAGCTACCAAAAGCGTGACTTCTGTCTCCGAGCTTTTTCACGGTTTCCGTTCCCCCATCCTTTATTTTCTGATAGGGGTTATGGCCATGGCGGGAGCGATTGTTAAAAGCGGCTTAGCGCAAAGAGTTGCTCAAATTTTTCTGCGCGGCGCTCAAGGAAATAGCCGAAGACTTTTTTTAAATTGTCTCCTCTCTTTGCCTCCTTTGGCCCTTATTCTCCCTTCGGCCATTACTCGCAATGCTATTCTTCTGCCTGCATATCAGGAAACTTTCCAAGAGATGAATTTAACTCGCCAAGATGGTTTAGTCAAATCTATCGTCCTCACTCTGGGTCTTTTAAATCCTTTTGCTTCTTCGGCCTTCATGACCGGGGGACTGGCGCCTATGACTACCGCCACGCTTTTAGGCGGTTTTTCCTGGGGGCGCTGGTTTTTTTTAATGAGTGTGCCTTATTACTTGCTCTTAATATTAGGTGGGGTTTGGATTTTTTTTACCAATCCTTCTTCTAAAAAATCATTTGCGGTGGCCAAAGAAGAAAGATTACCTCCTCTTACCTCCGCGGAAATTCGCGTCCTTTTCACTTTAGCCCTTACCTCTCTACTTTGGATATTAGATTTCTGGCATGGCTGGCATCCCGCGATTCCGGCTTTGATCGCTGCGGCTATTTTATCTGCGCCCCAAATTGGCATTTTGAGTTGGAAAGAACTCGAAGGTTCCATTTCCTGGTCAACTTTTTTTGTCCTCGGAGCATCTCTATCGTTAGCCCAAGCCCTCATTAATACTGGGGCGGCTAATTGGTTCGCCCAGGCTCTCTCTACTTATATAATTCAATTTCAAGAAACCCCCGCGCTCGTCATTTTTATGCTCATTTTAATGGTCACTATTGTACATTTGGGCATAGCGAATATGTCGGCATGCATTGCCTTACTTATTCCAGTTACGACCACTTTAGCTTCTTCTTTACAAATGAACCCATTGGTTTTTGGTCTAATCGTTGGGATTGTCGTAGATGCGGTCATTCTGTACCCAGTGCAAACAGCAACCAATCTCTTGGCCTACGAAACGGGATTGATCGGTAGTTACGATGTCTTTAAAGTCGGTTTAGGTTTATTCGTTCTTACTTTTTTGGTAATTTTATTTGTGGCTATTCCTTGGTGGGGAATCCTTGGTCTCCCTTTAAGTATGCGATGAAACTTTCACCGCGCAATTGGAAAATTAAGAAAATTATTTCTGGCGGCCAAACAGGAGTGGATAGGGCGGCCCTCGACGTAGCTCTAGAATTAGGAATCCCCTGTGGTGGATGGTGTCCGCAAGGAAGGCGGGCAGAGGATGGCATCATCCCCTTACTTTACCCTCTGGAAGAAGCTTCTTCCTCTGCCTATCCTTTGCGCACGGAGTTAAATGTTCAGGATGCGGATGGTACTCTAATTATCACCTGGTCTACACCCATGGGCGGGACCGCATTGACTATTAAATTGGCGCAGAAGTATCGTAAACCTTATTTAGTAGTCGATCTCGCCCAAGAAGCAAATGTGGCTTTGGTAAGAGAATGGTTGGACCACAATAAGATCCAAGTATTAAATATTGCTGGCCCCCGCGAAAGTGAAGTTCCAGGCATATACGCCCATACGACCTTATTTTTAAAAAGGCTTTTTTCTTCCTCCCAATAGCAATTTTAGAGATTATCTTTTTTTCATTTTTTGCCGAACTGATTTAACTTTATCTCCTAAAGAAACCTTTTTATCCCGGCGGTCGTCAAGATGAATTATCGTATAAACTCTTTGCACCCCTTTGCGGAAGGGAATTTCATGGAGTTTCCTCGCCAACGTTAAAAGCTCGCTCGTTTTCCCTTCTACTAAAGTTCCCATATCATGCAATTGATGCGGAAGTTTTTGAGCCTGCAAATACTTATGAATCTCCGCCACAAATGGGCTGATGCTAATGCCTTCGGGAACCCGCGGCATCACAATAATCTGCATAATGGCCATTTCTTTATCCTCCTTTAAAATTCCATTCTGTACTTTCGCAAACTTTGTTTATTATCTTACATTTTATATTAAATTAGTGGCGCAAAGCCAAGTTTTTTGTTAAATTATTTTTTCATTTTTATTGAGCTTATTAAAAATTATTTAACTATGCCTGTTACTAAAGAACTTTATAAAAAAGGATTTTCCGCTGGCTTATCCAAAGGGATACGCAGCTTCCTTTGGGTTTTAAAAATCCTCTTACCGATTACTTTCTTAATCTCTCTGGCTGAATGGAGGGGCTGGATTTATGAGATTGAATTCATCTTTAAACCGGTAATGCCTTGGCTTGGGCTCCCGCCGGTGGCTGCGCTGCCATTAATCTTAGGAATGATTTCGGGAATATACGCGGGCATTGCCGCTATGGTGGCTCTTCCTTTCAGCAAAGAACAAATGACTTTATTAGCCATATTTTTAATGCTGGCTCATAGCCTTCCCCAAGAGGGCATGATTCAAGGCCGATCAGGCTTTTCTGCCCTTCAAGCTATCTTAATTCGCTTAGCTACGGCCACCATAACTTTACTCCTTATTTCTTACTTTTTGAAAACTTCTGCGGAATTCCCTTATGTTTCTTTAACTCCGTCTCTTTCCTCCCCTTTCGCCGATTTCTTCCAAAATTGGCTTATTAAAAATTTGTTTCTCTCTTTAAAAATTTTGGGGATCATCTTGGCCCTTTTTATTTTCTTGGAAGTGTGTCGTTCCGTAGGCTGGATAGAACACATAATAAAATCAGCTTTCCCTATTCTTAGAATCTTTGGGCTGAGTTCTAAATCAGCCATAGTTTGGATCACCGGAACTATCTTCGGCCTTATTTATGGGGCGGCCGTTATCTTGGAAGAATTAAAAGAAGGCAAACTGGCCCGGGATGAATTAGCAAAATTGCATATATCTATTGGTCTGCAACACTCCGTAATCGAAGATCCCCTTCTTTTTTTAGCTTTAGGTATAAATCCCCTTTGGCTTTGGCTACCCCGCTTTTTAATTACGCTCTTGGTCGGGCAACTTTATGTTTTGGGCCAAAAGGCATTTAATTTTTTTAAATAAATTTCCGTTTTTTAGTCATTCCGGCGAAACCAGCAGTTCAGGAATATAAGGCCATTATTTAATTTCTATCTAAACGATAGTGCCCATATTTTAAGCGCCTTTTCCTAAGCTCTCATGGTGAGATATCTGAAAAAATTTTTTAATAAATTTGTAGCTCAGCCCTTTATGGACCACCTGAGGTAAAGGACAAGCCCTTACCCTAAATTTAATTAGGAGATATTCTTTTTAGGGTAAGCCCTTGTGGCTTACCACACGCCTATGGATCGGTCTCTGACCAGAGCTTCTGCCGTATTATGATAGAGTTTAATCTTTCCTCTTTCAGATATCTCATGATGATTTCTTAATAAAAATTTGATATTTACTTTTTATCTTAAAAATGATAAAAAAAATAAGGCGCCTGTAGCTCAACCGGATAGAGCAACAGCCTTCTAAGCTGTGGGCCGGGGGTTCGAGTCCCTCCAGGCGCGCCACAGAACCATCGGCCTGCAAATTTGTGGTGAGTGTAGCTCAGCTGGATAGAGCACTGGGTTGTGGCCCCAGCGGTCGTGGGTTCGAATCCCATCACTCACCCCAAGCGCCCGTAGCTCAGTTGGATAGAGCGTCGGACTTCGAATCCGCAGGTCGCCCGTTCGAGTCGGGCCGGGCGCGCCAGTATTCTAAACATTCCCCAATTAATTTTTTTCTATTTTTATCTTCATGGGATAATGATGAGATCATTTCCTTCCTTTTATGAAAAATCTTTCCTTTTTACAAAATGAATTTTAGCTGATTCAAGATCAAAAGTATTAGAAAAGTTGTCCGCAATTTTAAGAGATGTTAATATTTAAAAAAATCTCTGAGGAGCAAAATGATTCCCACACCGAAACAATGCTTAGCCATTTTAAAAGCTCACCAGGTCCCTGCACATATCATCCACCACAGCCAAATCGTTTACCAAATTGCGCTCTACCTGGGACAAGAGCTTAACAAAAAAGGAGAAGAATTAAATTTACCCCAAATTGTCGCCGCCGCTCTGCTCCATGATATCGCTAAAATAGGAGAAGACGATCACGCCCGCGCAGGGGCCGAACTTTTAACTCGTTTGGGCTACCCAGAAATAGCCGAGATTGTTCGCCAACATGTAATCTTGGATCAACAAAATATCGAGCAGATAAGCGAGGCCGAGGTCGTCCATTACGCTGATAAGAGGGTAAAACATACCACCATAGTTTCTTTGGCGGAAAGGTTTAATGACTTAAGGGTAAGATATGGAAAAACTCCCGAGGCTTTGGCCTGGTTGAATCAATTGCAGGAAACCACGGCTGCCTTAGAAAAAAGAATCTTTCAAAAAATAGGTGAAGATCCTCAAGCAATCTCCTGGCTCGGGCAAAATCTACCGGTCTTTGACGATAATGATTTTGGCTACGGAGAGAATCCACGATAAGTGCACTTGCCATAGATATTCCCGAACAAGGGAAGATCTTTGACCATGCCGGAGACGGGCGTGAGTCCTTTATCAAACCAGATTTCTATCTCCACTTTTTTCTTACCCCACATTTCCCGATTTAGAATAATATGGACCAAAAAGTCCTTCCTTTCTTTGTTTTTTTCTTCCGCTCTTCTTACTTCCGTCTCCTCTGCTGGAGCCACCCGAATTAAAATTACTTCTTCTCCCTTTTCTGGAATAGTCCGTAAAATGAATTCCTTCCCCTGTTCGACTCGCCCATAAACTTCATGGCGGAAATTATAGAAGGCCGTAACTGGATCATCATAAAAAAATCCCCAGGGAATTTCTTTTTCTTGCACGCTTTTGTTTTGGCCCGTCTCGCGGATAATAATTATTTTTCTCTGGCTATAGTCGTAAATAGTTTTTTTAGTTTTAACTCTTCCCCAACTAATAATCTCTTCCTCAAACCTGAGGGGAATTAGGCGCCGCCCGGCATTAGTAGTCGTCATCAGGGATTTATAAATTTCCTGGCGGTGTCCCGTAAGCCAACCCACCAAACCAAGCGTTTGGCCTTCATGCCAGACTTGGTATTTTCCCAAACCAGCTTCTTGAAAACTTACCTTTCCTTGGGCCACGGGGAATAAAAACCAAAAACCGATTTCGTATTTTAATACTTCTCCGCTAAATACTTCTCCGATTTGCGCTCTGGCCTCTTTCCCAGCGCAAACATTACCAGTCGAAAATTCTCCAAGAATTATTAGGCTTAAAACGCATAACCATTTATACCGCATATTCATCTTAGATCTTCGGATAAAGGAAAAGTGCCCACTACTTCGCGGCATATTTCATCCATGGCCCGCATCATATTGATTGGCCGTAAAGCAAAACCAACTTGAAATAAGCCTACTAAAAGTCCCCATGGATCAAAGACAACTCGTACCGTATGGTCGCGCCTGGCGTCTTTCACCCGCCAAAGAATTTCGCCACTTTCAGCGGCGACCATTTCCATGGATAAGCCTACGGCTAACTGGGCATAAAGAAAACCGTAGTAATAATCAAAATGAGTAACCTGTCCAAATATAAAGGTATCTGCCCCCAAAATGTTTCCTAAATGACGGGATGGGGTAGCCCGAATTTTCTCCCAGGAATCCAATCCTTCTTTTTTAAGTAAACGGTCCACCTCGGATAATCTGAGGAGATCAAATTCTAATTGGGCAAACTGCCCCAAAAAAGCGCGCCGCATCTTCTCGGCAATTGCCGAATTTGAAAGAGCTTTTTCTTTTCCCGTTAAAAGATTATATAAAAAGCGGCTCCCTTCAATCCTTCCTTCGCCAACTAAACTCTGGAAAGGAAGAATAGCAATTTTCTTGGGCCTCTTTTCGCGCAAGTGGGGGGAAACATAAACCTTGCCTTTAGGGTCAAGTTCATAAACTCGATCTAAGGCCGTCTTGGTTTTAACAGGCTGGCAACCCAATGCCGAAACCAGAAATCCGGCGATAATAAAAAATAAAAATTGGGTTAATAAAATTTTCTCCCTGCTCATTGCCTAATTAAAATAATGGTAATGGATTTTTCTGAAATTTTTTATTATCATAGGAAGGTTTTTATGTCAAAGAGGGGAAAGGGCGATCGTCGATCACTTTTGAAATTCCAGCTTAATTTAGGCGGGATGGAGAAAGGCTCATTAAAATGAGACAATTATTCTTTCATAGATAGGACGGAGAGTAAAAGCCTCTCCCTCTGGCCTGTTTCTTGTTGCCGAGAAAAATTTAAATTGTTAGACGGACAGGGCAAAACTGACCGCCACATTTTTGCTAAATCGCCTAATATGGTTCTGACATAGGCCAAGGCGGTAGAATTAAAATCGGCTGGGAGTTAAGGTGAACGGCAGGAACTCCCCTTTTAAATTTAAAAATTAGCGACGGTCAAAGGAGAAAATTTATGGCGCATTACTTAATCATCGGTAATGGAGCTGCCGGAAACTCAGCTGCGGAAAACATTCGCCGTTTTGATGCTCAAGGGGACATATTAATGTTCTCAAAAGAGAAGCATTTCTTCTATTACACCCCTGGCCTTCCCGATTACCTAGGCGGGCAAAAACAGATAAAAGAAATTATTATCCATGATGAAAAATGGTACGCGAAAAATAAAATTGATTTACATTTGGATGAAAAAATTGGAGAAATTGACCCGCCTAAAAAAACCGTCATCTCGGCCAAAGGAGTGCGCTATGCTTACGACAAGCTTCTCCTCGCTTGCGGCAGCAATAGCTTTCTTCCCCCTATTCCTGGGTCATCAACTGCTGGCGTATTCACCTTGCGTCGCCTCGATGATGCCGCAAATATTATCCAGGCAGCTAAAGAAGCCCGGCAAGGGGTAATTATCGGCGGAGGGCTTTTGGGTTTAGAGACCGGGAATGCGTTAAGGAAAAGGGGACTAAAAGTTGCGGTAGTAGAATTCTTCCCGCGTTTACTTCCGCGGCAAATGGATACAACTGGAGCCCAGATCCTTTATGAAAAAATGGCCGAAATGGGGTTTCAGTTTTATCTGGGAGCTAAGACGCAAGCCATTGAAAATTCTACCTCTGGCCTTTGGGTTGTCCTGGAAAGCGGGGAAAAAATCCCAGCGCAGATGGTTATTATTTCTGCAGGAGTGCGCCCTGAAGTTTCCTTGGGGAAAAAATTAAATTTAGCCCTTAACAGAGGAATTATCGTTAATGAAAAACTAATTACAAGCTTACCTGATATTTATGCCGCTGGGGATATAGCTGAATACAACGGACAAGTATACGGGATTTGGCCGGCGGCCATGGAGCAAGGGAAAATTGCTGGTCTCAATATGGCGGGCCAAACGGCCATATATCAAGGTACCCTTCCGGCTAACACCCTTAAAGTTGCTGGAATTGATTTGCTGAGTGCGGGAGAAATTGATGCCCCGGGAAATATGGAATCCATAATTTATAAAAACGAACAGGCTAAGATTTATCGGAAATTAGTCGTTAAAGATGATATCCTTATAGGAGCAATATTACTTGGGGATATTCGGGGAGGGAAAGAAATTCAAAAAGCAATCGAATTAAAGCGCAATATTTCTGCTTTTAAAAATAAACTAAATGATCTAAATTTTAACTTTGCTGCCCTCGTATAAATTTTTATTAATGAAATCATTAAATCCTTTACTTTTTAACCGAAGGAGTTGTTTTAGTGAACCCGAAGGCCGTGGCCAATCAAGGCAGTCCTGGCGAATGAAGCCTGGCCAAGCGTTATTAATTGGGTTCTCGCCCTTCCTACGAGTTAAGGCTTCCTCGCCATTAATTATAAGACCGAGGGGTGAACAAATTCCCTCTTCTGTAGGCGGGTCGGATCGACTCTCCCCATGCGTGGAGAATGATTTAGGATGAGGGGGTTAAGAACGGCAGAGGTAATTTATTTTCACTCTCATTAATAATTTACGAAAGAGAAGGAGGATGAATTTATGAAAGTAGTGGCTTTTAATGGAAGCCCGCGACCGGAAGGCAACACCTATCTTTTGCTTAATATGGTCTTAGAGGAAATACAAAAAGAAGGCATGGAAACAGAATTAATCAATTTGGCACCCAAGCAAATTCAGGGTTGTATCGCCTGTTATAAATGCTTCCAAAATAAAGATTTTAAATGTGCGGTGGATACTGATGCTTTAAACGAATGCCTAAGCAAAATGCGGGAAGCTGAGGGCATCCTGATTGGTTCTCCCACCTATTTCTCGGATGTGACGGCGAAAGTTAAAGCCTTAATCGAAAGAAGCGGCCTCGTAGCTCGCGCCAATGATTACATGCTCAAACGGAAAGTTGGTGCGGCAGTTATTGCTGTTCGCCGCGCTGGCTCTATACCGGCTTTCAATTCCATTAATCTCTGGCTACTTTACAATCAAATGATCATTCCTGGATCAAGTTACTGGAACATAGGCATAGGGAGGAATCCCGGAGAAGTAAAGAATGATAATGAAGGGATACAGACTATGAAAACCTTAGGCCAAAACATGGCCTGGCTCCTTAAAAAGATTCGTTGACACTTGCCTTGCATTAGTTTAGAATCAAACGGACTTTGAGGCTTGCCGGTAGTTTCCGTAAAGTTATTAGTATAATTAGCTCAAATTACCTTAATTTTTTGCGCCAGGGTTTTCTTGGCCAACTAACCAGAAAGGAGGTAGGCTTATGTGGATTTTACGTTTAAACATGAATGACCTTAGTTACCGATTGGAAGATGTGCCCGCGGCTTATAAAAATTTGGGTGGCCGCGGAATGACCTCCACCATTGTGCGGGACGAAGTCCCTCCTCTATGTCACCCCCTTGGCCCTAATAACAAAATTGTTTTTGCTCCTGGAATTGTGACCGGCACTCCGGCATCAACTTCCGCCCGTGTTTCTGTGGGCGCAAAGTCTTGGTTAACAGGGGGGATAAAAGAATCTAACGCCGGGACATCTTGGGCGCCATTTTTAGCTAATATGCGCGTGAAAGCGCTCATCGTGGAAGGGCAACCCAAAGAAAAAAACAAGTATTACTTAGCCTATTTAAGTTGGGATGAAAAACAGGGAAAACCTAAAGTAGAATTTATGCCCGCTAACGAATATGTAGGAAAGGATTTATATGAAGTATTCCCCAAGGTATATGAAAAATTTGGTACGGGAGTGGCTGTGGCGGGTTGTGGTGTAGCTGGAGAGTATGGTTATGGAAACTCGGGGGTTGTCTTTAATGACCTCGGCCGCCGTCCCTCGCGATATTCTGGGCGTGGGGGGTTGGGAGCAGTATTAGCCAGCAAAAGATTAAAATTTATCGTGGTTAATAGTAAAGGGGCTCCGGGAGTTCCCTTTCAGAATAAAGCTTTATTTGACCAAGGAGCAAAAAAGCTTACGGAAGCTCTCCGGGAGCACGCTATTACCAAGCCCAAAGGCGGTTTAAACACTTATGGCACAGCCGTGCTAATTAACATTATGAACGAGGCCGGCGGACTTCCCACTCGGAATTTCTCCAGTGGCCGCTTTGAAGGAGCAGCCAAGATTGCTGGAGAAGCTATTTTCGAAGGCAATAAAAGCAGACTGGGCAGGGAACTTTATAATCACGCTTGCAGCCCCGGCTGTATTATTCAATGCTCCAATACCTGGTACAAACCAGATGGGACGGAACATACTTCTTGCGTAGAGTATGAATCTGATTGGGCTTTGGGCGCCAATTGCGGTATCGACAATCTTGATGATATAGCTGAATTAGTTCGTCTCTGCAATGCTTATGGCCTGGATACGATTGAAACAGGCACTACTATTGCAGTGGCCATGGAAGCCGGAGTAATTCCTTTTGGCGATGGCAAAAAAGCGATTGGCCTGGTGCAGGAAATGGGCAAAGGAACGCCTCTGGGCAAGATCTTAGGCAGCGGCACTGAATATGCCGGACGCACCTTTGGTTTGACTCGCGTACCGACAGTAAAACGTCAGAGCATGCCGGCTTATGAGCCCCGGGCTGTCAAAGGAATCGGCATTACTTATGCCACTAGTACTATGGGAGCTGATCATACAGCGGGCTATACCATTGCGCCTGAAATTCTAAGTGTGGGCGGCAAAGCGGATCCTCTGACGCCTGAAGGTAAAGCAGCTCTCAGCCGCGCTTTCCAGGCGACCACTGCCTTTATAGATAGCACTGGCCATTGCTTATTTATTGCTTTTGCCATTTTAGACATTGCCAGTGGCTTCGAAGGATTAATGGAAGAATGCAATGGCGTATTGGGGACTAATTGGAAGTCGGAAGATGCGGCTAAAATTGGGGCAGAAATTTTGAAGGTAGAACGGGCTTTTAACGAGGCTGCTGGCCTTTCCAAAGCTGATGATCGTGTGCCCGAGTTCATGAAATATGAACCCCTTCCGCCCCACAACCAAGTCTTTGATGTCCCTGATCAAGCCCTGGATTCAGTTTACGGGGAACTTTAATGAGCAAATTTCTTAATTAAAATTAGGCCGGGCAGTCCCCAAGATTTCCCGGCCTAATTTATCTTATTTGTCTTCTTTTCTCGATTAGCAAATCATAGTTACTTCTTCCCCCTTCCTTGAAAATTGCTTCTCCCGCCATTTTAATGAAAAGAGAGGGCTACAGGGGGAATAATTTTAGTTATTGATTACCCCCAAAAGAAAATATATCATTTTATAAATGATCAAAATAAAGATTGACCAAAAAGGACGGTTGATTTTTCCAGAATTAAACCGCGACTATTTTGATTTTTCTTCTCTGCCGGAATTTTGGCTGGAAGAAAAAGAAGACGCTTATATTCTTCACCAACGTTTGCCCAATGTCCGCAAGATTTATTTAGAACCCACCACGGGATGCAATCTTAAATGCCGCACCTGTATCCGGCAAGTTTGGGAAGATGGGGAAGCGCAAATGTCCAATTCTACTTTCCAAAAATTTCTTAATTGCCTGCCCGAATTGCCGCAGTTAGAACGCATTATCTTTACTGGTTTTGGAGAACCTCTTGCGCATCCCGGAATAATCGAGATGATTGCGGCCGTCCGCTCTCATGGCTTAGCTGTGACCATCGGCTCCAATGGGCATTTATTGAATAAAAAGATCTGCCAGGAGCTCATCAAGCTGAAGGTTGATCGTTTAGTCATTTCCGTAGATGGTGTAAACCCAGCCACATATGCCGCCACCCGCGGGGGATCACTTACCCATCTGTTAAATAATATCCGAGTTTTAAACGAAACAAAGGCGCAAATGAATTCTTTGATTCCCGCCTTGGGTATTGAATTTGTGGCCTTGCGGAGTAATGTGGCCGAATTAGAGAATTTAGTTAAATTGGCTTCCCAATTAGGTTCGGCACGTGTCCTAATTACCAACGTTTTGCCTTATACAGAAGAAATGAAAGCAGAAATTTTATATGGTTATGAACCACAGGGACCCTTTAGCAGGGGCAGTTGGCCAGTTAAAGCCGATGCCTGGGTTATGTGGGGAATCCTGGACTTTCCCCGGATGTACTGGGGCGCGGAAAGAAAGTGTCGTTTCATAAAGGATCGCGCCACGGTGGTGGGCTGGGATGGAGGAGTTTCTCCTTGTTATGCTTTAGCGCATAATTATACTTATTTCACGGTTGATGGTCGAAAGAAGCAAGTAAAGCGTTACCTGTTAGGAAATATAAATGATCAACCTCTCGCCGAAATTTGGACGGGTGCCGAGTATGTGCATTTTCGCAGCGAAGTGCGTGCTTTTAATTTTCCCTCTTGTCCTAACTGCGATTTGCGGGAAACCTGCGACTTTCGGGAAAGGAATGAAGGATGTTGGGGATGGAATCCTTCATGTGCGGACTGTCTCTGGGCTCAAGATATCATCCGTTGCCCTTAAAGGAAATTAAGATGCATATTCGGGTAAAACTCTTTGCCACATTGACTCGCCATGTCGTGGATGCTCGCTCTGGAATTCCCCTGGAGATCGACATTCCTGAAGGGTCTACCATCGCTGATTTGATAAAAAAATTACGCCTTCCTGATCCAGAAATTAAAGTCGTCTTTGTTAATGGACGAGCTCGTCCCCTTGATTGGCCATTGAACCCAGGAGACGAAGTAGGAATTTTTCCCCCCATTGGAGGTGGTTAAATTGAAAAACATTACTATCGATATATGGCTTTATGGTCCTTTAGCTAAATATGGAAAGGAAGCAGATCAGGGAAGCTTTGCCCACCTGACGGTTACTCTTCCTCCAGGAAGCCAAATGACCGATCTGTTAAATTATTTAGGGCTTCCCAATGAAGAAAGAGGAATCACCTTCATTAATGGGCAATTAAGCGCTATGCCCGGATTAAAGCCCGATCTCAAGCATATTCTTCAAGATGGAGACCGCGTAGGTATCTTTCATACCAAAAGTATGTGGCCTTTTCAATATCGTCACGGAGTTAAAGCTACACCGGAAATGGAATCGGCTATGACTAAAGAGCAAACTTCTTTCCTGCATCATACTTATGAGTAAAACAGATCCCCCCTATTCCTCGGTTGCTCCCCATGATTTAATAGGAATGGTCAAACCACTCCTCTTCAAATTTAATATTTCCCCTCTTTTTTAAAGATGGGTTAGGGGAGATTATTCCCTCTTTTCTAAAGAGGGGCAAGGGGAGATTATCTTTTTTTATAGGGAAAGGCCAGAAGACGAGCGTGACCGAAAAGTCAGTTTTTCAGAGATCTCTCTCTTTGAATTTGACAATTGCAACCTTCTAATCATAGAATTTAAAAATTGCTTGCTAAAAATAAAAATTAGCCAAAATATTTTGCCCAGAAAGGTAAGAGATAAAAATGAATGAGGTGCAGGATCTTTACCGCTTTCGAAAATTATTGCTCGGCTTGACTATCTTGGTGATGATGATCATCAGCATATATCAGTATTCCTGGTCGCTCTTTGCTTTTGCCATTTCTAAAGATTTAAAATGGGATTTAGCTACGGTGGGATTGGCTTTTACTGTTTTTGCCTATGCGGCCACTTTTATCCAACCCTTATCTGGCTATATTGCTGATTCTTTTGGGCCCCGCAAAGTTTCTATTATTGCCGCCATTTTAGTGGGATGGGGATTTATCCTCTCGTCTTTTACCCAATCTCCTTGGCAATTGTACGTATTTTACGGCTTAGGGAGCTTGGGGGTGGGCATTCTTTATGGCCTCTCCACGGCCAGCGCCATTAAATGGTTTCCTGATAAAAGAGGTTTAGCCACGGGGGCAGTAGTCTTTGGTTTTGGCGCCGGAACAGCACTTTTTAATTGGTTAATTCAAAATTCCCTTGACCTTTATGGCTTCCGTCCTACCTTAAAATTCACTGGATTTCTTATGCTTATATTTTTGCTACCCGCGGCCTTTTTTTATAAATATCCCCCAGATCAATGGTCCGCTTCTCCTGCTGGATCTAAGAATAAAAAAACTAATCCGGCAGATGATTTTCGCCCACTGGAAATGCTGCACACTTACCAGTGGTATCTAATTTATTTTTGTTTTGCTTTTACTGTCTCCATAGTGCTCATTTTCGGCGCTCAAATGAAAATGTTAGCCAAAGAATATAACTTGCCCAAGAACTATTTTAATTGGCTCATGGTCATTTTTCCTTTGGGAAACGGTTTGAGTCGGATTGTCTCCGGTGCTATTTCTGATAAAATGGGCAGAGAAAAAACCATGGTTTTCTTTTATGCGCTCTTAGGGCTATCTATTTTAGCCCTTCTAAAATTTGGCAATTTTCCTTTAGCTTTTCTAATTTTAGTATTTGTAGCGGCGCTCTTGGGAGGAGCGCCTTTCGCCTTATATCCGGCTACTGTAGGAGATTACTATGGAGCTCGTTACTCAACGGTTAATTACGGGATTACCTATACGGCCAAAGCTTGGGCGGGTTTGATTTCGGGATGGCTGAGTGGTTATTTTGTGACTCAATCGGGTTCTTATCAAACTCCTCTAACTTTGGTGGCCATTGGCAGCTTGGTGGCTGCCTTTTTTTCTAATCCGAAATTAATGAAGAAACCTTTAAAAGAGCAGAAATAAATTTCGATCTGGGAAATGAGAACTTCCTTTTCCTATGGCGGTGCAGTTTCTGGAGAAGAAAATAAATTTAACCCCAAAGGAGAATAAACCATGATCAAGATATCTTCAATGGTGGGCACGCCTGATTTAGAGAAGCCAACCCTGGCACCTTATCAGGGTGATTTGGCCTCCGCTTTTGCTAAACTGGCCGCTTTGGGCTATGATGGGGTAGAGTTAATGATCAAAAATCCGGCGCGTCTCAACGGCCTGGAAATCCAGCGTAAGTTAAAAGAAAATAACTTAGAGCTCGCGCAAATATGCACCGGCCACGTTTATGGCGAAGATAAACTTGGATTAGTCTCAGAAGAGGCAAAGATCAGTTCCGAAGGAATGAAAAGACTCAAAGATTTAGTTGATTTTGCCGCCGCTTATTTTGCACCTAGTCTACCTATTAATATTGGTCGCTCTCGTGGCCCGGGAGATCCAGCTCAGCCAGAAAAAAGCCTTAAAGCTTTTGAAGAAGCCTTCCGGGAATTGGCTGATTATGCCTGGCCCAAGAGGGTGCGTTTAACTTTGGAACCGATAACGGCCACTATAGCCAATTTTATCCATACGACACAAGATGGGCTGGAAATGTGCCGCCGCGTAAATCGCCCCAATTTTGGCCTTATGCTAGATGTTTATCACATGAATATAGAGGATGTGGACATTTATCAAAGCTTTGGCGAAGCGAAGGATTATTGCTGGCTCATCCATTTCTGCGATAATAACCGCAAGTGGCCAGGAAGCGCTCACCTCGACTTTACTAAGATTATAAACACTTTGCAAGAAATTGGCTACAATGGATTCGTCTCGCTGGAAATGCTCCCCTGGCCCGACCCAGACACTTCCGCCCGCGCCGCTATTACATATCTCCGGAGATTTATTCCAAAGCAATAAATTCTCCGTTCCCTTTTCGCCAAAAGTTAGCTATTTTTTAATTATGGCACATTCTCAAAAGGGAGAGGTTAGGGTGAAGTGATTAATTAGAAATTTATACGATAACTCCACCTTTCAGTGATGAATTACAGGAGGAAACTATTTTCTCTTGACATGTTCCAAATATTTCATTATATAGAATTCTAACTTTATTATTTTGCGCATAAACGGCAAGAGTAATTAGATTAAATAAAAATTTAAGGAGGGAGAAATGGTTAAGAAAGTAATTAGTTTCCTTTTTATTATGGGCATAATTTTGCTAGGCGGTTTTTCTCTGGGGCAAGCACAAGATAAGCTCGTAGTTTGGTGGAATAAGAGTTTTATTCCGCAGCAAGATGAAGCCTTTAAAGAAATTGCGCAGAAATGGGAAAAGAAAACAGGAAAACAAGTGGATCTTTCCTTCTTTGCCCTTCCTGATCATCCGGCAAAGATTTTAGCCGCCTTTGATTCGAAAATAGTCCCTGATGTCGATTTTGGCCAAATCGTTAATGTGCAGACGGGCAATTTTGCTTATGAAGATAAATTATTAGAAATTTCCGATGTTCTCGATCCTATTCGAAATCGCTTTACAGAAGGTGCTCTTAGAGCTACGCAATATTTTAATAGCAAGACGGGGAAAAGAGGTACTTACGCTTTCCCTTTAATGCAGCACGGCGTGAATATCCACTACTGGCTGGATATGGTGCAGGCTGCTGGCTTTAAAGAAACAGACGTTCCCAAACAATGGAAACCATTCTGGGACTTTTGGGGCGAAGTGCAAAAGCGCCTGCGCGCTAAGGGAGAACGGGTTTACGGTTTGGGCATCACTTATTCTACAGAAGCCACTGATACGTGGCAGGAATTTGAGCATTTTATGGAAGCTTATCGCGTGCGGGTAATGGATGATGATGGTAAACTTTTAGTTGATGATCCCAAGGTCAAGCAAGGACTCATTACTGTTCTGGAAGACTTTACTCGTCATTACAAAGCCAAAAACGTTCCCCCAGGAGCGATAAGCTGGAAAGATATTGACAACAACGTTAATTTTAATAATCGACAGGTAGTCATGTCTATGAATCCTACCCTTTCCATTCCCAGTTCTTTCTTGGGGAAAAATGATGATTATTATTATAACAAGATTAAGACTTTACGGTGGCCCTTAGCTCCTGATGGTAAGATTTTTACTTTGCGGGTTTCTGTTCATGCTGGCTTCATACCCAAGGACTCGAAAAATAAAGCATTGGCTAAGGACTTTGTGCGCTTTATTCTTGAACCAGAAAACCTGGACCATTTTGTAAAAGCTTCCCAGGGAGCCTTTTTCCCAGTTCTTAAAGAATCTTACAAAGATCCTTTCTTTGTTTCTGCCGATCCGCATCGAGCAGCCGTATATAAAAACTTTACGGAAACCCCCACCCGGCCATATGAACAAGTAATCAACCGCAAGTTCATAAAAGTGCAGACCGAAAATCTTTATGGGAGAGCTTGCGGCCGAGTACTTTCGGATAACTGGCCAGCGGCCAAAGCTGTAGAGGAATTGATCGCCCGCATGAAACAAATTGTGGGGGAATAAAACCTCTCTGCCATGAGGAAAAATTCATCAACTCTGGCCTTAAATAATTCCCTGGGCCGCTTTGATAAAGATGCGGCCTGGGGCATCATTCTGGTCATCCCCTACATTATTGTATTTATTTTTGTTGTAGCCTACCCCATAATTTATGGATTAATTTTAGGTAGCCATCCAAGTAGCTATATCAAATTAATCCAGGATCCTATATATTTGAAAAGCGCCCGGAATACTTTGGTATTTCTCCTGGTTGCTGTTAACCTAAAGCTTTTTTTAGCTTTGCTCCTTTCGGGTTTTTTCTATCGCACAGAACGTTGGATTCGGTGGGTGGGAGTTATTTTTCTTATTCCCTGGGCGGCTCCTTCAGTTCCCTCCATACTTTCTATTCGCTGGATGTTCAACAGCGAGTGGGGCTTAATAAATGGTCTGCTTTTTCGTTGGTTCGGTATAGAAGGACCTCTCTGGCTGGTCCATCCTAATTTGGCTTTTGCCTTGGTAATTTTCACCCACATCTGGAAGTATCTCCCCTTCTGGACTCTTATTTTGCTTGCTGGCCGCATGGCCATTCCCAAAGAACAATATGAAGCTGCTGATGTAGATGGGGCAACTCGTTTTCAAATCTTCCGTTTTATTACTTTTCCGGGCATTAAAAATCTCTATATAACTTGTACTCTCCTATCCACTATATGGACGATCGGAGATTTCAACAGTGTTTATTTGCTCACTGGAGGAGGCCCCACCGACTCTACCCATGTATTTGCCACTTTAGGAATTCGGTATGCTTTCAATATTGGGGATATCCATACTGGGGTGGCGACCGTGATTACAGCTCTGCCTATAGTTATTCCTTTAGTTTTTGTTTTGATCCGACGTTTGGCGAGAGAGGAGTGAAATGAGAAATTTTTTAAAATTTTTTCCTTTAGGAGTAATAGCTTTGCTGGTGCTTATCTGGACTGGTCTACCAATTTACCACATGGTTATATTAGCTTTAACGCCACAGACAGGGGCGTTTGCGGCGCGTGTTTGGCCAGATAATCCCACTATAGAAAATTTCCGGTTAGCTTTAACGCGGGGCCATCCCTTTCTAGCTCATTTCTGGGAACAACTTTTGAATAGCTTATTAATAGCTTTGGCTACCTGCCTATTAGTTTTAATTATTGCCAGCACAGCATCTTTTGCTATTAGCCGATTGCGCCTCCGCTGGGCTCCGGTAATTACTAATATGGCTCTTTTTACCTATTTAATCCCCTCGGCGTTTTTGGCTATTCCTCTTTATCGGATCATGGGTAAATATGGAGTCTTAAACCATCCTTGGTCTCTAATTCTTGCTCTAGTGGCCTTTGCCAGCCCCTATGCCATTTGGGTTATCCGCCAATATGGAGAAAACGTACCTTATGAACTTGATGAAAGTGCGCGGGTAGATGGAGCTACTATTCCCCAAATCTTTTGGTATATATATCTTCCGCTCATTACTCCTTCGCTCGTAGCTATAGGAACATACGCTTTACTCTTGGCGTGGAACGAGTACTTATATGCCTTCCTTTTCCTCTCCAGCGAGACGCGGATCACCGTTCCCGTTATGCTGGGCCATTTTACCACATCAGATGATGCGCCTTGGACTTTGATGATGGCTACGGCCGTAATTTATTCTCTTCCACCAATCGCTCTCTATTATTCTGTGCGCCGTTTCATGGTCACTGGGCTTACGGCCGGCGCAGTCAAATCATGAAAGAACTTCTTTGAGGGCCTGCACGGCAAAAAATGGCGAGGCAAAAATCTTTGATTTTATCTTTTCTTCTACAAAATCGCGAGCAGGAGCAATTGATACTTGGGTCAAGAGCAGGGCTTCATGCTTTTCTCCTAATGTGGAAACATACTCAGCCATAATTTTATAAAAACTTTCCGGATTTTTGGCTAACAGAGGCCAAGCAGCACCTTTCACAAAAGAGTGCAAAGAAATTTGCCGGCTGAATCGCTGCGCAATTTTTTTAAATTGATTCTCTACGGATTTTAAAACCGTTTCTGCTGTAGCTAAAAGTCCGATATCTTTAAAATTTTGTACCAGATGAGAAATGACCGGTTCATCAATCTTAACCATGGGCAAGGTAATAAAGGGGCGCAGATCATCAACTGCCGGAGAAAGGGTAGAACAAGTGAAGAGGATGCCATCGACCCCAGCTTTTTGGGCAGTTAAAGCCATTTGCAGAGCTTTGGCCCGGGAATGAGCAGAAAGACCTCCCTCCCTGCGGAAATCCTCGAGCAGAGTTTCATCGAGGATATGCATTATTTGGGCTTCCGGAAAAATTTCCGCAAAAGCCGCTTCCATAGGACCAAATACAGCTTTGGTACTCGAAATTAAAGCCACCTTTGGTTCATTCTTTGCTGTTTTATTTTCCATTCCTTTGATCTCCTATTCCATTATCTTCGCTTTGCGCTATGCAATTTAACTGCAGCACTGCAGCACCGCTTCTTCTCCTTGCTCCCTACTCCCTGCCCCCCTGCCCCTTTCTTTCCTCGCTTTGCGCTCTGCGCTTAGCGCTTTGCCTTTTAACTGCAGCACCGCAGCACTGTAGCACTGCAGCACTTCTTTTTCTCCCTGCTCCGTGGTCCTTGCTTTATAAGACTCCTTCAATCGCGATCGCCCTTATAGGCCAGGCATCACATCCCTTAACCCGCACCGGCAATCCCATAAAAAAGAATCTTTCTTCTTTTAACTGGTCAAGATTAGCCAATCCTTCAATTAAAGGAATACCGCGGCTTAATAATTCTACATGGACCCTCATTTTGCGCAGTTGAGAAAAATCTTCTTCTATCTTATAAGAGAAGTCCATGGCCAAAAGCTTAATACCTATTTCGGCCAACCAAACTGCTGCCGCATCAGTCATGGTAATTCGGTCTTCGTCTTTATATGGACAATTTCCCATGACCACGATGTCCCCTTGCCGCACCCCCTTTCCCTTTAAGTATTCGGGAGTAATTCTGGCACGCGGAGGAAGTTTGGCCAAATTAATGAAAATCGCTTCCCCCCACCAGGCCTCAGGAGGAAAATCAGCTACATCCTTGGCTTCTCTCCAGTCTTCTAGCGCCGGTAAGAAATGCGAAGGCGCCTCGGCATGGGTGCCAATATGCGACATAGTGTCAATATCATGCATGAATTCCCCGGCGAATATCCTGAACCGCCGAATCTCCAATCTTCTCCCCTCTTTTCCTGGTTCCAAAACTTTGTTCAATTCCACTATCCGACCTTTTTTCAATATTTCTAAAATCCCCATCTTTTTTCCTTTCTTAAATTTATTTTTGCTTAGGCTTTAAACTGAATTCCAGATTTTGATAATTAATAAAAAGATCAAAGAAAGTCAACTAAAAATTAATGACAAAACCTCGTAGGGCGAGGGCTTGCCCATTGCCTCAATAAAAGCAAGCCCTAAAACCTTGGCCTACGAAATCGAAAGAAATAATGCCTTTTACTAGGCCACTCCCCATTCATTGAGACTTTACTCTAAACATTAGATCTACTTTTATTTATAGGGGAGGGTTAAAATAATTGTTTAATAAATAAGACTTAATTTCAGCTATTCTTCATAGCCACTATCCCCAAACACTTTGAGATAATTGAAACATTTTCATTTTACCAATTCATTCAATAGAGGAAATAAAGTCTGTTACTCCTCTGAAAACATGAAGCAGGCTGAAGCAGGCTGAAGCAGGCAGGAATTAAGCATCTTAATTTTTTTACTGGACTTCCGCCTGCGCAGGAATGAGCATGGGGGGATGCTTCTAACCTGAAAATCGCTCAAATAAGATAAGAATAATGCGTGTTTTCGCAAACCAAATTAGGACAAGGTAATTTTTCTTTTTAATTATTATAGAACAGGGGGAAGGTCACCTCCATATTTTTTAACTTCTCTCATGTAGCGGAGCCTTTCTTCAGCCAGATGGTCTGCCGCCAAATAAGTGGGAATATGATCACGTTTACTGATTTCA